>JACCDS012327492.1_pt1 | contig 13472 bp, 11 predicted proteins | sample 7446441 | NCBI WGS metagenome assembly JACCDS01 (sample SAMN15323445, study PRJNA562643) | freshwater metagenome | isolation source: river surface water | place: USA:Blue River Watershed | collected 2017-08-17
CAACGCCGCCGACCTCGCCCTCATCCAGCAGTGCGCCTTCCATGCCGTCGAGTGCGCCCTGCGGCGCGAGAGCGGAGTGATCGGCCAGGACGAGGAGCGCGGCGACGTCCTGCGCGCCATCGAGTTCCCCCGCATCAAGGGCGGCAAGCCGTTCGAGGTGAACCTGCCCTGGTTCCGCGCCTTGTTGGCTTAGCTGGGCCAGCCATTTACGTCGGTCGTGGCCGGTGGTGCGCATTGAGTTGCGGCCGTTCCGGGGGCGTGGCGCGGGAGGGCGGGCGGCGGGGTAAACACCGGCCTCCCTTCCCGTCGCGCACCGTCCCCGGTCCGCCTGCGTTTTTTCTAAGCTCCTGCGCCCGAGGCGCTCGCCTGGCCAGCGGCGGGTATTTACCACCGCTTTGCAACGGGCGGCTGGACTTTGGCGTCTCCGGCCCGACAGTTCGGGCACCCCCTCCCGAATTCGCGGTCCGCCGCGGCTGCCCACCTTGGTTTCCTCCCCTTTCGCCATGACTGTCCGTTCCCTTCGCCACCGTCTCGCGCTTGCGACGCTCGCTTTGGCCGTTCCGCTCGCCGCCGGCGCCGCCCAATACAACCAGCGGCTCGGCAACCTCAGCACCCGCGCCCAAGTCGGCACCGGCGCCAACGTCATGATCGCCGGCTTTGTCGTGCAGGAGGGCGCGCCCAAGCGCGTGCTCATCCGTGCCGTCGGCGCCCGCCTCGGCTCCGCGCCCTTCAACCTCACCGGCGTGCTCGCCGATCCGCAGCTCCAGCTCTTCAACGCCGAGGGCACCCTCGTCCTCGCCAACGACAACTGGTCTTCGGACGACGCCACCACCATGAGCGCCGTCGGAGCCTTCGCCCTCGCCAATGGCAGCCGCGACGCCGCGCTGGTCGCCACCCTCTCGCCCGGCTCCTACACCGCCCAGGTCAGCGGCGTGAACAACTCCTCCGGCGTCGCCATCCTCGAAATTTACGACGTCACGGGCTCGGCCCGGTTGATGAACATCTCGACCCGGGCCCTCGTCGGGTCCACCGCGGCGACCACGTTTTTCTCCGGCCTGTCCGTGGCGCCCGGAGGCGGCGCCCGCCGCGTGCTTGTGCGCGCGGCCGGTCCCGCGCTCGGCGCGCTCGGGGTCGGCGGCGCGCTCGCCGATCCGTCGATCGCGGTGCTCGACACGTCCGGCCGCCAGATCGCCGGCGGCGCCAACAACGACTGGGAGTCGGGCGGCTCCGCCGCGCTCAATGCCGCCTTCGCCGCGGCCGGCGCTTTCCCGTTTGCGGCCGGCAGCCGGGACGCCGCCCTGGTCGTCGACCTGCCGCCCGGCAACTACACGCTGCAGGTCGCGGGAGTCGGCGGCACCTCCGGCACCGCGCTCGTCGAACTTTACGACCTTTCGCCCGAGACGCTTTCCACGGTGAGCGTCACGGCGTCCATCCCGGCGACCGACACGGCCGGCGGCCGTGCCGCGCAGTTTACTTTCACCCGGGTGGGGCCCGTCACCGATCCCGTCGTCGTCGAATACACCCTCTCCGGCAGCGCCGCCGCCGGCCTCGATTTCGACGCCTTGCCCGGTCGCATCACGATTCCCGCCGGTGCCTCCTCCGCGACGCTCTCGCTGGTGCCCAAGAACAACCCCGCCAACACCAACAACCGCACCACGACGCTCGCGCTCGTGCCCCAGCTGACCTACGGCGTCGGCGCCGCCGATCGCGCCGCGGTCACGATCTACGCGAATTCCGGCGCCCTCTACGTCTCCAATCTCCGCACGCTTCCCAACGTCGCTGCGTCCACCGCCTACGGCACCGCCACCATCCAGCTGGCGCCCGACGAGCAGTCCGCCTTCGTCAACGTCAGCTTCTCGAACCTCAGCTCGCCCCAGGTCGTCGCCCACCTCGCGATCGACGGCGACTACGTGATGAACCTGCCGCCCGGCCAGGTCACCAACGCCCTCTGGACGTTCTCCCCGGTCGGCACCTACACCAGCGCCGCCCTGCTCGCCGCGCTGAAGGCCGGCCGTGTCACCGTCTCCATCGACACCGCCAGCTATCCCGCCGGCGAACTCGGCGGCGGCTTCGTGCGCAGCAGCGGCGCCGCCGCGTTCAACCCGCCGCCGGCGCCGCCTGCCGTCGACCTTTCCCGGATCAGCGCCACCGACGCCGCCCGCTTCCTCACCCAGGCGACCTTCGGTGCCACCCAGACCTCGATCGACGCCTTGGTCGCCAAGGGCTACCAGGCCTGGATCACCGAGCAGATGAACCTGCCGGTGTCGTCCCACCGCGCGGAGACGATGCACGATTTCAACCGCAACCAGACCAGCGGCGGCACCGGCAACCGCGATCCCGTCACGCTCGCCTACCAGCGCCCCGGCGGGCCGCACCGGCAGGCCGCCTGGTGGAAGATCGCCGTCACCGGCGAAGACCAGCTCCGCCAGCGCGTCGCCTTCGCCCTCAGCCAGATCCTGGTGGCCTCCGACGCCAACGGCACCATCGCCCAATGGCAGGAAGGTGCCGCCAATTATTACGACATCTTCGTCTACGGCGCCTTCGGGAATTTCCGCACCATCCTCGAGGACGTCACCCTCAGCCCGATGATGGGCATCTACCTCAGTTCCCTGCGCAACGCCAAGCAGACCACCGATGCCCGCGGCAACATCCTCACGCTGCCCGACGAGAACTACGCCCGCGAGATCATGCAGCTCTTCACCATCGGGCTGAACGAGCTCAACCCCGACGGCACGCTCCGCCTCGATTCCTCCGGCCAACCCATCCCCACCTACACCCAGGAGACCATCGTCCAGGTCGCCAAGGTTTTCACCGGCTGGTCCTACGCCAACGCCACGCCGAACGCCACGGCCAACGCCAACCTCTTCCGCGGCGGCGGCGCCAACTACATCGACCGCATGATGCTCTGGCCCGCGTTCCACGACGAGAGCGCCAAGACCATCGTCGGCGGCCGCACGTTGCCCGCCGGGCAGGGCGGCATCGAGGACCTGAAAGACACCCTCGACGCCCTCTTCCATCATCCGAACACGGCTCCCTTCATCTCGCGCCAGCTGATCCAGCGGCTCGTCACCTCCAATCCCAGCCCGGGCTACGTTTACCGCGTGGCCTCCGCCTTCGCCAACAACGGCGCCGGCGTCCGCGGCGACCTCGGCGCCGTCGTGCGCGCCATTTTGCTCGATCCCGAGGCGCGTTCGTCCGCCGTCGCCGCCACCGCGACGTTCGGCAAACTGAAGGAGCCGCTGCTCCGTGCCACCGGGTTGTTCCGCGCCTTCGGCGGCGGCTCCAACTCCGGCCGCTTCCCGATCTCCAATCCGGAAGGCAGCCTCGCCCAGGCCGCGCTCCGCGCGCCCACCGTCTTCAACTTCTACGAGCCCAACTTCATTTTGCCCGGCGCCGTGGCCGAGGCCGGCCTCTACGCCCCCGAGTATCAGATTCTCACGGACACCACCGCGCTCACCGGGCCCAACTTCTACTACGGCTACATCTACGCCACGCGTTCCGCGACCGAGATGACCCAGCAGACCGTCGGCTTGAATCTCACGCCCTGGCTCCCGCTCGCCCGCGATCCCGCCCGCCTGGTCGCCGCCCTCAACCTCCAGCTGGCCGCGGGTGCGTTTCCCAAGACGGCCACCGACCGCATCGTCGCGGCCGTCGCCGCGATGCCCAACAGCACGGCCGCCACCTTCGGCGCCACCGACCTCGAGCGTGTCCGCTCCGCGATCTACCTCGTCGCCACCGCCCCCCAGGGCGCCATCCAGAAATAAGATCTTCCCCGCGCCGTCCATGAATCCGAAAAATCCCGCCATCGATCCCCTGCGCCGGAAGTTCCTCGGCCAGTGCTGCGCCGCCGTCAGCGCCACCGGCATGCTGTCCACGCTCGCCCAGCTCCGCCTCATGGGCGCGACCGCCAGCCCGGCCAACGGTCCCGTCGCCTCCGAGCCCGGCCGTGCCGGCGCCCTGCCGCCCGATTACAAGGCCCTCGTCTGTCTCTTTCTCGCCGGCGGCAACGACGCCAACAACATGCTCGTCCCCTTCGACGACGCGGGCTACGCCGCCTACGCGTCCACGGCGGGTCGCGGGGCCATCGCTCTGCCGCGCACCCAACTGCTCGGCCTCAACCCCCGCACGTCCGACGGCCGCGGCTGGGCGCTCCACTCGAGCCTCAACGCCGACGTCGCCGGAACCAACAACACCGGCCTCAAATCCCTCTTCGACCAGGGCAAGATGGCCCTGCTCGGCAACGTGGGCACCCTCGTCGTTCCCACCACCAAGGCCCAATACTCCGCGCGCTCCGTCCCGCTCCCGCCCCAGCTCTTCTCCCACAACGACCAGCAGGTCGAATGGCAGAGCAGCGTGCCCGACAAGCCCTTCGCGACCGGTTGGGGCGGTCGCGTCGCCGACCTCACGAACGCTTTCAACTCCAACGGCAGCGTCTCGATGTCGATCAGCCTCAACGGCCAGAATTCGTTTCAGGTCGGCAAGAACGTCGTCCAGTTCGCGGTCAATGCCTCCGGCGCCATCTCGCTCTCCGGTTCCTCCACCAGCGCCACCTCCGCCGCCGGCCTCCGCACCCGCGCGCAGAACGACCTGCTGGCCGCACCCGGCGGTCACCTCTTCGAGACCGCCTTCGCCGGCCTCACGCAAAACGCCATCTCCGACAGCGCCATGCTGTCGTCGATTCTCAGCGGCAACCCGCCTTTCACGACCGCCTTTTCCACCTCCAGCCTCGGCCAGCAGTTGCGCACCATCGCGCGCCTCATCGCCGCCGCCCCGCAGCTCGGCCTCAAGCGCCAGATCTTCTTCGCCCGCATCGGGGGCTGGGACCTCCACGACGCCCAGCTCGGCGCCCACGCCAATCTCTTCGCCGACGTCAGCCGCAACGTCTCCGCGTTCTACCGCGCCACCGTCGAGCTCGGTTGCGCCGACCAAGTCACGACGTTTACCGCGTCCGACTTCGGCCGCACCTACAACACCAACGGCGACGGCTCCGACCACGGCTGGGGCTCCAACCACTTCGTCGTCGGCGGCGCCGTCAACGGCGGCGACATCTACGGCAAGATGGCCGACCTCACGATCCGCGGCCCCGATGACGCCGGCACCCGCGGCTCGTGGATTCCCACCACCAGCGTCGACGAATACTCCGCGACCCTCGCCGCCTGGTTCGGCGTCAGCCCGACGAATCTGCCGCTCGTTTTCCCCAACCTCGGACGCTTCGCGAAACCGAACCTCGGTTTCGTCTGACCGCCGGGCCCGGCGTGCGGACCTCCGGCCGCGCCCGGCCGGATTTCGGACCCGCGCCACCGCGCCGCGTCCGTCCGGTTTTTCGGATCGTTTGCCGTCCGTCGGGGAGTGAGTGTTTTGCCGTGCCGATGACCCGTCCGACGTTGCTCGTTGCCCTCGCCGCCGCCCTCGTGCTCGCGGTGATGCTCTTCCTGCCGGTCACCCGGCAATCGGCGCCGCCAACGGACGCTGCGGCGGCCCGCCCGGCTCCGGCCACCGCGCCCATGCCGGCCGCGGCCACGCCGCCGGCGGCCGCCGCCCCGGCCGATCCCGTCCCGGAGTCCGCTCCCCTTGGCGGCGAATCCGATCTCGCCGCCGATCTCAATGCGCCGAGCGGCACCATCCAGCGCGACCTCGCGATTTTGCAGGACGTCTTCTCCGCCTGGCTCACCAACTTTCCGCGGCTCGGCCATCCCGGCGGGGAAAACCGCGACATCACCGCCGCGCTCTGCGGCGAGAATCCCGTCCGCTTCGCCTTCGTCCCGCGCACCCACCGGGCGATCAACGCCGCCGGCGAGCTCTGCGACCGCTGGGGCACGCCGTTCCGGTTTCACCAACTCAGCGGGCAGCACATGGAGCTGCGCAGCGCCGGGCCCGACCGCCGGTTCGGCACGGCCGACGACGCCGTGCTGACCCCCGCCGGCGCGCCCGTGCTCTGACCGGCCGGTGGCACCGCCCGCGCTCCGGCTCCGGGGTGCCGCGTCGGCCGCTTCCCCGCCGGCCCGCCGCCGGTCGTCGGATGATTTTTGACCTATTTCGGTCCGGTCCGCGCGGCCGGGCGCGGCGGCGACGCTTACGGCGGCCGGAGCGGTCGGCACAAATTAACCGCCCGTGGGTCGCACCCGGGCTGCAACTCGGTGCGCGCGTCCGCGTCTCGACAACCGTTCCCACGTAACTCACGTTCCCCCACTCAATCATGCGCACTTCGCCCGCCGTTCCCCCGGTTCGTCGTTCCCCCCGCCTGCGCCGCGCCGCCCGCGCGTTTACGTTGCTCGAGATTCTCGTCGTGCTCGCCATCATCGGGCTGCTCGCCGGCCTCGCGATCACCAATGTCGGCAACATTTTCGGCGGCGCCCAGGTCGGCACCGCCCAACTTTTCGTGAAGGAGACGATGAAGACCTCCCTCGTCACCTACCGCATCCACATGGGCGACTACCCGTCGACTGCCGACGGCCTCCAGGCGCTGGTCACCCGGCCCGGCAGCAAGGGCGAACGCTGGGCCGGTCCCTACATCGAGGGCGGCAAGGTTCCCGTCGATCCCTGGGGCGAGCCCTACCAATACGCCTACCCGGGCACCCGGAACAAAGGTAACTACGACCTCTGGTCCAAGGGCCCCGACAAGCAAAGCGGCACCGAGGACGATATCGGCAACTGGGACGCGGCACCCGCGGCCACCAAGTAAGCCGCCGGCGCGCGCGTCCGGCATCCGACCTCGGCCTTCCTGCGCGATTTCCGGATGACTGCGCGCCGCGATCGCTCCCTTCGTTTTCCCCGCCGGCGCGGGCGCGCGGCGTTCACGCTCCTCGAGGTTCTGCTCGCCCTCGCGATCATCGCTTTGGTCGCCAGCACGCTCATCGGCGGCGCCTCGCATTTGCTCGGTGAGACACCCGCCACGCCCCACGACGTGTTTTGGAAGGCCGTGCAGGAGGCCCGCAAGTCCGCCCTCAAGGCCGGCCACGAGATCCGCCTCAAATACGACAAGGAGAAACGCCATTTCTACCTGATCGACGGGCTCGCGCCGTCGGTGCTCGCCGCCGACGGGTTCACCAAGGAGGAGCGTCCGCTCAAAACCTTTCCCCTCGTCGGACCCGGCGCCGACGAGCTCACGGTCGAGTTCCTCAACGCCTCCGCCAAGGGCGGCCACCTGATTTTGGTCGGCGGCGTCGCCGTGGAGTCCAATCCGGCCACGCATGTCACCTTCTACTCCGACGGCACCTGCTCGCCGTTCCGCGCGCAGTTCACCCGGCCCGGCGCCGCCAGCATCCAGTCCATCGACCCGTGGACCTGCGCGCCCGTGCTGACCCCGCCCGATCCGTATGCGCCGCCGGCCTTCGACTGAGCCGCCGATGCCCGCCGTCCGCCGCCCTCGCTCCGCCCCGCGCCGCCGCGCCTTCACGCTGATGGAGGTGCTCATCGCCCTCATGATCGTGGCGATGGCCGTCGTCGTCCTCGGCGCCTCCTACGTCAACGTGCTCAACAGCTACGAAGCCGTCGGCCGCGGCATGGTGGTCAACGAGGATTTCGCCTTCGCCCGCCAGACCGTGCTCTCCGAGCCGGACCGCGCCAAGGTCGAGCGCGGCGGCGATTTCGAAACCACCGGCGGCCGGCGCGTCAAATGGACCGCCGAGATCGAGTCGACGACGGTGCCCGACGTCTTCCGCGTCGTCTTCGCCTGCGAGATCGACGATCCGGCCCGCACCGAAACCGACCGGCAGACGCAGACCTTCCACCTGCTGCGCCCCACCTGGGTCAAGGATGCCGCCGAGCGCGGCAAACTGGTCGAGGAGATGAAGACGCGCATCGCCGAGATCCAGGGCGACGTCGCCGCCAAGCAGGCCCGCCGATGAACCCGCCCCGTATCCGGATTCCGGCCACGCGTGCCGCCCGCCCGGGCGGCGCGGCGAGGCCCGCGCGCTCCCGGCGCCGGGGCGGCCGGGCCTTCACCCTGCTCGAGATCCTGCTCGCGCTCGCCCTTGTCGCGCTCCTCCTCCTCGCGATGAACACCTTCGTGTTCTCCATGGCCGAGCTCTGGGGGCGGCGCAGCGAACCCCGCCTCTTCGACCAGCATGTGCGCGCCGTCACGCGCTTCCTCGAGCAGGAACTCCGCGCCTCCGCCCTCCCGCCCGCCGCCCGCGCCAACTCCACCCCGATCGCCCCGCAGGAGATCCGCCCGCAGAACGGCGCCATGGAAAAGATGCTCACCTTCGAGCTGCCCGCCGGCAGCCGCCTCTTCAACTGGCCCGGCCGTCCGCTGCCCGAGGTCGTCTGCTCGTTCCAGGCCCGTGCCGGCGAGGGTCTCGTCCTCCTCTGGCACTCCCGCCTCGAGAAGGATTTCGACACCAACTCCCCCCGCGAGACGGTCGTCACGCCGCTCGTCACCGCGCTCGCCTACGACTATTTCGACGCCGACACCCTCCGCTGGTCCACCGAGACCACGCTCAAGAGCGACCCGCAGGGCCAGACCATGGCGCCGCAGCGCCTGCGCCTCAAGTTCGCCTACGGCCAGCTCACCCGCGAGGCCCTCGTCTCGCTGCCCGTCCCCGGCGAGGGCCTGCCGGTCTTCTGACGCCATGCCTCCTCCCGCCGCCGCCGCCCTTCCCGCTGTATCCGATCACCGGATGCCGCGCCGCGTCCGCCCGGCCCGGCGGGCGTCGGTGCTCGTGATCGTCATGGTCACGCTCCTCTTCGCTACCTTCGCCCTGCTCGCCTTCATGGAGAAGGCCAGCGTCGACCTGCTCGTCGAGCAGCGCGAGGCCGTCACGCGCCGCCTCCGCGGCGAGGCCTACTCCGCCCTCGAGGTCACCCTCGGTGTGCTGAACGTCTTCCGCGAGGTCGGCGGCGGCCTCCGGAGCCCGTCCGAGGGCTGGGACCGTCCGCTCGACTTCGCCGGCTACACCCCGGGCGACGACCGTGTCGTCGAGCTCACCTTCGACGACGAGAGCGGCAAGATCCCGCTGCCCCGCGTCAACGCCCAGGTCCTCACGCTGCTCTTCCACAACTGGGGCGTGCAGAAGAACGAGGCCGAGGATCTCGCCGACGCCCTGCTCGGTTGGATGAAGACCGACCACATCGCCACCTCCGCCGTCCGCCCCGATTACGACAGCGGCCCGGTGCCCTACGAGGCGCCCGGGCGCTCCCTCCGCAGCTACCACGAACTCGCCGCCATCGAGAAGGTGCGCGAGTTCTTCTACGATACCGACGGCCGCCCCAACGCCTACTGGCACCGCTTCGTCGACGCCGTTTCCCTGCTCGATTTCGCGCGGCCCAACCTCAACGGCGCCAAACCCGACACCCTCGCCGCCGTCGGCCAGCTCGACCAGAACGCGGCCCAGAACATCACCGACTTCCTCCGCGGCACCGGCAACCAGCAGTTCAACGGCCCCGGGTTCTTCCGCGAGCCCGGCGAGGCCGGGCGCTTCACCGGCGCCACCGGCAACACCGCCGGTTTCGCCGCCACCATCAGCGCCCTCCGCATCAACGTCGTCGTGCGCGAGGGCCGCAACGAATACAAACTCATGGCCATCGTCGCCCCGCCCGGCGGCGCCACGACCGTGCAGCAGACCGCGACGAAGAAAACCGCCGCGGCCGCCGCGGCCAAGACCGGCGCCCAGCAGCAGAACCGGCCCAACGCCGCCCAGACCAACCCGCGGCCCGGCGGCGCTAACAACCCGGCCAACCGTTCCCTCAAGTATCCCTTCACGCTCCTCGAGATCCGCGAAAACGACGATATTCCCTCCGCGCCCGGGGCCGCCTCGTAGCCGCGGCACCCGCCCCGCCGTCCGTCTCTTCCCCGCGCGCCCAACTTCCGCCTTCTCTCCGCCTCCGCCTCTCTCCATCTCTCCCAGTCGGTCTTCCGGCCCCGCGGCCGCCGCCTCCCACCCACGCCCACGATGGCATCGCCCTTTTCGTTTCTTCGCTCCGGCCCGCCTCCGCCCAAGGTGGCGTTGCTGCCGTCCGCCCTGTTCTTCACGCGGACCGTGGCCGTGGCGCCCGGCGCCTCGGCTGCCGAGGCCGCCGCCCAGATCGAACTCGCCCTCGAGGCCGTCGCGCCCTTCCCGCTCGCGCAGCTCTACTACGGCTGGTTCCGGGGCCCCGGCGCCGAGCAGGCCTTCGTCTACGCCGCCTACCGCCGCCGGTTCACCGCCGAGCAGACCGCCGCCTGGGAAGGCGCCGAGGTCGTGCTCCCCGAATTTGCCGCCGCGTTCGGCGCCGATCTCGAGCCCGCGACCGCCCTGGTTTTCACCGCCCCCGACGCCCTCACCGCCGTGCTCTGGGGCTCCGGCGGCCTGCCGGCCCGCATCGTCTCCGCCGCCCTCGCGCCCGAAGCCTCCGCCGACGACCGCGCCGCCGCGCGCGACGGCCTTTTCCGCGAGCTCGGCGGCTGCAAGACCGTCCTCGATCTCGACACGCCGCTCGCGCCCGCCCCGGCGGAGACCGACCGCGAGATCGAATTCCGCAGCGGCGATTTCGTGTCCCGGCTTCCCGCCGCCGCGCTCGCCGCCCTCGACGTCCGCGACAAGGGGGAACTCGCCGCGCTCCGCGCCGCCCGTCGCCGCGACGTCGTGCTCTGGCGCACCGCCGTCGGTCTCGCCGCTTCTTTGGTCCTCCTCGGCCTCGGCGAACTCGCCCTCGTCGGCGGCCGCGTGTGGCAGCAGTCCCGCGACCGCCGGGTCGCCGCGCAGAAACCCGAGGTCGACCGCATCTCCGGCATCCACGAGCTCACCGGCAAGATCGAGGAACTGGCCACCAAGCGCCTCCGCCCCGTCGAGATGCTCATGCAGCTCGTGGGCGAGAACTACGACCGCAAGCCGGACGAGATCTGGTTCACCCGCGTCCAGTCCGACACCTCCAAGGGACTCTACACGATCTACGTCGAGGGCATCGCCGCCAACGCCGCCCTCGTGAACTCCTACGAGGCCACGCTGCGCAAGGTCCCGCAGATCGAGAAGGCCGATATCCAGATCTCCGGCTCCATCGGCCAGCAGGCCAAGTTCCTCCTCACCGCGGTCTTCAAACCCGACGCCTTCCCGCCGGTGGCCGCCCCGGCGTCCGAAGCCACGGCCGCCGCCCCCGCTTCCGCGCCGACGCCCGCGTCCGGCGCCGAATCCCCGCCCAAAGCTCCCGCCCCCCGCACATGATCCGCAGCCTCCGCCAATTTTTTCTGACGCGCGCCCTGCGGGAGAAGTTCCTGCTGCTCGCCTTTCTCGGCATCGGCGTCCTCTGGTGGTTTTCCGCCTACAACCGCCGCGCCGCCGTCTTCTGGCGCGAACAGCGCGCCACGGGTTCGCAGCTCGCCGTGCAAAGCCAGTGGCTGAAAAACAAGGCCGTGATCGAGCAGACCGCGCAGAAGACCGCCGGCCGCTTCAACGCCGCCAAGACCCTCAACGGCAACCAGCTCATCACCGCCGTCACCACCGTCGCGAGCGAGGTCGGGCTCAAGAACACCACCGGCGGTTCCTCCACCGTCACGCCGTCCGGCAAGTTCATGATCCACTCCGCGGAGTTCACCATCCGCAACGTGAACTTCGACGCCGTGCGCAAACTCGACGACGCCCTCCAGGGCCGCGCCCCGTATCTCGCCGTCGAGCGCTTCGTGCTCTCGCCGCTGCCCTCCAATCCGTCCGACCTCACCGCCAACCTGCGCGTCGTCTCCGTCGAGATTCTGCCCTAGCGACGCACGCCGGCCGCGCGCCCCGTCCGATCCGGCCCCGGCCGTTTCGCCCTGGCGCCGGCCGCGGCCCGACGGTTTTCCGCGTGTAACTTTCCGCGCCCGGCCGCGCCTAATCCCGCGCTTCCGGGCACCCCCGCCGCCGCGACTTGTCGTTCCTGTTACGCTTCTCGCGTTGCGGCACCGTTTCGGCCAAATCCAGTGGCGGCTCCGCTGCGCCTTTCCCCGATGATCCTCCCGTCCCTCCGTTCCCGCGCCCTCGTCCTCTCCGGTCTGCTCGCGTGGCTCGCGCCCCGCGCCGCCCGCGCCGAGGAATCGGTCCGCTACAAATACCAGGACTACCAGGAAATGGGCGGCCGCATCTCCGTCCGCGTCCACGGCGCCGCCGTCGAGAAGGACTTCGGCACCGCCACCCACCTCAAGGTCGAGGGCGTGGTCGATGCCATTGCCGGCGCCACTCCCAACGGCCAGCCCGCCCCGGCCGGCAGCGACGAAGTGCCGCTCGCCAAGCTCACCGACCGCCGCAAGGCCTGGAATGCCGCGCTCTCGCACCAGTTCCCCGGCGTCAATCTCGCCCTCGGCGTCGGCAACAGCCGCGAGAGCGACTACGTCTCCAACGGCGCCTCCCTCAACGCCCTCTTCGATTTCAACCAGAAGAACACCACGCTCCTCGCCGGCTACGCCACGACCGACGACGACATCCGCGTCTTCTACCAGCTCGACCGCGCCAAGAAGCGCACCCACGACCTGATCGTCGGCGTCACCCAGCTGCTCGATCCGCGCACCTCCGTCACGTTCAACCTCACCGCCGGCCGCCAGCGCGGGTATCTGTCCGATCCCTACAAGCTCGTGCAGAAGGACACCGAGATCGTCCCCGGATTGTCGCTGCCGCTCACCTTCGCCGAAAACCGCCCCGCCAAGCGCACCAAATTGATCGCGCTTGCCGCCCTCAACCGCGCCTTCCCCGCGGTCCACGGCGCCGTCGACCTGAGCTACCGCTGGTATCGCGACACCTACGACACCACCGCCCACACGCTCGAGGCCGCGTGGTTCCAGCATGTCGGCGAGCACCTCATCGTCCGCCCGTCCGTGCGGTTCTACGACCAGACCGCCGCCGACTTCTACTACTACAAACTCGACGGCACCGCCGTCGTTCCCTCCGCCGGCGCGCCGCGGCCCGGCGGCCCGTTCTACTCCTCCGACTACCGGCTCAGCGCCATGCAGACCTTCACCTACGGCGTGAAGTTCATCTGCAATGTCTCCGAGGCCTGGCAGCTCGACGCCGCCTTCGAGCGCTACGACATGCGCGGCACCGACCGCGTCACCCCGCAGAGCGCCTACGCCCGCGCCAACATCCTCACGGTCGGCGCCCGCTTCGCCTGGTAAACCGCCATGGCTTTCGTCGCCCGTTCCCAGCGCACCCCGCCGCCCGCCGTCCCGGGCGTGGCGGCCGACGTCCCGTTGCGCCGGCTCGACTTCGCCGCGCTGGGCACGAACTGCACGATCCAATACGCCGCGCCCGCCGGCGAGCCGCAGGCGACCGCCTTCGAGCGCGCCGTCGCCGGCTGGGTCCACGGCTTCGAAGCGAAGTATTCCCGTTTCCGTCCGGACAGCCTGCTCAGCCGCGTCAACGCCGCCGCCGGCCGCGCCTGGGTGGAGATCGACGCCGAGATGGAAGGCCTGCTCAAGCTCTGCGACACCCTGCACTTCATGACGCAGGGCATCCTCGATCCGACGACGCTCCCGCTCGTCCGGCTCTGGAATTACAAAGCGGATACGCCACGCGTGCCGACCGACGCCGAAG
>JACCDS012197485.1_pt1 | contig 13463 bp, 10 predicted proteins | sample 7446441 | NCBI WGS metagenome assembly JACCDS01 (sample SAMN15323445, study PRJNA562643) | freshwater metagenome | isolation source: river surface water | place: USA:Blue River Watershed | collected 2017-08-17
CATGAAGCTCAAGGTGCAACGCTCGGCCAAGGAGCTGCGCCCCACCAGTGTGGTGACCTTCATGAGCCAGCGCCGCGAGGCCGTGGAAGAAGCCTACGCCGGTGACATCGTGGGTTTCACCACTCACGGCGGCGTGCAATTGGGCGACACCATCACCGACGGATCGATTGCCCTGCAGTACACCGGCCTGCCCTTCTTCGCGCCCGAGCTTTTCATGACCGTGGTGCTCAAGAACCCGCTGCGCACCAAGCAGTTGCAGCAGGGCCTGGCCCAGCTGGGCGAGGAAGGCGCCATCCAGGTCTTCCGCCCCGAGATGGGCGGCAACATGCTGCTCGGTGCTGTCGGTCAACTGCAATTCGAAGTGGTGCAGCACCGCCTGAAGGGCGAGTACGACGCCGACGTGCGCCTCGAAGGCTGCCAGTACACCGGCGCGCGCTGGATCACGGCCGACACACCTGCCGAACTCAAGGCTTTTGTGGACGCCTACCCCACGCGCATGGCGCGTGATGCGGCCGACACCCTGGCCTATCTGTGCACCTCACCCTACGACGTGCGGCTGGCGCAGGAGCGCTTTCCCAAGATCCACTTCCATCCGCTGCGGGAGCATGCGGGCTTGGCGCTGCAGAGTGCGGGCTAAGTCGCAAGAATCACCCGGCCATCATTTCGTCCAGGCATCGGACAGACGCTCCGCCTGGTCCAGCACCAGGCGGATGGCTTCTTCCTGCATGTCCGGCGGGTATTTGTAGCGGCGCAGCGTGATGCGCACCAGATTACGCAAACGCGCGCGCACGCTTTCGCGCTTTTGCCAGTCCACCGAGGTGCTGTTGCGCAGCTTGTCGGTCACTTCCACGGCGATCTTCTTCAGCACCTCATCGCCCAGCTCGCGCACGGCGCTCTCGTTGTCCGTGAGCGCATCGTAAAAAGCCAGCTCCGACGGGTTCAGGCCCAGCTTGTCGCCGCGCAGCGCCGCCTCGCGGAACTCCTTGGCCATGGCAATCAGCTCTTCGATCACCTGGGCGCTCTCCACCGCGCGGCTCAGGTAACGGTTCAGTGCCGCTTGCAGCCGCTCGCTGAACTTGCGTTCCAGCACCACATTGGTCCGCATGCGTGACTTCACCCGGTCGGCCAACAGTTTTTGCAGCAACTCCACCGCAAAGTTGCGTTGCGGCAGCTGGCGCACTTCCTCCAGGAAGGCGTCGGACAGGATGCCGATGTTCGGCCGCTCCAGCCCGGCGAGCTTGAAGATGTCTTCCACCCCCTCGGCCACCACCGCGTTGTCCAGAATCTGCTTGAGCACCGCGTTGCGGCCCTCTTCCGTGAGCTTGGCCTCCGACGTGGTGGCCTTGGTTATCACCGTATTGACGGCCTGGAAGAAGGCAATCTCTTCGCGCAACAGCGCCGCCTCGTCCAGCGTGCCGCAGAGGGAAAACGTCTTGGTGATGGCCAGCACCACATCGGCCCAGCGCTTCTTGCCATCTTGCAGTCCCAGCACAAAGTTGGCCGCGGGCAGCAGCAGCGCCGTGGCTTGCGTGCGGTACGCGCTGAAGTCAAAACCGTGCAGCAGCTGGCGCGCCACCTCCATCAGCTCCTGCAGCTTGGCCAGCGCCTCGGCCGCGTCCAGCGTGGGCTGGCCCTTGCCCTTGCTCTCGGTGTAGGTGCGCAGCGCGCTGCGCAGTTCGGCGGCAATGCCGATGTAGTCCACCACCAGGCCGCCTTCCTTGTCGCGGAACACGCGGTTCACGCGCGCAATGGCCTGCATCAGGTTGTGGTCGCGCATCGGCTTGTCGATGTACATGGTGTGCAGGCAGGGCACGTCAAAACCGGTGAGCCACATGTCACGCACGATCACCAGCTTGAGCGGGTCGGCCGCATCTTTGAAGCGACGTTCCAGCAGCTTCTTGGTCTGGTTGTTGTAGATGTGCGGCTGCAGCAGCGCTGCGTCCGCGGCTGAGCCCGTCATAACCACCTTGATGGCGCCCTGCGCCGGGTCGTCGCTGTGCCAGTCGGGCCGCAGCTTGACGATGGCCGCATAGAGCCGGGCACAAATCTCGCGGCTCATGGCCACCACCATGCCCTTGCCCGCCACCGCCGTGTTGCGCGCCTCAAAGTGCTGCACGATATCGGCCGCCACCAGGTCCACGCGCTCCTTGGCACCCACCAGCTTTTCCAGCGCGGCCCAGCGGGTCTTCTGGGCTTCTTTCAGCGCGGCGTCTTCCTCGTCTTCAAAAACCTCTTCCACCTCGGCGTTGAGCTGCTCCATCTGCACCTGGTTAAGGTTCAGCCTGGCCAGGCGGCTTTCGTAGAAGATGGGCACGGTGGCGCCATCGTCCACCGCGTCCTGAATGTCGTAAATGCTGACGTAGTCGCCAAACACGGCGCGGGTGTCATGGTCGCCCGCCTCGATGGGCGTGCCGGTAAAGCCCACAAAGGTGGCGTTCTTCAACGCATCGCGCAGGTGCTTGGCAAAGCCGTATTTGTAGCGGCCGGTCTTCTTGTCCAGCACGGCGCGAAAGCCGTATTGCGAGCGGTGCGCCTCGTCGGCCATCACCACGATATTGCTGCGGTCCGACAGCAGCGGGAACACCTCTTCCCCCGCCTCCGGTGTGAACTTCTGCACCGTGGTGAAGATGATGCCGCCCGAGGGCCGCCCGGCCAGCAGCGCGCGCAGCTCGTCGCGGCTGCCCGCCTGCTGCGGCAACTCGCGCAGCAGGCTGCGCGCGCCCACAAAGGTCTGGAAGAGCTGGCCATCCAGGTCGTTACGGTCCGTCACCACCACCAGCGTGGGGTTGTGCATTTCCGGCTGCTGCATCAGCTTGGCCGCAAAACACACCATGGAAATGCTCTTGCCCGAGCCCTGGGTGTGCCACACAATGCCACCCATGCGCGAGCCGGGCTTCACCCGCTCGGCATAGGTGGCCCACTGCTCCTGGGCCGCGTTGGCGGCCGGCTGCGTAGCAGCAATCACCGCTGCCTTCACCGCCGCGCGCACCGCATGGAACTGGTGGTAGGCCGCTATCTTTTTCACCACCTGGCCATCGGCCATCTCGAACAACACAAAGTAGCGCAGGTAGTCCAGCAACAGCGCGGGCGCGAAGAAGCCGCGCACCACCTTCTCCAGCTCGTACTCCAGCAGCGGGCGATCGTTCTCGTTCTTCACCGTGCGCCAGGGCAAGAAGCGCTCAAAGCTGGCGGTGAGCGAACCGATGCGCGCCTGCAGTCCGTCAGAAGCCACCAAGGCTTCGTTGTATACAAAGAGGTCGGCCACCTCGTCCTTGTAGGTCTGCAGCTGCTGGAAGGCGTCTTTCACCCCCACCTGCTCCGCCGCCAGGTTCTTGAGCTCGATCACCGCAATCGGCAAGCCGTTGACAAAACACACCAGGTCAGGCCGGCGCGGTTGTTTGCTGCCCTGCACAGTGAACTGGTTCACCACCAGAAAACGGTTGCGCTCGGGCGTGTCAAAGTCCACCAGCACCACACGGTCGCCCCGGCGTTCGCCATTGATTTCCACCTCCACCGGCACGCCGCCCACCAACGCCTCGTGAAAGGCGCGGTTGCTCTGGATCAGCGAGGGGTGGTCGGGTTTGGCCAGCTGGTGCGCCACCTCGTCCAGCACGGCGGCTGTGATTCGCGGGTTCAGCCGCGCCAGCGCCTCGCGCAGCTCGCCCTGCAACAGCACCTGGCGGTAGTCACTGCGCTGCGGTGTGTCGCTGTCCGGCGCAATATCGGGCCCGGCGCGGTAGTCCCAGCCGGTGTCCTGAAACCAGGTCAGAGCGAGTTGTTCGAGGTCGGATTCAACCATTACGTACTCCTCAGCCCTTGAAAACAAAACGCTTTTCGGCCACGTCGGCAATCAGGTCCACGACGCGCTCTACCATCTGGTGGTCACCTTGCGGGTACCAGATGGGCTGGATATTCAGCTCCAGAAGCTGGGCTTCTTTCTGCTGGCGCCTCCCGGCAGTATTGGGCTGCTCCACGATCGCGTAGTGATTGGGCACCTGATAGGCGTCGCTTTCCTTCGCCGCCTTGAAGAGGTCCATCGTCCAGTCCTGTTCAAGGCCGCAGCCCAAAAACAGCAGTGACTGCGAAATGTAGATCTGCCGCAAGGCCTTAGGCAGTGGCTTCTGAAAGTCAAACGCCGGTGGCTGTCCATAGGCCTGCTCGTATTGCTGTTCCGTCAGGATGTGCGTTGCATCGCTCTCGGCGTCACCATGCAGCTTCAAGATGCAACGGTCACCCCGCACCATGCGCGAGAAGAAATTGTGCTCCTGCGTGCCATGCATGTACGCCTTGAAATCCATCGGCTTGCCGTGATAGATCGCCTGCTCATACGTTTTCTCGATCGCGTCGTCGAAGTTGGTGGTGACTATGCATCCCCGTGCAAATCGGGGGAGGTGCTGCAGCGGACCGGCCTTCAGTCGAAGTTCCTGGGCTCTGTAGGTGTTGCGGATAAACGCGGATGTCACCGCAGCGTCGTGAGCCGCCATACGCTGCGCCGCCAGAAGGTATTGACCTGACTCGATCAAGGGCTGAATTGCAGCCACGTCAACGCCATGCAGGCGGGCAAGGAGCTGTGTGAGCGCTTCGCCCCACAAGGGCATGCCCAGCGGCTTGGATAAGCCAGCCCCTACAAATGGAACGACCCTCCCCCTGTCCGCGGCCAACAACAGGTCTGTGAACTGCGGAATACACGCCTTGTCGCGCAATAGTTTGAGCGCATCTTCATGTTTGGCCTCGATGGCATCGCTCTCCCAAGCCACCTTGTCTGCCTCGTAGCCCTCCGGGTCCACCCAGAACAACACCTTGCTTCGCGGATAGGCAGAAGTCCCGAGATTGATAGGGTCGTCACTGTCCAGATACTCGTTGAACCCCTTGTTCGTGTCATATCTGGCCGTCAGCAAGTCGATGGCGTGTCCCAGCAATGACTCGTCGCTCTTGGCTTCGCTCATGAAGCACCCTCCTCTCCTGCCACGGACACGGAGCCTGATAAGAGCCCAGGCAACAGCGTGTCTCTTACCAATGTCAATTTGGCCGATTCCAGTCGATTGCTGACAAGCATCTCGATCAATGGCGTCATCACTGTTGTCATCGCATCCAACAACTCAGAGGTTGGACACAAGACCTTGGCCTCTGTCAGATGCTTGCGCTGGATGTGCCCCATCGTGGTGGCCTTGTTGGCAGCGATGTCACGGAAGGCATTCAGATGGAACTTCGTCCACAGAAGGTAGAACCACTTGGGATACTTCTCGGACGTGACCTTGAACAAGTGCTGATTCAACGCGCCCAGTCCACCACACCAGAGATCGACCTCCAGGCTACCAGACCACGAGAACAATACGTCACCGTCCTTGATCACATACGGCTCAGGCACGCTGATACTGGCCTTGTCGGCGCCCAACGTGTGGCCCGCGCGCAGTTGGGCAATCTTGATCACTGGCAGCCAAGGGGCCGCATCTTCTGCGGGGTACTTTTGCAGGGCCAAGCCATTGAGGTAACTGGCCACCTGATCCAGCGCGCACACTTGCCAGCCCGTGGGTACATCTCCCAACTCCGAGTCCTCGAAGCTGTCAGGAAACAGCGCGAGGAGTTCGGGGGTGAGGCCGAGGCGTTGGCAGATGGCGTTGGCGGGCTCGCCGCTGGCCTTGGCGTGGACGGGGTCGAAATCAACGAACCAGGACTGGAAGATGGCGCGGGCCATGGCTTCCAGCGTTTCGTTCATGCGGCGGTTGAGTTCGATCTTGTCGTCGAGGGTGCCGAGGATGTCTGCGATTTCACGCTGCGTCTCTACAGGGCACCAAACAACACTCAAATTTTGCAGATCACTGCCGCGAATTCCGGCGGCACCGGCTCCTTGTTCAACAATGCTTCGAATTGCATTTCGCCCATCGAAAGATTGAAGCCAGTAGAAATAAAACCGTGGGTCTGCCTCATCCTGATTCAACCGAACACGTGTGACGTGTGATTCGAAAGTAACTGGCTCTTCATCGCCAAGAAAGATTGAACATTTACCCGCCCCCTCAAGAACCAGCGACTGGCGAGCGAATAGCAGGTCTCCTGTCTTAAGCAATGCGCGATCTGCTTCCGCTTGACTAAGGGGGACTCTATCCATCGGAATGTTGCCTATCCTCGGATTTGCAAAGAGCTCCCCCATGTTGACCATCTTGGCCCCAGCGCCGCGGACGGCTTTTGGGCGTGTCAGCCCATTCCTTGTTGGCTCAGCAAAAAGCTCGCCGAAGGGGCGATTTCTAAACTGCATCCCCGCCCCCCAATTCCTCCACCGCCTTGTGCAAGAAGGCCGCGATCTCTTCCTTGCCCGGCAGTTGCACCTGGTAGCGCGAGACAAAGAGCTGGTTGCTCATGCCGGCCAGGGCGTACTGCACCAGTTCCTGGTTCTTGCGAGTGCACAGCAGGATGCCGATGGGCGGCTGGTCGCCCGCGCTCATTTCGTGCTGCTGGTAGTAGCCCACGTAGCTGTTGAGCTGGCCCAGGTGTTCGTGCTTGAAGGCGTCGCTCTTCAGCTCGATGAGCACATGGCACTTGAGCACGCGGTGGTAGAAGACCAGATCGACAAAGAAGTGTTCACCGCCAATGAGCAGGCGCTTTTGCCGCGCCTCGAAGCAGAAGCCGTGGCCCAGCTCCAGCAGGAAGGCTTGCAGCTTGTCGAGCAGGGCGTCTTCCAGATGCCCTTCGCTCATCACCTCTTGGGGTTTGAGGCCGAGGAACTCGAACACATAGGGGTCGCGGATGATCTGGCGGCTGCTGGCCTGCTCGGCGCCGCGGTGAGCCAGCGCGGCGATGGCCGCCTTGTCGGTGGACAGGCCGGTGCGCTGGTAATACTGGCTGGCGATCTGGCGCTTGAGTTCGCGCACCGACCAGTTGCCGCGCAGGGCTTCGGCTTCGTAGAAGGCGCGCTGTAGCGGGTCATCCAGCTCCACCAGATGCTCTAGGTGGCTATAGGACAGGCGCGCAATGAGCGTTTCCGGGTCTGTAACGGCAATGGTGGAGGATGGTGCGGACACCGCCCGCACTTTTTTCTCCAGTAGCGGGCGGGGCAGCACTTGGGCAGATAGTGCGGACGCTGTCCGCACTATCTGCGGATAGGCACGGTAAAAGGTCAGGTAGCCGTAAAGCTGGCGCCGCCCGCTATTGCTGACTGCCTGTGCGCGCAGGGCTTTGGACAGCTCGGACAGTAACTTGTCACCGTAATTGGCGCGGTCTGCGCCCTGTAGTTCGAATTCGGCGATGTAGTAGCCGATGAACCAGTTACGCAAAGTCAGGCTGACGTTGACAGCGCGACTGGCCTGCGCAGCCAGGGCCGTGTCAGCCTGCCGGATGGACTCCACCAGGCGAGAAAAGCTGAGAGCGGGTGCGTTCATGGCATCAACCTCGGATTGACCCCGTGCAAGCGGCTCTTGCACAAGCGCTCGCATCCAATGTCATGACCGGGTGATTTTCTGTACACGTCGCCGCGCATATGTATAGAAAACCGCATTTTTCTATACACATTGAACGATCAAACCGCATAACCCAACCCCGCCAGGTTCTTGCGGATCTCGGCCTCCAGGCGGGCACCTTCCTGGAACTGCTGACCCAAGGCGGCCGTCAGGCGGGCCATCTTGTCTTCAAACGGCTCGGCATCGGCCTCTTGCGCGGCGGCGCCCACGTAGCGGCCGGGGGTGAGCACGTAGTCGGCCTTGCGGATTTCGTCCAGTGTGGCGGCTTTGCAGAAACCGGCCACATCGGCATAACCCTGGCCGCGCTGCCAGGCGTGGAAGGTGGCGGCGACCTTGGCGATGTCATCAAGCTTGAAGTCGCGCAGCACGCGGTCTTTCATGTAGCCCAGGTTGCGGGCGTCGATGAAGAGCACTTCACCATGGCGGCTGCGGCGGCCCTTGCGTTCGGCCTTGCTGCGGGTGAGGAACCAGATGCAGGCGGGAATCTGCGTGTTGGTGAAGAGCTGGCCGGGCAAGGCCACCATGCATTCGACCAGGTCGCCGGGGGCGTTGGGGCCATTGCCTTCGATCAGCGCCTTGCGGATTTCGCCTTCGTTGTTGGTGTTGCTGCTCATGGAGCCGTTGGCCAGCAGCAGGGCCATGCTCCCGTGCGGCGCCAGGTGGTGCACCATGTGCTGCATCCAGGCGAAGTTGGCGTTGCCGTCGGGCGGCACGCCGTATTTCCAGCGCGGGTCGTCGTCTTTCACGCCCTCTTTCCAGGCCTTCATGTTGAAGGGCGGGTTGGCCATGATGAAGTCGGCGCGCAGGTCGGGGTGCTGAGGGCGGGTGTAGGTGCTGGCGGGCTCTTTGCCAAAGTCGAAGTCCAGCCCGCGAATGGCCATGTTCATGCTGGCCAGGCGCCAGGTAGTGGGGTTGAACTCCTGGCCGTAGATGCTGAGCTGGCCGATCTTGCCGCCGTGCTCCAGCACAAAGCGCTCGCTCTGCACAAAGAAGCCGCCGGAGCCACAGCACGGGTCGTACACGCGGCCTTCAAAGGGCTCCAGCATTTCGACGATGAGGCCGACGATGCTCTTGGGCGTGTAGAACTCGCCGCCGCGCTTGCCGGCGGCAATGGAGAACTCGCCCAGGAAGTATTCGTAGACATGGCCCAGGATGTCCTTGGCCTTGAGCGCGCCGTGGTGGAACGGGATCTTGGAAAACTCGTCAATCAGGCCGGGCAGGGCCTCGTCCACCCGCCAGCGGGCGTAGCTCTTGTCGAGCACGCCCTTGAGCTTGGGGTTGTCTTTCTCCACCGCTTCCAGCGCGTCGTCGAGCAGGCGGCCGATGCCTTTGAACTTGTACTCGAAGGTCTTGCCGTTCTTGACGGTGAGCACGGTGTCGATGGCGAGCTTGGCGCTGTCTTTGAGGAAGTCCCAGCGGGCCAGGGCGGGCACCCAGAAGACGTTCTTCTCGGTGTAGTAGTCGCGCGCCTCCAGCTCCTGGGCCATCAGCTCGCCCGCGTCGTCACCCAGGTAGTAATCGTTGGCCGGGTCTTGGAAGGCGGCTTCCAGCTCCAGGCGGCGCTCCTTGAAGGCATCAGAGATGTATTTGAGGAACACCAGCCCCAGGACGACGTGCATGTATTCGCTGGGATTGACGGCGGCGCGCAGGCGATCCGCCGCGGCCCAGAGCTGCTTGTCGAGGTTGTTGAGGAATTGTTGTTCTTCGTCGTTCATGGACGCATCCCTGCCAGTCTTGGCTGTGCCGGACATTCTAGAGGGGAGGCAAGCCTTGGCTGGCTCCGAGCATTCATGGCTCTGGCCGGCGCCAGGCCATGGTGGCGACAGCCTGCCTCCAGGCTCAGCATCGGGCATCCACCCGTCTTCGCAAAAGCATCAGAAACTGCCAACAGATCCCGATCCCCGCTGACCAGCACCCGCGCCTTCCCCACCAATGCGAGCTGCATGAAAGGTTCATCCAGCGGGTCACGGCAGGCCGGCACCGCCGGCGGCGGCTGCGGAATACGCACCGTCTGCACATAAGGCAGGTAGTCGGCCAGCAGCTCCTCCTGCTCGGCCGCACTCAGACGGAACTTGGGGTAGGCCAGCACGCGCACCAGTTCCTGCACGGTCGCCGCGCTGGCCAGCGGGCGCAGCGTGCCGCGCTGCCAGGCCACGCGCACCGCCCCCGGCAGGCCGCCGCCGAAGACCAACGCGGACAGCACGACGTTGGTGTCGAGCACCACGCGCAGGGGTGCGCTCATTTACGGGCCGTCTTGCGGACAGCGGGCTTCTTCTTCGCCGCCGCGTAGGCCTTGGCGGGCTCAGCCGCCATCGGCGCCACGGCCGATGCGCGCGCCCAGCGCACGGCATCCACCACATCGGCCTCGCCCAGCCCCAGTTCGGCCAGCTTGGCGCGCACGGCGTCGCCGCGCTGGATGCGCACGGGCGTCAGGATGATCTGGCCCTCGCGTACCTGCACGTCCAGGTACTCGGTGGCGCCCACGGCCTGGGTCACGCTCTTGGGCAGCGTGAGCTGGTTCTTGGCGGTGATCTTGGCGAGCATGGCGAATGGCTAAAGTAAGGATTCCTTACTTTAGCCACCCTTCCCTCATTTGTCCAGAGACCGTGGTCAGGGCACGGTGAACCAGTCCGCCACAGCACGCTGAAAGCGCGCGTGCCCCTTCTGCAGATGCAGCATGTGCCCACCCTCGGGCACCACGGTGTACTGCTTGTCCGGGTTCGGCAGCGCGGTGAAGAAAGGCAGCAGGCCATCGAGGTCCGCCACGTCGTCATACTGCCCATGGATGATCATGGTGGGCACCGTGATCTGGCTCGCGTCGATCAGCGGCTGGCGCGTCAGCAGGTCCACCTGCGGGCCGGTGGGTGATTTGGTTTCCACCAGCGCGGCCGCCTTGGCGAAGGCATCGATGACGACCGGCACGTTCACCTCGTCCGGCGTCAGCGAGTGGAAGCGCAGCTTCCAGCCCTGTTCGGTGATGCGGAGGTAGGGCGCGCGCTGGAAGGTGGCCAGGCGTTCGCGCCGGGCCTTGAGGTCTGGGCTTTCGGCGTGCATCTGGGCGTAGGCGGCATAGCGCGCCACCTTCTGCGGGTGCGCCATCACGAACTGGCCGCTGTACTGCGTGCCCCAGGACCAGGCCAGCAGATGCACCTGCGCAACGCCGCGCAGTTTCAGGATGCGGTCCACCACGGCATTCAGGTCCCCGCCGGCCTGCTCGGTCGTGAGGTGGCCCTCGGGTTTGGTGGAGCTGCCGAAGCCGCGCATGTCGGGCGCGAAGACGTCAAAGCCCTGCTTGGCCAGGAAGTCCATTAGGCTGTATTCGGAATGGCCCGGCACCTTGAGATCGAAGCTCTCGCGACCGGCCGTGGCCGAGCCATGCGCCAGCACCAGCACGGGCTTGCCCTGGGGGCTGCCCTGGTATTTCTCCCAGACGAACAGGCGCAGGTCGTCGTGCAGCACCCAGTGCTGCGTGCCCTGCACGGGCAAGTCATCGTCTTTCATCCACAAGCCTCGGGTAAAGTGGCTGAGATTGTCCCCCATCCACCGCATGCAGCCCCTTGCCCTCTGGCCCACCGCTGAACGCCGCCGCATCCACGGCGTGCTGACCGACATCGACGACACCCTCACCACCGAAGGGCGCATCACGCCCGATGCGCTGCAGGCGCTGGCGGAGCTGCGCGCCGCCGGCCTGCACGTGGTCCCGGTGACCGGCCGGCCGGTGGGCTGGAGCGTCCCGTTTGCACAGAGCTGGCCGGTCGACGCCATCGTGGCCGAGAACGGCGCCGTGGCGCTGGTGGACGGCGGCACGCGCAAGATCTACCAGCAGGACGCGAGCACGCGCGCGGCCAACTACGCCCGCCTGCAGCAGGTCGCGCAGCAGGTGCTGCGCGAGGTGCCGGGCGCCACGCTGGCGCAGGACAGCGCGGGGCGCGAGACCGACATCGCCATCGACCACAGCGAGTTCGCCCACCTGCCCCAGGCCGCCATCGACCAGGTGGTTGCGATCATGCGGCGCGAAGGCCTGCAGGCGACGGTGAGCAGCATCCACATCAACGGCTGGATCGGCGCCCATGACAAGCTGGCCGGTGCGCGCTGGATCGTGCGCGAACTGTTTGGCCGCGAACTCGACGAGGAACTCGGGCGCTGGGTCTACGTGGGCGACTCCACCAACGACCAGCGGATGTTCCAGCATTTCCCGCACAGCGTGGGCGTGGCCAACATCCGCAGGTTCGAAGCGCAGTTGCTTCATGCCCCGCACTACCTCACACCAGGCGAGCGCGGCGCCGGCTTTGCCGAAGTGGCGCGCGCACTGCTGGCGGCCTGAGGGGCTACTGCACGCGCCAGCTGGCGCGGTCGATGACCCGCGGTGTCTTCCAGCCCCCCTCGGGCGGCTCGCCCTCGTGGCGGTGGACGGTGATCGCGCGGTGCCCGATCTCCAGCAGGGCGAAGTTGCCCTTGTCCAGCTTGATGAGTTTGCCCCAGGGCCGGCCCGCGCCGCTGGCCACCACCTCGAGCAGACGGGGACCATGGTCATGGCGAATGTCGGTCTTGTGGACATCGCCCGAGAGCAGCAGCACGCGCGCGTCCTGCCGCCCCTGCAGAAAGTCCTTCAGGGCCTGATAGTCAGGATAGCGACTCCAGGACTCCGATTTCCCCAGAGGGTTCCCCTGGTCCAGCGTGCAGCCCGAGGCGATGATGCTGATGGCGCCATCCTCGATGCTGCCCTGCAGCCACTCCATCTGCTCGTGTCCCAGCAGCGTGCGCTGCTCCTTCGGCCGATCCTGTGAGCTGCGAAAACTGCGCCCGTCGGTCAGCAGCAGATGGATGCCGGCGCCCAGCGTGACACGCCCGGGCACGCCGGCCGGCAGGGCATCGGAATGGACGACGGGGCGGCGCAGGTCATCGTCCAGTGTGTCGATGCGGGCTGGCTGTGCCAGCTCGTTCGGCGGGTAGTCCAGTGCGCGCAGGTTCTGGAAGAACTGGCGGAAGAGGTGGCGCGCGATCTGCTGCTTGCGCGGCGGCACCGGCAACTCGTGCGCCGGGTAGTGCGTGCCCGGCTCGACCGGGCCGGCCCCGGCATAGCTGTTGTTCCAGGCAAAGTCGTGGTCATCCCAGATGCCGTGCACCTGCAAACCGGGCAGTTGCCACAGGCCGCTGCCCCGCATGGCCGCCCACTGGCGCTGGTAGCGCAGGTACATGTGGGCGGCAAACCGCAAGTCGTCAAAGCCGGCCGGCTCGCCGTTGTCCGGGTTCAGGCTCACGGGCTTGCCGTAGTCCATGTAGATCTGATCGCCCAGCAACAGCAGGTGGTCCGGCCGCTGCCGGGCGATGAGGGACCAGACCTTCTGCTGTGGCCAGTCCACCGGGTCGGAACAGGAGGTGAAGGCGAGTTTCATGCGGGCTCCCTGGAGGTTATGGAACCCGATTCAAGCGCAATCCGGCCGCCTGCACAAGCCGGCTGGCGCCGGCACCTCAGCGCCGCGCCAGCACCGGCCCCAGCGCCCGCCCGGTATGCGTGCCCAGCTTCACCACCTCTTCCGGCGTGGCCGCGGCCACGATGCGGCCGCCGTCCTTGCCGCCTTCGGGGCCGAGATCCAGGATCCAGTCGGCCTCGGCGATCACGTCCAGGTCGTGCTCGATCACCACCACGCTGTGGCCGCCGTCGACCAGCCGGTGCAGCACGCGGATCAGCTTGTCCACGTCGGCCATGTGCAGGCCCACGGTGGGCTCGTCCAGCACGTAGAGGGTGTGCGGCGCCTTCTGGCCGCGCCGGCCGACCTCGTCGCGCACCTTGCTCAGTTCCGTCACCAGCTTGATGCGCTGCGCCTCGCCGCCGCTGAGCGTGGGTGACGGTTGACCCAGCGTCAGGTAGCCCAGCCCCACGTCCTTCAGCAGCTGCAAGGGATGGGCGATGGCGGGCATGGCGGCGAAGAAGTCCACGGCCTCGTCCACCTCCATCTGCAGCACGTCGCCGATGCTCTTGCCGCGCCAGCTGACGGCCAGGGTCTCGGG
>JACCDS010195645.1_pt1 | contig 13461 bp, 11 predicted proteins | sample 7446441 | NCBI WGS metagenome assembly JACCDS01 (sample SAMN15323445, study PRJNA562643) | freshwater metagenome | isolation source: river surface water | place: USA:Blue River Watershed | collected 2017-08-17
ACCTGATCGCGAAACACCTGACCGACACCGGCCAGGATCATGTGCATGTGGTGAATGCAGGCGACGGCCGCCATGCGCATCCGACGCAGGGTCTGCTCGACATGTACACGATCCGCCACTACAAGCAGGACTTCAGCAAGCTGACGGTCGCGATCGTCGGCGACATCCTGCATAGCCGGGTCGCGCGTTCCGATATCCATGGCCTGACTACGCTGGGCGTGCCGGAGGTCCGGGCGATCGGGCCGCGCACGCTCTTGCCCAGCGGCCTCGAGCAAATGGGTGTGCGCGTGTTCACCGACATGAACGAAGGCCTGAAGGACGTTGATGTGATCATGATGCTGCGGCTGCAGAACGAGCGCATGACCGGCGCTGCTGCCGTCCGCGCAGGAGTACTTCAAGAGTTACGGACTGACGCCCGAGCGCCTCGCGCTGGCCAGACCCGATGCGATCGTGATGCATCCGGGCCCGATGAACCGCGGCGTCGAGATCGATTCGGCGGTGGCCGACGGCGCGCAGGCCGTGATCCTGCCGCAGGTGACGTTTGGCATCGCGGTGCGCATGGCGGTGATGAGTATGCTGGCCGGCGCATGACCGATCGATGCCGGAACGAGACAAGACAATGAGCATGAAACTGCAGATAAAAAATGGCCGTGTGGTCGATCCGGCGAACAAGATCGACGCAGTACAGGACCTGTTCGTGGCCGACGGCCGCATCGCCGCGATCGGCGCGGCGCCGGCCGGCTTCGCGGCCGACCAGGTGATCGACGCCAGCGGGCTGGTGGTCTCGCCTGGCCTGGTCGACCTGTCTGCGCGTCTGCGCGAACCCGGCCACGAATACAAGGCCACGCTCGAATCCGAACTGAATGCCGCGCTGGCCGGCGGCGTCACGACGCTGCTGTGCCCACCCGATACCGATCCGGTGCTCGATGAACCGGGCCTGGTCGAGATGCTGGTGCATCGCGCGCGCAGCCTGAACCAGTCGCATGTGTATCCGCTCGGCGCACTGACGGTTGGCCTGAAGGGCCGTGAGCTGACTGAAATGGCCGAGCTGACCGAGGCCGGCTGCGTCGGCTTCTCGCAGGCCGAAGCCACCATCGATGACAGCACCGTGCTGCTGCGCGCGATGCAGTACGCGAAGACCTTTGGCTACACCGTCTGGCTGCGTCCCCAGGACCCGCATCTGGGCAAGGATGGCGTTGCGCACGGCGGTCCGCTGGCGTCGCGCCTGGGCCTGTCGGGTGTCCCGGTGATCAGCGAGACGATTGCGTTGCACACGATATTTGAGCTCATGCGCACTACCGGCGCGCGCGTGCACCTGTGCCGGCTGTCATCGGCCGATGGCATTGCGCTGGTGCGCGCGGCGCGGGCGCAGGGCTTGCCTGTCAGTTGCGACGTCGGTGCGCACCATGTGCACCTGACCGACCTGGACATCGGCTTCTTTGATCCGAATGCGCGGCTGGTGCCTCCCCTGCGCAGCCAGCGCGACCGCGACGCGATCCGCCTGGGCCTGCTCGACGGCACGATTGACGCAATCTGCTCCGATCACACGCCGCTGGACGACGAGGAAAAGCTGTTGCCGTTCGGTGAGGCGTCGCCGGGCGCAACCGGCCTCGAACTGCTGCTGTCGCTGGCGCTGAAATGGGCCGACGAATGCCTGCCGGGCAAGGACGCCGTTCCGACGGCGCTCGCACGTATCAGTTGCGACGCTGCGCGTCTCGTTGGCCTCGGGGCCGGCACGCTGTCGGTCGGCAGTGTCGCCGATGTGTGCGTTTTCGATCCGGCGGCGCGCTGGAAGGTCGAGGCCGCTGCACTGCGCAGCCAGGGCCGGCACACGCCCTTCCTCGGTTACGAACTGCCAGGGCAGGTCAGGCACACGATCGTGTCGGGCCGGCTCGCGTTTTCGCGCTGACCCATGCCCTGGTTCGGGCTCGCACGGCTGGTCGTGCACCTCGCGGTCGGCCTGGTCAAGGTCGCCCTGCTGTTCCCGCTGCTCGATGCGGCCGGGCGCGATCGGCGTGTGCAGCGCTGGTCACGGCAGCTGGTCGGGATCTGCGGCGTCAAAATGATGTTCGACCACTCGCGGCAGATGACGCCGGCCTCGCCGGCGCTGATCGTCTGCAACCACATCTCGTGGCTTGACATCTTTGTGATCAACACGCTGCATCCCTGTCGTTTCGTCGCCAAGTCCGACATTCGCAGCTGGCCACTGATTGGCTGGCTGTGCGCGCATACCGGTACTATCTTCATCGCCCGCGGCAAGGCGCGCGAGGTTCGCCGCATTTACGAAGGGCTGGTGGCGAGCATCCATGACGGCGAGCGCGTCGCCTTCTTCCCCGAAGGTACGACCGCGCCGCAGGGCACGGTGCTGCCTTTCCATGCCAACCTGTTCGAGGCGGCGATCGAGGCCAACGTACCGGTGCAGCCGTATGCGATTCGTTATGTCGATGCCGGCGGTCGCCTGCATACGTCAGCCGATTTCGTTGATGACATGAGCTTCGTCGCCAGCGTGATTGCGATCATGAAGAGCGGCGGCATGACGGCCGAGCTGATCAGGCTGCCGGCGATTCCCACCGACGATGCGCACCGGCGCGAGCTGGCGAAGGCGGCGCACGATGCGGTCGCCGCTGTGCTGCTGGCTAGCCCGGGGCCTGATGCTGCGGGCAATCCACCTGCAGCAGCCAGCGGTCACGCAGCCGCATCGCACTGAGCTTGCCGCCCCAGACACAGCCACTGTCAAGACCGACCAGATCGTCTCGCCGGATCAGCCCGAGCGTTGACCAGTGTCCGAACACCATCGGCGTACCGGCGGTTTTCCGGCCCGGAACGTCAAACCACGGCATGAAGCCGGGCGGCGGCCGTCCGGGCCCTTCCTTGGTTGTCAATTCCATCGTGCCATCGGCCGTGCAAAAGCGCAGCCGCGTCAGCGCGTTTACGATGCAGCGCAGCCGGTCCGGGCCGGCGAGCGCATCGTCCCAGCGCAGCGGCTGGTTGCCATACATCGTGCGCAGAAAATCCACCCAGTCGTCGCCTTGCAACCGGGCCGCCACTTCGGCCGACAGCGCCAGCACCTGCGCCGCGCTCCACTGCGGCAGCACACCCGCATGCACGACCAGGTGGCCGTCGGCCATCAGCGCCAGTGGCTGCCGGCGCAGCCAGTCGAGCAGTGCATCGCGGTCCGGCGCGGTCAGGATATCGTCGAGGGTGTCGCTGCGCGACGGCGCTCGCACGCCGTGCGCCGCAGCCAGCAGGTGCAGGTCATGGTTGCCCAGCACGGTGCGTACGCGCTCGCCGAGACTGGCCAGCAGGCGCAGCGTGCGCAGCGATTCCGGGCCGCGGTTGACCAGGTCGCCGACGAACACCAGTCGTGCGCCGGGGGAGAGCGCATCAATGCGCTCGAGCAGACGGTCGAGCTGGGCGGCGCAGCCCTGCAGGTCGCCGATCGCAAACAAGTCCATGACAGAGCAAAAATTGTGGGCAGCCGTCATTGTAGTTGGCGGGACGGGCAGTACGCTCGCGTAAAATGCGGTCTTCCTGCTGTAACGGATTGGCGAACGTGCAAGGTCCCGAATGATACTCGTCACTGGCGGCGCCGGTTTTATCGGCGCCAATTTCGTGCTCGACTGGCTGGCCGGTGGTGGCGAGCCCGTGCTGAACCTCGACAAGCTCACCTACGCCGGTCATCTTGATAACCTGGCACCGCTGCAGGGTGACGCGCGCCATGTCTTCGTGCAGGGCGACATCGGCGACCGCCCGCTGGTAGCGGCGCTGCTCGACCAGTATCAGCCGCGCGCGATCGTGCACTTCGCGGCCGAGAGCCATGTCGACCGCTCGATCCACGGACCGGCAGAGTTCATCCGCACCAATATCGATGGCACCTTCAGCCTGCTCGAAGCCTCGCGCACCTATGTGGCCACGCTCGATGCGCCGCGCCGGGCAGCATTCCGCTTCCTGCATGTGTCGACCGATGAGGTGTACGGCACGCTGTCGCCGACCGATCCGCCATTTTCCGAGAGCACGCCGTATGCGCCCAACAGTCCCTACGCCGCGTCGAAGGCGGCGTCCGACCACCTGGTACGCGCCTGGCATCACACCTATGGGTTGCCGGTCCTGACCGGCAACTGCTCGAACAACTACGGCCCGCTGCAGTTCCCGGAGAAGCTGATCCCGCTGATGATCGCCAATGCGCTGGCCGGCCAGCCGCTGCCTGTGTATGGCGATGGCCGCCAGGTGCGCGACTGGCTGTACGTCGGTGACCATTGTGCTGCGCTGCGCCGCGTGCTGGAGGCAGGCACGCCCGGCCAGACCTACAACATCGGCGGCTGGAACGAACAGGCCAACCTCGACGTCGTGCACACGCTGTGCGCCCTGCTCGATGAATTACAGCCGGCCGGCAAGTCCTACCGCGAGCAGATCGCGTTCGTCACCGACCGTCCGGGCCATGACCGCCGCTATGCGATTGATGCGCGCAAGCTCGAACGCGAGCTCGGCTGGCGTCCGGCCGAGACCTTCGAGAGCGGCATGCGCAAGACCGTGCAGTGGTACCTCGACCATCAGGACTGGGTGAGGAAGGTGCAGTCGGGCCAGTACCCGCAATGGGTAGACAGGAACTATGCGCAACGCGCAGGGAGCAGCCGATGAACCGGCGCGGCATCATTCTTGCCGGCGGATCCGGCACGCGGCTTTATCCGGTCACGACGGTCGTCTCAAAGCAGCTACTGCCGGTGTATGACAAGCCGATGATCTACTACCCGCTGACCACGCTGATGCTGGCCGGCATACGCGAGATCCTCTTGATCTCGACACCGCAGGACACGCCGCGCTTCGAGCAGCTGCTCGGCGACGGCAGCCAGTGGGGCATTGCCATCCGCTATGCGGTGCAGCCATCGCCGGACGGGCTCGCGCAAGCCTTCCTCATTGGCCGTGAATTTGTCGGCGACCATCCGTCGGCGCTGATCCTGGGCGACAACCTGTACTACGGCCATGAGCTCGATGCGACGCTGAACGAGGCCAATTGCCGCGCACAGGGCGCGACCGTGTTCGCGTATCACGTGAATGATCCCGAGCGCTATGGCGTGGTCGGCTTCGACGCGCAGCGGCGCGCGGTCAGCATCGAGGAAAAGCCGGCGCAGCCGAAGTCCAATTATGCGGTCACGGGTCTGTACTTCTATGACAAGCAAGTGTGCGACATCGCCGCGTCGATCCAGCCCTCCGCGCGTGGCGAGCTCGAGATTACTGATATCAACCGCATCTACCTGGAACAGCGCCAGCTGCAGGTCGAGGTCATGGGGCGCGGCATGGCGTGGCTCGATACGGGCACGCACGAGTCGCTGCTCGACGCCGGCCAGTTCATTGCGACGCTGGAAAAGCGCCAGGGGCTGAAGGTCGCCTGCCCGGAGGAAGTCGCGTTCCGCAAGCATTACATCGATGCGGCGCAGCTCGCGCAGCTGGCCGAGCCGATGAAGAAAAATTCCTATGGCCAGTACCTGCTGCGCCTGCTGCAGGGCACCGTATTCTGATCCATGAAGATCCTGCAAACGGCGATTCCCGACGTGCTGGTCATTGAGCCGACCGTGTTCAGCGACGCACGCGGCTATTTTTTCGAGAGTTTCCACCAGCGCCGCTTCGAACAACTGACCGGTGTCGCCGCGTCCTTCGTGCAGGACAACCAGTCGCGATCCGTACAGTACGTGCTGCGCGGGCTGCATTACCAGGTCCGCCAGCCGCAAGGCAAGCTGGTGCGTGTCTTGGCCGGCGAGGTATTCGACGTGTGCGTCGACCTGCGCCGCAGCTCGCCGACCTTCGCCAAGGCCGTATGCGTGACGCTGTCGGCTGACAGCCATCGGCAGCTGTGGGTGCCGCCGGGCTTTGCGCATGGTTTCGTGGTCACCAGCGCGTACGCCGATGTCGCCTACAAGACCACCGATTACTACGCGCCCGAGCATGAGCGCTCGCTGTTGTGGAACGATCCGGCGCTCGGCATTCCGTGGCCGCTCGACGGCGAGCCACTGCTGTCGGCCAGGGACCAGGCCGGCATCCCGCTGGCACAGGCCGAGACTTACGCATGAGGATCGTCGTCACCGGTTGCGGCGGACAGGTCGGCCATGCGCTGCTGGCCTCGCTTGACGGGCTGGGTGAAGTGATCGCGCTCGATCGGGCGCAGCTCGACCTCGCCGATGCGGACGCCATCCGCACCGCGCTGCGCGAATTGCAGCCGGTGCTGGTCATCAACGCCGCCGCGTACACGGCGGTGGATGCCGCTGAATCCGACGAGGCGATGGCGTTTCGCATCAATGCCGAGGCGCCGCGTGTACTGGCCGAGGAGACCGAGCGGCTCGGCGCGGCGCTGATTCATTACTCGACCGATTATGTCTTCGATGGCAGCAAAGAGGGCCCGTGGCTGGAGGACGATGTGCCGGGGCCGCTGTCTGCGTATGGTCGCAGCAAGCTGGCCGGCGAGCAGGCGATTGCGCAAGTCGGCGGCATCCACCTGATCCTGCGCTGCAGCTGGGTCTATGGATTGACCGGCAAGAATTTCCTGTTGACCATGCTGAAGCTGGCTGAAACGCGCGATGCGCTGTCCATCGTTGCTGACCAGGTCGGCGCGCCCACCTGGAGCCACACGATTGCCGACGCGACTGCGGGTATCATCCGCGCCGCGGGTGAGCCGGCGCAGCTTGCGGCGCATGCCGGCATCTATCATCTGTGCGCGGGCGGCCACACCAGCTGGTTCGGTTTTGCGCAGGCGATCTTTGCGCATCCGTCAGTGGCGCGGCGGCCGACATTGCACCCGATAACGACAGCCGAGTATCCGACGCCGGCGACGCGTCCGAGAAACTCGCGGCTGAACACCGATAAATTCCGCCGCATCTTTGGCGACCTGCCGGCGTGGGACGACGCGCTGGCCGATTGCCTGCAGCTGCAGGGCGGACCGATAACGAAAGTGTGAACCGATGGCAAACGCAACCCTGACGACCGGCATCTTCAAGGCCTATGACATCCGCGGCGTGTTGGGCAGCACGCTGGATGAGTCAATTGCACGGCAGATCGGCCTGGCGTTTGGCGCGACCGCGCTGGAGAAGGGCGAGACAACCGTGATCATCGGCCGCGACGGTCGCCTTTCCGGCCCCGGGCTGTCAGCGGCACTCGCAGCCGGCCTGCAGGCGGCCGGCGTCGACGTGATCGACATCGGCATGGTCGCCACGCCGATGCTGTACTTCGCCACGCATGTGCTGGGCGCACCCAGCGGCATCATGGTTACCGGCAGCCATAATCCGCCGGACTACAATGGCTTCAAGATGGTGCTGGCCGGCGAGGCTATCTATGGTGATGCGATACAGCGGCTGTACCGCCGCATCGTCGACGGCGATGTTACTCGCGGTAGCGGCGCCTATCGGCAGCACGACGTGCGCGCGGCCTATCTTGAACGCATCCTCTCCGATGTGAAGCTGGCGCGGCCGATGAAGATCGCCATCGATTGCGGCAATGGCGTGGCTGGCAGCGTCGCCGGCGACCTGTATCGTGGCCTCGGCTGTGACGTGACCGAGCTCTACTGCGAGGTTGACGGCAACTTCCCGAACCATCATCCGGACCCGGCCCACCTTGAGAACCTCGCAGACCTGATCGCGACGCTGGCCAGTGGCGACGCCGAGCTTGGCCTGGCGTTCGACGGCGACGGCGACCGTCTCGGCGTAGTCACGAAGGACGGACAGGTGATCTTCCCGGACCGGCAGCTGATGCTGTTCGCGCAGGACGTGCTGACCCGCCATCCGGGCGGCACCATTTTGTACGACGTGAAGTGCACACGGCACATCGCCCCGGTGGTACGCGCGGCGGGTGGCGAGCCGCTGATGTGCCAGACCGGCCATTCTCTGGTGAAGGCGAAGATGCGCGAGACTGGTGCGCCGTTCGGCGGCGAGATGAGCGGCCACCTGTTCTTCAAGGATCGCTGGTATGGCTTCGACGACGGCCTGTATGCGGGCGCGCGCCTGCTTGAACTGGCCAGCCGCATGGCGGACGTCACGCACACGCTGAACGCGCTGCCGCAGTCGAGATCGACGCCGGAGCTGCAGGTGCGGCTGGCCGAAGGCGAGAACCATGCGCTGGTCGCGCGGCTGCAGAAGGAGGCGCAGTGGCCGGGCGCATCGCAGGTGCTGACCATCGACGGTGTACGCGTCGAATATCCGGATGGCTTCGGGCTGTGCCGCGCGTCGAATACCACGCCGGTGCTAGTGCTGCGTTTCGAAGCCGAGGACGACGCGGCGCTGGCGCGCATACAGCAGTCGGTTGGCGATGCGATCCTGCGCATCCGCCCGGATGCGGCGCTGCCGTTCTGAGGCGGGCATGCTGTCCTTCTCGCTGCGGCTGTACTCGCTGCTTTGGTGGGGCATGCTGCCGCTGGCGCTGCTGCGGCTCTGGTGGCGCGGTATGCGCGAGCCGGGCTATCGGACGCAGGTGGGGGAGCGCCTCGGCTACTACGCCGGCACGCCGGCCGCGCCGCTGATCTGGCTGCATGCGGTGTCGGTGGGCGAGACGCGTGCGGCCGAGCCGCTGGTGCGCGCCTTGCTGGCCGCCTGCCCCGGCCATCAACTGCTGCTGACGCACATGACGGCCACTGGCCGCGCCACTGGCAAGGCGCTGTTCGGCGGCGAGCGGCGCGTCAGCCAGGCCTACCTGCCGTATGACACGCTGACGATGACGACGCGTTTTGTGCGGCACTTCCGGCCGCAGGTCTGCCTGCTGATGGAGACCGAGGTCTGGCCCGCACTGATCGCTTCCTGCACTGCGGCCGGCGTGCCGGTGGTGCTGGTGAATGCGCGGCTGTCGGAGCGCTCGCTGCGGCGCGGCCAGCGTTTCGCCGGGCTGCTTGGCACCGCTGCGCAACAAATCACGCTGGTAGCGGCGCAGACCGACGCCGATGCCCGCCGGCTCAAGTCCATGGGCGCGCGCGACGTGCGCGTCACCGGCAATCTGAAATTCGATGTCGCTGTGCCGGAGGCGATGCGCGTCGCCGGCCGCAGCCTGCGCACGCAGATCGGCGCGCGTGCGGTCTTGCTGTGTGCCAGCACGCGCGAGGGCGAAGAAGCGTTGCTGCTGGCGGCTTACATGAAGGCCACCTTGCCGTCCGATTTCCTGCTGATGATCGTGCCGCGCCACCCGCAGCGCTTCGACGAGGTGGCCAAACTGTTTACCGATCAGGGCCTGCGCGTGCAGCGCAAGTCACAGCTGAAGGGCGCCGGCGTGCCGGCCGACACCCAACTGCTGGTCGGCGATACCATGGGCGAGATGTTCGCCTATTACACCGCGTCTGACTTCGCGTTCATCGGCGGCAGCCTGCTGCCGCTGGGCGGGCAGAACCTGATCGAAGCCTGTGCCTGCGGCAAGCCGGTGCTGCTGGGTCCGCATACCTTCAATTTCGCGCAGCCCAGCGAAGATGCGCTGGCCGCCGGTGCCGCGCTGCGCGTGGCCGATGCAACCGAGCTGTTCGCGCGTAGCTTCGATCTGCTGGCGCAGCCTGCGCAACGTGACGCGATGTCGGCAGCGGCACTGCGTTTTGCGCGACAAGAGGTCGGTGCAACGCAACGCACCCTGGCGCTGTTGCAGCGGCATCTGGGCTGAGGCGGCGGGACCGCGCTTCAGCCGCCGCCGTAGCTTTCGATTACCATCCTCCCGGCGGCTGATGCAACGCACAGGCATGACCCCCCGCGGGGAGACTTTCGCTCATCCTGATGTTGATGCGGCCAGTCCGCTGAGCCAGCACGTGCTGTACCGAAAACGGCGGCTTGATACCGGCGCTTGAGAGGCTTAAAATAACGAGGGCCGGTCATTGACCGGCCCTCGTTGAGGCTTCCCTGCTGACTGCGCGGCTTACTGCGCAGCGGTTTCCTTCAATCCGCCGCCGAGCGACCGATACAGGTCGACCGCATTGGTCAGCTTCAGCAGGCGGGCCTGCAGCAGTTGCTGATCGGCGCTGTACAGCTCGCGCTCCGCGTCCAGCACGTCGAGATAGTTCGACACGCCATTCTTGTAACGCACCTGGGCCAGTTCCAGCCGGGCCGCCTGCGCAGTGCGGGCGGCTTCCTGTGCGCTGATCTCGTCGACCAGTGTCGCGCGTACCTCGAGCGCATCGGCCACTTCGCGGAATGCGACCTGGATCGATTTCTCGTAGTCGGCGACCGCGATGTTGGCGCGGACCTGCGCCAGGTCGAGGTTCGCGCTGTTGCGGCCGGCATCAAAGATCGGCAGCGACAGCTGCGGCGCAAAGGCCCAGGTACGGGTCGGATTGTCGAACAGGCCCGACAGCTGCGGGCTGGCCAGACCGATCAGCACCGTCAGCGAAATGCGCGGGAAGAACGCCGCGCGTGCCGCCGCGATGTTGGCCTGGTTTGCACGCAACCGCTGTTCGGCGGCGCGGATATCCGGGCGCTTTGCCAGCAGGTCGGACGGCAGGCCGGCGCCAATCTCGGCCGTGATCGCCTGCGCCGACAGCGTTGCCTTCTGCTCCGGCAGCTTCGCGCCGGTGCCAACCAGCAGCCCGAGCGCGTTCACGCTCTGCGCATGCTGCCGCTTCAGCGCCAGCGCGGCCACGCGCGCCGACTGCACAAGCGTTTCGCTTTGCCGCAGCTCGAGCGCATTCGTCACCCCGGCATCGAAGCGCTGCTTGACCAGCGTGTACGACGATTCGCGTGCCTTCAGCGTGCGTGCGGCAATCTGCTGCTGCTCGGCCAGCGCGCGTTCGCTCAGCCAGGCCCTGGCGACCTCGCCGACCAGCGCAATCTGCGCCGAGCGGCGTGCCTCTTCGGTGGCGAAGAACTGCGCCAGCGCCGCGTTCGATAGATTCTTCACGCGCCCGAAGAAATCCAGCTCGAAGGCGGTCAAACCAAGGCCGACCTGGTAGACCGTCGAGCGGAACTCCTGCCCGCGCAGCAGCTGCTGAGAATTAGTCGCGCCGGCCGTGGCGTTCACGGTCGGCAGCTGGTCGGCGCGCTGCACGCCGTAGATCGCGCGCGCCTCTTCGATGCGCAGCGCGGCGACCTTCAGGTCGCGGTTGTTGGCCAGCGCCTGCGCGATCACTTCCTGCAGCTCAGGGTTCTGGAAGAACTCGCGCCAGCCGATGTCGGTGGCTGCCTTCGCACCGGTCGCATCAGCCGGGAACTGTTCCGGCACCGGCGCGCCCGGCTTCTGGTAGACGGGCGCGATCTGGCAGCCGGCCAGCGAGAGCAGTGCAGCGGCGATCGTTGTGTAGAGGATCTTGGTTTTCATTTATTTTGCCTCGTTGCCTTCAGTGCCTTCGATGTGCGCCGCATACAGCCGGCGCTGGCGCTCGCTGCCCTTGAAGATGCGCCGCACCACCACGAAGAAGACCGGCACGAAGAACACCGCCAGCACGGTCGCGGTGATCATGCCGCCCATCACGCCGGTGCCGATCGCGCGCTGGCTCGCCGAGCCGGCGCCGGTAGCGATCACTAGCGGCAGCACGCCAAGGATGAATGCCAGCGAGGTCATGATGATCGGGCGGAAGCGCAGCCGCACCGCGGTCAGCGTCGCCTTCATCAGGTCCATGCCGTTGGCTTGCAGGTCCTTGGCGAATTCGATGATCAGGATCGCGTTCTTCGCCGATAGGCCAATGATCGCGATCAGGCCGACCTTGAAGTACACATCGTTCGGCATACCGCGGAACATGGTCAGCGACACCGCGCCCAGCACACCCAGCGGCACCACCAGCAGTACCGAGATCGGCACTGTTGTGCTCTCGTACAGCGCAGCCAGCACCAGGAACACGGCCAGCAGTGCGAGCGCGAACAGCAGCGTTGCGGTCGAGCCGGCGGCCTTTTCTTCCAGCGACTGGCCGGCCCATTCATAGCCGATGCCCTGCGGCAGTTCGGCCATCAGGCGCTCCACCTCGGCCAGCGCATCGCCGGACGACTTGCCAGGTGCTGCGTCGCCCTGGATCTTCATGGCCGGATAGCCGTTGAAACGCACCAGCTGCACCGGCCCGTTGACCCAGCGGCTGGTGGCGAACGCCGACATCGGCACCATCTCGCTGCGGTTGTTGCGGATGAAGATCTTGTCCAGGTCTTCCGGCATCAGGCGCTTCTCCGGCACGGCCTGCACGATCACGCGCTGCTGGCGGCCGAGGTTCGGGAAGTCGTTGACATAGGTCGAACCGAAGGTGCCGGACAGCGTCGCGTTGATATCGGCCAGCGTCAGGCCGAGCGCATTTGCCTTGTCACGGTCGATGTCGAGTCGCAGCTGCGGCGAATCTTCCATGCCCTCGGGGCGCGCGCTCTTGATCGCCGGGCTCTTCGACATCATGCCCAGCAACTGGTTGCGCGCCGCCAGCAGCGCGTCATGGCCGAGGTTGGCGCGGTCCTGCAGGCGCAGCGAGAAGCCGGTGGCGTTGCCCAGCTCGCGGATTGCCGGTGGGTTTACCGTGAAGACGATTGCGTCGCGGATGATGACCATCAGCGAGAGTGCCTTCTGCGCGATGCCCTCCGAACTCAGTTCCGGCGTCGTGCGCTCTTTCCAGTCCTTCAGCGGTACGAACAGCAGGCCGCCGTTCTGGCCGTTGCCGGAGAAGGAGTAGCCGAGCACCGACACGATCGCCTCGACGCCCGGCTGCTTCAGGAAGTAGCTCTCGGCCTGCTCCATCACCGACAGCGTGCGCGCGGTCGACGCGCCCGGCGGCAACTGGACGTTGGCCAGCAGGTAGCCCTGGTCCTCGGCCGGCAGGAACGAGGTCGGCAGGCGCGACGCCATCCAGACCACGGCCACAATGATGACGCCGTAGATCACCATCCAGCGCCCGGTCTTCTTCACCATGCGTGCGACGAAGCTGGTATAGCCGTCGGAGGTGCGGCGGAACAGCCGGTTGAACGCACCGAAGAAACCCTTGCGCTCATGGTGGCCTTCCGGGATCGGCTTGAGGATGGTGGCGCACAGCGCCGGCGTCAGTGTCAGCGCCATCAGCGCCGAGAACACCATCGCTGACACCATCGACATCGAGAATTGCCGGTAGATCGCGCCTACCGAGCCGGTGAAGAAGGCCATGGGCACGAACACCGCAATCAGCACCAGCGTGATACCGACGATGGCGCCGGTAATCTGGCTCATTGCCTTGATCGTCGCTTCCCGCGGCGCCAGGTGCTCTTCGCTCATGATGCGCTCGACGTTCTCGACCACCACGATCGCGTCATCGACCAGGATGCCGATCGCCAGCACCATGCCGAACATGGTCAGCACGTTGATCGAGTAGCCGAACATGGCCATCGTTGCGAAGGTGCCCATCAGCGACACCGGCACCACGATCGCCGGGATCAGCGTATATCGCAGGTTTTGCAGGAACAGCAGCATCACCAGGAACACCAGCGCGACCGCTTCCAGCAGGGTCTTGACGACTTCCTCGATCGAGATCTTCACGAACAGCGAGGTGTCGTAAGGGATCACATACTCAATACCCGGCGG
>JACCDS012205130.1_pt1 | contig 13461 bp, 12 predicted proteins | sample 7446441 | NCBI WGS metagenome assembly JACCDS01 (sample SAMN15323445, study PRJNA562643) | freshwater metagenome | isolation source: river surface water | place: USA:Blue River Watershed | collected 2017-08-17
ACAGGTTGCCGTGGTACAGCAGGAACGGGATGGCGATCATCTGCACCGTCGTCTTGAGCTTGCCCAGCATGTGCACCGCCACGCTGCGCGACGCGCCGATCTGCGCCATCCATTCGCGCAGTGCGCTGATGGCGATCTCGCGGCCGATGATGACCAGCGCCACCAGCGCTTCCACGCGGCCGTGCTCCAGCAGCATCAGCAGCGACGCGCAGATCAGGAACTTGTCGGCCACCGGGTCCAGAAAGGCACCGAAGGCCGAGGTCTGGTTGAGCTTGCGCGCCAGGTAGCCGTCCAGCCAGTCGGTCAGCGCGAACAGCACGAACATGGCCGTGGCCACCAGGTTCTTGGTGGCCAGCGGCCAGGACAGGTAGTACACGCCGATGATCAGCGGGATCGCGGCAATGCGCGCCCAGGTCAGCAGCGTGGGGATGGTGAAGAACATGCCGGTGTCGGTGCTGTGCGGGAAGCCATCACTCCAGCGAGCGCGGCTTGAACTTCTTCTGGTCGTTGAACAGGAAGACCTCGGTCCACTTCACGGGCTTGGGCAGCTTGGAGATGTCGCCATAGGGGGCGGCCTTGCGGATGGCTTCCATGGCGATGTCCACCGTGCCGGCCGCCGCTTCGTTGGCCGGCGGGCGCACCACGCTGATGTTCTTGACCGTGGCGTCGTCGTTGAGCTCGATCTCCAGGATGGGGATGCCGAAGTTCATGGCCTGCGGCTTGCCGCTGTAGGTGACGTCGGGGTTGGCGGCCAGCATCTTGCGGGCCGCGACCTTCTTGAACTCGTCCATGTTCTTGGGCACGGCGGGCGCCGCGGGCGCTGCCGCCGCAGGCTTGCCCTTGGGAGGGGGGGCCTTGGCCGGCGCCTGGTTCTGCGCTGCGGCCGACGCCGCGAGGCCCATGGCCAACACCAAGACGCCCAGGTGGCGCGCTGACAGCCCGATTTGATCAATGCAATGCACGGTAGATTTCCTCTGCAAGTTCACGACTGATGCCTTCCACGCTGGCCAGGTCGTCCACACCCGCACTGGCCACCCCCCTCAGCCCGCCAAAGCGCTGCAACAGACGGGCCCGCTTGCGCGGCCCCACCCCTGCAATGTCCTCGAGCTTGCTGCCGCCGGTGCGCACACTGGCACGGCGGGCACGCATGCCGGTGATCGCGAACCGGTGCGCTTCGTCCCGGATCTGCGCCACCAGCATCAGCGCGGCTGAATCATGCCCCAGATAGACCTTGTCCCGGCCGTCGGCAAACACGAGTTCTTCGAGGCCGACCTTGCGACCTTCGCCTTTTTCCACACCCACGATGAGTGCCAGGTCCAGGCCCAGCTCTTCAAACACCTCGCGCGCCATGCTCACCTGGCCACGCCCGCCGTCCACCAGCACCAGGTCGGGCAGGCGGGCGGCCTTGGATTCGCCTTCGGGCTTGCCCGCCGCCAGGGCTTCGGCGATGCGTGAGTAACGGCGTGTCAGCACCTGGCGCATGGCGGCGTAGTCGTCACCTCCGGTCACACCTTCGATGTTGAAGCGCCGATACTGACCGCTCTGCATGGCGTGGTTCTCATACACCACGCAGGACGCCTGCGTGGCTTCGCCCGCCGTGTGGCTGATGTCGAAGCACTCAATGCGCAGCGTGGCGGGGTCGGCCACGTCCAGTTCCAGCGCGTCCACCAGGGCCCGGGTGCGCTGCTGTTGCGAGCCCTCTTCGGCCAGCAAGCGCGCCAGGGACAGCTCCGCCCCCTTGGCCGCCATCTCCAGCCAGATGCGCCGCTGCTCGCGTGGCTGGTGCGTGGCGCGCACCTTGACGCCGGAGGTCTCTGACAGCGCCTCCAGCAAAGCGGCATCGACCGCGTGGCTCAGCACCAGTTGCGGCGGCACGGGCTGGCCGACGTAGTGCTGTGCGATGAAGGCCTCCAACACGGCCTGTTCAGGCGTCAAAGCGGACTCGGCCGCATCGGCTTCATCGGCACTCAGGGCCGCCCCCTCGTCCACATGCGTGGGGAAGTAGGCACGGTCGCCCAGGTGGCGGCTGCCGCGCACCATGGCCAGGTTGACGCAGGCACGGCCCCCGGCCACCTTGACGGCCAGGATGTCCACGTCCTTGTCGCTGGCGTTCAGGCTGCTGGCTTCCACACTCTGCTGCTGCAGCACGCGCGACAGGCTGCCGATGCGGTCGCGCAGCGCCGCCGCCTTCTCGAACTCCAGGCTCTCGGCGAAGGTCATCATCTGGGCCTGCAGGTCGTTGATGACCTCTTCGGTGTCGCCCAGCAGGAAGCGCTCGGAGTCGTTCACGTCACGCTGGTAGTCCTCGGCACTGATGAGGCCCACGCAGGGGCCGCTGCAGCGCTGGATCTGGTACAGCAGGCAGGGCCGGCTGCGGTTGTTGAACACCGTGTCCTCGCAGGTGCGCAACCGGAACACCTTCTGCATCAGCTGGATGGTCTGCTTCACCGCCCAGGCGTTCGGGTAGGGCCCGAAGTAGCGGTGCTTCTTGTCCACCCCGCCGCGGAAGTAGGCCATGCGCGGGAAGCCATGGCTCACGATCTTCAGGTAGGGGTAGCTCTTGTCGTCGCGGAACAGGATGTTGAAGCGCGGCGCCAGCGTCTTGATGAGGTTGTTCTCCAGCAGCAGCGCTTCGGCTTCCGTGCGCACCACCGTCGTTTCCAACCGCGCGATGCGCGCCACCATGGAGCCTATGCGCGTGCCGTCGTGGTCCTTGTGCAGGTAGCTGCTGACGCGCTTCTTGAGGTGACGCGCCTTGCCCACATAGAGCAGGTTGCCCTGGGCGTCGAACCAGCGGTAGACACCGGGCAACCCGGGCAGGGCCGCCACCTCGGCCAGCAACTTCTCGCGGGCGAGGTCTGCCGCGGGCTCGGCCGGGGCTGGATCGGGGGCGGCAGGCGGCTCACTCATCGCGGCCGATTCTCCACGGCTTCGATAATCCCGCTGTGCACACACCGCGCCCGGTCTGGGACCTCTTCTGTCGCGTCATCGACAACTACGGCGACGCCGGCGTCTGCTGGCGCCTGGCCTGCGAGTTGGCGGCGCGTGGCCAGCAGGTGCGGCTGGTCATCGACGACCCCTGCCCACTGGCGTTCATGGCCCCGGACGGTGCTCCCGGCGTGCAGGTGCTGCCCTGGCCCGGCCCGGCCCTGCCCGGCGACGTGGTGGTGGAGGCCTTTGGCTGCGACCCGCCCGAGGCCTTTGTGGCCGCCATGGCCGCCCGGCCGTCACCGCCAGCCTGGGTCAACCTGGAGTACCTGAGTGCGGAGCCCTATGTGGAGCGCTCGCACCGCTTGCCGTCGCCGCAACACAACGGCTTGGTCAAGCACTTTTTCTACCCCGGCTTCACGGCCCGCACAGGCGGCCTGCTGCGCGAGAGCGGGCTGCTGCAACGCCGGGCGGCATTTGACCGGCAGCGCTGGCTGGCCCAGGTCGGCGCGGCACAGCGGCCGGGCGAACGTGTCGTGGTGCTCTTCTGCTATGACAACCCGGCCCTGCCCGCCCTGCTGGAGGACCTGGCGCAGCAACCCACCCTGCTGCTGCTGACGCCGGGCCACACCCAGCGGCAGGTCACGCAAGCCCCGCCGGGCGTGCGCCTGGCGCCCTTGCCCCACCTGAGCCAGCGCGACTTCGACCATCTCCTGTGGTCCGCCGACCTCAACTTCGTGCGCGGGGAGGACTCCCTGGTGCGCGCCTTGTGGGCTGGCGCACCCCTGGTCTGGCAGGCCTACCCGCAGGATGACGGCGCACACGGCCCCAAGCTGGAGGCGCTCATGGCCCAGTGGCGGCCCGCGCCTGCTGTGGCGGCGCTCTGGCGCGCCTGGAACGGGCTGCAGAGCACAGCCTGGCCGGGCCTCCCGCCGCTTTCGGCCTGGCAGCCAGCGCTGGAGGCCTGGCGCGGGCGCCTGCTGACCCAGGACGACCTGGCCACGCAGTTGCTGGCCTTCGTGGGCGGGAAAACCCATACCTGAACCAGGCGGCCTGCTAGAATCGTGGGCTTTTCGCCCAGCGCGCACTCCTTCCCCGTTGTCTCAGACGCCGGCCTTCATGCGCAAGCACATAAGCACATAAGGCTGCAGCGCGCAGGCTGAACCTGAAATCCCGAGACACCACTTTCGACGAAACGACAGCCATGAAACTCGCACAGGAAATCCGCGCCGGCAACGTGATCATGCAGGGCAAGGACCCCATGGTCGTGCTCAAGACCGAATACAGCCGCGGCGGCCGCGGCGCCGCCACGGTGCGCATGAAGATGAAGAGCCTGCTCAGCGGCTTCGGCGCTGAAACGGTCTTCAAGGCCGACGACAAGATGGACCAGATCATCCTGGACAAGAAGGAGTGCACCTACTCCTACTTCGCCGACCCCATGTACGCCTTCATGGACGCCGAGTACAACCAGTTCGAGGTGGAAGCCGAGAACATGGGCGACGCCATCAACTACCTGGAAGACGCCATGCCCGTGGTAGTGGTGTTCTACGACGGCAAGGCCATCAGCGTGGAACTGCCCACCACCGTGGTGCGCGAAATCACCACCGACCCCGCCGTCAAGGGTGACACCTCGGGCAAGGTCCTGAAGCCTGCCAAGCTGGTCGGCACTGGCTTCGAGATCATGGTCCCCATCTTCGTGGAAAGCGGCGACAAGGTCGAAATCGACACCCGCACGCACGAGTACCGCAAGCGCGTCTGAGCCCGGCTCTGCGCGACACACAAGGGCACCTCCGGGTGCCCTTTTGCGTTCAGCAGCAGCGTCGACGCGCGCCGCGTTTGGGCATCATCACGCCATGTCCGTGAACCCGTTTGACTTTGATGCGGCCGTGGCCGCGCCCTTCCGCATGCAGCCCGGCCTGCGCCGCTTGGCGCCCGGCTCGGCCCAACTCACGCCGCTGCAGCCGGGCTCGCGCCACCAGCGCGAGAAGCTGGCGGTGCTGTCCGCCTACTGGCCACAAGCGCTGCAGCAGGCGCCGGGTTTCGACGCCGCAGGCGCGCTGGACGCCGTGTGCCGTCACGCCGCCGCCGAGCACCCGCAAGCCTGGGCCTGGGACGGCCAGCGCGCCCAGGCCCTGAGCCTGGGCGCGGCAGTCACCGCCAGCGGCGACGTGGAGCAGTTGCAAGCCGGCGTCTTCGGCCTGGGCGACGAGGTCACGCGCTGCCTGCAGGGCCTGCCCGCCCCGTGGCGGCTGGCCGGGTTGCTGGGCCTGGCCTTTGCCGAAGACCTGGCCGTGGTGGACGGCCGCGACGGCACCATCCCCTGGCTGGCCGTGTGCCTGCCCAGCCACTGGGCGCCGGAGGACAAGGTCGGCCTGCACTTTGCGCAGGTGCACGCACCGGTGGCTGACAACGCGCTGCTGGTGAAGGCCTCCGAGTCGCTCACGCGGCTCATCTGCGGGCCGGAGCGCTGGGAGCGCTTCGTCTGGAACGTCAGCGACCAACCCCGCCTGCACGCCCACCCCGCGCGCGTGGCGGCACAGCGCTGGCAGCAGACCGCAGTGGAGCAGGCCTGGTTCCGCAGCGAGCGGCAGACCTTCATCCCCGTGCCGGGGCAGGACGCGGCGGTGTTCACCATCCTCGTGCAGGTGCAGCCCCTGGCTCAGGTGCTGGACAGCGCCGCCCGGGCGCAAGCGCTGCACGACGCCATCGCCAGCATGAGCCCTGCCGTGCTCGCCTACCGCAGCCTGCAGGGTGTGCGCGAGCCGCTGCTGCGCTGGCTGGCCACGCGCGCACAAGCGGCTGCCGCTTGAAGACGCGCCCCATCCAGGCGGCGCAGATCGGCGGCGCACAGCCGCAGGCCGATGCCCTGGATAGAGCACGGCGGGTCTTCCTGCGCGGCAACGGCCTGCCTGGGCGCTGGGCGGGGCTGGGCGACTTCACCGTGCTGGAAACCGGCTTCGGCCTGGGCCACAACTTCCTCGCCCTGTGGGACGCCTGGCGCCAGGACCCGCAGCGCTGCGAGCGGCTGCACGTGGTGTCGCTGGAAGAGCACCCAACCAGCGCCGAAGACCTGGCCCGGGTGCATGCCGGATCGGCCTTGCCCGACCTGGCGCGGCAGCTGCTGGATGCCTGGCCACCGCTCACACCCAACCTGCACCACCTGGGCTTTGAGGGCGGGCGCCTGCGGCTCACCCTGGCCTGGGGTGACGCGGAGCAACTGCTGCCCGCCCTGCGCCTGCAGGCCCAGGCGGTGTTCCTGGACGGTGCATCGCCCAAAGGTACAGACACCCCCTGGAGCCCTGCACTGCTGAAGGCCGTGGGCCGGCTGAGCGCCCCGGATGCCACTGCCGCCGCAGATAGCGTGGCCCAGACCTTGCGCGAAGGCCTGGCCACGGCAGGCTTCACGGCGGGCGCCGAGCCCGGCCTGGGCCATCACAGTGGGCCTGACATCACCTGCGCGCGCTTCGTGCCACGCGCATCGGCCCGCAGCCTGCCCACCCTGGCCGTGCCCGGTGCTGACGCCGTGGTGGTGGGCGCTGGCCTGGCCGGCGCATCGGCGGCGCGCGCCCTGGCCGAGCGCGGACTGCGCGTCACCGTGCTGGAGCAGGCCGGCGACGTGGCCACGGGCGCGTCCGGCAACCCTGCCGGCCTGTTCCACGGCACGGTCAGCGCCGACGACGGCCCCTACGCCCGCCTGTACCGCACCGCTGCCCTGCTGGCCGAACAGCGCTACCGTGAGGCCATCGCAGCCGGCGTGCCCGGCAGCGTGGAAGGCCTGCTGCGCCTGGCCCCGCACCAGCCCGGCGGACGCACACCGCAGGCGCTGCTGCAGGCCAACGGGCTGACCCCATGCTACGTGCAGTGGCTGGACGCGCAGGCTGCGTCAGCGCTGGCGGGGCTGCGCCTGGACGCGCCCTGCTGGTTCTACCCGGGCGGGGGCTGGATCGCACCGGCCGCCTGGGTGCGCCACGCACTGGCCCACCCACTGATCACGGTGCGCACCCGCTGCGCCGTGTCGGCCCTGTTGCGCCGCCCGGGCCAGTGGGAGTGCCAGGACGGACACGGCGGGGTTCAGGCACGGTCGGCACGGCTGGTGCTGGCCCATGCCGCCGGCACAGACGCCCTGCTGCGCCCGTTGGGCCACACCGGGTGGCCGCTGCGCAGCAGCCGCGGTCAGGTCAGCTTCTGGCCGCAAGACAACGGACTCCGCCCGCACCGGCCCTTGGCGGGCGACGGCTACGTCATCGCCACCCCGGGCGGCCTGCTGTGTGGCGCCACGCGCCAGGCGGACGACCCGGACCCGGACCCGCGTGCGGAAGACCACCGCTACAACCTGGAGCGGTTGCAACGGCTCACCGGGATAAGCGGCCCGCCTGCGGGCACAGCCTTGCAGGGCCGTGTGGGCTGGCGGCTGGCCGCCGAAGACCGCCTGCCGGTGGCGGGCGCCGTGCCCACGCTGGGTCTGGCGCACCGGGCCACGCAGGCCCGTCTGCTGCCGCGGGAAGCTGGGCTGTTTGTGCTGACGGCCTTGGGCGCGCGGGGGCTGACCCTGGGCCCGTTGATGGGCGAATTGGTGGCCGCGCAGGCCACCGGCACGCCCTGGCCCGTGGAACAGGACCTGGCTGACGCCGTGGACCCCGGGCGCTGGCAGGTGCGTCAGGCGCGACAGGCGTCCTGAGCGGCGCGCGACTTCAACCCGGCTGGGCCGGTGCCGCAGGCTCAGCGTCGTCGCCGTCTTCGGGCTGGTCTTCAATGGGCGGCAGCCCTGCAGCCTTGCGCGCCGCCTTTTCCTTTTCCTTGTCTTCTTTCTTCTTCTTCTTCGCCAGTTCGCGTTGGCGCTTCTCGAACGAGTAATTGGGCTTGGCCAAGGCGTTTCCTTTGGGTGGCGGGGCGCGGCAGGTGTCGGTAGGGGGGCTCCTGCGAGCCCGACCACGCGATTAGAACACCGGCATCAGTAGCTCAAGGTCTGAACACCTTGCGAAGTGCCCAGCAGACAGATGCTGGCACGGTGGCGGGCAAAGATGCCCACCGTCACCACGCCCGGCCACTGGTTGACCTCGGTCTCCATGGCCAGCGGGTCGGTGATGGCCAGACCGCGCACGTCCAGGATGGGGTTGCCGTTGTCGGTGGTGCAGTTGGGGCGCAGCGTGGCCGTGCCGCCCAGCTTGGCGAAGGCGCGTGCCACCTGGGCCGCGGCCATGGGAATCACCTCCACCGGCAGCGGGTAGCTGCCCAGCACCGGCACGCGCTTGCTCTCGTCCACGATGCAGACAAAGCGCTGGGCCAGGTCGGCCACGATCTTCTCCCGCGTGAGCGCGGCGCCGCCGCCCTTGATCATGTTCCCGTGGTGGTCAATCTCGTCGGCTCCGTCGATGTACACCGGCAGGCCGGACACCTCTGAAGCTTCGAAGACCGGGATGCCGTGCGCCTTCAGCCGTTCCGTGCTCTTGACCGAGCTGCTCACCGCGCCGCGGATCTCGCCCTTGATGCCGGCCAGCGCGTCGATGAAATGGTTCACCGTGCTGCCCGTGCCCACACCCACCAGTTCGCCCCGCACCACATGGGCCAGGGCCGCCTGCCCCACCAGGGCCTTGAGTTCGTCTTGAGTCATCCGCGGATTATCGAACCCCGCGCTGAGACAATCCTTGCATGTCTCTCGTTCCCTACGCCCTCACCCGCCCCTTCCTCTTCGGCCTGGACCCGGAAGCCGCCCACGAACTGACGCTGGGCAGCATTGCCCGCCTGCAGAACACGCCCGCCCAATGCCTGTGGGCGCAGCCGCGCGTGGACGACCCAGTCACCGTGGCTGGCCTGAAGTTCCCCAACCGCCTGGGCCTGGCCGCGGGCCTGGACAAGAACGGCCGCTGCATCGACGGCCTGGGTGCCATGGGATTTGGCTTCATCGAGGTGGGCACCGTCACGCCCAAGGGCCAACCGGGCAACGACAAGCCGCGCATGTTCCGCCTGCCCGAGCGCACGGCCCTCATCAACCGCCTGGGCTTCAACAACGAGGGCCTGGACGCCTTCCTGGCCAACGTGCGCCGTGCGCGCAGCTTCCGCGCCGCCGGTGGCGTGGTGGGTCTCAACATCGGCAAGAACGCGGTCACGCCCATCCAGTTTGCGGTGGACGACTACCTCATAGCCCTGGCCGGTGTGTACCCCCATGCCGACTACGTCACCGTCAACATCAGCAGCCCCAACACCAAGAACCTGCGCGAGCTGCAAAGCGACGAGGCGCTGGACGCCCTGCTGTCCACATTGCGCGAGAAGCAGCAGGCCCTGGCCCGCGAGCACAGCCGCCGCGTGCCCATGTTCGTGAAGATCGCGCCCGACCTGGACCCCGACCAGGTGCGTGTCATCGCCAGCACGCTCAAGAAGAACGGCATCGAAGGTGTCATCGCCACCAACACCACCGTGTCGCGCGACGCCGTGCTGGGCTTGAAGCACGCCAACGAAACCGGCGGTCTGAGCGGCACGCCGGTGCTGGAGCCCAGCAACCGCGTGATCCGCCTGCTGCGTGCCGAGTTGGGCGCGGGCTACCCCATCATCGGCGTGGGCGGCGTGACCGACGCGGCCAGCGCACGCAGCAAGATGGACGCCGGTGCCGACCTGGTGCAGCTCTACACCGGGCTCATCTACCGCGGCCCGGCGCTGGTGCCTGAAGCGGCGGCGGCCCTCAAGGGCCGCTAGAACGCGTCCAGGCTGGGGAAGCCCGGCTGCCCGGTCACGCAGCCCCACAGCACGCAGGCCAGACCCAAGTCGCCGGTCCACAGGGTGTGGCGGCCCTGGCCGTGCACCGCGCGCTCGCGTTCCACCTGCCCTATGCCGTGCATGGCCAGGGCACGGGCACGCTCCAGCCACAGCGGGTCTCCGGTGCGCTCGTGCAGCTTGAGCAGGGCATAGGCGCTGCCTGCCGTGCCGTGGCAGAAGGCCACGCCCTTGGTCAGCGGGCCCGCGCGCCAGGTCAGTTCACCCGCCTGGCGCAGCAGTTGGTCCCATTGATCCACGCGCGGCACGCTGCGCGGCAGGTAGGCCAGGCGGCAGATCAGGCCCGGCGCGCCATGGCAGTCCTGCACCAGGGGCGGCTTGTTGGTGTACGCCTGGTGCGGCACGGCCGGCCACCAGTTGACGCAGTCGCCGTCGCGCAGCGCCGTGGCCTCCAGGAAATCGAGCGCACGCTCGGCATAACCTACCAGTTGCGATGACGCGATGAACGCCCCACCGCGCACCGCCGGGTAGACGTTGCCGATGAAGCCATGCCCCGCGCCGATGAGCGTTTCCACCCGGCCATACAGGTTCTGCACCCAGCCCATGGCGCCACCGGCACCGGCGACGGGTTCCATCTCGTCCCAGTGCGCCTGCACGGCCTGCTGCACCAGCGCCGCCCAGCGCGGCTCGTCTGTCCACTCGGCCATGGCGATGGCAGCCAGCACGGTGCCGGGCGAGCCCCACAGCGCTTCGCGCACGGGGTTGTGCAGGTTGCCCTGCACGACCTCATACAGGCGCTGCGCGGTGGCGGCGTCGCGGTTGAGCTTCCACTGCAGCAGGCGCAAGCCCGCCTCGCCGATGAGGAAGGACGCGGTGCCGTGCTGCGCGTCCGCCAGCGCCGCCACCTGCCGGTCGGCCAGCGTCTGCACGAAGCGGCTGAAGTCCCAGCGCCGTTCGATGGCGCCGGTATCGGCCAGGTGTTCCAGCGCCCAGATGGCGCCGCCCGCGCCGCCATAGACCTCGGCCAGCGTTTCACCGGGCGCACCACCGTCTTCGCGCGGGTGGGCGCGCCAGCCGCGTGCGGGGTCGAAGTCCTGCAGGGCCAGGTCGGCCCAGCGCTGGATGGCCGCACGCGCCGCGGCCTCGTTCCAGGGTTCGCCGGCCAAGGGCTCGTGGCGCTGGGGTCCGAACAGCTGCGTCATCTCAATCCCCCTTCACCACACCTTCGCGCCGCGGGTCGGCGCCGCCGAACCAGCCCGTGGGCGTGCGCTGTATGGCCTGCAGGCCGCTGGTGAGGTCGATCTCGTTGACCAGGTGGCCACGTGCCTTCAGGGCGTCCACCGTGGCCGCAGGGAACAAGCCCTTCTCCAGCACCGTGGGCCCGTTCAAGGACCCGAAGTTGGGCAGGTCGATGGCGCGCTGCGCGTCCAGACCCCACTGCAGCGTGCCCAGCAGTGTCTTGGCCACAAAGTGGATGATGACCGGCCCGCCCGGTGAGCCCAGCGACATCACCAGCCGGCCGTCGTTCTTGTCGAACACCAGGGTGGGGCTCATGCTGGAGCGCGGGCGCTTGCCGGGCTCAATGCGGTTGGCCACTGGCTGGCCTTTGGCGTCGGTGGGCTGCAGCGCAAAGTCCGTCATCTGGTTGTTGAGCAGGAAGCCGCCGGGCAGGCCGGTGCCGCCGTCGCTCATCACACGCGCGCCGAAGAAGGCCTCGATGGTGGTGGTCATGGCCACGGCGCGGCCGTCGCCGTCCACCACGCTGATGTGGCTGGTGCCGTGCTCGGGTTGGTCGGCCATGGGCGCGTAGGCCGTGTGCACGGGTGCCGGCATGCCGGGCTGCGCCACCTTCATGCTCTGCGGCCCGATCAATGCGGCGCGCTCGCGCAGGTAGGCGTCGGACAGCAGGCTCTTCCAGTCGCCGCCGGGTGCGGGCGTGAAGTCGGGGTCGCCCACGTACTGCGCGCGGTCGGCATAGGCCAGGCGCGCGGCTTCGGTGTAGGTGTGCAGCCAGTCTGGGCCGGGGATGCCGCCGACCAGCGCCGGGCCACTCACCGGCGCACGTTCGACGATGCCCAGGATCTGCATCACCGCCAGGTGGCCCGAGGACGGCGGCGGGAAGCCGCAGACGCGCCAGCGCGGCTGCCAGTCGGTGCAGAGGCTCTCGCGCTGGCGCGGCTGGTAGCCGGCCAGGTCGGTCGCCGTCATGCGGCCGGGCACGGGGTGCTCGCGCACACGCTTCACCACGTCAGCCGCCACCGGCCCCTGCGTGAAGGCGGCGCTGCCCTGTGCGGCGATGGCACGCAGCACGGCGGCCAGCGCCGGGTTGCGCAGTGTGTGGCCCGCGGGCAGCGGCTTGCCTGCGGCGTCGAAGAAAAACGGGCGCGCCAGCGGGTCGCGCGCCAGGTGCGGGTTGCCCCCCAGCTGGATGCGCAGCCGCGGGCTGATGGGAAAGCCCGATTCGGCCAGTTCAATGGCCGGCGCAAAGAGCCGCGCCCAGGGCAGCTTGCCGTGGGCCTTGTGCGCCTGTTCCAGCATCACCACCGCACCCGGCGTGGCCACGGCGCGGCCTCCGAACACGGCCTCGGCAAAGGGCACGGGCTTGCCGTCAGGCCCCAGGAACATGCGTTCGTCAGCCGCGGCCGGTGCGGTCTCGCGGCCATCCCAGGCCTTCACGGCCCGGCCGTCCCAGTGCAGCAGGAAAGCGCCACCGCCAATGCCGCTGCTCTGCGGCTCCACCAGCGTGAGCGCCATCTGCACGGCGATGGCCGCGTCCATGGCGTTGCCACCTTCGCGCAGGATGCGGTAACCCGCTTCCGTGGCCAGTGGGTTGGCCGCGGCCACCATGAAGCGAGTGGCCGACCAGCCGGGCTTGGGCGTCCAGCCCGAGGCCAGTTCGGGCATGGCGGGGATGGTGGTGCCCTGGGCCACCGGTGGCACCGGTGCGGTGGCGCATGCGCCCGCGCACAGCGCCAACACGGGAATCCAGGGTCTGAAATGCATGAGGGCCTCCGCAAGGGAAGCCCTCATGTTAGGTCGCCACCGGCGGGCTCACTGCAAGGGAACACCCGTCTTGGACTGCACCTCTTCACGCGTGACGCCGGGCGCCAGTTCCACGAGCTTCAGGCCTTGCGGCGTCACGTCCATCACCGCCAAGTCGGTGATGATGCGGTTCACCACGCCCAGGCCCGTGAGCGGCAGCGTGCACTTGGGCAGGATCTTCAGGTCGATGCTGCCGTCCTTCTTCTTGGCCACGTGCTCCATCAGCACCACCACGTGCTTGACGCCAGCCACCAGGTCCATGGCGCCGCCCATGCCCTTGACCATCTTGCCGGGCACCATCCAGTTGGCGAGATCGCCCCTGTCGGTGACCTGCATCGCGCCGAGGATGGACAAATCGATCTTGCCGCCGCGGATCATGGCGAAGCTGTCGTGGCTGCCGAAGATGCTGCTGCCGGCAATGGTGGTCACCGTCTGCTTGCCGGCGTTGATGAGGTCGGCGTCGACCTGGTCTTCCGTCGGGAAGGGGCCTATGCCCATCATGCCGTTCTCGCTCTGCAGCCAGACTTCCTTGTCCGGAGCGACGAAGTTGGCCACCAGCGTCGGCAGGCCGATGCCGAGGTTCACATAAGCGCCATCGCTCAATTCGGCGGCGGCGCGTTTGGCCATGTCATCACGGGTCCAAGCCATGTCGTTCTCCTTATGCCGTGCGCACGGTGCGCTGTTCGATGCGTTTTTCCGGGGCGGCGTTGACCACGATGCGGTCCACGTAGATGCCCGGCGTATGGATGGCGTCCGGATCGAGCGCACCGACTTCCACCAGCT
>JACCDS010651737.1_pt1 | contig 13458 bp, 12 predicted proteins | sample 7446441 | NCBI WGS metagenome assembly JACCDS01 (sample SAMN15323445, study PRJNA562643) | freshwater metagenome | isolation source: river surface water | place: USA:Blue River Watershed | collected 2017-08-17
AGTCCGCGCGCCACCGCCAATGTGAGCCCGCCGCCGCCCGCCGGCACGAAAACCTCCGCCGCCCCACGCCCGGCCTGCGCCGCCAGCTCCGTGCCGATCGACTCCACGCCCGCCATCCCGTGCGGGGAAAACCGATACGCGCTCACCTCGAAGCCCGCGCCCACCTCCTCCGCCAGCGGCCGCAGTCCCGCCATCACCGCGTCGATCACCGCCGGCGACGCCCCGAAATCCCGGATGCGCAGCAGCCGCGCGCCGTAGGCCCGCATTTGCCGCAGCTTTCCCTCCGGCGCCCCTTCGACGATCGCGAGGAAACACCCGATGCCCGCCCGCGCGCAATACGCGGCCAGCGCCGCGCCGGTGTTGCCGCTCGAAGTGCCGAGACACGCCCGGCGCCCTGCGCGCACGAGGTGCGTCACCGCCGCCGCTGCAAACCGGTCCTTGTAGGAGCCCGTCGGGTTGCCGCCCTCCAATTTGAGCCACAGCTCGCGCAACCCGAGCGCCGCGCCGATCCGCTCCGCGCGCACCAGCGGTGTCCGGCCTTCGCCGAGCGTCACCGCGCCGCTGCCGTTTTCCGCCGTCATCGTTTCCCTCCCCGGTCCGCCGCCGACCACGGCCCGTCCTTCGTCGTCACAAAGCCCGTCGTCAACGTCGTCGTCACTTCGCCGCGCGCCGGCACCGTCAGCACCGCCCCCGCGCGCAGCAGATCCGGCCACCGTCCCACCGGCGACGTGCTCGGCTGCAGCGTGATGATGTGACCTTCGCCCCACAGCGGGTAGCCCTCCACGTCGCCGCTGCAGCACCACGACCACGCATACGGAAAGACGCCCGGATCCCACTCGATCCCGAAGCCCAGCCCGCGCCGCTCGTTCCACACCGCGCCCCAGCCCGCGGCAAACTCCGTCAGCTGCACCGAGTGCCCGCGCCCCGCGCCCGCCGGCGGGACCTCGCTGCAATCGCGCATCGCCCCGCCCGCACGTTCGCGCACCCACGGCCAGGCGCCGCGGAATCCCGCCTCCAGCTGCAGCGCCGTCGGGTCATCCGCCTGAAAAACGCTCACCGTGCGCGCCGGCGTCACCAGCCGCGCCCCGTCCAGCAGCGGCCCGCCCCACGTCGGGTGGTGCAGCCAGGCCACCGGCAGCGGCCGGCTCCAGCGGTTGCGCAGCGTCTCGCGCCACTCCAGCCGCGGACTCGTCCGCGTCAGCCGCAGTTCGCGCACGTAGACCAGCGGCGTGCGCACCGAACTCCCTGTCAACGTCAGCCGCACCTCGTCGCGCGTCGCCGCCGCCGCCGTCACCGCCCAGGGCACGCTCCGCAGTTCGCCGTGCGTGCCGAGCGGCGCGCCGAAGTAGTCGCCCGCGAAAAATCCGTTCGGCAGCGACACATACCAGCTCCCGTCCATCACGTCGTAGAGGTCGCTGCCGCCGCCCATCGGCTGGTCCAGCGTCCGCGCCCGCGCCGGCTGGACGTAGGGATTGCGCCAAATGATGTCCAAACCGCTCGCGCGATCCACGTAGCCCGTGATCGCGCCGCCCTGCTCCGGCCACACCGTCACCCGGCAGAACGCGTTTTCCAGCACCCACTGCTCGCGCCCGTCGCCGCGCTCGCGCCGCACCACTGGTTTCACCGGCTGGCCAGTGCGCCGCGGTTGCACCGTCCGCCGCGTTGCGGCCTCGTGGCGTTTCACCTTCGTCTTTCGCTCAGCCATGGCTGCTCCTGTTCCGTCGTTGTCCGTCGATCTGCAAACGCTTCCGCCCGGATTCCACGCCCGCCGCTTCACCGCCGGTGACGTCGGCTTCGAGGCCTACGTCTGGCGCGGCGCCTCGCCCGGCCCCGTCCTGCTCGTCAACGGCGCCACCCACGGCGACGAATACGAGGGCCCGTCGCTGCTCCGCCGCTGGGCCGACACCTGGCGCCCGCGCCGCCTGCACGGCACCGTGGTGTGCGTGCCCGTGCTCAACGAGGGCGCATTCTTCGCCGGCCTGCGCTGCCACCCCGGCGACGGCGCCAACCTCGCCCGCGCCTTCCCCGGCGATCCCGACGGTGGCCCCACCGCCCGGCTCGCCCATCTCTTCGACACGCAGCTCCTCGCCCAGGCCACGCACTACGTCGATCTGCACAGCGCCGGCCGCGCCTACGAACTGTTGCCGTGGACCGGCTTCATCACGCACGCCCCCGCCATCGATCGCACCCAGCGCCGCATGGCCGCGTGCTTCGATCGTTTCTGGTGCTGGGCCGGACCTTTTCTGCCCGGCCGCACGCTCAGCGCCGCCCACGCCCGCCGCGTGCCCGCCGTCTACGTCGAGTGCCGCGGCCGCGGCGCCGTCGACCCGCGCGATGTGCGCGCCCTCGACCGCGGCCTCAAAAATCTCCTCCGCGTCCTCGGCCTCGTGCCGTCGACGACCGCACCGCGCCTCGCGCGTCAACGCACGCGCACGACCACCGACGCCGACGAAGCCCACCTGCAGATTCACCATCCCGCTCCCCACGACGGCCTGTTCGTCCCGGCCGTCGCCGTCGGCGCCCGCGTGCGTCGCGGCGCCATGCTCGGCACGCTCCAGGCCCTCGCCGGCCCCCGCGCCGTTGCCATCCGCGCCGCGCGCGCCGGCCGCGTCGTGATGCTGCGGTTCCAGCGTTCCGTGCCGCGCGGCGAAGCCCTCTGCACGCTCGCGCCGATCTGAGCGCCCGTTCATGCGAGCAACCCACCGTCCACGACCCACGTCGTGCCGGTCACGAACCGCGCCTCCGGCGAAACGAGAAACGCCACCACCGCGCCGATATCCCCCGGCCGGCCGCGCCACAGCGGCGTGAGCCCGTGCACGTCCCCGCCCGCCCCGCGCGACCGCATCTCCGCGTCGGCCTGCGCCGCCGCATCCGTTGCGATGTCGCCCGGCGCCACCGCGATCACCCGCACGCCGTCCGGCGCCAATTCCTTAGCGAGCGACTGCGTGAGCGAGCCGAGCGCGGCCTTGCTCGCCGCGTAGGCCGCCGCGCCCCGTTGCGGCCGCAGCGCGTTCACCGACGAGATATTCACGATCGTCCCGCCGCCCGCCGCCCGCAGGTGCGGCGCCGCCGCCTGCGCGCAGAAGAGCGCGCCGCCGACATTCACCCGCATCATCCGGTCGAAATGCTCCGGCGTCACGTCGGGCAGCAACGCGATCGCTCCCGGCCCGGTGATCGCCGCGTTGTTGACCAACACGTCCAGCCCGCCGAGCTCCGCCGCCGCCTCCGCCACGAAACGCGCGCACTGCCCCGGGTCGCCCACATCCACCGCGCGCACCGTCACCCGGCCGCCGTGCCGCGCCACCAGCGTCGCCGCCGTCGCCGGATCCGGTTGCCCGACGACCACCCGCGCTCCCCGCGCCACGAGCGCCTCCGTGATCGCGCGGCCGATGTTGGTCGCCCCGCCGGTCACGACGGCGCGCAGCGCCCGTGCGCCGGAAACGGAATCTGCCTGCGGGGTAAATGCGGTGCTCATGCTCGACGGAGCCGCAGCAAAAGCGGACACCCGCCGCGCCGCGACCCCGATCTGCATCAAGCTTCCTTTCCCGGGCGAAAACAGTCTCAACTACTGGTCACCTGATATGAACACCCCGCGCGGCGCCCTCGCCCTGCCCCAGCGCATTTCGCTCTCCTCGCAGGCCGCCGCCTCGATCCGCACCGCCATCGGCGACCGCGTCTGGAAGGAGTTCCTCCCCAGCGAACGCCGCCTCTGCGAACTGTTCCAGGTCAGCCGTCCCACTGTCCGCAGCGCGCTCCGCCAGCTCGCGCAGGAGGGCCTCATCGAAATCCGCCACGGCCGCCGCAACCGCCTGCTCGGCCCGGCCGCCGCCGCCGCCGCCCCGCGCAGCCGTCTCGTCGTGCTCGTCACGCACCAGCCCCTCAACGCCACCGCCCTCACCGCCTACCAGGGCATCAGCGAGCTGCGCACCCACCTCGCCGAGCACGGGTTCACGATGGAGATCCTCGTCTGCTCCGCCCGCAGCGCCGCGGCGCGGCGCCGGAAACTGGAGACGTTTCTGCGCCAAAACCGCGTGCTCTGCTGCGTCCTCCTCTCCGTCGGCCGCGAACTCCAGGAGTGGTTCGCCGCCCAGTCCATCCCCGCCCTCGTCCTCGGCTCCTGCCACGCCGCGGTGCAACTGCCCTCGCTCGACGTCGACTACCGCGCCGTCTGCCGCCACGCCGTCGGCGTCCTCCGCGCCAAGGGCCACCGCCGCATCGCGTTCTTCGTCCCCGACTCCGGCGCCGCCGGCGACCTCGTCAGCGAGGAGGGTTTCCGCGCCGGCTTCGGCTCCGCGGGCCCCGACGCCGAGGGCCTCGTCGTCCGCCACCAGGGCACGCCCGCGCACCTCGCCGCGCGCTTGGACGAACTGCTCGCCGCGCCCCGCCCGCCCACCGCGCTGCTCGTCGCCAAACCCGCCCACACGCTTGCCGTCGTGCTCCATCTCCTGCGCCGCGGCCGCCGCGTGCCCGACGAACTCGCCCTCATTTCGCGCGACCACGACCCGCTCTTCGAAGGCGTGCTGGCCCACTACCGCTTCGGCCCGGAAAATTTCTCCCACCGCCTCTCGCGCCTCATGCTCCAGATGGTCAACCAGGGAAATGTCGCGCCCGAGCCGCACCTGATTTTCCCCGACTTCGTCCCCGGCGCCACCGTCAAAAGCCCGCCCTGACCGCGCGCGTCGGCGGCCGCGGTCGCGATCAGTCCGCCCATCCGAGGTCCGGTCTCTCAACTCTCAGCTCTCAACTCTCAACCGGCACCGCCCCTCACCCCTCCAGCTCGCTCCACCGCGCGTAGGCCGTCGCCAACTCGCGTTCGAGCTGGTCGAGCCGCGCCGTCGCCTTCGCGACCTCCGCGCCGCCCTTCCGGAAGAACTCCGCGTCCGCCAGTTTCGCGGTCAGCGTCGCCTGCTCCGCCTCGAGCAACTCGATCGTCTTCGGCAGCGCCTCCAGCTCCGCGCGTTCTTTGTTGGAGAGCTTGCGCGCCTTCTTCGCCGGTGCTCCCGAGCCCGCCGCCGCTCGCTCCGCCGCCTTCGCGTCGGCGCGCGCCTTCTCTTCCGCGGCGGCCTTCGCCGTGGCGCGCGCCGCCTTCTCCTTCTGCCAGTCGTCGTAGCCGCCGACGTAGTCGCTCACCACGCCGTCGCCTTCGAACACCAGCAGACTCGTGCAGACCTCGTTCAAAAACGCGCGGTCGTGGCTCACCAGCAGCACCGTCCCGCCGAACTCCACCAGCAGGTCTTCCAGCAGCTCCAGCGTCTCCGCATCGAGGTCGTTGGTCGGCTCGTCGAGCACCAGCACGTTGGCCGGCTTCGTGAACAGCCGCGCCAGCAGCAGCCGGTTCCGCTCGCCGCCCGAGAGGGCCTTGATCGGCGTGCGCGCCCGCGCCGGTTCGAAGAGAAAATCCTCCAGGTAGGAAATCACGTGCCGCGTGCGGCCGTTGATCGTCACCGTCGGATTGCCATCCGCCACCGCGTCCTGCACGCGCATCGTCTCGTCGAGCTGCGCGCGCAGCTGGTCGAAATACACGATCTCGAGCCGCGTGCCCTGCTCCACCGTGCCGACCTGCGGCGCCAATTGTCCGAGCAGCAGCCGCAGCAGCGTGGTCTTCCCCGCGCCGTTGGGGCCGACGATCCCGACCTTGTCGCCCCGCTCGATCCGGGTGTTGAGGTCGCGCACGATCCAGCGTTCGTCGTAGCGGAAACCGGCGCCGACGCACTCGATCACCTTGAAACCGCTGCGGTCCGCTTCCTGCGCCGTGAGTTTTGCGGTGCCCGTCCGATCTCGCCGCGCCGCGCGCTCCGCGCGCATTTTTTCGAGCGCATGGATACGGTTCTGCGCCCGCGAGCGCTGCGCCTTCACGCCGCGCCGGATCCACACTTCTTCCTGCGCCAGCTTCTTGTCGAACTGCGCCCGCTCCACTTCCTCCGCCTCCAGCACCGCTTCCTTGCGCTGCAAGAACGTGTCGTAGTCGCACTGCCAGCCGACGAGCTTGCCGCGGTCGACCTCGACGATGCGCGTGGAGATCTTCCGCAGAAACGCGCGGTCGTGGGTCACGAACAGCAGGGCTCCGCCCCACTCCAGCAAGAATTCCTCCAGCCACTGGATCGACGCGAGGTCGAGATGGTTGGTCGGCTCGTCGAGCAGCAGCAGCTGCGGCTCCTCGACCAAACCGCGCGCCAGCAGCACGCGGCGCTTTTGCCCCGCCGACAAGGCCGCGAACTCGGCCTCCGGCGGCAGGCCCATTTTCTCCATCAGAGTCTCCACCCGGTCGTGCCGCTCCCAGTCGTTGTGCTCCTCGTAGCTGCCGCCTTCGCCCTCGACCACGCTGCGCACCGTGCCCGTCAGCCCCGCCGGCACGTCCTGCTGCAGGGTTGAGATCACGCCGCCGCCCGGCCGGAATACCTGCCCGTCGTCCGGCTGCAGGGCGCCGGAGATGATCTTCATCAACGTCGACTTCCCCGCGCCGTTGCGCCCGACCAAGCAGACGCGCTCGCCGCGGTCGATCTGGAGATTGACGCGATCGAGCAACGGCGCGCCGCCGAAGCTCAGGCTGACATCGAGAAGACTGACAATGGCCATGGGAAACCGACCACGGTGCCAGCCCACCGGCCGCCAACGCAAGGCCCGCGGCGACCGCCCCCGGAGATTCCGCCCTTTCCCGTCTTTCCAATTTCCCGCCGTCTCCCACGCTCCCTCCACCCCCCGCCCACCTCGTTTTCCGCTTTCCCGACTTTCCCCGTTTCCCGATTTTCATCCTCTGCCCGTCCCCCGCTACAACGTCCTCGGTGTCGGCATCTCCGCGCTCACGCTGCCGCAGACGACCGCGCTCGTCGTCGGCGTCCGCGAGCGCCGGCACGTCGGCTACGTTTGCCACGCCACCGCGCACGGCCTCGTCGTCGCCCGGGATGAGCCGGCTCTCCGCGCCATCTACAACGCCGCCTGGCTTGTCGCGCCCGACGGCATGCCGCTGGTCTGGCTCGGCCCCCGCGGGGTCGGCCGCGTCTACGGTCCCGATCTCCTGCTCGCCGTCTGCGACGCCGGCCGCGCCGTCGGCCTGCGCCATTATTTCTACGGCGGCGCCGACGGGGTCGCGCCGGCGCTCGCCGTGCGGCTCGCCGCCCGCTTCCCCGGGCTCGCGGTCGCGGGCACGTTCACGCCGCCGTTCCGCGATCTCGCCCCCGATGAACTCGCGGCGCTGCGCGCCGACGTCGACCGCACCCGCCCCGACGTGATCTGGGTCGGCATCGGCTCGCCGAAGCAGGAGAAATTCATGGCCACCCACGCCGCCGCTCTGCCCGCCGGCCTGCTGATCGGCGTCGGCGCCGCCTTCGATTTTCACTCGGGCCGCGTCCGTCAGGCCCCGCGTTGGATCCAGCGCTCGGGCTTCGAGTGGCTTTTCCGCCTGGGCACCGAGCCGCGCCGACTCGGCCGCCGCTACCTGGTCACGACGCCCCGCTTCGCCGCCCTCGCCCTCGGCCAGCGCCTCGGCCTCGTCTGTTTCCCCGATTTCTAGAACAGCTCCGACTGCTGCAACGCGTCGCGCTTCTCCGGATCGAGCGTGCTCAGCGCCAGCAGCTGCATGGTCGACAGCCCCGCGATTTCCGGCACCCGCGCCAGCCGGGCCAGCAGCAGCGCCCCCGCCAGCGCATCGTAGAGCGCCGCGTGGTAGCGCCGGCGTTCCGGCGGACAATGGAGCGCCGCCAAACCGTCCAGTTCCGCCTGCGCGCCCGCCGCCGCGACCAAGGTCTCGAGCTTCCCCGATGCAAACGCGGGAAACAGCTGCGCATACAATCGCGCCGTATCCACCCACGGTCCCCAATCCACGATCCGCGCGCCGGGCCGCGCGAAGTCCGGCACATGGTGCGGATACGGCCATACGCTTTTCAGCAGGCCGTTCTCCACCCCGGCATAGTGCGCCGCCAGCGGCCCGAGCTCCCGCAGGCTTGAAAAATAGGCCCACTCCTCCGCGAACGGCGCGTGTCCCGCCAACCCCTCCGCCCGCAGGCCGTGCACCGCCGCGTCTTCCTCGCGCACGCGTCCGGTCGCCGCACACAGCCGCGTCCGCGCCGACACCACCTGCCCGCGCACCACCTCCGCCACGCCGAACTCCAGAATGCCCGAGGCCCGGCTGCCCTCGAAATCGACGAAAAAGATCGGCTGCTCCGTCCACGACATGCGCCCCACCCAACACGCCCCGCCGTCCGACTCCAGCCGGCTTTTTCCCCCGCGGCCTTTTTTCGTGCGGTCCGCCCCCGCCCTGCGCCACCCTCGCGCCGTGGATCTCGCGCCTTACCGCACCTTCATCGCCGACCTCGCCCGGGAGAGCGGCGACTTCATCCGCCCGCTCTATCGCCAGCCCGGCCTCGCGGTCGACACCAAGAGCGACGCCTCGCCGGTGACGGCCGCCGACCGCGGCGCCGAGGAGATTCTCCGCGCCCGCATCGCGCGCGCTCATCCCGGCCACGGCATCATCGGCGAGGAGTTCGGCAACGAACGCGCCGACGCCGAATTCGTCTGGGTGCTCGATCCCATCGACGGCACCAAATCCTTCATCACCGGCGTGCCGCTCTGGGGCACGCTCATCGCGCTGCTCCACCGCGGCCAGCCCGTGCTCGGCTGCATCCACCAGCCGGTGCTCGGCCAACTCATGATCGGCGACGCCGCCGGCACCACGCTCAACGGCACGCCCGTCCGCTGCCGCACCACCGCCCGGGTCGAGGAGGCCACCCTGCTCACCAGCGATCCGCTCAATCCGGCGAAATACCAGAACGGCGCCGCCTACGACGCCCTGCAGCGCCGCGCGCGGCTCGTCCGCACCTGGGGCGATTGCTACGGCTACCTGCTGGTCGCCAGCGGCTGGGCCGACGTCTGCCTCGATCCCATCATGAATCCCTGGGACATCGCCGCCGTGGTGCCGATCATCCGCGGCGCCGGCGGCGTCGTCACCGACTGGCACGGCGCCTCCGCCTACCCGGCCGAATCCACCGTCGCCAGCGCCACGCCCGCCTTGCACGCCGACGTGCTCGCCACCCTCGCCGGTTGAGCCGCGGCCGACGGGCCCGCGTCTCCGCCCGGGGTCAGCGCCCGCGCTTGCCCGCACCCGCCTTCTTTTTCACCGGCGCCCAGTCGCACGTCACCACCGACGAGATGCCGCCGCGGCCCTTCCAATCGGCGATGACGGTGAGCGAACGCGGCTGCAGCGCGGCGCCGAGATCGTCGCAAATCTTGTTGGTCACCGCCTCGAAGAAAATGCCCGCGTTGCGAAACGCGTGAAAATACAGCTTCAGCGACTTCAGCTCCACGCAGGTCCTGTCGGCCACGTAGCGCACCGTGATCGTCGCGAAATCCGGATGCCCCGTGATCGGGCACATCGAGGTGAACTCGTGATGCGTGTGCGCGATCGTGTAGTCGCGCTGCGGCGCCGGATTCGGAAAAAACTCGAGGATCTTGGAGTCGGCCATGGCGAAAAGTGACAAGGGACAAGGGACGGGTGACAAGTCCCGAACAACCCTGGCCGCCGCGGCCCGGCCCACCCGCGCCGCCGGCCGAATGCCCCGTCGCGCCGCCCCAACGTCCCCCCGCCCACGGTTCGCCCGTGGCGCCGCCGCCGTCAGGTGGCGGTCTCCGTGAAGCGCGACTCGCGGATGACGGTGATCTTGATCGTGCTCGGATACTGCAGCTCGGCCTCGATCCGCTTGCGCAGCTCCTTCGCGATCTCGCGCGCCCGGTCGTCGGTCACCTCGCGCGGCGCCACCACCGCCCGGATCTCGCGGCCGGCCTGGATCGCGAACGCCTGCTGCACCCCGTCGATCGACATCGCCAGCTTCTCGAGCCGCCCGAGCCGCTGGATGTAGCTCGTCATCGACTCCGCGCGCGCCCCCGGCCGCACCGCCGAGATCGTGTCGGCCAGAATCACGAGCCCCGCGTAAACCGTCTCGGGCTTCACCTCCTCGTGGTGCGCCGCCACCGCGTTCACCACGATCGGCGTCTCGCCGAAGCGCTTGATGAACTCGGCGCCGATCACCGCGTGGCTGCCTTCCAGTTCCCCGGGCACGCCTTTGCCGATGTCGTGGAGCAGGCCGGCACGCTTCGCCACGTTGGGGTCGAGCCCGACCTCGCTCGCGATCAGCGACGCGAGGAACGCGGTCTCGATCGAGTGATCGAGCACGTTCTGGTTGTAGGAAAACCGATACTTCAGCCGGCCGAGCAGCTTGATGATCTCCGGGTGCAGGCCGTTGATGTTCAGCTTCGCCACCGCGTCCTCGCCCGCCTGCGTGGTCACGAGCTCGATCTCCTCCTGCGCCCGCTTCACGAACTCCTCGATCGAGGCCGGATGGATGCGGCCGTCCTTCACCAGACCGTCGAGCGCCACCCGCGCCACTTCCCGCCGCACGGGATCGAACGACGACACCAGCACCATCTGCGGCGACTCGTCGATCAGGAGCGTCACGCCGGTCGCCGCCTCGAAGGCTTTGATGTTCCGGCCCTCGCGGCCGATGATGCGGCCCTTCATTTCCTCGGTCGGCAGCTGGATGATCGTCGCCGTCAGGTCATTGTTCGGCTTGCTCGAGATGCGCTGCATCGAGGCGATCAGGATCCGCCGCGCGTCGTTCTGCAGCTCCTGCTCCGACTTCTCCAGGGTCGAGCGCCGCAACGCGCGCAGCTCGTCCTGGCATTCGAGCAGCACTTCCTCGCGCAGCTGCTTCCGGATCTCCTCCGCATCGAGTTGCGAAACACCCTCGAGCCGCTTGCGCACGCTCTTCGAGAGCGCGCGGATCGCGTCGCGCGCCTGCTTCACGGCGGCGTTTTCCCGGTTCAGCCGTTCCTGCCGCTGCTCCAGCTGGTAGTCGAGCAGCGCCAGGGATTCCTCGTGGGCCCGGATCTCGCGCAGCCGCACGTCGCTCTCGATCTCGCGACGGTCGTATTCACGGTTCAATTCCGCCCGCTTCTCCTGGATTTCGTGTTCGGCCCTCTGTTTGACCTCCTCCGCCGCCACCGCGGCTTCGCGCCGGGCCACCTCCACCAGCTCCGCCGCCTGCTCGTGCGCCACGCGCCGGGTGTGCCGGGTGAAGGCCCACACCACCAGGAATCCGATGCCGCCGCCAACGAGCAACGCCGCCGCGAGCGACCACTCGAAAGGGTCGCTCTCGGCGATCAGAAACGCGAAGTCGGCTGCGCTCACTGACGTCAAGTGGGCGCGAACCGTAGAAGCGGGGTCGCAAACCTCAAGTTTTCTTCCGGAGATTGCGCCGGAACCCGCGCATTTCGCGCCGCAGACCGACGCCGGATTCGCACCCGGTCGGTTCAGGCCTAGCCGGACCGGATCACGACGTCGGCGCCAACGTCTCCGCCACCGGCGTGCGATACGCCTTCAGCGCCGGCACCACGCCGCCGAGCGCGCACAGCGCCGTCATCGCCAACGGGCAGATCCACAGCACGGGATGTCGGGCCCCGAGGTCCAGCACCACGCCGGTCTGCGCCCGGATGATGCCCGCGACCCCCGCAAACAGCCCGAAATACACCGCGAATCCCGCCGCGGCCCCCAGCGCGCCGATGCACGCGGCCTCGGCCAGCACCGCGCCGAAAATCGTCCGCCGCCGCGCTCCCAGCGCCCGCAAAATCGCCAGATCCCGCCGCCGCGCGCTCATCGAGTTGTAGATACTCGCCAGCACCGAGCCCGCCGCCACCAGCGCCACGAGGTAGGCCACCAGCGTCAGCACCTGGTCGAACCACGCGATCTTGCCGAAGAGCTCCGCGATGATCGCGCCCACCGGGTAGGCGAAGGTCATCTTGTTGCCCTGCTTGTTGATCATCGTGTCGAGCATGAAGCCCGCGGTGGGCGCCCGCAGTTGCAGCAGCACCGCGCTCACGTCCGTCGCCGCCTTCGGGTCGTGGCCGCTCATGGTCTGCAGGCCGCGCAGCGGAATCCAGATCACGCGGTCCGCCGGCGTGTTCGTCGGCGCGAGGATGCCCGTGATCCGGAAGTCGTCGGCGTGCTCCGCCTTGGGGTCGAACGCCAGCCCGTGGAAGGGACGGAACGTGTCGCCCACCTTCAGCTTCAGCCGCGCCGCCGCGAAACTGCCCGCCACCGCCTCCTTCGCGTCGGCGGCAAAAATCTTCCCGCCGGCTTCGACCGCGAACTTCTTCCCGGGCGCATATTCCACGTTCGTGAAGAGCTCCGGGACGGTGCCGACCAGGCGGTAGCCGCGCAGATTGTCGCCCACCGCGATCGGAATCGCCGTCTTGATCATCGGATTGCGCCGCACCGCCTCGTAGTCCGCCGCCGCCAGATTGCCGGGCGACGCCTCGAGGTGGAAAATCGCGTTGAGCACCAGCTGCAGTTTCGAGCCGCGCGCGCCGAGCACGGCGTCGAAGCCCGTCGTCGTCTGGGTGAACGCCGCCTGCGACTGCGTCTTCACCATCCACACGCACATCAGCAGGCCGCAGGCGAGCGCGATGCCCGCCGCCGTCACGAGGGTCGACAGCGCGTGCTGGCGCAGCGACCGGTAGATCACGAGGGGCAGGGTCATCGGGCGGCCTCCTTCACAGCCTGGTTCAGTTCGGCGAAATCCTGCCGCGCTTCGAACTGCGCTAGCACCTCCTCGTCATGGCTCACGAGCAGCAGCGCCGCGCCCTGCTCGCGGCAGACTTCGCGGATCAGCGCGAGCGCGTCCCGCGAATGCTTGCGGTCCAGGTTGCCCGTCGGCTCGTCCGCCAGCACCAGCTTCGGCCGGTTCGCCAGCGCCCGCGCCACCGCCACGCGTTGCTGCTGCCCGGTCGAGAGCTGCCGCGGATAATGGGCCAGCCGGTGCCCGAGCCCCACGCGTTCCAGCATTTCTTTCGCGTGCGCCCGGTCCGCGCCCCGCGGGCCGAACGACATCCCCAGCACCACGTTTTCCAGCACCGTGAAGCCCTGCAGCAGATTGAAGGTCTGGAAAATATACCCGAGCTTCTCCGCCCGCAGCCGGTCGCGTTTCGGCTCCGACAACGCGGTCATTTCCGCGCCGTCGAGCGCCACCCGCCCGCTGTCCGCCGCGAGGATGCCCGCGATCAGATTGAGAAACGTCGTCTTCCCCGAGCCGCTCTCGCCGCGCAGCGCGCGTTGCTCCCCGGCTCCGAGCGCAAAAGCCGGCACATCCACGATCGCCACGCGCTCACCTTCGGGCGACAGAAACGATTTCTTCAGGTCGTTTACGGAAAGCACGACGCACCATTCCACAAAATTCTCCCCGAGCACAAGTGCCCCGGTGAAAATTCCCGCGCCGGCCGCGATTTCCGGCGTGTCCCGGATCCCGGCGGCCGCTTGGCTTCCGTCCCCCGCCCGTCCCATGTGCTACCTCTGCGCCCTGCCCCCGCTCGCCGAGCCGCCGCTCTCCGCGGCCGGCCGCGCGGAATTGGCCGCCCGCCTTGCCCGCCAACGTCGCCGCCGGCCGCGTTGCTGCGCCGCGGTCCAGGCCGCCC
>JACCDS010165205.1_pt1 | contig 13456 bp, 10 predicted proteins | sample 7446441 | NCBI WGS metagenome assembly JACCDS01 (sample SAMN15323445, study PRJNA562643) | freshwater metagenome | isolation source: river surface water | place: USA:Blue River Watershed | collected 2017-08-17
CGTCGGCCAGATGCAGCGGCGCATGCATGACCGTCAGGTTGCGGTCGCGGCTGTCCTCGTCGACCGCCGCGGCCTGCGCCGCATCACCTGACGATGCCGGCAGATCACGGCCCGCCGCGCCCAGGCCATTGACGCTCAGGAAGACCGGCCCGGCACAGGCAGCAGCCGCGGGGCAGTTCTCGTAGCGCACCGACAGCACTTCGGGCAGACCGCGGGCGACCTGCAGCACATCGAAATGCGCGGCGAACTCCTGGGCCGACACCTCCCGGCTGGCAAGAAACAGCCCCTGGAAGCTGCGCACCAGACGCTGCAGATGGTCGACATGGCGCACCAGATGCTGCTGGCGCACCTGCACCTGCATCTCGAAGCGGCGATCGGCCTCCTGAGCCTGATGCCGGGCCAGCGCCCACCAGGCGACCAGCGACAGCAGCAGGCCCAGCACCAGCACGCCCGACACCATCGGATGGCGCAAGCACAGCTCGCCGGCAGGCGAATCCGGCGAATCCGATGAGCCCGCAGAGGAAGGAGGGGAAATGAGCGACACGCCGCGATGTCGGCGCAGGCCTGCCGCCACTGAAATCCCGACGCTCACCGGGCCCGGCCACACCGCAACGAAGCCGTTCAAGTCCGCCACCCGATCGGGCGATATGGCAGGCAATCACCGCGCAGATCCGGTCTGAAGCTCGCCTGAAACCGGTCAGGCGCCGGTCTGCCCACCCTTAACAGCAGGGGATCGCTCATGCGGCAATCACAAAAAGATACTTTGTTGCGGTTATTCTTACAAAGAGAAACAAGTCGGCAAAGGTGATCTCTCCCATGCCGACACGCCCCCCGACGATGTCCCGCCCCCTGATGTCCCCATTTCCGATCCTGCCAGCAGCCCCGCGGCGGCGCCTGCGGCTGGGCGCACTCGCGCTCGCGCCGACCCCCGCGGTCGCCAGTGCCGCACCCGCCTGGCAGCTCGAGGTCGACAGCCTGCTCGGCCCGGTCTGGGCCTGGTCGCTGCTGGTGCTGATGGCCACGATCGTCGCGCTGATGGCGGTCTACACCGTGCGCCACTACGGCTTCACGCTCAACCGCATGTTCGGCCGCCAGCGCCACCCCTACGCCAGCCTGGTCAGCGCCGACTGGCCGCGGGTGACGATCTTCGTGGCCGCGCACAACGAAGAAGCCGTCATCGAGGACTGCCTGGTCAACCTGATGGGCGTCGACTATCCGCAGGACCGCATGATCGTCGTGCCGGTCAACGACCGCTCGAAGGACCGCACCCGCGAGATCATCGACGCGGTGGTCGAGCGCTATCCCGGCCGCATCCGCCCCTTCCACCGCACCGACGGCAAGCCGGGCAAGGCCGCGGCGCTGAAGGACGCCACCGAGACGGTGGACACCGACTTCATCATCGTCTTCGACGCCGACTACCTGCCCTCCAAGGGCCTGATCCGGCGGCTGATGGCGCCCTTCTTCGACCCGGAGGTCGGCGCGGTGATGGGCCGGGTGGTGCCGCAGAACTGCGGCGCCAACCTGCTGACGCGGCTGCTGGACCTGGAGCGCTCCGGCGGCTACCAGGTGGACCAGCAGGCGCGCATGAACCTGGGTCTGGTGCCGCAGTACGGCGGCACGGTGGGCGGCATCCGGATCGCGGCGCTGCACTCGGTCGGCGGCTGGCATGACGACGTGCTGGCCGAGGACACCGATCTCACCTACCGGCTGCTGCTGGGCGGCTGGAAGACCATCTACCAGAACCGGGCCGAATGCTACGAGGAGGTGCCGCAGAGCTGGGCGGTGCGCACCCGCCAGATCAAGCGCTGGGCCAAGGGTCACAACCAGGCGATGTGGCGCCACACGGTGGGCTGCCTGACGCAGCCCGACCTGAGCTGGCGCGAGCGCATCGACGGCGCGCTGCTGCTGGGCGTCTACCTGATGGCGCCGGTGCTGCTGCTGGGCTGGCTGGTGAGCCTGCTGATGTACTTCACCGTCTCGGTGGCCTGGAGCGCACCGGCCCTGGTGGTGCTGGCCTTCATGACGCACGGCGCGCTGGGCAACTTCGCCGCCTTCTACGAGATCGCCGCGGCCACCCACATGGACCGCTCGGGCAACCGGGTGCGGCTGCTGGCCTTCAACTGGCTGGGCTTCATCGTCAGCGCGATGGCGATCTCGCGCGGGGTGCTCGAGCAGGTGGTGCTCGACCGCCTGGGCACGCCGCAGCTCAAGTGGGACAAGACCGCGCGCTACCGCAGCGCGCCGGCCCGCGCGCCGGGCGCAGCCGCCCAGCCGGGCACCCCGCCGGGAGCGCAGCCATGAAGATCACGCTGCTGCTGATCGGCCTGACGCTGCTGGTGATCGTGCTGCCGCTGCTGCCGGCGCTGCAGGAGTGGCGCCGCCCCAGCGATGTCACCCCGCTGCCGATCGACGAGGCCGATGCGCTCGAGCCCGACTACATGGCGCAGCGCTTCGGCCAGCGCCTGGACGACGCGGTCGACCGCGGCCTGATCGAGATCGGCGGCGTGCCGCTGGTGCATCTGCCGGCCGAGGCGGTGCGTGCGCCCTGGCCGCTCGACGAGCGCGAGGTGCGCAGCGGCCGCAGCCGCCGCATCTGGCACAGCGACGGCGACTGCCGTCTGCCCGAGCGCCTGCACGGCCTGGCCGAGATGTCCTGCGCCGGCACGATGCAGGCCGCTGCCGGCCACACCTACCGCGCGCTGCGCGCCCGCCAGGCGCTGCTGCTGCCCGAGCGGGTGCGGGTGCTGCGCTGGGCCCATGGCCGCCAGGTGGTGGTCGGCGACCGTGGCGTGCTGGCCGGGCGCATCAGCGCCGAGCACTCGCTGCTGATCGGGCGCGAGGTGAGCTTCTCGCTGCTGCATGCGCCGGTGATCCGCTTCGCCGGTGCGGTCGATGCCGCGCATCGCCCGCACCCTGAAGGCCTGCCCGCCGCGCTCGGCCGGGCCGACGGGCTGCGCCCGGGCGCACCGGGCCAGCCGGCGCGAGTCGAGGGCGCGCTGATCGTGGCCGCGCTGCGCCACTGGGACAGCGACCTCGATGTCGACGGCCATGTGACGATCGGCGAGGGCTGCCACGGCCAGGGCCGGCTGCGCGCCACCGGTGCGGTCCAGGTCGGCGCCGGCGCGGTGCTGGCGGGCAGCCTGGCTGCGGCCGGCGAGATCTACATCGCCGCCGGAGCCGAGGTGCAGGGATCGGTGATTTCCGAGAGCACGATCGTGCTGGGCGCGGGCTGCGTCATCGGCCTGCCCGGCACGCATGCGACGGTGCGCGCGCCACGGATCGAGATCGGCAAGGGCGCGGTGGTGCACGGCACCGTCTGGGCCGGCCAGCGCCGCATCGACATCGACACCGCGCCGCCCGGAGCCGCGGTGATCGGCTATGACACGCCGGTGCGCTGGGACCACATCGCCCGCCGCGGCCTGGCCACGGCGTCGCTCGTGCTGGCGCCGCGCTCGCATCACCAGGGCGACCTGGTCTGCCAAGGCGATCTGGAGATCGGCGCACGCAGCCGCATCCAGGGCAGCCTGAAGGCGCATGGCGACCTGGCCATCGGCGCGGGCACGCACATCGACGGCACGCTGGTCTCGCCCGGCGAGATCGTGCTGGGCGCGGGCAGCCACATCGCCGGCTCGGTGATGTCGGAGGAGGCGGTGGTGCTCGGTCCGGGCTGCGTCGTCGGCTCGCCGCAGCAGCCGGCCACCGTCTGCGCGCCGCGCATCGAGGTCGCGCTCGGCGTGGTGGTGCACGGCACCGTCTGGGCCGGCAGCAGCGGCGACGCGCCCTCGCCGCTGCTGGACACCGGCGGCCGCGACGACGAGGCGCTCGACGAACGCACGCCGCTGGCGCCGCTGCCCGGCCAGGCCGCCGCCTGACCCGCACGACACGCATGACGGCCCCATCGCATCCATGACTGACCCCCGTTCCTCGCCCCGCCCCGCCCGCTCCGCCGGCCTGTCCCTGCTCGCCCTGTCCCGTGCGGGCTGGCAGCGTGTCGGCGTCGTGCTGCTGCTGGTCGGGGCGGCTGCGGCCACCCACTGGCATTTCCGCCAGGACAGCGCCGCGCCGGCCAGCAGCGCCCGGCTGATCCTGGTGCTGCCGGACACCGAGGCGGCCGACCCGGCGCCGCAGGCCGCCTGGCAGAACGCCGCCGACGAGCTCGGCCTGAAGCTCGAGCCGATGAGCGCCTCCGAGCTGGTGCGCCAGCGCGGCGAGGGCCGCGGCGACGCGCTGATCCTGCCCGACGCCCTGCATCGCCGCATGAGCGACGCGCTGGCGATGACGCTGCGCGAGCGGGTGCGCGCCGGCGACCGGCTGATGCTGGTGCATGACGCCGGCCTGCAGGATGTCGACGGCCGCTACCGCGCGGAGCGCTCGCGCCTGTCCGATCTGGCCGGCGTCGACTACGGGCTCTACGGCGAGCTCGGCGCCGGCATGCTGCGCGAGACCGAGGTGCAGGTGCAGCCCAGCCAGATCGCCGCGCTGGGCCTGCCGCCGGGCAAGCTGGTGCGCGGCGCGGACGACCTGCCCTACAGCCGCTACCGCCCCGACCCGGGCCCGGATGGCGAGGCGCTGCCGGTGCTGGCCGGCTACCGCTACGGCCGGATGCGCCATGCCAGCTTCGTCACCCGCGGCACCTTCGACGGCACGGTGCTGATGCAGGCGCCCGACGGCAGCCTGATCGCCGGCGAGCGAGCGGCCGGCCGCGGCCAGGTGCTGTTCGTCAACCTGCCGCTGACCCCGCTGAAGCTGGCCACCGACGGCCTGCTGCTGCACGGCTTCCTGCAGCATTTCGCCCGCGACCTGGCCGGCCAGGCCCAGCTCGCCGCGGTGCCGGACGGCATCGGCGCGGTGGTGATGAACTGGCACATCGACGACCGCAAGGCACTGCCGGCGCTGGAGCGCGCCGACGAGCTGGGCGCCTTCGCCAAGGGGCTCGGGCCGTACTCGATCCATCTGACGGTCGGCCCGGATGTCGACCAGCCCGGCGACGGCCGCGGCATGGATCTGGCGACCAACCCGCAGGCGCAGGCCTGGGTGCGCCGCCTCGCCGCCGAGGGCCACGAGATCGGCAGCCATGGCGGCTGGATCCACAACTGGTTCGCGGCCAACCTCGACACGATGGAGCGCGAGGCCGCCGAGGCGATGATCGACCGCAACTCGCTGCTGCTGACGCAGTTCTCCGGCCGGCCGGTGCGCGAGTACTCCGCGCCGGTGGGCCATCACCCGGCCTGGGTGACGGGCTGGCTGCGCCAGCGCGAGATCCGCGCCTTCTACTTCACCGGCGACACCGGCATGGCGCCGACCCGCAGCTTCCAGGACGGCCAGCGCCCGCGCCCGGACATCTGGAGCTTTCCGGTGCTGGGCTTCGGCCGCCATGCCTCCTTCGAGGAGGCACGCGCGGCCGGCACGCCGGAGCAGGTCATCGCCGACTGGCTCGACGAGGTCTCCGACTTCTGCGCCGAGCAGGGCACGCTGCGGCTGGTCTATTTCCATCCCTTCGGCCTGGTGATGTATCCGCAGGCCTTCCAGGAATGGCTGCGCCACAGCCGCGAGCTGACCACGGCGGGCCGGCTGCGCTGGATGACGATGACGCAGTACAGCGATTTCGCCAACCGGCGTCTGCGCACCGTCTGGTCGCTGGCTCCCGAGGGCCGCCAGCTCCAGCTGCAGGCACGCCACCCCGAGTCGCTCGAAGGCATGACCTGGCTGCTGCCGGCCGCGCGCTACGACCGGCCGGTGGTGCTCAGCGGCAGCGCGCAGGTCGATCGCAGCGGCACGCAGTGGCGGGTGCGCGCCGCCGACGGCCGCGCGCTGAAGGTGGGCGTCGACCCGGTTCCCGTCTGAATCTGCCCCACCGAATCCATCACAAAACCCAGAGAGCCTCCCGATGAACCCGAGCCCCTCCCCCGCCCCGATCCTCATCTCCGTCGGCACCCGTCCCGAGATCATCAAGATGGCGCCGCTGCATGCCGAGCTGCGCCGCCGCGGCCTGCCGGTGGCCTGGGTGCACACCGGCCAGCACCGCGAGATGGCGCAGCCGCTGTACGAGTTCTTCGGCATCGAGCCGGAGCACGAGGTCGAGCTGGCGCGCCGCAGCGGCGAGCTCTCGCACCTGAACGCGCTGCTGCTCGAAGGGCTGGCCGCGGTGTTCGAGCGCACCCGCCCGGCGGCGGTGCTGGTGCACGGCGACACCACCAGCACGCTGGCCTCGGCGCAGGCGGCCTTCTACCAGGGCGTGCCGGTCGGCCATGTCGAGGCGGGCCTGCGCACCTTCAACCACCGCGAGCCCTTCCCCGAGGAGATGAACCGCGAGCTGACCGCGCGGCTGTCGCGCTGGCATTTCTCGCCGACCGGCCGCGCGGCCGGCAACCTCGAGCGCGAGGGCATCCGCGCCGGCGTGCATGTGGTGGGCAACACCGCGGTGGACGCCGCGCTGCAGGGCACCGCGCGGGTGGACGCGCTGCTGGCCGCGGGCGCGCCGGTGCTGCCGGCTGCGCTGGAGCCGCTGCGCCAGGGCCTGGCGCTGGCGAAGTGGCGCCTGATCACCGTGACCGCGCACCGGCGCGAGAACTGGGGCGAGGGCATCGCCTCGATCGCGCAGGCGGTGGCGCAGCTGCTGGAGGCGCATCCGGACGTCGCCGTGGTCTGGCCGGTGCACGGCAACCCGGCGGTGCGCGACGCGGTCCACGCCGAGCTGGCGGCGAAGGTCCCGGCGCTCGAAGGCCGGCTGACGCTGTGCGAGCCGCTCGACTACCCCGCGCTGCTGTGGTGCCTGCACCGCAGCGTGCTGGCGCTGACCGACTCCGGCGGCATCCAGGAGGAAGGCGCGGCGCTGTCGTGCCCGGTGCTGGTGCTGCGCAACACCACGGAGCGCCCCGAGCTGATCGACGCCGGCGCCGGCCTGATCGTCGGCACCGACCGCGCGCGCATCGTCTCGACCGTCTCGGGCCTGCTCTCCGAGCCGGACGGCGCCGGCCTGCAGCGCATGCGCGACGCCACCAACCCCTTCGGCGACGGCACCACCGCGCGGCAGATCGCCGACGTGCTGCAACGCGACCTCGGCCTGTGAGCCCCGCACCGGAATTCCCGATGAAGACACCGAACACCCCCGCGCTGCGCCTGGCGCGGATCGCTCTGGCCGGCGCCGCCGCGCTGGCCGTGCTCGCCCCGCCGGCGGTCGCCCGCGACACCCTCGAGATCGGCGCCAGCAGCAGCCGCTACAGCGCCAGCCTGCCCAGCGGCCGCAGCGCCCATCTGCGCGGCAGCTGGGCGCTCGGCAGCGGCACGGTGCTCAACGCCGAGCTGCTGGGCGAGCGCAAGTTCGACGCCGATGGCGGCATCGCCGCCGCCGGCGTGACGCAGACGATCGACGCCGACTGGTTCGCCGGCGCCGCGCTGGCCGGCGGCTGGGGCGGGCCGAACTGGAACCGCTCGCGCGTCGACGCCTCGGTCTCGCGCAAGTGGGGCGCCGAGCGCCGCTGGATCACCACGCTGGGCGGCTACCACGCCCGCTTCGACGCCGGCCGCAGCGACAGCGGCCTGAAGATCTCGGCCACCTACTACGCGCAGTCCTTCGGCATCGTCGAGCTGGGCGCCACGCTCAACCGCAGCCGCCCGGGCCAGGTCAGCTCGACCATGCCCTGGCTGGCGCTGACGCTGGGCGTGCCGGGCGAGCAGACGCTGGCGCTGCGCGTCTCGCACGGCCGCGAGGCCTGGCTGGCGCTGGGCGACACGGTGCAGCCGGTCGACTTCTCCAGCACCACCGTCGGCGCCGACTGGCGCTGGTGGATCGCGCCCGACTGGGGCGTGGTGCTGCGCGCCGAGCGCTATCTGAACCCGAGCTACCGCCGCACCACGCTGGGCGGCGGCGTGTTCGTGCAGATGTGAGGCCCGGGCCGCGATGAGCAAGCTCCTGCGCCGGCTGCTGGGCCGCCCGGCCCCGCCCGACTTCCGCCACAGCCTGCAGCACTCGGTGCTGGGCGAGCTGCAGCACCATGGCCACCGTGGCGGCCGCATCGCGATGCACCGATCGATCTGGGGCCTGCAGCTGCCACGCCAGCGCCTGTTCAAGGGCCTGCTGCTGGCCACGCTGCTGACGGCCGTGCTGGCGAGCCAGATCGATGCGGCCGGCCAGCTCTGGGGGCGCCAGCTGCTGTGGTGGCTGGAGCGTCTGGAGCTGTCGGGCCGCTTCCCCGCCGCGCTGCACCCGGCCGATCTGCCCTTCCTGATCGCCACGCCGGCCCTCGAGCTCTTCGTCGATCTGCCCTCGCCCCGCACGCTGGCCTTCAACGCGATCGGGGTGGTGGCGCTGTGGTGGGCGGCCGGGCTGCTGCCCGACGCGGGTCGTCCGGCGATGTACCTGCTGCGGCTGGCGGCCCTCATCCATGGCGCGGCGGTGCTGTTCTTCGTGCTGTGGCCGGCGAGCTTTCCGCACACCGCCCGCGAGCATGTCGGCAACGGCCTGCAGCAGGTCTGGGTGCTGATGCTGCTGACGCCCTGGATCCATCTGCCGACCTTCTGGTTCTTCGAGGTGAGCTGGTGGGCGCGGCTCGGCGTCACGCTGCTGACCTGGGCCTGGCTGCTGCTGCTGGCGCCGCTGCTCTACGCCCTGCACGCGCTGGTGCTGCATCACGCCGGCCTGCTGGCGATGCCGCTGCTGCATCTGCTGTTCGGGGTGATGGTGGCCATCATCGGCTTCGTCGCGATCTACGGCTGGGCGATCAGCCTGGCCAACGCCCGCACGCTGCGGCGTCTGGAGCCGCGATGAGAAACCGCCTGAATCCGGTCCTGGCCGCGCTGGGCTTCAGCCTGGGCCTGGGCCTGGCGCTGCCAGGCCGCAGCAGCGCCGCGCCGAGCGCACCGCCGCTGGAGAGCGGCTGCGCCGCCGCCGCGCTGGTCGATCCGGCCTTTCGCGACGCGGCGGTGCTGATGATGCGCCGGCTGGTGGTGCGCGCGCCCGGCCAGATCAGCGACGGCGCGATCCGGCGCACGCTGTCGCCGGCGCATGTCGACGCCTCGGGCCGGTCCTGGCACCACATCGCCGCCTACGAGGCCAATCTCGGCCTGATCGGCGCGCTGCGCATCGACCCGACGCTGCGCAGCGAGGCGGCGCGCTGGCTGCGCTGGCAGATCCGCCATCTGCCGGTCGACGGCCAGGACCGCGGCGTGCTGTTCGACCGCTGGATCAGCGCCGACGGCCGCGAGATGACGGTCTGCCCGCCCGACATCGAGCCGCGCCACTGCCGCCAGATCGACGCCACCGACAGCACCATCGCGTCGATGTTCCTGCTGGCGCAGGCCTATCTGCGCCACGGCGGCGACCCGGCGCTGCTGCGCGATCCGGCGATCGAGCGGGCCTTTCGCCGCGCCGCCACCACGCTGGCGCAGCTGCAGCAGCCCGACGGGCTGAGCCACGCCAAGCTCGATCACCCGGTCAGCTACCTGATGGATGCGGTCGAGGTGGCCGCGGGCTGGCGGGCGCTGGCCGCGCTGCAGCAGGAGGTCTGGAAGCAGCCGGCGGTGGCCGAGCTCAGCCGCGAGCGCGAGCGGCGCACCTGGCGCGCCATCGAGCAGGTGCTGTGGCAGCCGCAGGACGGGCTCTGGCTGACCAGCGCCGGCGCCACCCCGGTGCAGAGCGGGCGCTGGTATCCGGACGTGATGGCCCAGGCCTGGCCGCTGCTGTGGAGCCTGCCCGAGGACCGGCTCACCCGCGAGCGCGGCCGCCAGGCCTGGCAGCGCGTCTCGGCGCGCTGGCCGGAGTGGCCGCGCCGCAATGTCGATCCGGCCGGCTTCTGGTGGCCGGCCGCTGCGGTCGCCGCGCACTGCAGCGGTGACGGCCGCGCCGCCGCCGAGTGGGTGGCACGGGCGCGCACCGCCTGGCTGCGCCCGGACACGCCCTTCGCCTGGCCCTTCCAGGTCAGCGACCTGCTGTGGCTGCTGTGGCTGGCCGAGCCCGGCCCGCCGCAGGCCCCGCTGCCCGAACCGCTGGACGCCGCGGCGCCGGCCAGCGGACGCAGGCCCTGAACCCCGCAGCCGCATCCCGCATCACGAATCCCGAGTCTTCCGACAACCACAGAGAGAGCAGACGATCATGACATCGAAGTTCAGCCCCCCTTCCCTGGCCGCGCTGGTGAGCCGGCTCTGGCGCCGCCCGGCCGTGCGGCTCGCGCCGCTGGTGCTGGCCACGCTGGCCAGCCTGCCGGCCGCCGCCCAGTCGCGCGACACCCTGGTGCTGCTGGTGCCCGACGACGCGGTGGCCAGCAGCTGGCCAGTCAAGGTCTGGACCGACTCCGCCGCCGAGGAAGGCGTGAAGCTGCAGACCATGACCAGCTCGCAGTTCCTCGCGCTGGGCAGCACCTCGGCGGCGAAGATCTCCGGCCTGATCATGCCCGACAGCGCCCACGTCAAGGCCAGCGATGCGGTGGTGGCCGCGGTCAAGCAGTACACCAACCTCGGCGGCAAGCTGATGCTGGTCTATGACGCCGGCGCGCTGACCGATGCCGGTTTCTACGCGCCGACCCGGTCGCGCTTCTCCGATCTGGTCGGCGTCGACTACACCCTGTACGACAGCCTGCGCGACCGCGTCGTCGGCTTCGGCCCGGTCGTGGGCACCAAGGCGCGGCTGGAGAAGCTGTCGCTTCCGCCGGGCAAGTATCTGCCCTACGTGTCGGCCAGCAGCACGACCGGCACCAGCACCACCACCACCTTCGTGCCGGCCAGCGCCAGCGACCCCGGCGGCACCCGCCACATGCAGTCGGCCATCATGGGGCGCGCGATGAAGCGCATCGACGCCAGCTCGCAGAACGTGCGCAAGCGCCAGACGCTGGCGGTGCGCAACCTGCTCGGCCTGAACGCGCTGCCGGTGCCCAGCGTCAGCCTGTCGACCAAGGTGAGCGCCGCCACCTCGACGCTGCCGCTGCTCTCGCTCAGCTCGGTGCCGATCACCACCGATTTCCTGCGCGCGCTGCTGTCGGGCAGCAGCTATGTCGACCAGAGCGGCACCACCAGCACCGCCGACAGCACCCCGCAGGCCATCAGCACCTACGGCTACGGCTACGCCGACTACTTCAGCTATGTCACCACCGGCAGCTTCGGCGGCAATGTCTGGCTGTCCTCGCCCGATCACGGCCTGGTGGCCGGCACCCGCAATGTCGGCAGCGGCCAGGTGCTGTTCGTCAACATGCCGCTGGGCTATTTCAAGGCCATCGGCACCGATTCGGCGCCGCTGCACGGCTTCCTCGACGCCTTCGCCCGCGATGTGGTGAAGCTGCCGACGATGTCGGTGCAGCCGCGCGGCAAGGGCGGCCTGATCTACAACTGGCACATCGACGACGGCGACGACCTGACGGCCGACGCCAAGTACCTGCTCGACAGCACCTCGGTGCTGCGACGCGGCCCGTTCTCGATCCACTTCACCGCCGGTCCGGACGTGGTCTCGCCGGGTGATGGCAACGGCATGAGCCTGGACACCAATGCCGCCGCACAGACGCAGTTCAAGCGCATCCGCGACCTGCCGGTCGGCCATCAGATCGGCTCGCACGGCGGCTGGAACCATGACCTCTACGGCCTGGGCGCCAGCGAGGACAACGCCGCCACCTACCTGCCGTGGCTGGAGCTCAACCATGCCGCCGTCGATCGCCTGAACGGCAAGCGCGCCACCGAATACTCGGCGCCGCAGGGCAACAACCCGACCTGGGCGGTGAACTGGCTGGAGAACCGCGGCGTGGTCGGCATGTACTTCGTCGGCGACACCGGCGCGGCCGGCGTGCGCTCCTGGCGCGCCGGCAACCGGCTGACCCGCTCGATGTGGAGCTTCCCGATCGTGCCGCTGGGCAAGTACGCCACCTTCGAGGAGTTCGAGGAGTTCGGCATCAGCGACCAGCAGTCGGGCCAGTGGCTGCTCGACCTGCAGAGCTTCGTGGTCAACCAGCGCACCAACCGGATGTTCTACAACCATCCGCCGGGCGCACGCGGCCACCTGCCGGCTCTCGCCCCGATGCTGCAGCGGGCGGACTGGCTGCAGTCCATGGGCAAGTTCAAGTGGTACACCATGACCGAGATGGCCCAGTTCGGCAACCGCCGTCTGGACGTGCAGTGGACGGCCAGCACCAGCAACGGCTTCGCGACCTTCAGCGCCAGCCACGCCAGCTCGCTCAAGGACATGACCTGGCTGCTGCCGCGCGACAAGTACATGCTGCCGGTCGTGACCAGCGGCTACGGCCAGGTCGGCTACGACAGCACGAACTGGATCATCACCGCCAACGGCGGCACCGCGCTGAAGTTCGTCGCCGCCCAGCGCTGAACCCGCGCCCCGCCCCGCTCGATGACCTGACGGCGTGTGGCGACACCCGCCGGCTTCAGGCGGGATGAAGACGATCTGCCGCAGAATCGCGGCCGTCTCTTCATCCTGCCGTCATGGAGGTTGCGTGATGTGGAAGCGTCTGACCCTGATCTGGTCGCTGGTGCGCGGTGACGCCAAGGTGGCGTGGCATGCCTTCCGGCACCCGCATGCGCCGGGCTGGTTCCGTGCCGGCGTGATCGGTCTGGGGCTCTACCTGTTCTCGCCAGTCGACCTGGTTCCGGACATCCTGCCGCTGCTCGGCCTGGCCGACGATCTGGTGCTGGTGCCGCTGGCGTTGCACTGGCTGCTGTCGCGGCTGCCCGCCGAGGTGCTGCAGGAGGCGCGTCGGCGTGCTGCCGGCCATCCGGCCAGCGACACGCGCCATCCGGTCCGGCCGCCGCTGGTCAAGCGGGTCGACTGAGCCCGGCGCCAGGCGCGCCGCGCACCGGCTACCATCGGGCCGATGAACCTGATCGACTTCGAACTGCGCGGCGACTTCATCCCGCTCGATGCCCTGCTGAAGGCCACCGCCGTCGCGCACAGCGGCGGCGCGGCCAAGACCCTGGTGGCCGATGGCCAGGTCCGGGTCGACGGCCAACCCGAATCCCGCAAGACCTGCAAGATCCGCGCGGGCCAGGAGGTGGTGGTCGAGGCCGCCCATGTGCGCATCCGGGTGCATGCGCCCCCGCTCTGAATCCGCTCGGACATCCGCCTGGATGTCAGCCCTGCAGAGATAAGGGTTATCCCAGGGAACTTGCGAACCGCGAAATCGGTCTCATCTGGCGTGTTCAACCTCACTCCCGACGAGACCGCGATGAAAACCTTCCTGCGCACTGCCGTGTGCGTGCTGGCCCTGTCCACCGCCCTGGCTCCGACGCTGGCCGAAGCCAAGCGTCTGGGCGGCGGCGGCTCCTCCGGAATGCAGCGCAGCGCACCGGCCCCGAAACCCGCACAGCAGCCGGGCACGCCCGCCCAGACGCCCAACCAGGCGCCGGTGCAGCAGGCCGTGCCGGGCGCGGCCACGGCTGCCACCGGCGCAGCGGCCGCCGCAGGCAAGCGTTCCTGGATGGGCCCGCTGGCGGGTCTGGCTGCCGGCATCGGCCTGGCCGCACTGGC
>JACCDS010291629.1_pt1 | contig 13456 bp, 10 predicted proteins | sample 7446441 | NCBI WGS metagenome assembly JACCDS01 (sample SAMN15323445, study PRJNA562643) | freshwater metagenome | isolation source: river surface water | place: USA:Blue River Watershed | collected 2017-08-17
CAGAAATCTTTTTCAAACATTTAATGTTTTCTTCACTTTCCTCAATCAAATGAGGCATGATAACATAGTAATGATAATTACCAAGATGGTTATTGATAATTTCTCTGAAATTGTCACTCTTATAATTGTAGGTAAAAATATCAACGGTTACATCTTTATTGGAAGCATTTACAAAAGCATTGAAAATGGCTTTATTGTTTTCTGTAATTTTTCCGACCAAGAAAAAAACCTTCGTTTTTGTTTTTGCCGATTTTCCAGAAATAAAATAACCTTTTCTGAAAATAGAAGTAATCACTCCTAAACGATGCAGTTCTGAATAAGCACGTTCAACAGTATCACGAGACAAGTAGCACTCTTCACTAGCTTCGTTGATGGAAGGAAGGCGTTGACGCGTTTGTAAGTTTCCGCTTTCAATATCAATCAATAGTGTATTCACTAATTGCTGATACTTTGGTGTTTTTGAATCTTGCTTGTTTTGAGAAAACTCTCTGAATGTCTTTATCATTTTATTAATTGGATAAATTGGTTACTTTATATTTTTTGGAAATAGTAGTAATGACAAGTACTAAATAATCATGATTTTAAAAATGACCAACAATCTGATAGCTTATATTTATTAGTCAAAATATTATTGGAAAAGTGCAGTTATTGTTTTGTAAAATTAGTCTGAATTAGCCTAAAATGGTTAGGACATTTCTTGCAAATGCTGGTATATATTTTGCAAAACAGTGAAAATGAGTATTTTGTATCCTGATATAACCTGTCTGGGAGGCTCGGTGCAAAACAGGATATTTAGTTGTTCGGAAATATGTTACTTGGACACAATAAGACAAAAAAGACACTCTCATTGACAGCACAACTAGCCAATTCGCACAAGAGCCTACAAAAAAAAACGCTAAAAATCTTAATGGTATTTAGCAGGCTAAACGATTTTAAACATGAAATCTATGACGGTTTTATGAATGAAATGGAAGGGAAAGCTACGGTAGATTTATACATTCATCAGTTCAGTACACAAAACGCTTTTCATTTTGAGAAGGTCATAAAAGAGAAAATTAGTCAGTATGATTACTTCGCTTTTATGCTTCATGCCAATTGTCCGAACGAAGATTTCCTTAAAATCATCAACAGTATTCCGACAGGAAAATTGATTCTTTTAGAAAAAAGGAATGAGTTTATTCGGGGAAATTACGCTTGTGTTTACCAAGATTTCGAACAAGACATTTACGAAGCTTTGTTTAAAGCGAAGGAATCTATCATGAAGTATAATACGATTAATTGTATCATCCAAGAGCATTATGCCAACGCTTATTTTGTCATCGAAGGTGTAAAAAAATTTGCCAAAGAAAATCAATTACAATGTAACATATATTCTGAAGTAGCCGAAAGTACCATCAGGAGTAAAGAAGCATACTTAATTTTATCGGAAAGGTATTTGGCAGAAACATTGGTTTGTTGCCAGCATAAAAAAATAAAAGTGGGGCAAGATATTGGGATTGTATCCTATAACGAAACGCCCATTAAAGAGATACTTTCAGGTGGAATTACGGTTGTCTCAACCGATCATTTTCAACTAGGAAAAAATGCAGCCGATTTAATACTTAGTGGTAAAAAAGAACATATCCGAAATCCATTTTTATTCATTCAGAGAAATTCGTTGTGAGGAAAGTTGATGAGTCTATGAGTAAAAAGATTTAAACTCATCAACTCATCAACTCAATTAACTCAATTAACTCCTAATTCAGTACCAATAGAAACAATCCATTGTTCGAATAAATTCTTTTCGATATCACAAGCTATTTTGGCGTGAGTTTCCCAAGCTGGTGAAAAATCTTTTAGCTGAGTAATCATTTCTGCTAAATGCCCTTCTTCCTCTACAATGATTGATTTCATGTTTACTTTTGAAGAGGCTTCATCAAGTACTTCTTGATATGCAGGATACAGTTCGTCGGCTCTTACCTCAATGGCGTAAGTCACCAATAAATATGCTGCATACTTCAAATCACTCCCTGATAACTTCAAGCTTTGTTTTAAATATCTACAAACCTGAATATCCAGCGTATGCAAATAAGTATAACTCGCAAATGGAGCAATCAGAAAGGCGTTTTCATAAGTAGGAAAATCTTCAATTTTTCCTACCTTTTGAATTTGCTTTTTCAAATAAAAAGCATGACGAGCTTCTTCGGCTGCGTGCTTCAAGACGATATAAGAAACCTTTGATTTATCTTCTGAAGCGGATATTTTTCTTGCACCAGTATTCTCCATCAACGAAAGCGTATTTAAGAATCGAGCATGGAGGGCATCAGTTGCAATGATGTTTCGGAATATTTCTTGTAATTTCATACCCAAAATTAGTAAGTGATTTTCATTCAATTTTTTTTATCGCTAATTATTTACTCACAAAATTAAAAAATATGCAGTTTCAATATGTGAATTACTCTCCTGAGGAATTAGAAGAGGTAAGAAAAATCTTCTTAGAGTATGCTGAATACTTGAAGATAGACCTTTGTTTTCAACATTTTGAAGAAGAACTACAGACTTTATCAAAAGTATATGCAGCACCGAGTGGTTGTATTATTCTTGCCAAAATTAATGATGAAATTGTGGGTTGTGTTGCTTTAAAGCCCATTGCTGATGGTGTTTGTGAGATGAAACGCCTCTATGTAAAACCAACAGCCAGAGGCCAAAAAGTAGGCAGAGAATTAGTTACAGAATTAATCCGTTTTGCCCAAAATGCGCAATATCAAACCATGAAATTAGATACTTTAACCAACTTGACGGAAGCAATTTCACTGTATCGCTCATTTGGTTTTAAAGAAACTTCGGCTTATGTATATAATCCATTGGATGAAGTATTATACTTTGAATTATCACTTTGACTAACAAAAAGGTTTTTGAAAAGTTAAAGAAATTAATAATTATTTGAAGTAATTTACACAATTGGTTTGTCTTTTACTTTTATCTTTGCCCACTATTTTTAGCCCATTCTTATAGCTTGTACTCTTTACAGAAATACATTTTGAATCGGCTAATTCACTTTTTCCATCAATAAACTAACAATGAAACAACTACCAAAATTTAATCTAATCATTGCCCTGCTAATTTTAATTGGCTGTTGTTCTTGGGGTTTTTTGGGTCATAAAACGATTCATCAAATTACGGCTTATGCCTTACCGAAGAAACTCTCTACTTTTTTTATGAAAAATGAAGACTACATGGTTTTCAACTCTGTACGCCCAGATGTTCGTAGAAATACAGATAAAACAGAGGCACCAAAACACTTTATAGATTTAGACGCACCTGTTTTTGGTGCAGACCCTTTAAATTCAATTCCACAAGAATGGGATGCAGCAGCACAAAAATATACTGCTGATACCTTGAAAAAGTATGGTACTTTGCCTTGGGTTGTGGTTGATTTGCAAGAAAAATTAACGAATGCTTTTCGTAATAAAATGAAAGACAGTATTTTATTTTATGCTGCAGACTTAGGACATTACATCTCTGATGCACACGTTCCATTGCATACAAGTTACAATTATGATGGCCAATTAACTAACCAAAGAGGTCTTCATTCATTGTGGGAAAGCGCTGTTCCTGAGATGAATATTGAAAATTATAATCTTTACACAAAACATAAAGCAAAGTATATTAAAAACCCGTTGACTGAGATTTGGAAAACCATTAAACACACAAACCAATTCTTAGACGGAGTATTCAAGGAAGAAATCAATGCAAGTGTAGGCTTTACTGAAGAAAGAAAATTCAAGCGCTCTGAACGTTTCGGACAAATGAGAAAGAATTTTTCAAGTGAATTTGCCAAAGCTTATGCGGAACGTTTGGGCTCTACCGTAAACGACCAATTACTCTTAGCGAGTAAAACAACTGCTAACTTTTGGTACAGTGCTTGGGTGAATGCTGGTAAACCAGATTTATCTGATTTAGAAACTACCACTCCAGCAGATAAAGCCAAATTTAAAGCTGCCATCAAAGCTTGGAAAAACAACGAACTTATTAAACAAGGTTTGTTACAATCTAAAAAAGGTAAACCTGAAGAATGATCAATAAACATGAGTCATCCCGAATTTTCCTACAGAATAAAGAGTATTAAAAGATTTAAAAGTTTTTTGGCCTTGTTCTCGTTCATAGTTTTTGTCTTTATCCAAAAGTAATCGTAGTGGCAAACCGCCTCGCTTAGTTCAAACAGTAGGAATTCGTTGTTCATCAATCACAAAAAAGCGGTCGAAATTAGTTTTTCGACCGCTTTTTTGTGATATTAAAATTCGGAATAACTCCTGTTTTGAAAATAAAAAAATATTAGAAGCCTATCACCAAATTTCCACCGATTGTTCGGCCGTCATAAACAGGCGTAAATGCCATCTTTGAAGTATTCGTATTCGACTTTTTTCCTAATTTTTCTTTCAGCCAAGGATATATCACATAAGCTGCTTTTCCAGAAAGTATTCCTAAACCTGCACCAACAACTACATCCGAGAACCAATGACGATTATTAGTTACCCTTAATAAACCTGTAGCCGTAGCAGCCGAATAAGCTCCGATTCCATACCAAATACTCTCATCTCGGTATTCCTCGTACACTAAAGTTGCTCCTAAAAAAGCATTGGCTGTATGCCCAGAAGGAAATGAATCTTGAGCTGAATTATCAGGACGAAGTACTTTTGTAGTTCGCTTTAAACTAAAAACTGTAGTTGCCATGATGCCCGCTCCGATAAAGAGAACACCCATTCTATCTCCAAAACTATGCTTGGCTTTAATACCGACGAGGTCTAAACCCACATAAGCAGCATAAGGTGAATATTGGATAATATCATCAACACTAGTTTTAAAATCTTTGTAATACTTATCGTGCCATTCTAACTGTTCTTGCTTCAAACTTATACTTTTCAACAAGTATCCTCCAGAAATTAATACACCAGGTACAATTAGCTGCTTACCATTAAATTTGCGGAAGGTAGAATCTTTTTGTTGAGAAAAAACTGTACTACACACACTAATACACACAAAAAAGTAAAAAATAATGCTCTTTTTAAAATTCATCATCAGACGGAAATGTTTGGTGCTAAGCACAATGTAAAAGGTTGGATTTATACAAAAAGAAATTGACCATTAAGTTTATCAATTAATGGCAGTTACAAAGTCGATTTCTCGAGGTACTCTGAGGGTGATTTACCAAATTCCTTTTTAAAAATTCTTGTAAAATACGAAGGGTCATTAAATCCAACTTTATAGGCAATTTCAGCAATCGTAAAGGTTTCGGTTTCAAGCAATTGTACTGCTTTCTTTAAACGCACATTCTTGATAAATTCGTTCCCAGAAAAATTAGTTAAACTTTTTAACTTTCGATAAAGCTGCATATTGCTCATATTTAACTCTCGCTCTAAAAAAGCAATATCCAAAGAAGTATTCATCATATTTTCTTCTACAATTCTTACTGCTTTCTCAAGGAAATGTTCATCCGAAGAATTCAAAGTAATTTCCTTTGCATTTACTTTCATCTCTTTGCTGAATCGTTCTCTAAGTTTTTTTCTACTTTCCAGCAAGTTTTTCACCCTAGCTTCTAATAAACTAGCATTAAAAGGCTTAGTGATATAATCGTCTGCACCAATTTCTAAACCTGCTAATTTACTTTCATTACTTCCTCTCGAAGTTAAAATAATGACAGGAATATGACTGGTACTTTCTTTTAATTTTACGTTTTCACACAATTCTCCACCAGTCATTTCAGGCATAATCCAGTCTGAAATTATCAAATCAGGCACTTGTTCAATCGCAATATCAAGCGCTTTTTTACCATTGTTTGCTTCAAGTACATTAAATTTATCAAGGAAAATCTCTTTTATATAATTTCGCAAATCATCGTTATCCTCAGCAATTAGCAAAACAGGTGCGTCTCTTTTTGAAGCTTCTTGCTGTTGATTTTCAGTTGTACTTTCTTGAATATTGACTGGTACAATTACTGCTGTATTAACGTTCTCACGAATCCAGCTACTATCAAATGCGCTTTTATCAATTGGTAAATGAATAGTAAAAGTACTTCCTTTTCCTAAACGGCTACTCACTAAAATTTCACCACGATGCAGTTCAATTAATTCTTTACACAAAGCCAAGCCAACACCAGTACCAACCACCTGCTTTTGTGGGTCTTTCCCATGAATTTGATAAAACCGATTGAATACATTTTGTAAGTTTTTACTATCTATCCCAATTCCTGTATCACTTACTGCTATAATAATTCTTTGACTGTCGGCAGGGTTAATGGAAACTTTCACGGTAATTAAACCATGATTATCAGAGAATTTAAAGGCATTCGACAATAAATTAGTAACAATTTTTTCAAGAATATCTGTATCAAAATATGCCAAAATGTATGGAGAAGAAGGCTCAAAGCCAAGTTTGATACTCTTTTGCTCTGCCAAACCCCTAAACGATTCTGTGATTTGATGAACAAAATCCACCACATCGTTTTGAGTAATTTCTGGCGAAAGTTTCCCTGCCTCTAATTTTGATAAATCAAGTAACTGATTGATTAATTTCTGTAGTTGTTTGGCATTTCTGTAGATAGACTCTGCTCTTTTGCGCTGCTCGGGCGGTATTTCGTTGTTATCTGCTAAATATTTTTCTAGCGGACTGATGATTAAAGTTAGCGGTGTTCTGAATTCGTGAGAGATATTGGTAAAGAAATTAGTCTTTAACTTATCTAATTCTTGAATTTGTTCTTTTTCCCTTTCTTGTAACTCTATATCGAGTTTCAAGCGTTCACGCATTAAAACAGTTCTTCTTAACAAGTAAAGCCCAATTCCGATAAGGATCACATAAAAGAAATAAGCTAGCCAAGTATTGTACCATGGCGGTAAAATCTTGATTTTAAGGAGGGCTTCACGTTGCGTCCAGACACCATCGTTATTGGTTGCCTTTACTCTAAAAAGGTAATCACCAGGATTTAAGTTGGTATAATTTGCTGTTCGTTGAGTTCCAATATAATTCCACTCTTTATCAAAACCCTGAAGAACATAGGCGTATTGATTATTCTTAAACTGCTGGAAATCTAGCGCTGTAAAATCTATTGAAAATACGTTTTGATCAGACTTTAAAACCAATTCCTCTGTTTGTGAAATATCATGCTCTAACGGAGAATCTGGCTGACCAACCCCAACAGGTTTATTAAATAATTTTAAGCCTGTTAAATAAACATTGGGTACTTTATTACTTTCTACCAAGCTATCAGGATGAAAAATATTGAGGCCTTCGGTACCGCCAAAAAAGATTTCACCTCTGTTATTTTGTGCATAAGCATTGAGCAAAAATTCAGAACCTTGCAGTCCGTCTGCTTTTGTATAATTCTTAAAAGAATTACTATAATTAATAAATTGTGCGATGCCTTGATTCGTAGATAACCACAAGTGGTGATGACGGTCTTCCACAATGCCTTTAATGGTATTATTGGGCAAACCGTTTTCGGTTCTCCAAACTTTAAATGTTCTGGTTGCAGGTTGATAAAGGTTCAAGCCTCCGCCATTTGTTCCAATCCAAATTTGGTTTCGGGAATCTTTAAAAATTTTATTGATTTGATTAGCACTCAATCCATCCGAACGATTTGACTTTCGGATGTGTACAATTCGATTTTTAGACGGTTCGTAACAAAATATTCCGTTGTTGTATGTTCCAATCCACAGGGTTCCATTGTCAGTTTCAAGGATAGAATTAATGTGCATTCCTAGCAAAATACCTTTTCGATTAAGCGCTGGCACAGGACTAAACTCGCCAGTTTGTTTGTCAAAAAGCAAAATACCTTCTTCTTGTGTACCAATCCAAACTTTTTTGGGTTGAATAGAAGGGCTTAAACAAGTAAGATGAGTGGTATTACTACCGTCGTCATAAGAATAAAGCCTAAAATTGTTTGTACCATTTTTTAAAATCCTAAGCCCAATTTCCCAAGTAAGCACCAGTAAGTCACCATCTTTGTCATAATAAAGATTGTTGATGTCGTTGGTGCTTGTAGTTAAAAAGGATGGATTAATAAAGTAATGAGAGAACGAATTTTTGCTTCTATCAAAAAGCGTTAGTCCGTTATTACTACCAATCCAAACTCGATTAGGATCATTCTCGCAAGCAATGGCGGTAACTTTATCTCTTAATAAATTCTGTGTTGAATTTATTTTATGGCGGTACAACTTAAAGTTATTTCGATGACGATAATGCACGTTAAGACCTGCCTCCCAAGTACTTATCCACACATTATTATCCCTATCAACGAAAATACTTTGAATGGCATGCGAACTCAAACCCGTTTCAGCATCAGGGTTAGATTCAATATAAGTAAGCTCTGAAAAATCATTATTTTTTACCAGAAACACGCCATTGTCTGTTCCGACCCACAGTACGCCATCTTTATCGTAAACCAAATCAGTAATTAAATTTGCTCGATTTGTCTGATTGGGATTATACAAAACTTGGGTAAAAAGGTTGGTGCGTGGGTCTAGTCTGTACAAACCGTTGCCACGTGTTCCTATCAAGATATTTCCTTGTGGGTCTTCGGTGATACAAGTAATCTGGTTTTTGCGGGGAGGTAAATTACTTTGTAGCCTTAAGGTATTAGCACGGTTATTTTTATCGATATAAGTAATTACTCCATAATGCCCACCTAGCCAAAGAGTATTTTTTTTGTCTTGAAATACTAAGGAGATATCGTTGGTAGTCAGTAATTCAGATTCTACTAAGCGCCACTTAATTGTTTTTTGTTTATTATCGAAACAAAGTAAACCGTATCCATAGGTAGATGCCCAAATTTTATTATCGGGCGTTACGATAATTGAAGAAATGCTTAATCCAGAAATATTCGTTTTATCATCGGCTTGTTTGAAGTGAATGAAATTGCCTGTAGTTTTATCAAGTTTATTCACACCGCCATCATAAGTACCTACCCAAAGATTTCCTTCCTGATCTTCAGTGATACAAGAAATTGTGCTACTACTGATAGAATTTGGGTCATTAAAAATATGGCGGTAAACGGTGAACTGATAACCATCATATTTATTGAGTCCTTCTTTGGTAGCAAACCAAAGAAAGCCTCGTTTGTCTTGAAAAATTTTACTCACAGTGCTCTGCGACAAGCCCCTTTGTGTGCTAATACGGCTGAATTTCAGCTGTGCCACCAAAGGAGTGAGCCAACCGCTACAAATCAACAATATGAGTACAATGCGTAATTTCATCAAAAAATAATCTTCCTTATGCAATTTAGGAAAATTTCAATAAAAGCTTGTCTTAATTCACAGAATGGTATAACAGAAAACTGAGGAGTCGTTCGTAAGTCAGTAATTCATCCTCACTAGCGCCATTGTTTCTGAGCGTGGTTCTGTGCTTGTTTGATAAATCTAAAAAATGTTCGTCGTGAGTTAATTTTGCAGTAATGATTCCCTTATAACTTCGATGCAACTGATTGTATAAGTACTTGCAAGGCTTCGAAAGATGTGTATTAAATATTGTATTCAATGCCGCAAGGTTATCTGATTCATTAATAAAAGGAAAACCTCTTTGTACGAGAAACTCTTTTATAATTTCACAAACATCATCCAAATCGTTTTCATTAAATATTTTGTACTTGAAATATTTAGCATCATTAAATTTCCCAATCGAGATGACCAAAGTATTAGAATCTGGCCAAAAATCACGAGTATTGCCAATAAATTGCTGAGCAATTTGCTCTACTTGGTTATTTCTACAACCAATGTTTACTTCTAACCAAGTTTCATTTTGATAGGGCGTTGCGGTAAAAATTACATTTTGAAAGCCCGTTGGAGTAACTTTGCGAAATTGCTTTTTATCGGCCAATAACACAAAATTATGTAAATTGAAAAACGGCTGTAGTTTTTCGTAAAGAATGGTTTCAAATGGTTTTACTGGCATAAAAGCAAATTTTTGTGGTTTTGTATTAATTTATAAGACGGCAAACCATGAAGTATTTGGCTTTCATGGCTAATTGTTGCAGTTGAAATATTCAGTTTAATTACGCTACTATTTTTATAAATTTAAGCATGAGCTTTCACTTGTAAAAATAAGTGATTACTTGGTAGTCGCAACAAGTTTTATGATTAACATTATTCAATGAAGAATGTTACTATTTTAATCAAAACGGATGTTTTACTTGACTTAGTGAAAATAATGCAAAAAATTTTAATTATTTCTGATACTCATAGTTTTCTCGACGAACGCCTGATATCACATCTTGATTGGTGCGATGAAGTTTGGCACGCTGGCGATTGGGGTGCGGCAACACTTTCTGATACTTTAGAGGCCATGAAGCCCATCAAAGGAGTATTCGGTAATATTGATGATGCTACAATCAGACAAATTTACCCTAAAATTAATCATTTTACTTGCGAAGAACTCAGCATTGGAATGACGCACATTGCTGGTGCGCCTTCAAAATATAAGCCCGATGCGTTAGAATGCTTTTCTATTAAAACACCAGATATTTTTATCTGTGGGCATTCGCATATTCTCCAAGTAAAAAGAGATTTATCGAGAAATGGAATGCTATTTATTAATCCTGGTGCCGCTGGTACGCACGGTTTTCATGCGGTTCAAACTGCTATCAGGTTAAAAATTGAAGGTAAAAGAATATTTGATGTAGAAGTAATAGAAATGAAGCGAAAAGAGAAAAACCCTTCAAAGGTCTCTGAATACTTATAAGCATTGGCATGATAAGTATTCAGAAATTTTTTCGAGTTTCATCTTGGCCACTTTATTGTAAAATCGCCAGCTCAGTAAGCTTGCTGAGGCAAAAAGGCTAAGGGTAAGGCCAATCCAAATACCAATATGTTTTAAATCATAAACAAAACCTAAAACATAACACAAAGGCAAACCAACACCCCAATAAGCAAAAATAGTTATTAAAGTTGGAACGTTTACATCTTGAACGCCCCTCAAAATACCTAAACTTACTGCCTGAACGCCATCGAATAATTGGAAAACTCCGCCCCAAATAATTAATTGGGCTGCCAACAATATTACGCCTTCGTCTTTTACATAACTCGCAAAAAAGTCATTAAAAGTCAACATCAAAATTCCACAAACACCCATGAAACCTACTCCCATAAGCAAGGCTGCTGTTCCAGCCCTGAAAATAGCTGTTCTATTTCTTTCCCCGACTCCTGCCCCAACTCTGATTCCCCCAGCCGTGGCAATTCCAGTAGCAGCCATATAAGTAAGCGATACAAAACCAATCGCTACTTGGTGTGCAGCTTTGTGTTCAATACTTATCCAGCCCATCATTACTACGGCACCATAGAATGCGGCAATCTCGAAGAAACCTTGAAAACCACTCGGAACACCTACTTTCAAGATTTCTTTAAACAACCTAACAATTTCGTTTTCTCGAATTTTGGTAGCGAGATACACCTTAAATACAGGAGATTTAAAAACATAAAAAGCTATGGCTACCACCATATAAATTCTGGAAATAAAGGTAGCATAGCCAGCACCGTTCAATCCAAAAGCGGGTATAACTCCAAAGCCATTAATTAAAAAGTGATTCAAGGCAACATTCAGAATTAAAGCCGACCAAGTGATATTCATCGCTACTTTGGTGTACGACAAGCCATCAGTGAAACTTTTGAAAGCAGAGAAAAGAAATGAAAAAATTGTAGAACCCGTAATAATCCAAAGGTAAGATTGTGTGAGCCCTCTAATTTGTTCGGGCTGACCTAATATCTGCATATTTAAACCAAAAGCAACTACCAGAAACGCACAAACAATACCCAAGAGAACCGCAACCCATAAGCTTGCTCTAAGTAACAAATTACACTTAGCAAAATCGTTTTCAGCTTTAGCTTGAGCAACCATCGGTGAAACAATTTGCAAACAGATATAACCAATGATGGAAATATTAATCGAAATACCATTGGCATCTGCAGCAGCCGCCAATGACTCTACCGCACCCTTATCCATCCGACCTACTTGTACAGTATCCGCCAAACCCATAATCATAATGCCTAATTGGCCAGCAATAATAGGCAACGATAAACGATAAGTAGCAATAAGGTCGGGTTGATAATTTTTAAATAAATTTTTCAAGGATATAATTTTTTTAAGAGATTGTTGATAAAAAAGAAATGATTGTATCAGATTTTGAAGATGCTTTTACAAATTTAAAGCCTAAATAATTGAGTTACTTAATTGAATTTTGATTTAAAACATCAAACGAAATAAATTAACATTAAAGACTAAAATCTGTAATTTTGTTACTAGAAATCCTAAATACTTAACTTACCTTAAACAATCTAAGAACACTATGACGAATACTAGAATTTTAAAGCCTCGTAAAAGAATTGCACTAATTGCTCATGATAATAAAAAAGCCGAATTAATTGAATGGGTTTACTATAACAGGGGTGTTCTTTCAAGACATGAATTATTTGCAACAGGAACAACAGGCAGGCTCGTTGAAGAATCTATCGACCGCCCCGTTACTAAACTTTTTAGTGGCCCACTTGGTGGCGACCAGCAAATTGGCGCATTAGTGGCTGAGGGCGTTGTTGACATGATTATATTCTTTTGGGACCCAATGGCATCACAACCCCATGACCCCGACATTAAAGCCTTATTACGTTTGGGTGTTGTCTGGAACATCCCAATGGCTTGTAACCGTGCTACGGCTGATTTTATGCTTACTTCGCCATTAATGAATGATGAATACGAATCTCGCCTGACAGACTATTCAGTTTACTTGTCGAGAAAAGTATAGTTTTTAATTTGATGATTTGAATTTTGAAGATTTGAAAGTAAGCATTGAAGAATAAACTTTATCTCTTCATGATCATTTTCAAATCTTCAAATCACAAAATTTTCAAATCAGTCTAAGCAATACATCTTTTTAATTTTTTCAAAAAGTACTTCGTTGATTTTTCGGTAGCTTTCTACCGTCCAGCCTGCAATATGTGGCGTTAAAATCACATTTTTCATTTGAAACAATTGCTCATATACTCCTTCTTGTTCAACCGTTAATTGTTTCATTTTCTCATTTTCTAATACATCCAAACAAGCTCCTCTCAACTTACCCGATTGCAAATTTTTCAAAATATCAGTAACTGAAGCTACTTCTCCTCGAGAAGTATTTACTAAAAAAATATTCTTTTTGAATTTCGATAAATAGTCATCATTTACTAGCATTTTTGATGACTCATTCAAAGGAATATGCAGAGAAAGTACATCCGTTTTTTCAAAGATTTCTTCCATCATTACTTCTTTTACCAAGTTGGAAGAGTAATCTGTTTTGAAACAATCGTAAGCCAAAACTTCTACACCAAAGCCCACTAGTCGTTCAGAAAGCGCTTTTCCCATATTACCATAACCAATAATTCCGACCGTCATGCCTTTCAATTCTATTCCACGATTGGCTTCACGCAACCAAATTTTCTGACGTACCTCAGCATCAGCCCAA
>JACCDS010289254.1_pt1 | contig 13454 bp, 27 predicted proteins | sample 7446441 | NCBI WGS metagenome assembly JACCDS01 (sample SAMN15323445, study PRJNA562643) | freshwater metagenome | isolation source: river surface water | place: USA:Blue River Watershed | collected 2017-08-17
CCTGAACGATCTGCAACAGATGTTCCTGCCGGATTGAAAAATCTGGACGGGAAGGGCGGCGAGGGTATAATTTCGCCCTTCATTCAAGGGAAGCGTGGCCGAGCGGTTTAAGGCACCGGTCTTGAAAGCCGTTGCATCGGCTCATAAGTATTTGATTCGTTTGAGTCTGGAGCGACGAATCTTCCCAACTTGGGGAAATGATTTTCCCAACCCCGGCGAAAATCGTGGGTTGGTCTGGAAGGGTGGCCGAGCGGTTTAAGGCAGTGCTCTTGAAAAGCACCGATGTGGGAACACATCCGTGGGTTCGAATCCCACCCCTTCCGCCAACGGTAAAACGGCCCATCTCTCTGGGCCGTTTGCACATCTTTACATCAGGTGTAAAGGCGGTCATTTCGTCGGCAGCACAGTCTCTCCGACGCGCTGATACACCGTCCGAGTGATCTGCTTGTCGGTGTGGCCGAGCAGTTTCGATGCGTGCGCTAGGTCAGTCTCGCTCGCGGCTTTCGGGCGAATGTCTCGGAACTGGAACGCGCGTACGCGGCCTGCCAAGTCTGCATCGCCGGCTTCATCGGCGGCCTTCGCCGCCGCGGCCCGCGCATCATCAAACCTGGTGCGCAACGTCCATTGATTCAGCGCCACGCCGGCCGGCGTGGCAATCAGGACCAGGCTTGCGATCTCGCGCGGCCGTGCCTTGATGCGGTCCAGCAGCTGGCCGAGCTTTGTGCGGCCACCTTCCGGATCATCCAGCAGAATGCGCAGCTTTTTGCTGGTTTTGTTTTGCTTCACCTCGAGCGCGCCGTCCTTCACATCCGATCGCCGCATTTTCAGAACGTCCGCCGGCCGCTGGCCTGTCAGGTAGGCAAGGTCCATCGCGTCCTGCAGTTCAGGTGATGCGACTGAATACACGGCGGCCCACACAGCATCATCGGCGTAGAAGTCGCGCGGCTTCTCCTTGTTCTTGCGAACGCCGCGCACCGGGTTTTCCTTCGAGGTGTAACCCCACTCGCGCGCCAGGTTGAATACATGCGACAGCAACGTGATTTCCCGATTGGCGCGAACCGGCGCGACCTTGCCGCGCTCGTCGCGATACTGCGCGATTACCTGCGGCGTGATCGAGTTGATCGGAGCATTGTCGAACACCTTGCGCAAAAACTTCAGGGCGCTGTTGTTGTCGCGCTGAGTTTTCGGTGCCTTGGTCGGGACTATTTCGCGCTGGTACCGGTCGATGATGAAGCGCATCAGGCCGGTGTCCTGTGGCACTTCCTTGCGCTCGAGCCGCGCCCACTCGCGTTTCGCATCGTTCAGATCGGTGCCGAGCGGAATCTTCACGCGCTGCCCTTCGGCATCGCGGCCGTTGTAGTAGAACGCCTCCCACACCTTGCCGGACTTCAGCGTCTTGCGGACGCGAACCATCCGGGGCGGCAGGTCGCGGTTTGTGGACTTCGGGCGCATAGTTCGACGTTACCTTACCTCTGCAGAGCGGAGAAGTCGGGTTTCCAAGCCAGCGCGGTGCCGCCGTCTGCAGTCGGTTGCACGCCGGAAAGTCTCATGCGCGCGAAATGGCGGCCGACGATCGGCCGGCGCGCAGCATTGAGGACGTACTGCCAGCCGTTTTCGTCCAGCCATTCTCGCTGGCTGGCCGGGTGCTTGTAGCCTGACAGTTCGGCCAGTTCGTCTGCGGTCAGGAATTCGGAATCAGGCATAGCTTAGCTCTTGTCTTTATGTAAGGCCGTTCCCAGGATTAAGCGCTTGTCACTTGCGGTCGGCCGCGCCTTGGCCTGTCACGTTGCTGTGAGACTCATGCGGGCAGCATCGCGCAGACATCCTGAGCTGTTTCCATGGTGGCCATGCCAGAGTGAAAGGAGGGCCGACCCCGCTGAAACCATCATTGCGGGGCTTCGCCTTCCTCGATATTCAGCACCGACTCGGGCGTTCGTAGTTCAACCATGTCGCACCTCAAAACGGAATGTCATCGTCCATGTCCGGCTCGGCGGTAGACGCCGGTCGGGCGGATTTGGGCCTTGCTGGTGCGCCGCCAGAGTCATCCTGGCGGCCGCCGAGCATCTTCAATGTGTCGGCACGAATCTCGGTGCTGTAGCGCTCGATGCCGTCCTTGTCGGTGTACTTGCGGGTGCGCAGGCTGCCTTCGATGTAGACCTGCGATCCCTTCTTCAAGTACTGGCCGGCGATCTCGGCCAGCTTTCCGAAGAATCCGATGCGGTGCCACTCGGTGGCTTCACGCTGCTCGCCAGTCGCTTTGTCTTTCCACTTGTCGGTGGTCGCGACAGCGATGTTTGCCAGCGCATCACCGCTCGGCATGTAGCGCATCTCAGGATCGCGCCCGAGGTTGCCGATGATGATCACTTTGTTTACTGATGCCATTGCTTCTCCTTCAGGTGGTAAGCCGCGATGACCTTGCCGTTTGGCAGGTGGCGGTGTTCTGTTTCGATGTTGTGGCCGGCTTGGCGCAGTTCATGAATGCGCGCGCCGAGGCGGAAGCATCCGCAGCCGTTGAGCGCGTCGAGCGGTGTCAGTGGGCCGTGCTTGAGCTGGTCGAGAATCCATTCCGTCTGCGTCATGGCTGACCCCTTTTTTAGGCGGCGCGCGCTGCGATGCCGCGTTCTTCTTTGGCGACCACGCCGGGGAACAGCTGGCCAGGCTTCTTGAACGCACGGGCCTGGGCGCCGATGAACTTCACGTCCGCCTGTACGCATTCGATCGGGGCAAGGCCGGCGGCCACCGCCTTCACCAGTTCCAGCAGGTCGGTCACTTCGGCGCTGTACGTCACGCGGCCACTGATGCCGGCCACCTTCGCGGGGGCTTCCACCTGCGGGGCGACGGTCATCACGCTGGCCGTCATCGCGGCCACCGCGGCCTGCTGCTGGGCTGCATGGGCTTCCTGCATGGCTTTGGCTGCTGCTGACGGGTCGCCGGCTTCGGCGGCTGCCTGGGCTTCGGCTTCGGCGCGGCGCGCGGCTTCTTGTGCCTCGGCTTCCTGGCGGGCCAGGCGATCGCGTTCGGCGCGGGCTTCTTCTTCCGCCTTGCGCCGCGCTTCCGCCGCCATACGTTCCTGTTCGGTGGTCCACGTAATCATCGAGCGCTTCAGCGTGGCTTCGGCTTTGTCCAAGTATTCCTTCGGCGCGCGGAAAAGATCGTTTACCGCCTTCACCGCCTGATTCAGCGGGCCGGTGATGCTGGTTCGCTTTTCTTCCACGTCCTTCTGCAGCACCTTGATGCGCTTCAGGTCATCGCTGGCCAATGTGAACATTTCGTGGCTGTCGATCACATAGTCCGCGGCATCGGCCAAGGCCTTCTGTGCGCTGCTGGTCAACACCAGCGCGGCGCTGGCGTCATAGGTGATGGTGTCTTGTGTTTGCATGGTTCAGTCCTTCAGGTTTGGGGTGATCGAGTGGCGAGCACACCAGGTGCGAACCGTGAGCAACGAACAGAACATCGGCCAGTCGGTCGGATCGCTGTATTCCTTCGCGGTGTAGGTGCCGTCCGCCTTCAGTTGCACGGCCATGCGCTTCACTGCGGTGGTGCCGGGTGGCAGCGCATTCGCATAGGCGGACAGCTGCGGGCCGACGCTGGGGTACAGCTGCGCGCTGGATTTGATGTCCACCACCGTGTTCAAGCCGTCCACCAGGCCGAAGCGATCCAGCGTGCCGGCGTAGCGGAAGGTCGGGTGATAGACCGCGGATTCGATAAGCGACCACTGGACCGCGTGGTCGGCGCTGAACTTGCGCCAGCCGTCCAGGTAGGGCATCAGGGCCGGGTCCAGCTGGCTTTCGTCTAGTTCGCCCAAGTCATCCAGTTCGCACGCCAGGTGGACGGCGGTGCCGAACGCGGACGCGGCTGCCAGCACCTGGGGCGGTACCGCGCTGAAGTCGGTGATCGGCTTCAAAATCGTGGTCACGCTCGGCACTGGTTGCCCGTTGAAGCGGTACGTGTGCGATCCAGCATCAAAGGCCAGGCCGGTCATGCCAGGGCGTCCTTCAGTGCGACGAAGGCGTCTTTGGTTAAGCCATCCAATGCGTCGCCTGGTTCAAGCCCTGCCTGTTCGCGAGCCTGGGCGATCGTCAAGCCGGCGCCGGTGATCTTCTTTGTGATGTAGGCGATTTCGCCCGCGGTGGCCTGGCCTGCAGCTGCGGGGGCGGCGTTCTGTTTGGCCGGTGCCTGCTGCTGCGTCTTGCGCTGGGCTTCGCCGGCGGGCTGCTGCTGTTCGCGGCGCTGCGGCTGCGCGACCTGGGGCTTGCTGCCCGATGCCTGGGGCGGCGTGGCTTCGTGGCCGTCATCGTCCAGATCGTCATCGGCGGCCACGCCCAGCATCGACGTGACCATGTAGCGCCGGAAGTAGGTCACTTGCGCGCCGAATTGCTTCGGGTCACGAACAGAGGTCGGGCCGGGGATCGTCAGTTCGCTGACCAGGCGGCCGCCCGATGCGTGGACCAGTTCGCAGCGCAGGGTGGCATCGTCGCCACGCATTCCGATGACCTGGAAAAGCGCGATGCCGTTCTTGGACAGCGCCGGGCGTGTCTTGGCCAGGATTTGTTCCAGGTCGGCATAGCGGAACGCGTAGTTCCCCTTGTCCGACCGGATCACCACTTCGCGGTTCTTTTCGATCGCCGGGAATTCGCCTTGGGCGGCTGCCAGTGCGGCGAACAGCTGGGCTTCGGTGGCAGCGATGGTTTGGGTGGCTTCGTTCATGCCGCGCCCCCTTGCAAGACCTGCAGCTGCTGGGCACGGACGGCGACCAGGTGCTCCAGATCGGACGTGCTGGCGTTCTTCGCGCCGATGGAGAGCGTGCCGAACACAACCTTTTCGGCCTGGTCACGCCATGCGACGGCGACCTGGTGCGAACCGTTGACGATGGATTCAGGAACGCGGCTGCAGGCGGCCTTCAGGCTTTCGTTCATCGCGGCGACCTGCGCGCGAAGGGCGTTCTTTTGTGCGCGGATCGCCAGCGCCTTTTTGGTGGCTGCCATGGTCACCCCCCCTGGCCGCAGGTGGTGACGACCGCCGGCTTGCTGGCGGCTTCCATGGCGACGGCATCTTCGTAATCCATGGTCCCGACGATCCCGAAGGCAAGTGTGAAGAGCGCCGCGATCGCGGCTTGTTTTAGGTTGGAGAGCAGCTTTGCGCGACGGCCCTGCAGGAACAGGTTGCGCTGGATGGTGCGGTACTCGGTCATGGTCGCTCCGGTCGTGGCGGGGTGTCGATAGAGCAAAGTAAACCATAGTTAAATACAAAAAGCAACCATAGTTAATTTTCCGGTTGAATCATCACCACCAGCGGCCAGAGAGCTGGGCGTACTGCAGTGCCGATGTATGCGAAGAGGAAACGGGAGGAGGTGGAAAACAGCTACAGAAATTGTAAAATTGGTTCTCCGCACGCAACGCATGGTCCTGTGTGACCAAATGTTGTTGTTTATCAAACAAGTTAATATACAACTTAACTTGACCTTCAAAACCTACTACAATGGTTCGCACTTGACGGTGCTGATCAGCGCCGACGCCACCCAATCAATCCACGATTTGGTGAGCGTGCATCGCAAAAACATCACTAAAGAGCTGGCGCGAGCAGAGGCGTTGATCAAGCATCTCGCCGATACAGGGCGTTTGCGATCACCTGATCAATTTCGCCAAGAAACAGAAGGATTCTGGGCTATTCGAGCAGGAACTGTTCGTGTGTATGGATGGTATGAGGCTGACGCGCGGTTTGTTATTAGTCACCTAATAAGCAAGAGGCACGGCAAACTGAGCGAATCCGACAAGGGAAAAATGCAAAAAAATAAAAAGCTGTTCGAAGCAGCTATGAGGAGTAAAAAATGACTTTGATCGAATCTCTGCTTTCCCAAAGCAAAGATGGGAAAAGGGAGCTGGCAAGGCAACATTTGATTGTCGATACGACTCAAAAAATTTGGGCCGTGATGGACGCAGCGGATGTGTCGAAAGCTGACCTCGCCAAAATTCTTGAAACTTCAAAATCAAACGTCACTCAGCTTTTGAATGGGCAGCGCAACATGACGCTGGCTTCGCTTGCAGATATTTGCGCGGCTCTTCAGGTTGAACCGGAGGTTACTTTGCGCGATATTCGACCCTCGCGTCGATTCGATGTGTTCGTGCAAATGGAGCAAATGAAAGTGCACGGAGAGGTGCCAGAGTCATCGATTGCTGCATCCGCTCAAATGATGCACACAACCCATGGACGTGTGACAGCTGGTGCCAACGTTACTGTTGGAATGACTAAAATAAGTAATTCGGTAGTGGCGTGAGATGAGCAAGCCGACGATTCATGTCATCTATTGTGATGACATCCGAAACGAGCTTGGAAACAAGCTCTCTTTGATGGGAATTTACGATTCGGAATTGGTTGTGCCGGCATTCCCGATGACGTTGCCTAAGCTTTGCGCTCAAATTTTGATCAGATTCCAAGGACAAATTTTGCCTAAGGAGTCGATGAAAATTGAGCTGTTGAACGGTGACGTTTCTATGGCAGTTTTTGAGCTTGATAAAAAATCGTTGGAAGCGGTCGAAATTCCAACGGCTGAAGATCATGTTCCAGTCGATGAGCGCAGCGTCAGTATTCAAGTGCATTTTATTTTGGCACCCTTCAGTTTGGAGGGGCCATCAACATTACGTGTTCGTTGCTATGCTGACAAAAAACTCCACAAGGGGAATGCGCTAAGAATAAGGACTGCAACCCCTATGGAAGTGGCAGGTTTAATTATGCAACCATCATTTGCTACTGCAAAAAAATAAATTTCATTAGAAACGCTTCCGCATCCCGAAAAAAAGATATCAGTATTTTTGGATTTTATCGAGTATGTGGTCAGCTTCTTCAAGCAAGCGTAATTTTTCTTCCATAAAAACACCTCTTGCAGCTAGGCCGTTTATCCAAGCGGCTACCGCTTCCTCATCGGCCATCCATTGAATTCTCTGATGAATTGCCCCCAATCTTTCCCAGAGTTGATTTTTGTCGTCCATATTATTCCTCAATGTGCTTGCTTAGTTGTTCGCAGCCGTTGATTTGATGCAGTAATTTGGCTTACAAACTCGCGGTTGGTAAATTAGTCGAGTGTGATCGGCTTCCATTAAAGTTGCCAGCCATGCTATATATATTTGTCGTTTCTCCCTATTATGTGTGGTGCAGGTTGAGCTTATCTTCGATCAATAATGCTGCGCACCGAATGCAGATTATGTAACTTGATCGTAAAAAATATGCTAGGCAGGTTTTGAAATGTCTAGCAATTGGCAGAACCACCGTTCGTACCAACGTAATGCATTCTTTGGGTTGTAATTTCCTTGCGCTTTATCCAGTTCATTTTGGCAAAGCCGAACCAACGCCGAAAGTCCAGGTGGTTCTTCAGCGTCTAGGGTGATGATTTGTGACTGAAATTGATCAAGCTGTGCTGCGGTCATCGCGCCGGAAGCTGCCATCGTTGCTTCGAGCTGGATAAATTTTTGAGCGAGGACCGCATGCGCGCGAGCTTTGTCAGGCCAGCTGAATACCAATTTCAACATCGATGCTAGAACCACAGCGAGGCCGATGAGTATTGCAAATGATTCAGTGGTGACGAATCTGCTGAAAGCAGCAGAGCCAGCGATTAGCGTGATGGCAGTCGAACCTTTGTCCCAGAGCGAAAAAAAGCGTTCGCGCTTGCGATGGTAGAGAGCACTCAGGCGGCACCGGTAAATGAGTTCAAAGTTGCGCTTCCAGCTTTCGTCTGTCCATTGATCCATGGCTACCTCTTCGGACGTGGCGGAGCAGGGGGGAGTTCCTGCAGTGGCATGATTTTACTGCGCTTTTCGATACGACCTGATGATGGTGGCGTTATGCGGTATTCGAGAATCGTTTCGCGTCGATTCAAAGGAGTTCTTTTGCTCGGGGCGGGGGGAGTTTTTTTCTTTTCTTCAGGCATTGTCTCTCCGTCAACTCATTTCTGGTCGTGAGCTGTTCATAAAAGCTCTGCTAGAAACCAAAACATTCCGGGCCATCATTCGCTGCCAGGCTTCGTGCAGATCTTCTTGGACGCACTGATCGTTCCATCCTTGCAAACGAATTTCCCGTTCTCGCAATGAGACACTCCGCCTTTCTTTCCGGAGCACGGGGTGTTTCTGGCGCTCACATTGAAGGAAATTAGTGAAGCTGCAATTGCTGCCAGGATGGTCCAGACGATGTGTCGTTTCATAGCGATCTCCTTGTCTGCTGCTGAGAAAATTCTGTTCTGGCGGCAATTGGCATATACTGTATATCCATACAGTCATCCCGCCGTTCCCCGCTAGGCACTGAGCCTGAACCACGGACGGGTTTCAACGCGAGGGGGTGGGCGTGCCTAGTGAAAGGGAAGAGTGGATGCATTGCTATGACATGCTGAGCGCAATAGATCGCGACCACCTTCTAAGCAAGGCTCGATTCATGATCTCTCTCGCCGAGGCAGATCGCAAACAACGCTTATCCCGCTTCTCTCTTCTCGTTAATGTCAGTGGCTGCCCCGTACCGGAGAGCGGCCGCTCGAACCTCCTCCATAACGATCGCGCGTCCTTTGTCATTGCAGGCGGCGTAGAGATTCACCAAATCAGCAAGCTCAGCGGGCGATAGATAACCAGCAGGCTTCTCAAGATTGGGGGCCTGATGTCCTTCCCCTCTTCGTTTGCTGCCTCTCCCAGTGGCGAGCCAATCCGTACTGACTTTCAAGATCTGCGCCGCCTTTGAATTGTTGGAGGCGGTCAGCTCTTTCGTATTGCCTTTCAGTACCTTATCAACGGCTTGATACGTGACTTCCAGCCGGCTTGCGAGCGTGGACGTAGTCACCCCGGCATCTTTCATGGCTTCAGCGAGCCTGTCTTTGTAATCAACCATGGTTGGGACTTTAACTGTGTGGTGGTTAACTATGGTTGCTTTGTGAATTTAACTATGGTTAAATCCGCGCATGGAAAAGACCATGGAAAAGGCGGAAGCCATCCGATTGCTTGGCGGGACGATCGAGTCGTCGGCGAAAGCGATCGGAATCTCGTATCAGGCAGTCAGCAAATGGCCTGACATCCTCCCCCCACGAATCGCCGATCGGGTGATTGCCGCCTACGCGCGCAAGCATCGCCTAATCAACTGTGGAACTCCAAACGACAACACCTTGGGGGTGAAATGACCCGTCGCGAGAAGTGCACCGAGGAGATCAAGCTGCACCTGGGCGAGAAGCTGAAGCTCGATCTCAAAGAGTTGGCCGCACTGCACGGCCACGATTCACTCAGCCCGTTCATTCGACAGATCCTGCGCGAGTTCGCATACGGGAAGCTTAGTCCTAACCGCGACCTCTTGGCAGGTTCGGTTCGGGACGAATAGGGGCCGAATTCATGAATTACGACCCAATCAGCGAGGTAAGCACGGAATGAGTGTCGAAGCTATTGCTTGGGCGTCAAAGCAAAGGGCCGGATCGCCTGGTGCGAAGCTGGTGCTGATCGCCTTGGCCAATTATGCAAACGACCGGAACGAGTGTTGGCCATCCCAGGCCACGCTGGCCGAGTGGACCGAAATGTCCGACCGGACGATTCGCACGCACCTAGCCAGCCTGGAATCTATGGGAATGATCCACCGAGAAGCCCGTCCGATGGCCGGCTCTTTCACTTCGGACCTGATCACGTTGAATCTTAACCAGCGGCAAATTCTTCCGGCGGAAAAAATTTCCGCCGGAAGAAAACAGCAAATTCCGGCGGAAAAATTTTCCGGGAATCCGTCAAAAGAACCGTCATTAAAAAACGATAAGGGCGCGCGCCTTTCTGACGACTTTCGGCCTAGCGAACAGCACCAACAGCTTGCCGCCGAACTGCAGGTCGATCTGCCCGGCGAGTTCGCCGCCTTCACCGACTACCACCGCAGCAAGGGCACCACGTTCAAGGACTGGGACGCGGCCTTACGAACCTGGTTGCGCAATGCCCGCAAGTTCCAGCGACCTTCAACTGCTCGCACCCGGCCGGAACGCCGCCAGCCGGCTCGGGAAAACTTCGACGCAATCAATTACGGGGAAGGGATTAGACCGATATGAAATCCATTGCTGACTTGGGCGTGCACGCGCAGCCCAAAACCAAGCCGGCGGTCTGTGAGCAGCATGGCGAGTTCGAGAGCCGGTGCTTTGTCGGGACGATCTGGTCGAAGTGCCCGACGTGTAACGCAGAAGCTCGAGCACGGGAGAAGGCAGACGCCGAAGCGAAAAGCCGCGAGACGAAGCTGCAGGCATGGCAGAAACGCATCGAGGGGGCTGGCATTCCCGAGCGATTTCAGAGCCGTACCCTCAAGTCGTTCGTAGCCGAAAACCCCGGTCAGAAACGAGCTCTTGAGTTCGCTATTGCTTATGCCGACGGTTTCGACGATGTGCTGAAAACTGGCCGCTCGGCGATTTTCGTTGGCAAGCCCGGCACGGGAAAAACGCACCTCTCCGCAGGGATTGGCCTGCGCATTATGCACCGAGATAACCGTACGGTGCTGTTCACGTCCGTGCTTCGGGCAATCCGCCGGGTCAAGGAATCGTGGCGCAGGGACAGCCAGGAAAGCGAGAGCGATGTCGTCGCAGATTTCGTGCAGGCCGACCTGCTCATCCTTGATGAGGTAGGTCAGCAGTTCGGCAGTGACACCGAGAAGCTGATCCTGTTTGACATCCTGAACGAGCGGTACGAAAGGCGCAGGCCAACGCTACTGCTCGCCAATGTGCCGTTCGAGGATTTCAACTACCCCAATGATTCGCCGGGCACTCCGAAGCGGCCTGGATTCCGGTCATACGTCGGTGATCGATTGATCGACCGGCTGCGTGAGGGCGGCGGCGAAATCATCCCATTCGACTGGAAAAGCATGCGGGGTGAGCTGTGATGCAGGGCGATCAGAGATCCTTGAAATGCCCGGCAGCCGTGAAGTCCTGTTCTTGCATCAATGCCAGCCAGACGCTGCATTTCGCAGGTTGCTCACGGAACAATTTAACTAGGCCGGGAGACCAGCGTGTGCCACCCATGCGTTCTTGCAAGGCGTCGGCGTACAGCTTTAACGCGTTCCACAGCGCATCGTTGCCCAGTTCGTGCCGAGCTTCTTGCGGTAGGTCTGGCGATGCCAAAACCTGGCAAATCGCTTGCACCACCAATTCTGATTTTTCTTCTCGCCAGTCTGCGGTCGGCATATTTCCACCCCGTAGTTTGAGCGCTGCAGTTTATCGGACGGTGGCTGCAAAAGGAATCGCAAATGGCATCGACCGGGGAGTGTGAGGAATGCAAGCGGGCCAGGACCAACAAATATCACGGCGGGTATTGGATGCAGTGCCTCCATTGCTGTGCGCGGCTTGTTCTATCGACGCATCCGAGCAAGCCGCACGCGGCAGCAATGCTTTCGGCCATCGAACGATTTCCCGATGCGCCGACCAGGCAAGCAATTCTCGCGCGCTTGAAAACCTTGATAGAGGCGCGGCATGAGCCGGCGCGTGTTCTTCCTGGCGCATGAACGCGCGAGGGCAAATGCAGCCGATTGCGTGCTGAATGCGCCGGACGGCTATTGCGTCGAGGTCCGGCAGCCGACGCGCACGCTGGAGCAGAACGCCAAGCTGTGGGCCATGCTCGGCGACCTCGCGCGACAGATCGAGTGGCACGGCCAAAAGCTCACCCCGGAAAACTGGAAGGACATGTGCACGGCGGCTTTGAAGCGCCAGCAGGTCGTGCCTGGGATTGACGGCGGTTTTGTCGTGCTGGGCACCAGCACCAAGCGCATGACGAAGGGCGAGATGGGGGAACTGATCGAGTTTATGCACGCCTTCGGCGCAGAGCACCGGGTGAGGTGGAGCGATCTGGAGGAAATGACGCTGTGAGAACGAAGAACGCAAAGGCGATCACGCCTGCCGAGCGTGTGCACCTCGTCAGGGTGAAGTCGCTGCCGTGCTCAGTGTGTGATGCGCTGGGGCCAAGTGACGCGCACCACATCAAGCAGGGGCAGCACATGACCGCCGTCGCGCTCTGCAAAGACTGCCACCAAGGAAGCCTGATGGGAATCCACGGTCAGCGCCGCGCGTGGGCAATTCGAAAGATGGACGAAACAGACGCACTTGCCGTGACGGTGGAGCGATTGATGGAAGGAGTGAGATGAACGACCTGAGAGAGTGTATGGCCAAGGTGAAGCGTCGCTCACCGAAGCACCCGGCGCCGCTCCGGCAAAGCTGTTACTTGCGCCGTAACTTGCATCGCATAGCCCGCTGGGCGCTGTTTGTGATTGCCGCGATTTTCGGAGCCGCGTTCGCCATGACCCTTGTCATCTGCGGGAATTCGGCTGCCGAGGTGCTGGCATGACGCCGTACTGGCTTCGCGCACCAGCCCCTCTGTCATCAGCGCAAGGGGGCTGGTTTGAGGCAGTTTAAGCACGCCGCCCTTGGCCGGCTCAAAACCGGCCAGATGAACCAGACCGAGGAAGCCTACGCGGCGATGCTGCGTCACCAGCTGCTGACCGGCGAAATAGCCTGGTTCAAGTTCGAGGGCGTGAAGCTGCGCCTCGCCGACAACACCTTCTACACACCTGACTTCGCCGTAATGCTGGCCGGCGGCCAGATGGAAATGCACGAGGTCAAGGGATTCTGGCAGGACGATGCGCGCGCGAAGATCAAGATCGCTGCCGACCTGTACCCGTTCCGTTTCGTCGCTGTCACCAAGCGCACCAAGCGTGCCGGCGGCGGCTGGTCCTTCGAGGAATTTTGATGGATGAAGCAGACAAAGCTGACCAATTGATCCAGTCGCGCGAATCAGATGCGCTTGCCGCCGCGCGCAAAGCCGTCAGCGACATGCCGAAGGGCGAACCTGGCGAGTGCGAGCTGTGCGGCGAATGGTCCGAGAGGCTGGTGCGCAGCGCCTGCGCGCGCTGCCGCGATCGATACAAGCTGAAGTGAACGGGAGGTCGGATGCTGAACGATCTGCCAAACAGCGTGCGCGAAATTGCGGAGGTCATCGGACGCGATTCTGCAATGTACCTGATCGGCCAGCTTCCCAGGTGTTATGCCGGCACGGACGGCCACAAATCCAACAAGGTGATCATGTATGTGCCCAAGCGCTTGCAGCCTGATCACCGCCTGGTGGAAATCCTTGGTTGGCAGACGGCGCAAAAGCTGGTCCGCGCCTTCGGCGGCGAAATTCTTTACCCGGCCAACTGCGGACACCTCGAGGCGCGGCTGAGAAACCGGCGCATCCTCGAAATGCTCGGTGAAGGAATCCCTGCTGTGATGGTCGCCGATGAAATGGGGGTGACCGTCCGGTACGTACGACACCTGCTGCAGATGGAAAAACCACCAGAGGAAAACCCACCCGATGACAGACAAGATCATCGCCGACTCTGATTTCCAACTTAAAGGCGAACAAACGATGGATGGAGATGCAAGCAGCGTTGCTGAGTGGGTGAAGCTGGTCGGCGCGACAGGGATAGGCGGCTTACTGATTGCCTTC
>JACCDS010749937.1_pt1 | contig 13450 bp, 11 predicted proteins | sample 7446441 | NCBI WGS metagenome assembly JACCDS01 (sample SAMN15323445, study PRJNA562643) | freshwater metagenome | isolation source: river surface water | place: USA:Blue River Watershed | collected 2017-08-17
AACTTCGACAGCTGGATGCAGCTGGTCACCTTCGTCAGCGTGGGCCTGGTGGCTGTGCTCACCAAGGGCATGGTGCAGCGCCTGCTGATCCTCGTGGGCCTGATCGTCGCCAGCCTCATCTACGCCGTGCTCACCAACGGCCTGGGCCTGGGCAAACCCATGGACCTCTCGGGTCTGGTGAACGCCGCCTGGTTCGGCTGGCCCAACTTCACCGCGCCGGTGTTCGAAGCCAACGCCATGCTGCTGATCGCCCCGGTGGCCATCATCCTGGTGGCCGAGAACCTGGGCCACATCAAGGCCGTCACGGCCATGACCGGCCGCAACCTGGACCGCTACATGGGCCGGGCCTTCATCGGCGACGGTGTCGCCACCATGGTCAGCGGCGCCGGCGGCGGCACGGGCGTGACCACCTACGCCGAAAACATCGGCGTCATGGCCGCCACCAAGATCTACTCCACCGCCATCTTCGTCGTCGCTGCGCTGCTGGCGGTGCTGCTGGGCTTCTCCCCGAAGTTCGGCGCCGTGATCCAGGCGATCCCGCTGCCGGTGATGGGCGGGGTCTCCATCGTGGTGTTCGGCCTGATCGCCGTGGCCGGCGCCAAGATCTGGGTCGACAACCAGGTGGACTTCAGCGACAACAGGAACCTGATCGTCGCCGCCATCACCCTGGTGCTGGGCACGGGCGACTTCACGCTCAAGTTCGGCCAGTTCGCGCTGGGCGGCATCGGCACGGCGACTTTTGGCGCCATCCTGCTGAACGCACTGCTGAATCGCAAGCGCTGAGCCCGAATTGTCCTTGCAATTCATGGAATGATGTTCCATAATTGCAATGATGTTTGAGCGCCATATCCGAGCCCTTCTGCAGGACGAGCTGGAGCACAGCCCCGCTGTGGCTTTGCTGGGGCCGCGCCAGGTCGGCAAGACCACCCTTGCCTTGGAAGCGGCCCGCTCGCGCCCCAGCATCTACCTTGATCTGGAATCCGAGCGCGACCGCGCCAAGCTGGCGCTGCCCGAGCTTTACCTGTCCGGGCATCTGGACAAGCTGGTCATCCTGGACGAAGTGCACCGCACGCCCGAGCTGTTCCCGGTACTGCGCGGCCTGATCGACCAGGCGCGCCGGCAAGAGCGCCGCAGCGGTCTTTATCTGCTGCTGGGCTCCGCCTCGCTGGACCTGCTCAAACAGTCGGGCGAAAGCCTGGCCGGCCGCATTGCCTATCTGGAGCTGGGCCCGCTGCTGCTCAGCGAAACCGGAGCCGAACAGCTGGACAAGCTCTGGCTGCGCGGCGGCTTTCCGGAAAGCCTGCAAGCCCCCAGCGACGCGCGCAGCCTGCGCTGGCGCCAGAACTTCATCCGCGCCTACCTGGAGCGCGACATTCCCCTGTTCGCTCCCCGCATCGCCGCTGACACCCTGCGCCGTTTCTGGACCATGCTGGCCCACGCCCAGGGCAGCCTGCTCAACGTGGCGCAGCTGGCACGCAACCTGGGTGTGGACGCCAAGACCGCGCACGCCTACCTCGATCTGCTCTGCGCCCTGCTGCTGGTGCGCCGCCTGCCGCCCTGGCATGCCAATGCCGGCAAGCGCCTGGTCAAGTCGCCCAAGGTCTATGTGCGCGACAGCGGCCTGGTGCACGCGCTGCTGGACATCGAGAACGTCGACGCCCTGCTGTCGCACATGGTCGTGGGCGCGAGCTGGGAAGGTTTTGTCATCGAAAACCTGCTGGCCCATGCCGCCCCGCACGCCCAAGGCTTCTTCTACCGTACCAGCGCGGGGGCCGAAATCGACCTGCTGTTGCACTGGCCCGATGGAACTCTATGGGCGATCGAGGTCAAGCGCAGCCTGGCACCCAAACTGGAGCGTGGCTTCCACATCGCCTGCGAGGACTTGAAGCCACAGCGCAAGCTGGTGATCTATCCGGGCAACGAGGCCATTCCGCTGGCTGCGGACATCACCGCATTGCCACTGCCCGCGGCTTGCGCCGAACTGAACCGTGGCAGCTGATAAATAAATCTGTCCCCTTTTTGCCCTTTTTGGTACTGACTAGCGATTGTCCGTGGTTGGCAAATGTCTTAGCTGAGCCGTTTGGCATCAGTCGCGTCGGCTCCAGTGCCTGACCAGTTCTCTCAATACGCTCCTAGCCCTGCTTCATCCGCTCACTCTTCCAGTACACATCATCCCCGCCGTTCATGCGGTTGAGCACGCGCGCCAGCACGAACATCAGGTCGCTCAGGCGGTTCAGGTACTGGCGCGGCGCTTCCTTGATGGCCTCCTCGTTGCCCAGCGCCACGACGGCACGCTCGGCGCGGCGCGCCACGGTGCGGCAGACATGGGCCTGGGCGGCGGCGCGGCTGCCGGCGGGCAGGATGAATTCCTGCAGGCGCGGCAATTGCTCGTTGTGCGTCGCCAGGGCTTCATCCAGCGCCAGCACGGCCTCGGGCTTGAGCAGTTCAAAGCCGGGGACGGACAGCTCACCGCCCAGATTGAAGAGCTGGTGCTGGATCTCCACCAGCAGTTCGCGCACGCCGGCCGGCAGCTCTTCGCACAGCAGCACGCCGATGTGCGAATTGAGCTCGTCCACCTCGCCCATGGCGTGCACGCGCAGGCTGTTCTTGGAGACGCGCTGGTTGTCGCCCAGGCCGGTGCTGCCGTCGTCCCCGGTGCGGGTGGCAATTTGCGAGAGGCGATTTCCCATGGCGGCTACCTTGGATGAAAATGGGGTCTTTTGCGGCGCCGGGACCGTCTGGCGCCAGAATCGCCCCATTATTCCCCAGCCCCGCCCACCGGGCGAGCTGATCCCCCACTGGAGACTCCATGAACGCACCCGCGCCAGCCGCCCAACTGCTGCCCGAGGTCCGCCAACGTGCCGTGCCTCCGGCCCTGGTCGAGGCCCTCAAGGCCCGCTTCAGCGAGCGCTGTTCCACCGCCCTGGCCGTGCGCGAGCAGCACGGCCGTGACGAATCGGCCTACACCATGGTGCCGCCGCCGGCCGCCGTGGTCTTCGCCGAGAGCACGGCCGAGGTGGCCGACGCGGTCAAGCTGGCCAGCCAGTACGAGGTGCCGGTGATCCCCTTCGGCGTCGGCTCCTCGCTCGAAGGCCACCTGCTGGCCATCCAGGGCGGCATCAGTCTCGACGTCAGCCGCATGAACCGGATCCTGGCCGTCAACCCCGAAGACCTGACCGTCACCGTGCAGCCGGGCGTGACGCGCAAGCAGCTCAACGAGGAGATCAGGAGCACCGGCCTGTTTTTTCCCATCGATCCGGGCGCCGACGCCAGCCTCGGCGGCATGAGCGCCACGCGCGCCAGCGGCACCAATGCCGTGCGCTACGGCACCATGCGCGAGAACGTGCTGGGGCTGGAGGTGGTGACGGCCAGCGGCGAGGTGATCCGCACCGGCACGCGCGCCAAGAAGAGCAGCGCCGGCTACGACCTGACGCGCCTGATGGTGGGCAGCGAAGGCACGCTGGGCGTAATGACCGAGATCACGCTCAGGCTCTATCCGCTGCCGGAAGCCATCTCGGCGGCGATCTGCTCGTTCCCGAGCATCGAGGCCGCGGTGCGCACCACCATCCAGATCATCCAGCTGGGCATCCCGATCGCCCGCGTGGAGCTGATCGACGCGCATACCGTGCGCATGGTCAACGCCTACGCCAAACTGGGCCTGCGCGAGGAGCCCCTGCTGCTGATGGAGTTCCACGGCTCGCCGGCCGGCGTGCAGGAGCAGGCCCAGACGGTGCAGGAGATCGCCAACGAGCACGGCGGCCAGGCCTTCGAGTGGGCCGTCACGCCCGAGGAACGCACCCGCCTGTGGACCGCGCGGCACAACGCCTACTTTGCCGCCATCCAGAGCAAGCCGGGCTGCCGCGCCATCAGCACCGACACCTGCGTGCCGATCAGCCGCCTGGCCGACTGCCTGCTCGACAGCGTGGCCGAGGCCGATGCCAGCGGCATCCCGTATTTCCTGGTCGGCCACGTGGGCGACGGCAACTTCCACTTCGGCTACCTGATCGACCCGGCCAAGCCGGAGGAATACGCCACCGCCGAGCAGCTCAACCACGCCCTGGTGCACCGCGCGCTCGCCCTGGGCGGCACCTGCACCGGCGAGCACGGCGTGGGCATGCACAAGATGGGCTTCCTGCTCGAAGAGGCCGGCGCCGGCGCGGTGGACATGATGCGCACCATCAAGCGCGCACTGGATCCCAAGAACATCATGAATCCGGGCAAGATCTTCACCCGCTGACTCTGCGCTAGCCAAGGTATGCTCCGCCCGCATCCGCCCCCGCCCGGTCTGCACCGCCGCTTCGGCCGCACCACCCTGGGGGTGGTCCTGATCTACGCCTGCTTTGCCGCCCTCTGGATCCTGCTGTCCGACCGGACCGTCACCTGGGTGCTGCGCGACCCCGACACCATCGCCCTGGCCAACACCCTCAAGGGCTGGCTATTCGTTGCGGTGACCTCCGCGCTGCTGTACTGGCTGTTGCGCCGCGGCCAGCCGGCGGCGGCGTTCGACGTGGAGCTGGCCGTCGGGAAGCTATTGCCCCGGCAGCGCTGGCTTGGTGTGGCGCTGCTGGCGGCCGCCTGCGCCACGTTGGTAGGTCTGTCGCTCTGGCATAACTTGACGCAGGAAAAGGCCACGGCCCACACGCGCCTGCAGTTCATCTCCGAATCCCACGCCCGCGAGCTCGGCGCCTGGCACGCCGCGCGCCTGCGCGATGCCGCCTGGGCGCAGAAGAGCTATTACCTGCGCGAATATTGGCTGCGCTGGCGCGAGCATGGCCGGGCCGAGGACGCGCTGCGCCTGCGCCAGTACATGACGCGCTTCTTCGTCAACGACGCCGTGTTCCAGCGCATTGAAATCGTCGACGCCGGCGGCCACATTGCCCTGAACAACGCAGTGCAGGTCACGCCGGCCTCCCCCCAGGGCCTCCCCGACGCCCACCCCGCGCTGCATCAGGCGGTGCTGGAAGCGCTCACCAGCAACCGGGCCCAGCACGCCGGGCCCTGGCGCGATGCCGAAGGCCGGCTGCGCCTGGCCTTCGTGGCCCCGCTGGCGCCCGAAAGCGCCTGGCCCGCTGCCATGGTGCTGCACCTGGATCCGCCGGACCACCTGCACGACGCGCTCAGGGCGCGGCCGCTGCCGGTGAAGACGGTCGACCTCTTCCTCTACCGCCAGGACGGCGGCGAGCTGGTGATGCTGAGCGAGCTGCGCTACGAGGCCGATGCCGTGCTGCGCAAGCGCCTGCCGCTGAACGATCCACGCTACATGAGCGTGCGGGCCCTGCGCGCCGACGTGCCCCCGGGCCAGCTGATCGAGGGCTGGGACTACCGTGGCGTCGACACCCTCGGCGTGGCGCAGCGCATCGCGGGCACCGACTGGTGGCTGCTGGCCAAGCAGGACCGTGCCGAACTGCTGCACAACGCCCTCGTGCGCAGCGCCTGGATGACCCTGGCCGCCGCCCTGGCGCTGCTGGCCGTCGGCACCGCGCTGTACCTGCATGACGAACGACTGCGCGCCCTCGATTCGGCGCGGGAGATCCACGAGTTGCGGCGCATCGAGCGCTCGCTCGGCGAGAGCGAGGCGCAGTTCCGCCTGCTGGCCGAGAACACCAGCGACGTGCTCTGGCTCTACGACCTGGCCGCCGACCACTACCTCTACCTCAGCCCCTCGGTGCAGCGGCAGCTGGGCTACCGCCCCGAGGAAATGCTGCAGTTCTCGCTCGACAACATGCTGGAGCCGGCCGACGTGCCGCGCCTGCGCAGCGGCCTGGCGCGCCGCCTGCAGCTCTTCGCCGCCGGCGACGAGTCGCGGCGCACGGTCTCGCATGAGACCATCCATCTGCACAAGGACGGCCACGCGGTGCCGCTGGAGATCGTCAGCACCCTGCTGACCGACGAGCAGGGCCAGGTCACCCGCATTCTTGGCATCTCGCGCGACATCACGCAGCGCAAGCAGGCCCAGGCCCAGCTGGTCCGGTTCTCGCAGGCCATCGAGCAGAGCCCGGCCAGCGTCATCCTCACGGGCCTGGACGGCCGCATCGAATACGTCAACCACGCCTTCGAGCAGATCAGCGGCTACCCGCGCGACGAGGTCATCGGCCAGAAGCCCGTCCTGCTGCGCTCGGGCCGCACGCCGCCGGAGGTGTATGTCAGCATGTGGGCGGCCCTGAAGGCCGGCCAGCCCTGGAGCGGCGAGCTCATCAACCGGCACCGCAGCGGCCGCGAGTACGCGCAGACCATGAACATGGCACCGGTGCGCGACGAGGCGGGCCGCATCACGCACTACCTGGCCGTGCAGATGGACGTGACCGCCCAGAAGAATGCCGAGGAGCTGGCGCGCCAGCTGGCCTGGTTCGACCCGCTCACCGGCCTGCCCAACCGCCACCGCCTGCTGATGGAGCTGCAGGAGTCGCTGCAGGCCTACGGGCGCACCCATGAAGTCTGCGCCCTGCTGTTGCTCAACCTGGACCGCTTCCAGACGGTCAATGACGCGCTCGGCCACACCAAGGGCGACCTGCTGCTCAAGCGCGTGGGCGAACGCCTGGCCGGGCTGCTGCACGGCGCCGACCGGCTGGCCCACCTCAGCGCCGACGAATTCGCCATCCTGCTGCACAGCGGCGGCAGCGCGACCGAGGCCGCCAGTGCCCAGGCGCTGCGCCAGGCCCAGGCGCTGCATGCGCTGATGGACGAGTCCTTCGAGCTGGAGCCGGGTGAGCGCATGAGCATCAGCTGCTGCGCTGGCATCACCCTGCTGCCGCTGGCCGCGGGCGAGGCCCCGAACGATGTACTGCGCCGCGCCGACACCGCGCTGCACCGCGCCAAGGAGGCCGGCACGCGCCAGACCGCCTTCTTCGACACTTCGATGGAGCAGCTCATCAGCCGGCGCTTCGCCATCGAGCAGGACCTGCGACGCGGCCTGGGCGCCGACGAGCTGCGCCTGTACTTGCAGCCGCAGGTCAACGCCCAGGGCCGGGTGGTCGGGGCCGAGGCGCTGGTGCGCTGGCAGCACCCGGTGCACGGCCTCATGACGCCAGGCAGCTTCATCCCGATCGCCGAGGAAAGCGAACTCATCACCGAGATCGGCGGCTGGGTGCTCACCTCGGTGTGCCGGCATCTGGGCGCGCTGCGCAGCGACGGCCTGCGCCTGCCGATCTCGGTCAATATCAGCCCACGCCAGTTCCACCAGCCCGGCTTCGTGCAGGTGGTGCAGGACAGGCTGGCCAGCCACGGCGCCGCCGCCGAGGACCTGGTGATCGAGATCACCGAGGGCATCGTGATGGACCGCATGGACAGCGTGGTGCGCAAGATGTCGCACCTCAACAGCCTGGGGGTGCAGTTCTCGCTGGACGACTTCGGCACCGGCTACTCGTCGCTGGCCTACCTCAAGCGCCTGCCCATCCACGAACTCAAGATCGACCGCAGCTTCGTGCAGGACGCGCCCAGCGACCCCAACGACGCCGCACTGGTGGAGGCCATCCTGTCGGTGGCACGCCACCTGCGCCTCAAGGTCGTGGCCGAAGGCGTGGAAACCAGCGAGCAGGCCGCCTTCCTGAATGCGCGCGGCCAGGTCATCCAGCAGGGCTACCTGCACGGCCGCCCCGAGCCGGCCGACAACCTGCTGGTACGCTGGCGCGAAAGCCAGCAGACCCCCGCCTGAAACAGGCACGAAACAGGCGTGCCGCCGCCCGCCTTCACGTCTGGGCCGCGCCCTGTTACTGCACGCGCACCCGGGTCTCGACCTTGTCGGTGTAGCGGATCTCGACGCGCCGGTTCTGCGCCCGGCCCGCGGCCGTGTCGTTGCTGGCCACCGGGTTGTCCGCGCCCAGGCCCTGGGTGCCGATGCGGTTGGCCGCCACGCCCTTGCCCACCAGATAGGCCTTGACGGCGTCGGCGCGCGCCTGCGACAGCTTCTGGTTGCTCTGGGCGCTGCCCACGCTGTCGGTGTAGCCCGCGACCTGGAAGCTGATCTCCGGATGCTCCTTGGACTGCTGTACCACCTCGTCGAGCTTGGGGTAGGCGGCCGGCAGCAGCTTGGCGGAACCGGTGGCGAAGTTGGCGCCTTCCAGCACGATGGGCTTTTCCTGCACCACGGTCCGGTAGACCGGCTCCGGCGGCGGGGGCGGCGGGGCCACGACGGGGGCAGGCGCCGGAGCCGGGGCGGCGACCGGGGCGGGCGCGGGTGCGGGAGCCGGCGCAGCGACCGGGGCCGGCGCCGCCTTGGCCGCGACACCGCCCTCGCATTCCGGAATCGCCAAGGCCGGCGTCCACGCGCCGGTGCGCCAGCATTCGCCCCAGCTGTTTTTCACGATGCGGTTGCTGGCATCGAGCCAGTAGCCGATGACGGGCTGCGGCGCCTGCGCCACGGCCTGGCCGGCACCCAGCACGGCCAAAGCCGCGGCCACCAGGGTCTTCTTGTTCAGGGTTTTCATGGCACTCCTAACAGTGAATCGCCGGCCAGTCCGGCACCAGTTTCAGTCTAGAAGGCGACAGCTGCCGCAGCTATGACCCAGCGCAAACCCCCTGAGTGGCGCCGTGCACAAGTTCTCAATTTGAAACAGCGCGCGCAGGGCTTGGGCCTGGTGCGCCGGGTCGCAAGCCGAGGCACTGTTCATCATGCTACTCCCGCCGTCGGCGGGCGACAAGCCTGGCGCGCCGGCACCGCGCCGCGGCCGGCCTACTTCTCAAGCAGCCACTGGATCACGAACTTGGCCGCGAAACCCACCATGCCGAAGGCCAGGCCCAGGAAGAGCACGAAGGTGCCGAAGCGGCCGGCCTTCGATTCCCAGGCCAGCTGGCCGATGATGAACAGCATGTAGAGCATGAAGGCGCCCACGCCGAAGGACAGGCCGAAGGCGGCGATCTGCTCCTCGGTGTAGCCGAACATCAGTGCGCCCCCTCGTTGCGCGGCGCCGTGCGCTCGGGCCAGGCCGAGGCATCCACCAGGTCGCGGTAGGCATGCCAGGTGGCATGGCCCAGCATGGGCATGACGGCGATCAGGCCCAGCAGGAGGGAGAACAGGCCCAGCGCCGTGAAGCCCATGATGAGGGCGGCCCACCAGGCCATGGGCGCGGGGTTGGCCAGCACGGCGTCCCAGCTGGTGACGACGGCCTGCAGCACGCTGATGCGGCGGTCCAGCAGCAGCGGGATGGCGATGGCACTGGAAGCGAACATGGGCGCGGCCATCAGGCCGCCCAGCGCCAGCCAGATCTCGAACAGCCAGTTGTCATGCGCCAGCACCACGTGGCGCAGGAAATCCAGCGGCTTTTCGATCGGCACCGGCGACAGGAAGGTGATCAGCGCGGCCGAGGTCAGCACCCAGCCGGTGCCGGCCAGGGCCAGCAGCAGGCCGAACTGCACCAGGCGCCAGTCCTTGCCGTCGCGGCTGCTGCCATGCTGGCGCCAGCTCAGCCAGGTAGCCAGCACAAAACGCCAGTCGGGCTTGCGCCCGGCTTCCACCGCGCGGCTCATGCAGTACAGGCTGGTGGCCAGCACCGGGGCCACGACCAGGAAGCCCGAGAAGGCGCCAGCCAGCAGCCAGAACTGGTCGCGTGCCAGCAGCAGCAGGCCCAGGCCGAAGATCGTCAGCGCAAAGCCGTGCGCAAAGCTGAGCCAGCCACACCGCGCGATGTCGCGCCAGCCCAGCGCCAGCCAGCGCAAGGGGTCACGGAGCTGGATCTGGCGGACGATGGGCGGGGCGGGGCGCTTCATGGCCTCCGATCTTAACGCCGGCCGTCGTGATGATGGCGGCGCAGGTGCAGGCGCGCGGTCTGCTCGTCGAAGACCTTCTGCTGCGTGGCGTTCAGGCCGGCGTAGAAGCTGCGGGTGGCGGCCTCGCGGCGGTCGAACTCGGCGTCGCGCTGGCGGCGCAGCTCACGCAGCTTGTCCAGGCGCTCGGGCGTGCTGAGGCGCTCGAACTCGGCGCGGTCCGGGCGCGCGGCCGGTGCCGCGGGCTTGAGGGCGTCGAGGTAGCTGGTCCAGGCGCCTTCCTGCTCGGACGTGAGCTGGAGCTTGCCCTTGAGTTCGGTCGCGTGGCGCGCCATGCGCTCCTGCAGGTGCTCCTGCATGCGGCCCTGGCGCTCGCCCGGATGGGCCTGGACGCCGAAGGCCGTGATGGCCAGCAGGCCGGCCAGCAACAGGGGTTTGACGGAAGTTTTCATCGCTCATCCTTTCCAAGTGACACCTGTCATACGGCAACAGGATGGAAGGAGTCTGAGCGCGGCGTGTGTCGCAACGATGCGTGGATGCGTCCGCCGTGTAAAGACCGGCCGGGGGCTGTGCGCCGGGACGCGGGGCCTGACACCCCGCGCCGCCGGGCGGCGAACAGGCAATCAGGCCTTGGGCGCGTCCTTCACGGAGCAGGTGTTGATGCCCAACAGGGCGTAGGGCGGGCACCAGCCCATGGCGCCGGTGGCCAGCGGCACGATGCCCAGCCAGCCCCACCAACCCACTGTGCCGGTGGCGGCCAGGGCGATCAGCACGATGCCGGCCAGGATGCGGATGACGCGGTCGATGCCGCCAACATTGGATTTCATGGTCTGACTCCTGGGATGATGAAGAACCGGTCCATTATTGAAGCGCCGTGCGCGGGCGTCAACATCTGCCGGCCGGGGGATCGGCGGCCAGATCATCGAGGATGGGGCAATCCGGCCGCTCGTCGCCATGGCAGTGGTGCAGCAGCTGGCGCAGGGTGCGCTGCATGGACTGCATGGCCTCGATGCGCGCGGCCAGTTCCTCCACGTGCTTTTGCGCGATGCGCTTGACGCTGGCGCTGGTGCGGCGGCGGTTCTGCCACAGCGTGACCAGCTCGGCGATCTCGGCCATGGAAAAGCCGAGGTCGCGCGCACGCTTGATGAAGCGCAGGGTATGCACCTCGGCCTCGCTGTACTGGCGGTAGCCGCTGTCGGTGCGCGCCACACGCGGCAGCAGGCCCAGCGACTCGTAGTGGCGCACCATCTTGGCCGAGATGCCGGAGCGCTCGGCGGCGCTGCCGATGCTGACCGGCCAGCTGGCGTGCGGCATGGCGCTCAGGCCGCGACGGTGTAGCCTTCCTCGGCGATGGCCTGGGCCAGCGCCTCGCGCGGCTGCTCGGTCTGCACTTCGACCAGGTTCTGGCTGCGGTCGATCTTCACCTCGGCCTGCGGATCGACCTGCCGGATGGCGCGCGTGACGGCCTTCTCGCAGTGGCCGCAGGTCATGCCGGTGACGTTGAAGGTCTGGTTCATGGGGGCTATCCTTTCAGGCAGATGAACGAAGAGCATATCCTGAACCTTGCCACCGTGGGAAGGTCAAGCCCGACCGGGCGCCCCTTGCAGCAGCAAGGTTGATCGGCGACCCGGCTTGACCCTGCCATCGTGGCAAGGTTCAGAATGCCCGGCATGAATACCGCAAGCCCCACCCCTTCCGTTTCCGCCACGCTGGACCTCGGCATCGGCGGCATGACCTGCGCCTCCTGCGTGACCCGCGTGGAGAAGGCGCTGCAGAAGGTGCCCGGCGTGAGCAGCGCCGCGGTCAACCTGGCCACCGAGTCGGCGCGCGTGAACTACGCGCCGTCCGAGCAGATCGAGGCGCGCCTGCGCCGTGCCGTGCGCGACGCCGGCTACGAGCCGCGCGCCGCCGATGCGCTGGAGCAGGAAGCCGACGCCTCGCCCTGGGCCGGCTTTGCGCCGGTGGGCATCGGCCTGGCGCTCTCGCTGCCGCTGGTGGTGCCCATGCTGGCCGATCTGGCCGGGCGGCACTGGATGCTGCCGGCCTGGCTGCAGTTCCTGCTGGCCACGCCGGTGCAGTTCGTGCTGGGTGCGCGCTTCTACAGGGCTGGCTGGCACGCGCTCAAGGCGCTGACGGGCAATATGGACCTGCTGGTGGCCATCGGCACCACGGCAGGCTGGGCGCTGTCGATGTGGCTGTGGCTCAGCGCCGAGGAAGGCGTGATGCCGCACCTGTATTTCGAGGCCTCGGCCGTGGTGGTGACGCTGGTGCTGCTGGGCAAGTGGCTGGAAGCGCGGGCCAAGCGCCAGACCACGGCCGCCATCCGCGCCCTGCACGCGCTGCGCCCGGACGTGGCGCACCTGCTCGGCCTGGACGGCGAAGTCGACGTGCCGGTGGCCGAGGTGCTGGTGGGCGACCGGCTGGTGGTGCGCCCGGGCGAGCGCTTCCCGGTGGACGGCACCCTGCTCGAAGGGCACACCCAGGTCGACGAATCCATGCTGACGGGCGAGCCGCTGCCGGTGGCCAAGGACGCCGGGGCGAAGCTCACGGGCGGTTCCATCAACGGCGAAGGCCGGGTGCTGATGCAGGTCGCCGCCGTGGGCAGCGAGACGGTGCTGGCCCACATCATCCGGCTGGTGGAGGACGCGCAGGCGGCCAAGGCCCCGATCCAGCGTCTGGTGGACCAGGTCTCGGCCGTCTTCGTGCCGGTGGTGCTGGTGATCGCGCTCGTCACGCTGCTGGGCTGGCTGTGGAGCGGGGCGTCCGGCGAGACCGCCATCATCCACGCGGTGGCGGTGCTGGTGATTGCCTGCCCCTGCGCGCTGGGCCTGGCCACGCCAGCGGCCATCATGGCCGGCACCGGTGTGGCCGCGAAGCACGGCATCCTGATCAAGGATGCCCAGGCGCTGGAGCTGGCGCACCAGGTCGACACGGTCGCCTTCGACAAGACCGGCACGTTGACGGTCGGGCAGCCGCGGCTGCTGGCCTTCGAGGCCGCGCCGGGCAACGATGAGGCAGCGCTGCTGGCGGCCGCGGCCAGCCTGCAAAGCGGCAGCGAGCACCCGCTGGCGCGTGCCGTGGTGCAGGCGGCGCAGGCCCGCGGCCTCGCGATCGAGGCGCCCGACAATGTGCGTGCCGTGCCGGGGCGCGGCAGCGAGGGCGAGGTGGGCGTGCGGAGCTTCCTGATCGGCAGCCTGCGCTGGCTGGACGAGCTGGGCGTGGTGCTGGGCCCGCTGGCCGCGCGCGCCGCCGAGCTGCAGCAGCAGGGCGCCACGGTATCGGCCATGGTCGAGCGCACCACCGACGGCCTGACCTTGCGCAGCCTGCTGGCCTTTGGCGACGAGCCCAAGCCCGGGGCGAAGGAGGCCCTGGCCGCGCTGCGCGCGCGCGGCATCCGCACCGTGATGATCTCGGGCGACAACCGCGGCGCCGCCGAGGCCATGGCGCGCCGGCTCGGCCTGCGGCCCGAGGAGGGCGAGGTGCTGGCCGAGGTGCTGCCCGGTGACAAGGCGGCCAAGGTCGCCGAACTGAAGATGGGCGACGAGGTGGACATTGAGCGCGGCCGGGCCGCCCCAGGGCGCGAAGGCTCCCCGGGGGGGCAGCGCAGCACACGCCGTGGCAAGCGTGGGGGCCCCCATGTGGTGGCGATGGTGGGCGACGGCGTGAACGATGCGCCCGCGTTGGCCGCGGCCGACGTCGGCCTGGCCATGGGCAACGGCACCGACGTGGCCATGCATGCAGCCGGCATCAC
>JACCDS010688572.1_pt1 | contig 13449 bp, 11 predicted proteins | sample 7446441 | NCBI WGS metagenome assembly JACCDS01 (sample SAMN15323445, study PRJNA562643) | freshwater metagenome | isolation source: river surface water | place: USA:Blue River Watershed | collected 2017-08-17
AAGGCGCTGTTCCTGGCCGGCGAGCCGCTGGACGAGCCGACCGCCACCTGGATCGGCGGCGAGCTCAACAAGCCCATCATCGACAACTACTGGCAGACCGAGACCGGCTGGCCGATCATGGCCATCTGCAACGGCGTCGAGCCGGCCCCGACCAAGTTCGGCTCGCCCGGCAAGGCGGTCTACGGCTACGACGTCAAGCTGATCGACGAGACCACCGGCGAGGAGATCACCGAGCCGAACAAGAAGGGCGTCATCGCCGTCGAAGGCCCCCTGCCGCCGGGCTGCCTGCAGACCGTCTGGGGTGACGACAAGCGCTATGTCAGCACCTACTGGTCGAGCATCCACGGCAAGGTCATGTACTCGACCTTCGACTGGGGCGTGAAGGACGCCGACGGCTACTTCTTCATCCTGGGCCGCACCGACGACGTCATCAACGTGGCCGGTCACCGCCTGGGCACCCGCGAGATCGAGGAGAGCATCTCCAGCCACGCCAACGTGGCCGAGGTCGCGGTGGTGGGCGTGGCCGACCAGCTCAAGGGCCAGGTCGCGGTCGCCTTCGCGGTGCTCAAGGACGTCAGCCGCGCGGCGACGCCGGAAGCGGCCAAGGCGTTGGAGGCCGAGATCATGAAGGTCGTCGACGGCCAGCTCGGCGCGGTCGCCCGCCCGGCGATGGTCAAGTTCGTCTCGGTGCTGCCCAAGACCCGCTCGGGCAAGGTGCTGCGCCGTGCGATCCAGGCGGTCTGCGAAGGCCGTGACGCCGGTGACCTGACGACGATGGAAGACCCGGCCGCGCTGGCGCAGATCAAGGATCTCGTGCGTCCGGCCTGACCCGGTCTGCCTGACCCGGTCTGCCTGACCCGCAACGGCGTGCAGGAAGTCGCGTGCATCGTCCGGGCGGCGCTCGCCCCGGACGGTCGCCACAGGCGGGCATCGGGACAATCGCGGCGGTTTCCAACTGCCGCGTTCCCGCGCCCCGTCTGCGCCGATGACTTCCGCCCCGCAGCTCCTTTCCTGGTCCGATGCGATGCCCCGCCTGGCCGACGCCTGGCGGGCCCTTTGGCTGGCGCAGGGCGCCCGGCCTGACCTCGGACCCGACTGGGCCGAGGCCCTGATCGTCGGCCACGCGGTCGACCGGGCCGAGCTGCTGCTGGCGATCGGCCATGACGGCAACGGCGGCCTGGCCTGGGTCTGGCCGCTGCGCCGCCAGCGGGTGCGACGTGCCCGCATCGGCTGGCACCGGATCGGCCCGCTGCTGAACCTCTATAGCCTGCACGAGGGCCTGCTCGCGATCGACGAGCCGGCCGCGCGTGCGCAGGCCTGGTCGCTGCTGCAGGCGCAGCCGCTGGCCTGGGACTGGCTGGAGATCGATGCACTGGTCGACGGCGAGGCCGCCCTGGCCGACTGGCAAGGGCGCGCCACGCAGGCTGGCCTGCGCCAGGTCGTCGAGCCCATGCACCGCTCGCCCTGGCTGCCCCGTAGCGGCACGCTGGCCGAGCTGCTGCCCGGCCTGTCCAGCAACATGCGCCGCAACGTCCGCGTGGCGCTGCGCGAACTCGATGCGGGCCTGGTGCCCGGTGGCGGCCTGCAGTGGCAGACCTTCGAGACGGCCGCTCACATGCCCGCGCTGATCGAGGCGGTCATGGCGATCGAGCGGCGCAGCTGGAAGCACGAGGCCGGCAGTGCGATCACCACCCGGGACTGGGAGGCGCGCTACTACCGCAGCCTGCTCAACGGCCTGGGCCGCGCCGGTCAGGTGATCGGCCATGTCCTGAGCAAGGACGGCCTGCCCATCGCGCACGCGATCGACCTGCGCAGCGGCGGTCGCATCTACGGCGTCAAGTCCAGCCACGACCAGGCCCACGACAGGCTGGCGCCGGGCCGGATGCTGCTGGCCGGCACGCTGCGCCGCTACTTTGACGATCCGACGGTGACCGAGTACGACTTCCTTGGCGACGACGAGCCCTACAAGCTCGCGTGGAACCCGCAGGTGCGACAGCACCGGCGCCTGCGCATCCATGCCGGCACGCTGTCCGGCCGGGCCAGCGCGATGCTGGATGCGGCGATCGACACGATCAAGGCGAGGCGCGCCCGCCGGTCAGGTCACGAGGTGCCAGAGCCAGCCGGCCAGCCCTGAGCACAGCACCACCGGGATCACGCCGACCTTGTGGCGGATCAGCGCGATGCCGGCCGCCACGCCGATGACGAGCGACTGCCAGGCGAACGGGCCGTCCAGCCCGCGCGGCCACAGCACGTGCAGCGCGAAGAACAGCGCGAGGTTGACGATCACGCCGACCACCGCGGCCGTGATGCCCGTCAGCGGCGCGGTGTAGCCGAGCTTGCCGTGCGTGGTCTCGATGAAGGGCCCGCCCGCGAAGATGAAGAAGAACGACGGCAGGAAGGTGAAGAAGGTCACCAGCGAGGCCGCCGCCACCCCCGCCAGCAGCTGCGCGTCCGGGCCGAACAGGGCCCGGCTCCAGCCGCCGACGAAGCCCACGAAGGACACCACCATGATCAGCGGGCCGGGCGTGGTCTCGCCCAGCGCGAGGCCGTCGATCATCTGCGTGGCGGTGAGCCACTGGAAGTGCTCGACCGCCCCCTGGTAGACGTAGGGCAGCACGGCGTAGGCGCCACCGAAGGTCAGCAGCGCGGCCTTGGTGAAGAACCAGGCCATCTGCGTGAGCACCGCGTCGCGGCCGAGAAGGCCGATCAGCACGGCCATCGCGGCGATCCACAGGCCGATGCAGACCAGCGCGACGCGGGCCAGCCGGGCCCAGCTGAAGCGCGCGTGCTCGGGCGTGGGCGTGTCGTCGTCGATCACGGCCGTACCGTGGTGGCCCGACGCCGCGCCATGGCCGCCACCGGGCATGAACTGCTGCGGCCGCCAGCGCCCGCCCAGCCAGCCGGCCAGCCCGGCCAGCAGCACGATCAGCGGAAAGGGCAGCCCGAGCGCGAAGATCGCCACGAAGGCCGCCACCGCGATGCCCCACAACCAGCGGTTGCGCAGCGCACGACCGCCGATGCGCACGGCAGCGGCCAGCACGATCGCGGTCACGGCGGGCTTGATGCCGTCGAGCACACCGGCCACGGCCGGCAGGTGTCCCCAGGCGAGGTAGAGCCAGCTCAAGGCGATCAGGATCAGCAGCGAGGGCAGCACGAACAGCCCGCCCGCGACGATGCCGCCCCAGGTCCGGTGCATCAGCCAGCCGATGTAGGTCGCCAGCTGCTGCGCCTCCGGACCGGGCAGCACCATGCAGTAGTTCAGCGCATGCAGGTAGCGCCGCTCGGAGATCCAGCGCCGCCGCTCGACCAGGTCCTCGTGCATCAGCGCGATCTGCCCGGCCGGCCCGCCGAAGCTGATGCAGCCCAGGCGCAGCCAGTAGACGAAGGCTTGCCAGAAGGTGGGTGCGGGTGGTGCGGTCGGTGCGGTCGGGGCGGTCGACACGGGGGCGGAAGACATCGGTGAGCGGTGCGCAGGGACGGGACGCCGATGATGCCGTGCGCTCGCACTAAGCTGACGTCATGAACGAGTCCCCCGATGCGCCGCTGCCGGTCCTCTGGCGCGATGCGCACCTCATCGCCATCCACAAGCCGGCCGGCTGGCTGGTGCATCGCACCGGGCTGGATGCGGGCGAGACCCGCTTCGTGGTGCAGACGCTGCGCGGGCAGCTGGGCGGGCAGCACGTGCATCCGGTGCACCGGCTTGACAAGGGCACCTGCGGCGTCTTGCTGCTGGCCCTGCATGCCCAGGCTGCGCGGGCGATGTCCGGGCTGATCGCCGGCCATGCGGTGCACAAGCGCTATCTGGCGCTGGTGCGTGGCTGGGCGCCCGATGCCGTGCAGGTCGACCATCCCCTGCGGCCCGACGATGCCCCGCCCGACGCACCGGTGCAGGACGCCCGCACGCACCTGCGACGGCTGGCCTGCTTCGAGCGCGACGAGGCCTTCGATCCGCGCCATGCGGCGACCCGCAGCTCGCTGGTCGAGGCCATGCCGGTGACGGGCCGACGCCACCAGATCCGCCGCCACCTCAAGCACCTGTCCCATCCGATCCTGGGCGATGCCACGCATGGCAAGGGCCCGTTGAACCGCTGGTGGGCGGCCCGGCTGGGTCTGCAGCGCCTGTGGCTGCATGCGCAGTCGCTGGCCTTCACGCACCCGCTGACCGGCGAGCCGGTCGTGATCGACAGCGGCCTGCGATGGGACGGTGCGCGCCTGGTCGCCGCCACGCCCGAGCGGGCCGCTGCGCTGTCGGACTGGCTGAGACTTCCGGACGCCCTGGGTCGCATCGACGCGGCGCGGACAAACACCGGACAATGCCCGGCCGAGTTGACCGCCTGCACGCCTGCCGCGCCGATCCCCTGATGACCTCCGACGTCCGTTCCCAGCCTGATCTCCTGAGCCCCGACACGACCTGCGTGCGCCCCGGCCCGAGCGTGCGCATGCCCACCTCGCACGGCCTGTTCGCGCTCTCGTCGTTCATCGAGACCCGCACGGGCGTCGAGCATCTGGCGATCCACTGCGGGGACCTGAAGGCGGCCGGCGGGGTCGATCAGGACGGCGTGCTGGTGCGGGTCCACTCGGAATGTTTCACCGGCGACATCCTCGGCTCGCTGCGCTGCGACTGCGGCCCGCAGCTGCACAAGGCGCTGGACCGCATCGCCGCCGAAGGGCGCGGCGTGGTCATCTACATGCGCGGCCACGAGGGCCGTGGCATCGGCCTGATCGAGAAGCTGCGCGCCTACGCGCTGCAGGACCAGGGGCTCGACACGGTCGATGCCAACCTCGCCCTTGGCCACCCGGTCGATGCCCGACGCTACGAGGCGGCCGCCGCGATCCTGCAGCACCTGGGCGTGCGCGCGGTCCGGCTGATGAGCAACAACCCGCTCAAGCTGCTGGCGCTGCAGGAGCAGGGCCTGCAGGTCCTCTCGCGCGAGCCGCACGAGGCCGGCGAGCACCCGGAGAACGCCGCCTACCTTGGCACCAAGCGCGACCGGCTCGGGCACCTGCTGGGGCATCCGGTCGCGGACTGAGTCGGGCGGACGTGCGGGGCTTCAACTCGACCCGATCAGCTCGACCCGCTCAGCTCGACCCGTTCAGCGCCAGCTGATCCTCGCCATAGCTGCTGGGCACCAGGGACGGCCGACCGACGATGAGCGGATCGGCCGCGCCGATGGCCGACACGTCCTTGCGGGCGTAGGGCATGCGGTGCAGCACATAGCGCATGGCGTTCAGGCGTGCGCGCTTCTTGCAATCGCTCTTGATGACGGTCCACGGCGCATCGGCCGTGTCGCAGTGCAGGAACATGGCCTCCTTGGCGCGGGTGTAGTCGTCCCACTTGTCCAGCGAGGCCATGTCGATCGGGCTGAGCTTCCACTGCTTGAGCGGGTGCAGCTTGCGTTCCTTGAAGCGGCGACGCTGCTCGGCGCGGCTGACCGAGAACCAGAACTTGAACAGGTGCACGCCCGATCGCACCAGCTGGCGTTCGAACTCGGGCGCCTGGCGCAGGAACTCGTCGTATTCGGCGTCGCTGCAGAAGCCCATGACCCGCTCGACGCCGGCGCGGTTGTACCAGCTGCGATCGAACAGCACGATCTCGCCGCGCGTGGGCAGGTGCGAGATGTAGCGCTGGAAATACCACTGGCCGCGCTCGACCTCGCTGGGCTTTTCCAGCGCGACCACGCGCGCGCCGCGCGGGTTGAGGTGTTCCATGAAGCGTTTGATCGTGCCGCCCTTGCCGGCCGCGTCGCGGCCCTCGAACAGGATCACCACCCGCGCACCGGTCTCCTTGACCCAGGCCTGCAGCTTGAGCAGCTCGACCTGCAGGCGGTACTTCTGGCGCTCGTAGGTCTTGCGCGACAGCAGGTGGCGATAGGGGTAGGCGCCCTCGCGCCAGCCGGCCGACAGCAGCAGGTCCGGGTCCGGCCCGGCCGGCGTGGTCTTGCGCCCGGTCCGTGGCGGGGCCAGCGAACGCCGCAGCGCCGCGACGTCATCGGGCGAGGCGCCGTCCAGCAGCGAGCGCACCTGGCGCAGCAGGTCGGCCTGCGCGGCCGGTGGCGAGCCGGCCCGCGCCACGTCGTCGACCAGGCCGTGCACGACCTCGGACTGCACCACCTGCGCCGCATCGAGCGCGGACTGCACGGCGTACTGCTCGCGCCCGTTGGCCGCCGTGCGGCGGCGTGCGGGCTTGCCGGAGGGGCGAACGTCCTGTCCGGCTTCAGGCGCCGGGCTCGCGTGGGTGGCTGGGGCTGGGGCAGCGGATCGGGCCGGGGTTCGCTTGCGGGTCGCCATCGTGGGGTCCAGGGGTCGTCATCGAACGGTCATCTTAGGAGGGCCGTTCCCGCCGGTGCGCGCCGGGCGATCACGAGACTTGAGCTGCATCAGGTTCCGCGCCGGTGTCGCCCCCGAAGCCCCCGTCGACGGCGTCCACGGCGTCGACCGCGCGTGGCCGGTCCTTCGCTCGGAGATGAGCCGGGTTTCCCCTTGAACTGTGGCGATCGGCGTGTGTGCGGCATCGAACAATCGGCGCTCATGCCACGGTTTGTCCTGGGCGGATTTGAGCCAGGTCAGACAGCTTGCCCCACAACGGTCCAGTCAGGTCGCCCGGTCGGCGGCCCCCGAGGGAGTGAACGATGAAGCTGCGTACCCAGATCCTCCTGCTCGGCTGCGCCGGTGCACTCTCTGCCGCCTTGGCCGGGGGTGTGGGCCTGCTGGGCACCCAGCGCGTCAGCCTGGCGGTCAGCCATGCGATCGAGACCGGCTCGGCGCTGCAGGCCAGCCAGCGCGCGGACATGATGCATGACGCGATCCGCGGCGACGGCCAGCTCGCGCTGATCGGTGCGCTGGAGAACGATCTCGCGCGCATCGACGCCGCCGCCAAGGGCCTGGACGAGCACCAGAAGGTGATCAACGAGGCGCTGGACCAGATCGAGCACATCCCGCTGGGCGCCGAGGCTTCGGCCGCGCTGCAATCGGCCCGGCCGGTGGTCGAGCGCTACGTCGCGTCGGCCAAGGCGGTGATCGGCAGTGCCGGCAAGGACATCGCCGCCGCCCGCGAGGCCAGCGTGCCGCTGCAGCACGCCTTCGAGGAACTCGAGATCGGCCTGGGCGCCCTCAGCGAGCTGATCGAGGCCGACGCGGCCCGCGCCGCCGAGATGGCCACCGCCGCCACCGCCACCGCCGCCTGGGTCACGCTGGGCGCGCTGATCGCGGCCTCGCTGTCGATCATGGCCGGCGCGCTGCTGCTGGCCCGCCACATGACCGCGCCGATGGACCATGCCGTCGACGTCGCCGTGCAGATCGCCCAGGGCGATCTGGGTGTGGCCGTGCGGCCCACCGGCAACGACGAGACCCGCCGGCTGCTCGATGCGCTGTCGACCATGCAGGCCAGCTTTGGCGGCATCGTGCGCGAGGTCAAGGCCAACGCCGACGAGGTCGCCACCGCCAGCACCCAGATCGCGCAGGGCAACAACGACCTGAGCCAGCGCACCGAACAGCAGGCCAGCGCGCTGCAGCAGACCGCCGCCACGATGGAGCAGCTCAGCGCGACCGTGCGCAACAACACCGACAACGCCCGCCAGGCCAACCAGCTCGCGCTGGGGGCGTCACACGTGGCCAGCCAGGGCGGCGAGGTGGTCGGCCAGGTGGTCTCGACCATGCGCGGCATCAACGACAGCAGCAAGAAGATCGCCGACATCATCGCGGTCATCGACGGCATCGCCTTCCAGACCAACATCCTCGCGCTGAACGCGGCCGTGGAGGCCGCACGGGCGGGCGAACAGGGGCGCGGCTTCGCGGTCGTCGCCAGCGAGGTCCGCAACCTCGCCCAGCGCAGCGCCGATGCGGCGCGCGAGATCAAGGGCCTGATCACCGCCAGCGTCGGCCAGGTCGAGCAGGGCACCCGGCTGGTCGACAGCGCCGGCCAGACCATGGACGAGATCGTCGCGGCGATCCGCCGGGTCAGCGACATCGTCGGCGAGATCACCGAGGCCAGCATCGAGCAGAGCGGCGGCATCTCCCAGGTCGGCGAGGCCGTCAGCCACATGGACCACGCCACCCAGCAGAACGCCGCGCTGGTCGAACAAAGCGCGGCCGCCGCCCAGACCCTGCAGCAACAGGCCCAGCGCCTGGTGCAGGCGGTGGGGGTGTTCCGCGTGGCGTGAACCGTTTTCGCAACGCTGGGGATTTCCGGAAGTTTCAGCGCCGGCCGGATCGCATCGAGTATTGATTCGAGTATCTCGGATGATCTCTTGAGCCTTGTCAGGAGTCACTTGGCGGCCGGATCAGGAAAACCTCATATTCTCGATCGGACGAGTATGTCGGGCGGGCGATGCAATAATTCTGCGGTCCCGACTTGATCGTTTTCCGGTGGGCGAGTCGAGGTCCGCACCATCCTGTCCGGCAGGAGGTGGCCTTGGCGTGAACACCTGCGTCCAGGAGCCGATTTGCCTGCCCTCCAAGCCCTCCCGACCGTCCGACCTGCCAGGGGTCGACCGCTGAATGTGCGGTCGATGCTGGCGTGCGTCGTCGCGGGCTGGATCGGGGTGGTTTCGGCAGTTGGCGCGGGCACCGGCGAAGGCATAGGCCAAGGCACCGGCATGGGCGAGGTCGAGAACCTGATCGCCCAGGGCCGCCCCCGCGAGGCCCTGCAGCGGCTCGATGCCGGCAGCGCGCCGCGCGGCGCGTCGTCGCGCTTCCTGCGCGGCATCGCGCTGACGCAGCTCGGGCGGGCCGACGATGCCGTCCAGGTCTACCGCCAGCTCATCGACGATCACCCCGGCATGACGGCGGCCTACAACAACCTGGCCGTGCTGCTCAACGCCCAGGGCCAGCACGAGCAGGCCCGCGACGTGCTGGAGCGCGGCCTGCGCGCCAGCGCCGAACATGCCGCGCTCTACCGCAACCTCGGCAACCTGCAGCTCTACCTCGCCCGCGAACGCCACCGCAAGACGTTCCCGGTGCTCCAGGGCACGGCGCCGTCGGCCCCCCGTCTGGCCATGCTGCGCCAGCCCGGCCCGACCCGTGACGGCCCCGCGCCGGTGTCCCAGCCGACCGACTGGCGCGTGGCCACCGCCGCGTTCGAGGTTGCCCCGTGGCGCACGCCGGTCGCTGCGCCTGTCGCCTCGCCGGTCGCCGCGCCGATCGCGGTGACGGCCAAACCGGTCACGGTGGCCCTGACGCCCACCCCAGCCTCGCCCCCGGCCGCGCCGCCCCCGTCCACGACGGCCCAGGACGAGGTCCGCGCCGCCCTGCAGGCCTGGGCCAGCGCCTGGAGCCGGCGCGACATCGACGGCTATCTGACCGCCTATGCCGACGACTTCCAGGGCCAGTCCGCCAGTCGCGCCGACTGGGCCCGCGAGCGTCGTGAACGCATCCTCGGACGACGCGAGATCCGCATCGCGCTGCATGACATCGCCATCGAGCTGCGGGGCGACCGGGCCGTCGCCCGGCTGCGCCAGGACTACCGCTCCGAGATCCTGCAGACCGTCAGCCGCAAGACGCTGGCGCTGCGGCGTGCGCCCTCGGGCGACTGGAAGATCGATCAGGAAACGTCGGGCAGCTCGCGCTGAGCCGCCCGTCATCGGAAACCTCCGCCATGAAGTTGCAAACCCTTTTCACGGTCGAATACAACGTCCCCGTCTGCGGGGCGGTGCGACGGCGCATCCGCGTGCGTCAACGGCCCATGTCGCGCCCGATGTTTCAACGGATGCCGCGCACGACGGCTGTGGTCGGACTGGCCTGCGCGGTGGTCCTTGTCGGCCTGCGCCTGTCGCCCGACGAGGCCGATCGGGCGGACCGGCAGGCCGAGAACTTCGAGCCGGGGAAGGTGGTGCAGGCCGTGCAGGCTGTGCAGCCGGTGGCCGCGCCCGTCGTCACGAGTGCCGATGCACGGGGGGGCGATGCGCCCGCGCCGGACCTCGACGGGGCGCGTGCCCAGCAAGCCGCCGTCCGCGACGCCCTGATGCGCTGGGCCGACGCCTGGAGCCGTCGCGACGTGGCTGGCTACATCGCCGCCTATTCGGGCGACTACAGCGGCCAGGCGGGCGAGCGCTCGGCCTGGGAGCGCGAGCGGCGCAGCCGCATCGAGGCGCGCCGCCACATCCGCGTCGACCTGAGCGACATCGAGATCGAGGGCGGCGACGACATGGTTCGCGTCACCTTCTTGCAGAGCTACCGCTCCGATGCGCTGCAGGAGACCACCCGCAAGACCCTGACGCTGATGCGCGACGGCCAGGACCGCTGGCTGATCGTGCGCGAATCCTGAGCCGAGCGATGCGCCAGCCCGATCCGCAACGCCGTCGCATCCGGCTGTCCTGGTGGCTGTCGCTGGCCGGACTCGCCGTGGGTGGCGGCGTGGGCCTGAGCCTCATGCAGTCGGACCTGCACGGGCTGGCCTGGGGCCGGGTCGCGCTGCGCACGGTCGACCTGTCGACGATCCCGTTCCACGACCCGGCCGGGACCGACCGTTCCGCCGGTCCCGCCGCAACCCATCCCGAGGACCTGCTGGTGCAGGTCTTCGACCTGCTCGACCGCCAGGAGCTCGATGACGCCCGCACGGTCAGTCGCCGGCTGGTCGATGCCCATCCGGACTTTGCGCTGGCCCAGTACGTCCATTCCCAACTCGAGGCCCTGCGCGCACCCGAACCCGCTTCGGCCGGGTCCGATGTGGCCGCCAGCGATGCCACGGCACCCGCGGTGCTGGCCCTGCTCGATGAGGCCCGCCGTCGGCTGGCCGCCCACCGCCTGCCGCCGCCAGCCGACAGCGTCCCGAGCGCGCTGATCGAGATCGCGCCGCGCACCCGCCATGTGCTGGCGATCGACACCACCGAGTCGCGCCTGCATGTCTTCGAGAACGGCGAGCACGGCCTGCGCCGGGTCGACGACATGTACGTTACCGTCGGCCGCCGTGGCGTGGGCAAGACCGAGGAGGGCGACCAGAAGACCCCCATCGGCGTCTACCACACGGGCATCCTGCGCAGCTACCAGCCGGCCGATCCGCGCCTGGGCACGCATGGCTACTCGCTGAACTTCCCGAACGCACTGGACAAGCTGGCCGGCCGCAGCGGGACGGCGATCATGTTGCACGGTGCCCCGCCCGATTCCTACTCGCGCGCGCCGCAGGCCAGCGACGGCTGCCTGTCGCTGACCAACCAGGACCTGCAGCGGCTGGTCGCGCGCGGCCTCGCCAGCGACACGCCGGTGGTGATCGCCCATCGGCTGGACTGGCAGGCGCCCGCGTCCATCGCCCGCCCCGTGCCGATGGATGCGGCGTGGCGCGAGTGGCTGGCCGCGTCCTCGGCGGCGACGCCCGGACGCCGCATCGAGGACATCAACATGCTCGGCTGGCAGGACCAGGGCGTGGTGGTCGTCTCCTTCAGCGCCATCGACGGCGCACGACGACAAAGGCTGCGGCAGTACTGGGGCGAACGCGACGGCGCATGGCAGGTGCTGGCCGAAGGCGAGGTTCGCTGAGGGGCGTGACTGGCATGTCCGGCATCTCCGGCGTGCCTGGCCTCACCGGATCGAGCACGTCCACGACCTCCACCCGCTCGGCCGCCGACACCTCCGGCGCGTCGTCGTACTGACGGCGCAGGCGCGCCAGGCCCTGCCGGAAGGCTTCGGCGTCGCCGTGGTCGAAGAACTTCGGGTAGCGCGCATGGGCATCGCGGATGCGCCGGGCGTGCTTGATCGGGCACCAGTACTGCTCCGTGCGCGCCGACACCTCGCGGGCGTAGGCGGCCACGCCGTTGCCGTAGGAACAGTAGAAGCAGTTGAACTTCTCGATCGCGTTCAGGTAGGGCAGGTCCTCGCGGTCGAACACCAGGAAGTCGCTGCGCCGAACCTTGGGGATGCGGTAGATCGGGAAGCAGATCGCCTGGTAGACCGTCACGAACAGGTCCATCAGCAGAAAGGGGATCCAGCCGGCATAGATCACCGGCGAGCTCAGGATCACCAGCAGCCGTGATCGCTGCAGGAACCGGAACATCCCGACCTTGTAGCGCCGCTGCTGGCGCGACAGCTCGCTGGCCAGCTGCTGGCGGCGCATCTCCCAGACGCTGCGACGCAGCCGGTATTCCTCTTCGACGTCTTCCTGCAAGGCACGGATGCGGGCGAGCAGCTCGTCGAGTTGACTCTGCATGGTGGTGCTCCAGTGGTGGACGGCCGTTGGGCCGGAGGGGGCAGCGGGGAGGGCCCATCCGCTCCCCGGCTGTGATGCCCTTTCTGGGCGCGATCGGCGCGGCTTCAAGACCCCCCGGTGGCCGGAATGCTTCGGTCCGATCGAAGGTTTCGTCCACTGCACGGTGCTTCTTCCGAACCCCCGGTCTGGCGATATTCGGCCCCGTCGCCGAGTCGTCCCGACCGGTCGACGCCGATGGACCCAACTGCCAGGAGCCCCTGCATGCGTAGCTTTCCCCGCAACAGCCCCGAAGCCGCGGCGCGCATCGTCGCGCTGGTCCTGATCTGCGACGGCCATGTCTGCCGTTCCGAACTGGACGCCCTCGAGCGACTGCAGATCGAGCACACGCTGCGGCTCGACCCGGGCGCCTTTCCGCGCATCGTCCACCTGCTGTGCGAGGACCTGCTCGCCAGCGCCTATGCCGGTGAGAGCCTGATGGGCAGCGTCGACGAGGCCACGCTGGCGGCCCTGCTGGCCGAGGTCGACGACCCGGTGCTGCGACGCCAGGTCCTGCAGCTCGCCGAGGGCGCCGCCCGCGCCGACCGGCATCTGGCCGACGCGGAAGAGCTGGTGCTGGACATGGCCCGCCGGACCTGGGGCATCGGGGTCGCACAGCCCGAACCCGCGAACGCGCACTGAGCGTCCCGGCGTGCCGCCGCCCGGCCCGGAGTGGCCGGCTTCGGCACGATGTCATGCAAGTGCCGCCCTTGTGTCAGCGACGTCGCGCGGGCGTCGTGTTTCGGGGCAAACATCCGGGTCGCACCCTCAGGCCCGGAAGTTGCCCCGCTCCGCCCATGACCCTCCGCCGCGACCTCGTCCCCGCGCCCTGCCGATGCTGACCCTTCTGGCCCGTCTGGTCGGCCGGCTCACGGTCGGGCGCAAGCTGATGCTGATCTACCTGCTCGACCTGAGCTCGGTGTTCTATGTGGCGGGGTTCCTGATCAACGAGAAGTACCTCGCCATCGACTTCGCGCGCAAGGAACTGGCGGGCAGCGCGTACGTGGCGGTCGTGGCCGACGTGCTGGTGGACGTCGCCGGGGCGACGCCCTCGCAGCGGCTGGCCGAGCATCTGCAGCGGCTGGAACAGGCCGCCGCCCTGCATGACGCGACGATGCGCAGCGCCGAGGCATCCGGGCTGCTGACGGCCGCGCTGCGCAGCCGGATGGAGTCGCAGGCAGATGCGTCGGCGGGCCTGCCCGCGCCGTCGGCCGGGCAGACGCTGACGCTCGGACGCGACCTGCTGACGCGGCTGGGCAACCAGTCCAACCTGATCC
>JACCDS011034035.1_pt1 | contig 13449 bp, 12 predicted proteins | sample 7446441 | NCBI WGS metagenome assembly JACCDS01 (sample SAMN15323445, study PRJNA562643) | freshwater metagenome | isolation source: river surface water | place: USA:Blue River Watershed | collected 2017-08-17
ATCAGCGCCGGGTGCGGGTTGAGTGCCCAGTGCCGGCAGATCTTGCCCTTGAGGCCCAGCTGCTCGCCGTAGGTGGGCAGCAGCAGCTCGATGGCGGCGGTGTCGAAGCCGATGCCGTGGTTGAGCCGCTGCACCCCGTACTCGGCGTAGATGCCCTTGATGGCCATCATGGCCATCAGCACCTGGATCTCGCTGATCTGGGCCGGATCGCGGGTGAACAGCGGCTCGATCACGTTGGGCTTCGGCGCCTGCACCACGAAGTCGACCCAGTCGGCGGGAATGTCCACGCGGGGCAGCCGCGTCGTGCGGCTGTCGACGCGCTCGTTGACCTGGGCGATCACGAGGCCTCCCGAGAACGCCGTCGCTTCGACGATGGCCGGGGTGTCCTCCGTGTTCGGGCCGGTGTAGAGGTTGCCCTCTTCGTCGGCGGCGTGGGCGGCCACCAGCGCCACCTGGGGCGTCAGGTCGACGAAATAGCGGGCGAACAGCTCCAGGTAGGTGTGGATCGCCCCCACTTCGATGCGGCGCTCCGATACCAGGCGGGCCAGGCGTGCGCCCTGCGGTCCGGAGAAGCTGAAGTCCACCTTGCTGGCGATGCCGTTGTCGAACACGTCCAGGTGTTCCGGCAGGGCCAGCACCGACTGCACCATGTGCAGGTGGTGGATGCGGGCGGGGTCCACCTGGTTGAGCGCACCGGCCAGGTGGTCGGCCTGCTTCTGGTTGTTGCCTTCCAGGCAGACGCGGTCGTGGGGTTCGATCACGGCTTCGAGCAGGGCGACGGTGGCGTCCGTCGCCGCCCACTTGCCGTTCAGGCGGGCACCGAGCGCCTGTGTGGCGCGCGCCAGGCGCGCCTGGCGGCCCAGCGCCCGTTGGTTCCAGATCTTGGCAGTCATGGTCATCGCGGGTTGAGAACGGGAGCGGTCACAGGACCACGAACAGCAACCAGACCACCACCGGGGCGATGACCGTCACCGCGCCGCCGTAGACCATGAGTTGCCGGAAGAAGCGGTCCCGGTCCACACCCTTGGCATTGGCCAGGACCAGTGCGCCGTTGGTGGAGAAGGGGCTGACGTCGACGATCGTCGAGGACACCGCCATGGCCGCGATGAAGCCGATGGCCATCGTCGCGTTGTCGCCTTGCAGGAAGGGCACGCCCAGCGGGATCAGCGAGCCCAGCACCGCCGTGGACGAGGCGAAGGCCGAGATGACCGCCCCCACGAAGCACAGCAGCAAGGCCGCCACCAGGGGCGAGGTGAGCTCGGCCACGCTGTGGCCGATGTAGTTGATGGTGCCCATCTTGTCCATCACCGCCACGTAGGTGCTCACGCCCACGATCAGCATGATCTCGGGCCAGGACACCTGCCCCAGCGCGCTCTTTTGCAGGCGAGGCTGCATCAGGCTGAGCGCCAGGCCGATGCTGATGGACACGAAGCCGATGTCGAGCTTGTAGACCAGCGTCAGCACGGCCAGCAGCACCAGGGCCAGGGCCGTCACCACCTGGTGGCCTTGCCCGCCCCGGAAGGCCATGGTCACGACCTCGCCCTGCATCGAGGAGCGGTTTTCGGCGATGCGGCGGCCTTCGCCCATGGATTCGGCTTCGGCGTCACCGAAGGCCTGCAGACCGGCCTGCGGACGGGCCACCGGCGGAATCGACGGCACGGTCAGATCGGCGGCCGAGGCCTGGCGGCGCATCAGCTTCGTGCCGCCCATCAGGAAGAACAGTGCGGCCGCCACGGTGAAGTTCACGCCCAGGCTGGCCAGCATGGTGGTCATCTCGGACAGCGGCAGGCCGGCCTTGGCCACGATCTTGTTCGTGATCCCGCCGTAGATGCTGATGGGCGAAAAACCGCCCCCCTGCGCCCCGTGGATGATCATCAAGCCCATCATCAGCGGGTTGATGCCGTGCTTGGCCGCGAAGCCCAGGGCGATCGGGGCCAGGATGGCCACGGCGGCCGGGCTGACCGCGCCCACCGAGGTCAGGCCTGCGGCGGTGAAGAACATGATCCAGGGGATGGCGGCGATGCGCCCGCCCACGGCCTTGACCGCCAGGCCCACCAGCCAGTCGATGGTGCCGTTGTTCTGGGCCAGGGCAAACAGGTAGGTGATGCCCGCCAGCGTGAGGAACAGGTCGGCGGGAAAGCCCGCCATGATGGCCTTGGCGGTCATGCCGGCCACGAGCGTGCCCACCAGGAAGGCCCCGCTGAACGCGAGCACCCCCATGTTGATCGGCAAGGCCGTGGCCACGACGAACATGGCCCCGAGGGCCAGGATCGAGATCCAGTGTTGGCTCATGTGTATGTCTCCTGCGGTCGCGGCGCTGAGCGCCGTCTTGGGTCTGGTCGTCCGGCCCGAAGGGCGGCGTCGTGTTCGCGCATCGGCGGCCCCATCCGGTCCGCATCATGTGCGGTTCCGGGACGGAGAGGACTTCGGGTCAGGCCGGTTGCGACGCCGAAGGGCCGATGGTTGAATGGTCGGCCCATCGCACCGAAAGTGCCATTCGCCATGTGTTGAGGACACCTTTCGTCCTCGTTGAGGAGCCCGGGAGTTGATCAACCTGAACCGATTCGACCTGGTCACGCTGCGCCTGTTCGTGGCCGTGGTCGATGCCGGCAGCCTGACCGCGGGGGCGGAGCGCTTCGGCATCTCCCTGGCGGCGGCCAGCAAGCGCATCGGGGAGCTGGAACAGCATTGCGGGGTCACGCTGCTGCTGCGCGGCCAGCGCGGCGCCCGCACCACCCCCGAAGGCCAGACCCTGCACCGCCACGCCATCGAGGTGATCGCCCGCCTGGAGCAACTCGCCCAGGCCGTGGACGACTTTCCCTCGGGCGCCAGCGGACACCTGCGCCTGTGCGCCAATCCGTCCGCGTTTGGGGGCTTCCTGCCCGATCTGCTGGCGCGCTACGCGCAGCTGCATCCGCACGTCCGGCTCGAACTGGAGGACACGCTCAGCGAGGATGGCGTGCGCGCGGTTCAGAAAGGCACCGCCGAGCTGGCCGTGATCGGTGACAACGTCCCCTGCGAGAACCTGGAAACCCTGCTGTGCGACGTGGATCACCTGGTGTTGCTGGTGCCGCAGGACCACCCCCTGGCCAGCGCCGAGTCCGTCGGTGCGCAGGCGGCCCTGGCGCTGGACCAGATCGCGCTGGCGCGCAGCGCCTCGCTGACCCGCAAGCTGGTGGCGGCCTCGGAAGCGGTGGGGCTGACCCTGCGCATCCGCGTCCAGGTGCGCAGCTTCGACTCGATGTGCCGCATGGTGGCCAAGGGCCTGGGCGTGGCGGTGCTGCCGGCCAGCGCGGCCCGGCTGTATGCGCAGGCGCTGGGCCTGCAGCTGGTGCCAGTCACGGGGGCCGACATGGAGCGCCGGCTGCTGCTGGCGATGCGCCAGCGGTCGTTGTTGTCGAGTGCTGCGGCGGCGTTGGTGGAGTTGGCGCAGGCCAGTGCCTGAGCGGTGACATGGACGCTGCCTCCTGTGGGGGGACGGCGCTCCCGGGGACTGAGGGCTGTGTCATCCACACCGCATCCGTTTCGTGAAGCACTGCGCGCAGGTGCGCTTGGTGCGCAGGACCAAACCCGGGTGACCCGGTTGGGTCACCTGTGCGGTGACACACTGGTGATCAGCCACCGGGAGGTATTTGAGATGTTTCGCTTCCGTTTCCGACGCATGGCCGTTCGCGCCGGTCTGGTTCGCGCCGAGGTTCCTGACTTGTCCAGTTCCGAATGGGCGGAGGTCCGTGTGGCCCTCCAGGAGGGGCGGCAGGCTTACGCCAAGGCCATGGCCTCGGCACCCACGTCCGATTTCCGTTCGAGCAACGACCGCGCTTCCAAGGTCGACTATGCGCTGATGGTGCAGTAGGTCGCCGCCGCCAGGCGACATCCGGCGTTCGCCCGGGTGGGCAACCCGGTATGCTGGCGGCTCTTTCTTTGCGGACCGTTCGCGATGACGCTCGACACTTGGTGGCTGTTCCTCCTCATGACCTTCGTGGTGTCGGCCACGCCCGGTCCGAACATGCTGCTGGTGATGTCCACGAGCGCGCGGCTGGGCTTCCGGCGCAGCACGGCCACCATGGCCGGGTGCCTGATGGCGGTGCTGGCGATGATGGTGCTTTCGGCATCGGGTCTGGCGGCGCTGCTGAAGGCCCAGCCGATGCTGTTCGACGCCCTGCGCCTGGGGGGCGCGTTGTACCTGGCGTGGCTGGGGGTGCAGCAGTGGCGCGCTCCCGTGACTGAGGCACCTCTGGGTGAGCGTGCAGACGAGCGGGTCGTCGACCCCTCCCTGTCCACGCGGGCGCTGTTTCTCAAGGGCTGGCTGGTGGCAGCGAGCAATCCGAAGGCCATCCTGTTCGCGGCGGCGTTCTTTCCTCAATTCATCCACGCCGACGCGCCGGCCCTCCCGCAATTCACCGTGCTGTTGGTGACCTTCTCCGTGGTCGAGGTGGGGTGGTACCTTGTGTATGCCGCCAGCGGGGACCGGGCCTCCCGGTATTTGCGCCGGGCGCCGGTGATGCGCTGGTTCAACCGCGTGACGGGCGGGGTGTTTGTCGGATTTGCCGTGCTGATGGCCGATGTGAGGTCCTGAGAGCGCCGGGCTGAGGCTTCCCTTGAGGGAGGTCACTTCTCAGGGCGCGGCGCTTCAAACTTTCTCCACATTTGTGGCCGATCCTTGTTGCATGAACTCAGGCAGGCCGTTTGTCGGCCTGGAACGCCATGCAAACCGATCGAATCAAGCACTTCTTCCTGGCCGCTCTGGTCCTGTTGACGGGCCTGTGGGTCGCGGCTGAGCCCAAGTGGTGGCCCGAACCGCTGACCTACTTCGCTTTCCGCGCCACCTACATGCAGTACAGCGGCGCCATCGCCATCGGGGTGATGAGCGTGGCGATGATCCTGGCGCTGCGGCCCCGCTGGCTGGAGCCGCACCTCAAGGGGCTCGACAAGATGTATCGGCTGCACAAGTGGCTGGGCATCACTGCTCTGGTCGTGTCCGTGCTGCACTGGTGGTTGGGCCAGGGCACCAAGTGGATGGTGGGCTGGGGCTGGCTGGTGCGTCCGGCGCGAGGCCCGCGTCCATCGCCTGCGGACCAGGGGGTGATCGAGGCCTGGCTGGGCAGTCAGCGAGGCCTGGCTGAAACCGTGGGCGAGTGGGCGTTCTATGCGGCAGCGGTGCTGATGGTGCTGGCGCTGGTCAAGCGCTTTCCGTACCGCTGGTTTGCCAAGACCCACACCTTCCTGGCGGCGTTCTATCTGGCGCTGGTGTTCCACTCGGGGGTGCTGATCCGGTTTTCGTACTGGTCGCAGCCGCTGGGATGGTTGTTGGCGGGGTTGATGGCGGCGGGCAGCGTGGCGGCGGTGCTGGTGCTGTTCCGGCAGGTGGGGGCCGGGCGCAAGGTCCCGGCACGTGTCGAGGCCCTGACGCACTATCCCGCGCTCGATGTGCTGGAGACCCGTCTGCGGGTCGAGGACGGCTGGCGCGGTCACGACGCCGGACAGTTCGCCTTCATGACCACCGATGCCAGCGAGGGCGCCCATCCGTACACGATCGCCTCGGCCTGGGATCCGAAGACCCGCGAGATCGTGTTCATCACCAAGGCCCTTGGGGATCACACCCGTCGCCTGCGCGAGCTGCTGCGGGTCGGTTCGGTCGTCACGCTGGAAGGGCCCTATGGCCGATTCACCTTCGACGATGCCCGGTCGCACCAGGTGTGGGTCGGGGCTGGCGTGGGCATCACGCCGTTTGTGGCCCGCATGAAGCAGCTGGCCGGACGGCCGCCCGCCGAGCGCCCAGCCCGAATCGACCTGTTCCACCCGACGGCCGTGTACGAGCCGGCGGCCATCGAGCGGCTGCGTGCCGATGCGGCGGCGGCCGGCGTGCAGCTGCACGTGATGGTGGACGCCCAGGACGGCTACCTCAGCGGTGAGCGCATCCGGACGGTGGTGCCCGGGTGGGCCCAGGCCAGCTTCTGGTTCTGTGGCCCCGAGGCCCTCAGCCGAGCGCTGGTGGACGACCTCTCGCTGGCCGGCGTGCCGCGCGCCGCCTTCCACCAGGAGCTGTTCCAGATGCGCTGACGCCGGACCGGCCTCGCCGGCGGGCCAGACCCGTCGGCCGGGAACGGTCAGGCTGCGGGTGGCGTGTTCCAGTCGGTCTTGCCGGTGTCCGTGCCCGCGACGGAGTACAGCGCACCGGGCGCGTTGCGGGTCTGCTGGAACGCTTCCAGCGTCTCGCCCCGCATGGCGGCGTAGATGTGCAGGTTGGACACGCCCACCACCGCGCCCAGCTTCTCCAGCATGAAGAAGATGACGCCGTAGTGGATCAGGCCGCGCCAGTTGCGTTCGCGGACCAGCTGGCGCTCTTCGTCGGTCAGGTCGGTGTCGCGCAGGCACGTGGCCTCGTCGGCCAGGAAACGCTGGCGGTGCTCCGGCACGATCAGGTCGTGCAGGAACTTGTTGAGGCGATATGCCTTGACGCTGCGCTCGAAGTTGAACGCATAGGTGCCTTGCAGCCGTTCCGCCCCGGCCAGTTGCACGCCCAGCGACTGGCGGTGGCGCTCCACCTCGCCCGCGATGACCGGGCCGGCCTGGTTCTCGTAGATGGCGGCGGCGATGCCGGTCATCGACGGCAGGTAATAGGCCTGGTGCAGCTTCTTCACCTGGGGCGACAGTGCACCGCGCATCGTCAGCCACATCACCACCTCGGCGCCTTCGACCCCGCCCAGTTCGGCGAACTCGGCGTGGGTCATCGAGGCCAGGCGCTCCGGATCCTTCTCGAACAGGTCGAGGAACTGCATGTCCCACGGCGTGTTGTTGAAGCCGGCGCGTTCGCCGTGCACCTGGTGCGACAGCCCGCCGGTGGCGACGATCACCACCCGCAGGTCTTCCGGATAGCTTTCGATGGCGCGGCGCAGCGCCTGCCCGAGCTTGTAGAAGCGCCGCGCGGTCGGGATCGGAAACTGCAGCACGCCCATCTGCAGCGGCACGATGTCCACGGGCCAGCCATTCTTGTGCTCCCACAGCACCGACAGCGGCGAGAAGCAGCCGTGGTCCAGCGGCTTGCCCTGGAAGAAGGACATGTCGAACTCTTCCGTCACCAGCGACTGCCCGATGTGCGCCGCCAGACCGGGGTGCCCTTGGATGCCCGGCAGGTCGCGTGGGCCGCCGCCTTCATCGGCTACCTCGTAGCGGTCGCCGATGCCCAGCGCAAAGGCCGAGTAGTGGTCGAAGAAGAACGAGGTGACGTGGTCGTTGTAGGTCACGATCGCCACGTCAGGCTTCACATCGGCCAGCCACTGCTTGACCGGCTCGAAGGCCTCGAAGATCGGGGCCCAGACGGGATCGGTGTGCTTGTCGCGGTCGAACGCGAAGCCGATGGTCGGGGTGTGGGACACGGCGACGCCGCCGATGATGGTGGCCATATCGGATCTCCAGTAGAGAGGGGAAGGGGAAGAGGGGGCCGGAACCCCGCCCGCTGCCGTGGGCTGGCAGGTGCGGGCGGGTCCGGCTGAGGTCAGCCGCCGAAGGTGCGCACGAGCACGAGGGCGATCGAGGGGAAGGCCAGAAGGATGAGGATGCGCACGAGGTCGGAGGCCAGGAAAGGCATCACGCCCTTGAAGGTCTCGGTCAGCGGCACGTCCTTGGCCAGGCGGTTGATGATGTAGACGTTCATGCCCACGGGCGGGTGCACCAGGCCGATCTCCACCACCATCAGCGCCAGGATGCCGAACCAGATGCTCTTGTCGGTGGGCGTCATGCCGTAGAAGTCCAGGCCCATCACCACCGGGTAGAAGATGGGGATGGTCAGCAGGATCATCGCCAGCGAGTCCATCACACAGCCCAGGAAGATGTAGATCAGCAAGATGACGCCCATGACCAGCATCGGCGGCAGTTGCTGGGCCTGCACCCAGGCGGCCAGTTCGACGGGCATCTGCGACAGGGCCAGCGCGCTGTTGAGCATGTCCGCGCCCAGCAGGACCAGATAGATCATCGCCGTGGCCTGGGCCGTGCCCAGCGCGCAGGCCAGCAGCCCCTGCAGCTTGAGGTTGCCGCTGACGATGGCCAGCAGGCCACACGCGGCCGCGCCGATGGCGGCCGCCTCGGTCGGATTGGCCCAGCCACCGTAGATGCCCACGATCACCACCAGGAAGACCAGCAGCACCGGGGCGACCTGGGCCAAGGCCTTGAGGCGCTCGCCCCAAGGCACAACCGGGCCGGCCGGACCGGACTCAGGCTTCAGTCGCACCATGATTTGCACGACCACCATGTAGCCGGCCATGGCCAGGATGCCCGGCAGCACGGCGGCCATGAACAGCTTGCCGATCGATTCCTGCGTCAGGATCGCATAGATCACCAGCGGCACCGAGGGTGGGATCATGATGCCCAGCGTGCCCCCGGCGGCCAGTGCGCCCGTCGAGAGGCTGCCGGCGTAACCGAAGCGCTTGAGCTCCGGCAGCGCCACCTGGCCCATGGTGGCCGCCGTGGCCAGCGACGAGCCGCAGATCGCTCCAAAGCCGGCGCACGCCCCGATCGAGGCCATCGCAATGCCCCCACGCCAGTGGCCCATGAAGGCCGCCACGAAGCGGAACAGTGCTTTCGACAAGCCGCCGTGCGTGGCCAGCTGGCCCATCAGCAGGAACAGTGGGATCACCACCAGGTCGTAGTTCGACAGGCGGGCGTATGCCGTCTGCTTGAGCATGTTCAGCAGCGGCATCGAGTCGCCCGTCAGGTACAGGAAACCGCCGGCCCCCGAGACGAACATGGCGATGCCGATGGGCACCCGCACCACGAGAAGCAGCATCAGCGCCGCGAAGATCAGTCCACCGACTGCAATGCCGCTCATGCTGCGTTCTCCTTGCCGGCCTGCACCCAGTGGTGAACGACCATGTAGAAACCGGCCAGGCCCATGAGGGCCAGACCCGGCACCATCAGCGCCTGGGCGATCCACAGCGGCCAGCCGAGGATCATGCTGGTCTCTTCCGAGGCGCGCACGGTGAGCACACCTTCGGCAGAACGCCAGGCCAGCAGTGCACCGACCAGCCCGAACAGCAGCGAGCCGAAGGCGTCCAGCCGGTGGATCGCGGCAGGCGAGAGCTTGGCCGTGAAGAAGTCGACCTTCACGTCGCAGTTCGTGAGGTGGCAGTAAGCGAAAAAGGCGGCGCAGGCGGCGGCTGCGGCCATCTGCAGCACCTCCACGTCACCGGGCACGGGCGTGGAGATCAGCTTGCGGCCGACGATCGAGACGATGCTCATGGCCACCAGGACCACGAACACCAGGCCGCCGCTGACGGCGGCGAACTTGCTCAGGGCCAGCAGCAGGCGGCCGACGGGGCCGAAGCGGCCTTCGGCGCCGGGCTTTTCCGAGGCGATGGGTTCTTGCATGAAAAGGACTCCCCGTCCCGGGGCCGCGCGCCACGGGATCAAGCGTCAAGGGATCGATGGAGCGGCAGGCGGCGCGCGCCGCCCACCGCGAGCGGGTCTCAGCGGGCGCTGTGTTTGGCGATCAGCGCGCGGGCGCCGTCGAGCAGTTGCTGACCGTTGGCACCCTTGCCGTTCATGTCGGACACCCAGGCGTCGATGACGGGCTGGCCGGCCTTCTTCCAGCGCATCAGCTCTTCCTTGGGGATCACGTTGACCGACGAGCCGGCCACCAGCTTCTTGCCGGCCACGTCGGCGGCCGCGAAAGTCTTGCCGATCTGGCCCGACAAGGCCTGACCGCTGTTGTCGTCGATGACCTTCTTGAGATCGGCCGGCAGGGACTTGTACTTGGCCGTGTTCATCGCGAACACGAAGGTGGAGGTGTAGAAGGCCGGTTCGGCCGGGTCGGTCTCGGAGTGGAACTTGGTCAGCTCGTGCAGCTTGACCGACGGCACCACCTCGTAGGGCACCACGGCGCCGTCGATCACCCCCTTGGAGATGGCTTCACCCACCGCCGGCACCGGCATGGCCACCGGCGTGGCGCCCAGCGCTGCCAGGAACTTGTTGGTCTGGCGGGTCGGGGCGCGCAGCTTCAGGCCCTTGAAGTCCTCCAGCGTGCGGATGGGCTTGTTGGCGAGGTGGAACACGCCGTCGCCGTGCACGTGGAAGGCGATCGGGTGCATGTCCTTGAACTCGGCCGGGGCCTGTTGCTGGACGTAGTCCCACAGCGCCTTGGAGGTGGCTTCGGCGTTCTGCATCATGAACGGCAGCTCGAAGGCCTCGACACGCGGGAAGCGGCCGGGGGTGTAGCCCGGCAGGGTCCAGATCACGTCGACCACGCCGTCGCGCACCTGGTCGATCAGCTGCGGCGGGGTGCCCCCCAGCTGCATCGACGGGTAGATCTGGCACTTCATGCGCTGGTTCGACTCCTTGGCGATCTTGTCGCACCAAGGCTGGATGAACATGGTGTTGGCGTAGGAGCCGGCGGGCAGGAAGTGGTGCACCTTCAGGGTGACGGTCTCCTGGGCCTGGGCCGAAGCCAGGCCGGCGCAAGCGAGGGCTGCAGCGGCGATTACGCGAAAAACGGGACGGGCGATTTGATTCAACATGATGTCTCCTGGAAAGGGTCTGTCGATGGGCAGACTTTTTTGATGCAGAGCAAATGGCTCGGGGCGGGGCGAAGTCTAAGAAGCGGGTCCTCCTTCGAGAAGATGCAGGTTTTCAGTTCGTGATAACCAATGGTTATCATGAGGGGCATGAAAATCGCGACATTGACCGCGCTGGTGGCGGCGGTCGAAGAGGGCAGCCTGCGGGCGGCGGCGCGGCGCATCGGGGTGTCCCAGCCGGCGCTGACGAAGATGATTCGGGAGCTGGAGCAGGAGCTGTCGGCCCCGCTGCTGGTGCGCTCCACCGGGGGGGTGATGCCCACCGCTCAGGGCAAGGTGCTCTACGAGCACGCCAGCGACGTGTTGCGCAAGCTGGCGGGGGCCGTGGAAGAGATCGCCCAGCTGGGCGGACACATGATGGGCGAGTTGCGCATCGGGGCGGTGCCGCTGGCGGTCATGCTGCTGATTCCCGAGACGCTGCGCACCTTCGGCCGGGAGTTCCAGCATGTGCACCTGCATGTGCAGGAGGAGCTCTACATCGAGCAGCTCATCAACCTGCGCCGCGATGAGATCGACATCGCCATCGGGCCGTTGCCCGACAGCCTGCCGCCCGGCGAATTCCACACCGAGGAGCTGATGCCGGTGTCGATGGTCGTGGTGGTGCGGCGCGGCAGTCCGCTGGCCCAGGCCACGTCGTTGGAGGCCTTGAGGGGCGCGCGCTGGGTCTATACGGGGGTGGCGGGCATCACCGGCTACGCGCGCAAGCTGTTCGAGCGGCACGGGCTGCAGCCGCCGGCGGTGGGGGCCACGGTGAACTCGACGCTGGGCCTGCTGTCGCTCATCGGCAGCGGGGACTTCGTGGGGCTGATGCCGCGTCCTTTGGCGCTGCATCCCGCAGCGGCACCGTTTCTGGCCATTCCGCCCCTGCAGGAGGGTGAGCTGAAGCTGACCGTGTGCGCCATCGCCAAGGCCGGCACGGTGCTCAAGCCGGTGGTCCGGCAGTTCCTGGCGCACCTGCACCGGGCGGCCCACCACATCCAGCAGGGTCCCGGGGCTTGAGTGCACCGGGTCTGAACGGAGGGGCCGGACCGGGGCCATGCGGGTGTGCCTGGATGCCTAGCGGGCGAGGTCGGGGCAGCGCCGCTGATACTCGGCGCCGATCGTGGCCAGCCGGGACGTCAGGCGGTAGTCGCCGTGGGCGTAGGGCTGCTGGACGTAGCCGCAGCGCACCAGATCGCTCAGCAGCCGGTGGGCGGCGCTGCGCGGCATGGCCAGGCGATTGGCGATTTCGCTGAGGCTCAGGCCGTTGACCTGATCGGCCAGCAGTTCCAGCGTGGCCAAGGTCCGCTCCATGACACCTGCCGGCGGAGGGCTTCCCCAGGGGCTGGCGCTGGAGGGAGCGGCAAGAGGCTCGTTCATGGCTCAGAGCTCCTCGGTGTCGATTTCGGACTGGGTTGCTGCCGGGTAGCGGGCGCCGGCGATGCGGGCGGGATGGATCACGTCCCCGCACCGTTGCAGCACGTCCTGAGGCACCACCAGCGTCGCAGCGGCCAGATCGTCTTCCAGGTGACCGATCTGGGTCGTGCCGGGGATGGGGATGACGTGTTCCCCCTGGGCCAGCAACCAGGCCAGTGCCAACTGCGACGGGGTGCAGCCGGCTTCTGACGCCAGGGCCTCAAAACCGGCCAGCAGCTTCAGGTTGGCGGCGTAGTTCTCCGGCGAGAAGCGCGGCATGGTCCGGCGGATGTCCTTGGCGTCCAGCGTGCTCACGTCACGCAACGCGCCGGTCAGGAAGCCGCGCGCCACTGGACTGAACGCCACGAAGGCCACGCCCAGCTCGCGGCAGGCCTCCAGCACCGCCACCTCGGCATTCCGGGTCCACAGCGAGTACTCGGTCTGCAGCGCGGTGATCGGGTGCACGGCGTGGGCGCGGCGCAGCGTGCTGGCCGACACCTCGCTCAGGCCGATCGTGCGGATCTTGCCTTCGCGCACCAGGTCGGCCATCGCACCCACCGAGTCCTCGATGGGCACCTGCTGGTCCCAGCGGTGCAGGTAATACAGGTCGATCACGTCGGTGCGCAGGCGGCGCAGGCTCTCCTCGCACGTGGCCTTGATCGTCTCGGGACGGCCGTCGATGACCCGCACCTTGGCGCCTGACGCGTTGGGCACGCCTGTCATGCCGCACTTGCTGGCCAGCGTGAAGCGTTGCCGGTGCGGAGCCAGCACCCGCCCGACCAGTTCCTCGTTGGCCCCGAAACCGTAGAGCGCCGCCGTGTCGAACAGCGTGCAGCCCAACTCCAGCGCCCGCAGCAGCACCGCCTCACCTTGCTCGGGCGAGGGCGGCACCCCATAGGCGTGGCTGAGGTTCATGCACCCCAGCCCGATGGCGCTGACGTTGAAGGGACCGAGGCGGCGGGACGGCAGCATGCGCAGGACTCCGGAAATCAACGGGAACAGGAAAGAGCCCGGCAGATCGCCGAGCCCTGCGGATCAAACCGCGTTGAGCTGCTGCTCCAACTGGTGCAGCACTTGGTAGCACGGCAGCACGCTGGCCACGCTGCTGTTGGGCTGACGGCCTTCGCGGATCGCGGCGAAGAACTCGCGGTCCTGCAGCTCGATGCCGTTCATCGACACGTCCACCTTCGAGACGTCGATCTTTTCTTCCTTGCCGTTGAACAGGTCGTCGTAGCGGGCGATGTAGGTCGCGCTGTCGCCGATGTAGCGGAAGTAGGTGCCGAGCGGGCCGTCGTTGTTGAACGACAGGCTCAGCGTGCAGATCGCGCCATTGGCGGCCTGGAGCTGGATGGACATGTCCATCGCGATGCCCAGCGTCGGGTGGATCGGGCCCTGCAGGGCGTTGGCCTTCACGACCGGGCTGCCGCACTGGTAGGCGAACAGGTCCACCGTGTGGGCGGCGTGGTGCCACAGCAGGTGGTCGGTCCAC
>JACCDS011649536.1_pt1 | contig 13446 bp, 10 predicted proteins | sample 7446441 | NCBI WGS metagenome assembly JACCDS01 (sample SAMN15323445, study PRJNA562643) | freshwater metagenome | isolation source: river surface water | place: USA:Blue River Watershed | collected 2017-08-17
GGTACCGGCTTATACTGCACTGATCATCGGTTACCGTAATGCCCGCGCCGATACTTTGCTCACTTTTAGCGGCAGCTATTTTCTGAAAGCTGATTACTACGGCTCCGTTTCGGACACTAGCAGAAGCTACCAGCTCAGCGGGACAGCTGTATACAGCAATACTCACTTGTCATCAGATACTGAGCTGTTCGAGGAAGCTTTACCGGTAGATCCGGTGGCCTGCCGGAATTATCAGATCCCAGGCGCGCGTGTGTTGTAAAAATGTCTGAAAATTCGGCAAATAGGTAATGACAGCGTTGTCATTTGCTGGTAGGATGCTTTTAACATGAACACAAAGTCAGTTGTACTTCTGTTTATGCCAGCCAGAATCAGTTGACGCAGCGCGAACTGATCCTGGTGCACAGTATCGGATTGACTGGTGTCCGGTACTGTCTCCCTTGTCGCAGACTGACGCATTGGTAGTTGGTGTTTCAGGCTGACCAGCCACACGGATGTTGTGTTTATTTGCCAATCCTTATCCAAGGGTATTTGCAGGATACTGAGTTCAGTGTCCTGCTTTTTTTATGCATGCAGCCTCTGGCATTCATCCTGTGACCGCAATTATTTCTTATCTGAGCACTCTGGGCATTTTGTCAGCCCAGCATCTGCGTTAGTCTGCTTTTTTCACCGGAGGTTAGTCAGATCATGAACAACAGGTTGCGCTGGGGGATTTTGGGCTGTGGCAATGTCACAGAGGTGAAAAGTGGCCCGGCTTATCAGCAAACGCCGGGTTTTGTGGTGCAGGCGGTGATGCGTCGTGACGCCGCGAAAGCGGCTGATTATGCCGCCCGCCATCAGGTGCCGGTTTGGTATAGCGATGCCGATGCCTTAATCAATGATCCGCAAGTCGACGCGGTATACATCGCCACCCCACCAGACAGCCACCTGCTGTATGCGCTGAAAGTCGCTGCGGCCGGCAAAATCTGTTGTGTCGAAAAGCCGATGGCGCTGAATACACAGCAGTGTGCAGAGATGAATGCGGCATTTGCTGCAGCCGGAGTGCCGTTATTTGTCGCTTATTACCGGCGCAGTTTGCCGCGGTTTTTGCAAATCAAACAGTGGCTGGATACCGGGCGCATTGGCATAGTGCGCCACGTGCAGTGGAACTTTAGCCGCAGTGCCAATCCGCTGGATTTAACCGGCGCCGCCAACTGGCGTACTGATCCGGCGCAGGCTGGCGGCGGTTATTTTGTTGACCTCGCCAGTCATGGCCTCGACTTATTAATGTATTTGCTTGGCGACATCACGCAAGTGCAAGGACAGGCGCTGAACCAACAAGGTTTGTATGCCGCCGAAGATGCGGTCACGGCGCAGTGGCGGTTTGCACCGGATGCCGCTGGGCATGTCGCGACTGGCAGTGGCTTCTGGCATTTTGGCACCGACGGTCGGCGCGATGCGGTCGAAATTATCGGCAGCAAGGGCCATATCCGTTTTTCCGTGTTTCAGGACGAGTCATTACAACTGACCGTAAATGGAGTGACGGAGGAGATCTTTATCGAGAATCCGCAACATATTCAGCAGTACCATGTGGCGAATATCGCTGCACAGCTCCGGGGTGACGCGCCACATCCGTCGTCAGGCGATAGCGCGATACGCGCAACTGCAGTGATGGAACAGATCCTGGCAGGGCGGATGTAAAGGTTAAACTGTTTGATGCGCCAGAGATAACAAAGCCGGTTTATACCGGCTTTGTTCATTTTCCGTTTTATCAGTTCTGCGGCGTATTATCCGGCAATTTGCTGATCCGGCTGCTACGGCCATCGACACTGCGGCTACGTAACCAAACTTCGGCACCGGCGTTCACTTGCACGCCTTCCTGATACCGTAGCCAGCTTTTGCCCCGATCCAGGCTGTATTCGATAGCGATGCCCGGCAGCGATACATTGGCCTGCAGCACACCATTTTTAATAGTGGCCCCGACCACCGGCAGATAATAATGCACACCGGCTAAGCTCATTTTTGGCAGCTCTTTTTCTGCCAGCACACGGGCAAACATCTGCCAGGATTTATCACGCGCAGCAGTGTCGGCTTTATCACCTTCCCAGGCGGCATGATGCCAGGCACGTTCAGCGATCGGCACCAGACGTGGAAATAACATCTGCTCCAATTGCTCAGCGGTACGGATCGTTTCAGTCCAGACCTGGCCTTGCACGCCGAGAATATTCTCCGGTTTTTCCAGAGTTGGCAGCGCACGGCCGACTAACTGTTCCAAATCGGTGATCACAGCGCCACTGCGGGTTTTATCGGCGTTGGCATACACGTGATCTGGCATATAGCCAAAGATCCGCTTGGGGTCGGTATAACGCGCAGCCCAGTAATAGCCACGCTCTTCCGGATGGGCTTCATTCGGGTGATCCAAATACAAGTGTGTACCGTGTGATAACACCACCTGATAACCGGCATTGGCCAGCCGGTACGCTCGGTCCGCTACACCCCATTCCCAGATATTGTCCCAGACGTTGGCATACACCTGTTTGCTGGCAAACTGATCGCGGTTAAACGGGTTGACCGGATCATACATCAGGCCGTCCTCCCAGCCGCCGAGCGCCAGCTGGCGTTTGTGTAATAGATCCGCGACTTTACTGACAAAGTACGGTTTTAAATCCGCCACACCTGCCACGCCTGGCAGCGCTTTCGCGAACAATGCCTGACATTGTGGTGAGGCAGTCCAGCTGCCGGCGCCCACTTCATCACCGCCCATATGATAGGTATTCAGCTTCAGTCCGGCGGCGCGGTACATCTGCTGCAATTCATAAAGCACCTTGTCGATAAAGGCATAACTGGAGTCCATACAGACGTTGACCGAGTTATCGTTGTAATTCTGTACCGTCAGGTATTTCGAAGTATCCAGCGGATCGCTCAGCAGATATTGTTCGGCTTCCGCTTTTTTACCTTGTTTCAGCAGTCGCTGATAACGCGCCTGCATCGATTTGATCGCAGCACGGGCATGGCCCGGCATATCAATTTCCGGGATCACTTCGATATGGCGGCTACTCGCGAATTTCAGGATCTCAATAAAATCGTCGCGGCTGTAAAAACCATTGCCGGAGCCATCTTTGTGCGGGCCTGTTCCCAGCTGGGTCAGCAGGCACTGTTGCTCACTGAGATCAAAACAACGTGTTGCGCCGATATCGGTCAGTTCCGGCAGGCCCGGGATCTCCAGACGCCAGCCTTCATCTTCAGTTAAATGCAGATGCAGTTTATTCATTTTATAACGTGCCATCTGCTCGATCAGCCGCAGTGTGACCGCTTTACCATGGAAATTCCGGCCCATGTCGTAATGCATACCACGCCAGCGATAACGCGGGCTGTCGCTGACTTCCTGTTGTGCCAGGCTGACACTGTCAAATTGCGCCGGAGTCAGGCTTAACAGCGACTGCAGGCCATAAAACACACCGGCATTGTCCGCGCCGCTGATGCTGATCTGGCTGTCGGTAAGCTCTAGGCGATAACTTTCCGCCGTTTTTAAGCTGGGGTCGACGCGCAGCACAATCTGTTTTTCCGCCGTATCGGCGACGCCTGGTGTTTTATTCAGCGCCAGTCCGGCCTGACCAAAACGTTCCTGCAAATAAGCCGCTTCTGCCGTGAGCTGGCCAGGAAAACGGATGCTCCATTGCTTATCCAGCAGCAAGGTGCCGCCGGTCAGGCGTTGTTGTCTTGGCGTTGGAATGATTTGGTCCGCGACTTTCAGGTCAGTTTTTAGCGGCGCATTCACAGCTATGTTGTCCTGATAACGGCTCTGACTGTCGGCCACTTTATATAAGTCAGGTTGTGGCTTCTGGTAGCGATACAGCTGTTCGTTAGTACGAAATGGTGCGACAAACTTCGTCAAATCTTCCGTGTCGGTGTTGCGGAAGATCTCCGGTTGTAACGACCCTGCGACAATAAAGGCACGAGGCATAAAATCGCTATAACTGACCAGTGAAGGCGCACCGCTGACTTCAATGGCGATGGCAGCACCTGGCGCCAGACCTTTAAATGCTTTGGTTGGTGTCAGTCGATGTAAGTCACCCTGAATATGCTCGAGCTTCAGACCGGATTGCACTTCTGCAGTGAGCAGGCGCACAGCATGAAAATAAATCTGCCAGTTACCGGTGCCGGCGGCTAAGGCCTGGGTTGATTTGTTGTGCAGACGGTATTGGCCTTTAAAAGTGCCGGGCTTGTCCTGAAAATTACTGATCACGGCCATCTCAAACTGGGCTTGACTGGCGAATGTCTCTAAATCTGTCTGCTGGGTAAACTGGCGGGCAAACAGCGTGGGAGCAAACAGCAGCGCTGCGGCGGCTGTGGCAAAAACAAGCTGAGATCTCTTCATCGTATTTCCTGTTGCAAAAAGCAGTATGGACACACTGCTTATCCGTTTTAAGCGGTTTTCCTCAGAGATTACGGTATAGTGACTGAGTTAACTCGCTGATTTTTATTTTGTTTTTAGTATGCGCACTGACAATACAGCTAAATTAAGTCTGATTTTTAATCAGGGGTCTTGTTATTTGTCAAAATTATTATATGCTGAACTGAAAAAATGACAACGCTGTCATAATTAAAAGTGCCGAATATTTCTACAGGGGCCTCTGCAGGCTTCCTGGCCCGGCAAAGACAGTCGCATGGCGTGCAACGAGGGTGCTTGATGAGTAGCGAAGCAGGGCAGCACAGCCCATTGTATTTAGGCATTGATGGCGGCGGCAGCAAATGTCGTGTCGTGATCGTTGATGCAGCGGATCAGCTGTTAGGTGAGGGGCTGGGTGGTCCCGCCAATCCATTGCGTGGCATGAAAGTCGCGACTGATTCTATTCTGACCGCTACACAGCAGGCTTTGCAGGCTGCCGGCATGACATTTAATGACATGTCACGACTTATCGCCGGTGCCGGCCTTGCCGGCGTCAATATGCCGCAATATTTCCAATTATTCAGTGAATGGCAACATCCGTTTGCCGAATTCCATCTGACCTCAGATTTACATACTGCCTGCATTGGTGCGCACAAAGGCGAAGATGGCGCCGTGATTATTATCGGTACAGGTTCCTGTGGCCTGGCCGATGTAAACGGTCAGTGTCTGGATATCGGCGGCCATGGTTTTCCTTACGGCGATAATGGCAGTGGCGCTTGGTTTGGAAATCAGCTGGTACACCATGTACTGCTGCACAAAGACCAGATTGGTGCTGCAACCTTGATGACTGAGCTGCTGACATCAGCGCTTGGGGTCAGTGGAGCCTTGGAAATCGTCAGTCATTTTATGCATGCCACCCCCACCGTCTTTGCTCGCTATGCGCCTCTGGTTTTTACTGCAGCAGAGCAAGGAGATCAGGTCGCTGCTGAGATTATTCAGGCCGGTGCCCGTCATATCGAGAATATTGCTTTACGGCTGTTTAGTCTGGATCCGCCGCGCCTCGCACTGATTGGCGGCCTTGCTTATAAAGTGCAGCCATATTTATCCGCGCAGGTGCAAGCGTTAATTGTACCAGCGCAGGCGGCCCCTGAATTTGGCGCTGTCTGGTTCGCGCGTCAGCGCCGGGCCCGCAGTCAACACGAATTTTTATCTGTCTCCAATCAATGAAGTGAGTATTCGCATGACCAGCACCATCATGGCGCAAGAAGCCGCAGAAGCCCCAATCCGTATCCGTGAGCAGCTCCAGACCAATGCGGCAACTATTGCCGCTGTGGTTGCGCAGATCCGTCAGCGTCAGCCGAAATATGTCTACATGGTAGGCCGAGGTTCATCAGATCATGCCGGCGTGTTTGGTAAGTATCTGATTGAAAGCGTGATTGGCCTGCCAGTTGTCGCAGCAGCGCCATCAATTGCCAGTGTTTATAACAAACAGCTTCAATTGACTGATGCACTGGTGATTTGTATTTCGCAAAGCGGCCGCAGCCCGGACATTCTGGCGCAGGTCGCGATGGCAAAGAACACCGGTGCACTGGTGGTTGCTTTGGTGAATGACACCACGTCGCCGCTGGCAGAGCAGGCCGATTTTGTCGTACCGTTATTCGTCGGGCCGGAAAAAGCTGTGGCAGCGACTAAGAGTTATTTGGCCACTTTAAGCGCATTATTGCAGCTGGTTGCGGTTTGGTCCTGTGATGCAGACTTGCAGGCGGCAGTCGATCGCTTACCGGAATTGCTGCTCGAAGCACAGCAATTACCGGCGCAACTGACCGCTGAAGCTGTGGCTAACGTGCAGCACTGTGTGGTGCTCGGCCGTGGTCCTGGATATGCTATTTCTCGTGAAATTGCACTGAAGTTAAAAGAAGTCTGCGGCATTCATGCCGAAGCTTTCTCCAGCGCAGAGTTTCTGCACGGTCCGGTCACGCTGGTGAAAGATCAGTTCGCTATTATTGACGTGTCGATCCAGGACGAAGCCTATCAGGCGCATAAAGCGCAGATCGCTGAAGTGCAAAGCCGTGGCGCCAGCCTGGTCCACCTGCATCATGCTCAGCTTGCCAGTCATCCACGTGTGCTGCCGTTGTTGTTGTTACAACGGTTTTATCTTGATGTGGAAGCCGTCGCGCGCAGTCGGGGTGTCAACCCGGATGCACCGCCAGGCTTAAATAAAGTGACGAAAACAGTTTAACGAAATTAAACGAAACCATTTTATGCATACGAATGGTTTCGTTTTTCTTGTGCCTGACGTAGTATGGCTCTTTGGCGTCTGGAAAAGTCAGGTTTAAAGGAGCGGAATTGATGCAACAACCCACGCAACAGCAGTGGTCAGTGGCGCGGTTATTTGATGGCGAACAGTGGCACACCAACGTCAGAGTGACGGCCGAGGCTGGCCTGATCACAGAAATCGCGGCCTGTTCTGCGGCCGAATGTACTGACGTGACGCTGGCCCCCGGTTTTATTGATGTACAAGTCAATGGTGGCGGTGGGGCTTTATTTAACACTGCGCCGACCATCGACAGCCTGCGGACCATGCTCAAAGCCCACGCCGGTTTTGGCACGACCGCGATGTTACCGACCGTCATCACTGACTCTGTTGCGACGATGCAACAATGCGCCGATGCCATTGCAGCGGCTGTTGCCGCCTGTGAGCCCGGTATTCTCGGAGTGCATTTTGAAGGCCCGCATTTATCAGTTCCAAAACGTGGTGTGCATCCAACAGAGCATATCCGCGGTTTATCTGCCGACGAGCTTGCCTTATATGGCCGCACCGATTTAGGCATCAAGCTGGTGACCGTCGCGCCGGAAAATGTTACGCCGGAACAAATCCGTCAGTTAGTTGAATTGAACGTGATTGTTTGTCTTGGCCATTCCAATGCCGACGGCGCGACCGTTGAAGCCGCGCTGGCCGCCGGTGCAACCGGTTTTACCCATTTATATAACGCGATGTCGCCGTTGACCTCACGTGAACCCGGCATGGTGGGGGTCGCGCTGGCAGACCGCAACAGCTGGTGCGGTATCATTTTTGATGGGCATCATGTCCATCCGGTTGCAGCAAAATTGGCGCTGGCCGCTAAACCCCGCGGCAAAATGCTGATAGTGACAGACGCCATGTCGCCGGTCGGCACCAATGACACTGAATTCCCGTTTTTTGCCGGCAAAGTCACCCGCGTTGGCAATAAACTGACCAATGATACCGGCTCACTGGCCGGTTCAGTATTGGATATGGCCGCTGCAGTACAGTATGCCGTGACCGAGCTCGGTACTGATCAAGGCGAAGCGCTGCGGATGGCCTCCCTGTATCCGGCCGAGTTTTTAGGTATCGCTGACCGTGCAGGCCGGATCGCGGCCGGTTACCGCGCCGATTTGGTTCTGCTTGATCAAAAAGGTGTGGTACAACAGTGTTTTATTGCCGGTCAGTCGTTGAAATAGTTTGAAGTGACAACAAGCAGCAAGATCACAGGGCAACAAGGCTGGCGTCTATGTCAGCTCAAATAATAACAACCGATTAGAGGTGAATATGGATACGGTATTGGAACGACCGCAGCAAAAAAATACAGTGCTGCCGATGGTGATCATCGGGACTTTGTTTTTTGTGTTTGGTTTTGTTACCTGGCTGAACGGATCTTTGATCCCGTTTTTGAAGTTGGTTTGTCATCTGACCGAATCGCAAGCGATGTGGGTGACATTTGCGTTTTACATCGCTTATGTGGTGATGGCTTTACCGATGTCGTGGGTACTGAATAAAGTTGGTTATAAAAACGGTATGGTGGCTGGTCTTGGTATTATGGCGGCCGGTGCGCTGTTATTTATTCCGGCGGCACAAACCACGTTGTACAGCTTGTTTCTGGTTGCCTTATTTACACTCGGCACCGGTTTAACCATTCTGCAAACCGCTTCGAATCCTTATATCGTCTGTATTGGTCCACGCGAAACAGCTGCGATGCGGATCAGCGTCATGGGGCTGGTGAATAAAGGCGCTGGCGTGTTAGTTCCGCTGATTTTCACCGCCTGGATCCTGACCGGTATGGACCAGTTCACACCAGAAGTACTGGCTGCGCTTAGCGAAGAAGAAAAAGCCAGCCGTATCGCGGAGTTATCTAATCGTCTGGTTACGCCTTACATCTATATGACTGTTGCATTGCTGGCGTTAATGGCTTTTGTGAAGTTCTCGCCATTACCTGAACCTGAGCTGGAACAGCCGGTTGAGCAAGGTGTTGCGCCGGAACATCGCACCTCAGTTCTGCAATTCCCGCAGCTGATGCTGGGTGTAGCAGCGTTGTTTTTCTACGTCGGGGTCGAAGTCATCGCTGGCGATACTATTGGTTTATACGGTCAGCACCTCAACGTGTCGCATTGGGGCGCACTGACATCTTATACGATGGTATTCATGGTGTTAGGTTATCTGGTTGGTGTCAGCTGTATTCCAAAATACCTGTCACAACCGCGCGCGCTGCAGGGCTCGGCGGTATTTGGCATCCTGTTTACCCTGGGCGTGATGTTTGGTTCGGCTGAAAGCCATCAGCTGTCGGCATTGATGTTTGGCTGGGCCGGTATTCCAACGGTACCGGACACTGTGTTGTTCCTCGCGATGCTGGGTTTTGCCAACGCGCTGGTGTGGCCGGCAGTTTGGCCACTGGCACTGGAAGGGCTGGGTAAATTCACCGCAACAGCTTCAGCGTTATTGATCATGGGCATCGCCGGTGGCGCGATACTGCCAAAAGTTTATGGTTATCTGTCCACCGCGTCCGGCGATGCCCAGGGCGCTTACTGGATGATGATCCCCTGTTACGCTTTTATCCTGTACTACGCCTTTAGCGGCTATAAAAAACGTCAGTGGTAACAGACGTTTAGTGATTGGAACAACAGGGCTGGCTTTGTCAGCCCTGTTGTATTTCGGAGAACAATAACAATGCAAAATACCGGACGGTTTTACGCGCTGGATGTGCTGCGCGGACTCGCAATTGCGCTGATGATCCTGGTCAATACGCCAGGCAGCTGGTCACATGTGTATAGCCCACTGCTGCATGCCAGCTGGGATGGATTTACTTTTGCCGATATCGTCTTCCCGGGCTTTTTGTTTGTCGTCGGCGCAGCGATGGCATTTTCGTTAAAAGATGCGCAGTTGAATGGCGCCATGCTGCTGAAAATTCTCAAGCGTGGCCTGTTGATGTTTGGCTGTGGCTTGTTACTGAATTTCTTAACGCATCCGGACCTGTCGACTTTACGCATTCCAGGCGTGTTGCAGCGTATTGCCATTTGTTATGTCATTGCCGCAGTGCTGATCCTGAGTCTGCCCAAACGCGGGCTTTGGGCTGCGATAGCGGCGCTGCTCGGCGGCTATTTTGCGCTGTTGCAGTTGTCTACATCCCCATTTTCGTTAGAGCACAATATCGTCCGTGTTGTGGATTTAGCTATTTTCGGCGCTGAGCATGTCTACAAAGGCTTCGGCATGCCCTTTGACCCGGAAGGTTTGTTAAGTAGCTTGCCGGCCACCGTCAATGTATTGTTAGGCTATCTGATCGCGACCGGTCTTAAAGGCAAAGCGCCACAGCAAGCGGTGCGTGATCTTGCCGCTTTTGGCGCCGTGTTGGTCATTCTTGCGTTGGCTGGTCACTGGTTTTGGCCGGTGAACAAAGCGTTGTGGTCTGGTACTTATGTGGCGCTGAGTTGTGGTTTGTTATTGTGGCTGCTGGCGGTCTTGGTCTATCTGGTGGATATCCGCAAAGCGACCCGGCTGACTGAACCGATGCGGATTTACGGCACCAATCCGTTGTTTATCTACATGTTGAGCTGGATGTTCGCCGTGGCTACCGGGCGTTGGCTTAGCTGGTCGGTAGGTGAGGGCACGCAGTCAGTCGCCGGGCTATTGTATGACGCATTATCATTGGCAATGCCACTGCAGCTGGCGTCGTTGGTGTTCGCGCTGTTACATGTCGTGCTGTTTTGGGGGTTGTCCCTGTGGTTGTACCGCCGGCAGATTTTTATCAAACTCTGAACCAGTAAAATCGGCCGGTACAAACCAATAGTGCCGGTCTGTAAAGTTTGTATCCGGGCTCAGGCCCGGATTCTGTAACTCTAACCAGTGCGCCATTGTGAACTGACTGAGCGGAAATACATGCGCGGTCAGTGGGTGTTGCCGCATATGGGCCAGCAATTCGCCATCGGCGATCATCAGTTCTAATCCCTGTTCTATCCACTGCGCCAACGCTTCATTTTGTTTGCCGGTAAAGAAATAGATGGCAAAAGGGTAGTGCAGCATCATATCGGGATAACGCATCAGCCCGGGATACAAGGTGGCCCGCTCGCGCAGTTCGGTCTGGCCTTCATGTAAGCCGCGCGGAAAATAGTCACAACGACCGGCATTAACTTGCTTAAACAGGTTTTCATACACAGGTGAGGTCAGCACTTTTAAACCGGCTTGTTGCAGGATTTGCGTATCGGGCCAGCTCAGACCCTGACAGGCGGTCAGTTTATGAAGCTGTTGCAGGCTGCTGATCTGGCTAAATTTTTCCAGTTGATTACGCTGAATAGTCAGCATCCGGAAACCCATCAGTCCGCGCTCCAGCGGAATGCGGATGGCACGTAACTGTTGCTCTTTGTCGCGGTCAGTCCCCATCCAGAATAGATCGATGATTTGACCTTTTTGCAGCTCGCGCACAGCACGACCTTGTTCCATTTCAGCTACGGGCAGAATGTCAGGCAAAAGCCGTCCGGCAGCTGCTTTGTGTAATGCTTTATGCAGCAGTTCCATATAGTACTGATGGGAAACATCGTGGACAGATCGCGGTTTCGGCACCCGGATCTGGCCCGGCAGGTTGGTTTCAGCGACAATCGCTGCGGCTGGTGCTAAAACCAGCAGCAACAAACAGCCGGCAAAGGTGCTCTTTAACGCCCGCCATTTTTTCACTCAGAACCACGCTCAGTTATCTCACGCGGTGCGGTGAGAAATCGCTTAGAACCGGTATTCCCAGCTGCCAGCTGCACTGACCTGGCGATCCAGCTCAGGCCTTAATGGCGACTGCTGCAGGTAGCGTAGCTGCAGACTGAGCAGGCCATCAAATAAACCACGGCGGTGCTCCAGCTTCAGCTGCCAGCTGGTATCCGAGACTGCGACCTGATGATAGCGTGCCAACGTTAATTGCGCTGACCAGCTGATGCCAGCGGTCGTCTGATAATGATAGGCGCTACTAAGCACCTCGGCATCAGCGCCATATCCGCTGCCGATAATGCGCCCATAACGACGATAGCCATCCGGATAAAGTCCGCCCTGATACGCGCATTCTCCGGCGTCTAACTGGTCGGCACACTTGAGGTATGTATCTGAATACTCGAGGTTAACAGTATGAATGCCTGATGCTTCGCCAAAATAGCTTCGCACACCCCAGAGTTGTAACAGCTCATCTGGAGCGCCGCTCTGATTGTCATCATCTGCCAGTTCGGTATAGAGCGTCAGCGGAAAACCTGCCAATTGCAGGTGCCAGGCTGCATCGACCGCAGCACGCTGGTCGGCTGGAATTTCATCACGTTTGTCATAGCTGACCAAATCCCACAGGGTACTGAACCCGTTACTGCGGCCTTGGCCGCCCCATTGGATCACACGGCTGGCGCCCAGTTCGATAGCCGGTACTGGCCTGAGCGTCAGTCGCCCCCCCCAATAACGGGTTTGTGCCACCACACTGTCATGCTGGCCATAGCCAAGGAAAGTGGTGGCCGACCAAGGACCCAGCCAGCGCAACCAGCTGCGTTCATCCGCTTGCCAGCCATGCCGGGTTAGCCGGACGCTGGGCATGGGCCGCGCATTATTACTGAGCAATAAGCTGCTTTGTTGTCCCGGCCCCCACCAGACAGCTGCCTGGTCGACCTGCAATACCCAGTTACCGCGAATTAACGCCAGGTAACTGCCGTCCAACGTACTGGCTTGTTCGGTGTTGTCGTCATCCAGCTGGCGTTGGTTCACTTGCAGCCGCCCGGCCACCGCATCGGATTGCACTTCGTGGAATAGACTGGCCGCGGCGTCTTCATAATAGGTTTCACCAAAATACTGGTGATTGGCCGTTGCGCTGTTGGCTTTAAGTTTCAGACCAGTCTGCTGACTTTGCCGGTTGACCGTTAACGCACTGCGTAAATGCGCCACTGCGAATTGCAGCGCCGGGCTTAAAGCAGCGCTGTCGATCCGATTTAAATCGATAGCAATGTTCTTCCACATGATGGGATAAGTGTTCACCGGGCCGCTCAACAAGCCAGCTTGGGCCAGGCTTTGTAACGACTGACGCAGATAGTTGTCCTGCGTATCGAGCCAGGGGGTGGCAACAGCTGGTGCGACAGCAAGCGCCAAAGAGAATGACAGCGAGTACAGCTTCAGTTTCATCGGCCTAATTTCCGGTTAAGAGCATCCAGCACCTGAGTTGCGACAAATGGCGACACGTCGCCGCCATGCCGCGCCACTTCTTTCACCAGCGTGGATGAGATAAACATGTTTTTTTCTGATGGCGTCATAAACAAGCTGTCGAGATCCGGGTTCAGTTGACGATTCATGCTGGCAAGCTGGAATTCATATTCAAAGTCAGCGACGGCGCGCACCCCGCGGATCAACACTTGTGCCTGATGGATACGGCCAAATTCAGCCAACAGGCCGGTAAAACCAACCACCTGCACGTTTGGCAGTTCGGCAAATACCTGCTGTGCCAGTGCGACCCGTTCCTCGAGACTAAACATCGGCTGTTTACTCGGATTTGCAGCGACTGCCACAATTACTTCGTCAAACAAACGTGCTGCGCGGATCACTAAATCAGTATGGCCATTGGTCAGCGGGTCAAAAGTACCGGGATAAATCGCTTTGGTTTTCATGCAGGAACCTGTGGTTGCCTCTGCTTTGGCGCAAAAGCATGCGCTGCAGTCAGGACTGGTAATTTTTTTCGATTTGACGTTACTATACCAAAATAATTCCTTTCACTATAAGCCCGTGCCGGTCATGGACAAGAAGTTGCGCACTAAAGATAAAATATTACAAGCCAGCATCGAGTTGTTTA
>JACCDS010227958.1_pt1 | contig 13445 bp, 12 predicted proteins | sample 7446441 | NCBI WGS metagenome assembly JACCDS01 (sample SAMN15323445, study PRJNA562643) | freshwater metagenome | isolation source: river surface water | place: USA:Blue River Watershed | collected 2017-08-17
ATTGCCCGCGGCAGTGATCACAAAATCGCAGCAGGCACAGGTCAGTACCGACAGCAGCTACGGCGATTTTCAGCGCAACGGCTACGCCTGGGGCTGGTACACCGGCCCTTACCAAGGCCAGACTATGTTGCATCATTTCGGCACTTTCCCAGGCTACAGCGCGCATCTGTCGTTCCTGCCGGGCCAGCAGATGGGCCTGGTGATTTTGCATAACGAAGACATGCTCAGCCGCGACATGAACAACCTGATCGCCGATTATTGCTATGGCCTGCTGCTCGGCGACCGCGACACCAAAGCACGGGTGCAGGCTGGTTTTGCCAAACTGCAGCAAAAACTGGCGCAGTTGCCGCAGATGAAACAGGCGCAGCAGCAAAAAATACAAGGGCGTAAAACGCTGCTCAGCCTGCCACGCGAGGCTTACAGCGGCCGCTATCTGCATCCGCAACTGGGTGAAATGATCGTTAGCCTGAATGCCCAGCAGCAACTGGAATTCCGCTGGGGCGCTCTACACGCCATAGCAACCGGCTTTGACCAGCCGGATACGCTGCGACTGGAGCTGGTTCCCAATTCTGGCGACGTATTAACCTTTGCCGTGGAAAATGGCACAGTCCGGCAGCTGACGTTTAGCGATATGACTTTTATCAAACAGCGCTGAAGGGCCAACGGATCCAGGCCTGATTGCAATAAGTCTTTACAGCAGAATTTATTAACATTATTTTAATAAAAACTGCGAGGTAAATGATTGATGGAGCTGGCACATCTGGCAAATATCCTGCTGCATATCGGCAGCGGGACTGTGGCCATCCTGATTGGGTTTTATCTGCTGGTACGCCCCAAAGGCAGTGCAGAACACCGACGCTGGGGCCGCCGTTTCGGCTTTTTTACCGCAGTGGTGGTGCTCTCCGCCGCCACTGGTTTACTGCTGTTTCGTTTCCTGCCGCTGTTTGCCGTTTTAACAGTGTTGGTTGGCTATCAGCTGCTCAGCGGTTGGCGGGTGATTTATACCCAGGCTAAAGGCCCGGCATTACAAGATGCAGTCTGGACCGCGCTGACGGCGACAGGCGCTTGGCTGCTAACCCCGATTTTGTTGGCGCGACATCAGGGGGACCCAACTGTTTTATGGTCCACACTCAGCGCTCTGTGCTGCATTTTGTTGTACGACAGTTTGCGCTGGTTGTTTCCGGCTCGCTGGCACGCCCGGCTATGGCGGTATGAACATCTGTACAAAATGATTGCGTCGATTTTTGCCATGCTGTCGGCTTTGGCTGGCAATGTATTGCGCGACTGGCAGCCCTGGTCGCAGATATTGCCATCGGTGATCGGCATTGTGCTGATCCTCGGCTTTGGCTGGCAACAGGCACGACAAGGCTATCTGGCAAAACCATAAACGAATGCCTTGAAAAAACAGGAACAAACGGCATTTTATCGCGTATTAGCGCTTTGACCCGCGTTGAATTTGCCCCTATGATAGCGCCAACTTGTTGAACTTATTATCAATCGTCTGCTAAACAGACAGGAAATGTGATGAAAATAGCCCTGATTGTAATTATCGCCGCGGCGGTGCTGTATTACTTCTACAACAACATCAATAATCAGAAAATCGCGACGCAAAATATCGAACAGGGCGACGTGTTCCTGGCGAAGAACGCCAGCCGCGACGGCGTCAAAACCACCGCATCTGGTCTGCAGTATGAGATCCTGCAACAAGGCAGCGGCACTAAACACCCAACTGAAGTTTCCACCGTCAACGTGCATTACCACGGCACGCTGACCGACGGCACTGTGTTTGATTCGTCGGTCGAACGTGGCGAATCGATCAGCTTTCCGCTGAACCGCGTAATTAAAGGCTGGACTGAAGGTGTGCAGCTGATGAAAACCGGCGACAAATTCCGCTTCTTTATCCCGGCCGACCTTGGCTACGGCAGCCGCAGCGCCGGCAAAATCCCGCCAGGTTCAGTGCTGATTTTTGACGTCGAACTGCTGGCGATTGAATAACCCGGATAGCTGATGCGATTTACAAAAATGGGGCTGGCGCCGGCATTCTGCTGATCTCAGCAGCGCTGCCGGCAGCGGCGCCAGGCGCGAGATCCGCGGTAGGTGTCGCCAGATAATAATCGCGGATCTGTTGCAGTTGACCACTCTGGTACAACTGCAACCAGGCGGCATCCAGTCTTCTGAGCAGTTCCGGGCTGACCGAAACACGGCTGAAACCAAAATACACCGGATCGGCATGGACCAATAACAGCGGCTGATAGACGGTTGCCTGCCCTTTCACCCGCCAGAACCAGGCGAGCTCTTCTTCCAGCACCGCCTGTACCCGCCCCGACTCCAGTAACGCCAGTTTGTCCTGATTCGATACCATCGGATAGAAGCGTCGTTGCAGCACCGGATCGTCGCGCAGTTGTTGTAACTGCGGACCAAAATAGCCGCCGTTCAGCACGGCGATCAGCATACTGGCCGGCCACTGCGGCAGATCGGCCAGCTGCAATAGCGGCGGCACTTTGGCCGGATCTGCGATCAGCCACATTCGCTCCTGATGATGCGGACCGATAAAAGCGATGTCTTTGGCGCGGATTTGGTTGTACGTCAGCTGACTGATCACATCAATCTCGCCCTGTTGCAGCAGCTTTAACGCGCGCGCCCACGGCGAATTAACAAAACGGACGCGACAGCCAACCTGTGCCGCCAACAGCCGGATCATCTGTACATTTAAGCCTTCGGGTTGTTGTGGCGTCAGCACGATATGCGGCGGAAATGAAGTGTCTAAAGCGAAACGCAGTACACATTCAGGCGACTGGTGATCAGGCTGGGGCTGCGCAGCATAGGCCGGAGCGCAGCAATATAGCCACAGCGCGCTTCCCAGCCAGCGACCAGCTGCCATCTTATGGCGTAAACCCATCCTGAATATCCCTATTTTTTGACAGCGCAGTGAAGCCGCCCAACGCACGGCTTACACAAACCTTGGGCGCTGTAGAAGCCAAACTATAGCACGGCGCAACTTGCTGCCGGCGGTTTGACTCGGCCCAGACCACGCACCTTGAGCTCCGCTCAAGCAGAATGCGCCAATATTCATTTTTCTTCCCGACGCCAGCCGCGTATAACACTCAATTAACAGCAACGCTCGGACGTCTAGCTATCTAAAAACAACCGACACATGTAGCACTTCAGCTACAAAGCCGTGCAAAGGTTAGACAGATACAGCGGCAAGTTCCGGCGCCGCATCCCGCAGTTCAGCGTGAGTGACCAATCATGGGAGAGCAGATCAGATGAAAGCAGATTTTACATTTTCGATTAAAAGCCTTTGTTTTGATGAGAATTATCATCCGTCCGACAGCACGCGGCTGACTACCAACTTTGCCAATCTGGCGCGTGGTGGCCAGCGGCAGCAGAATTTGCGTAATACGCTTTCGATGATCAATCAGCGCTTTAACTCTCTGGCACACTGGGACAACCCGGCCGGCCAGCGCTACAGCGTGGCGCTGGAGATTATTTCTGTCGAGATCCAGATAGAAAATGCGGCCAATACCTTTCCGTCGATTGAAGTCTTAAAAACGAACATCATTGACCACAGCACCGGTGAACGGATTGAAGGGCTGGCTGGTAATAACTTCTCGTCTTACGTGCGGGACTATGATTTCAGTGTGTTACTGCCGGAACACAACAAAGACCAGCCGCAATTCAGCATTCCGGACAATTTTGGCGACCTGCACGGCCGGTTATTTCAATCTTTTGTCCACTCAGCGGCTTACCAGCAACACTTTCAAAAACCACCGGTGATTTGTTTAAGCGTGTCCGACAACAAGATTTATCAGCGCGCGGCCAATCGTCATCCCGTACTGGGGGTGGAATATCTGCCGAATGAAACGTCTTTAACCGAGCAGTACTTCAAAAAGATGGGGCTGAATGTGCGTTATTTCATGCCGGACAACAGCGTTGCGCCGTTGGCGTTTTATTTCTTTGGCGATTTGCTGAACGACTACAGCAATCTGGAACTGATCAGCACCATCAGCACGATGGAAACCTTTCAGAAGATTTACCGGCCGGAAATCTATAACGCCCACGCCGTGGCAGGACAGCGTTATCAGCCGGATTTGACCAGTCAGGCGCATTCAACCACCAAAATCGTCTACGACCGGGCAGAGCGCAGCCAACTTGCCGTCAAGCAAGGCCGGTTCGCTGAGGAACACTTCATCAAACCGTATAAAACGCTGCTTGAGCAATGGTCTGCCCGGCATGCGTAAGCGCTGGCGTTCCGATCTTCCCGATTCCAATAAGGCATTCATTATGAACAAATTACTTCCCACCTCCACCGCCGGCAGCCTGCCAAAACCCATCTGGCTGGCTGAGCCCGAAACCCTGTGGTCGCCATGGAAACTTGACGGCGCAGCCCTTCACGACGGCAAACAAGATGCGCTGTGTTTGGCGCTGCACGAACAACAACAAGCTGGCATTGATATCGTCAGTGACGGTGAACAAAGCCGCCAGCATTTTGTCACGACCTTTATCGAACACTTAGCCGGCGTCGATTTCCAACAACGCCAGACCGTGCGCATCCGCAACCGTTATGACGCCAGCGTGCCCACTGTTGTCGGGCCGGTGTCACGAACCAAACCGGTATTTGTCGAAGATGCCAAGTTTCTACGCAGCCAAACTACCCAACCAATTAAATGGGCGCTGCCAGGCCCAATGACGATGATCGACACGCTATATGACGCGCACTACCAAAGCCGCAAGGAACTGGCGTTTGAATTTGCCAAAATCCTCAATGAAGAAGCGCATGAACTGGCCGCCGCCGGTGTCGATATCATCCAGTTTGATGAACCGGCTTTTAATGTGTTTTTTGATGAGGTAAATGACTGGGGCATCGCCGCATTAGAGCGCGCCATCGAAGGGCTGCCGTGCGAGACCGCCGTGCATATCTGTTACGGCTACGGCATCAAAGCCAACACCGACTGGAAAAAAACGCTCGGCAGCGAGTGGCGGCAGTACGAAGAAATATTCCCGAAACTTCAGCAATCCAACATCGATATCATTTCGCTGGAATGCCATAACTCGCGTGTGCCGCTGGAACTGCTGGCACTGATCCGCGGCAAAAAAGTGATGGTTGGTGCTATTGATGTGGCAAACCATGCCATTGAAACGCCGGAAGAAGTGGCCGCGACGCTGCGCCAGGCGCTGCAGTTTGTCGACGCCGATAAGCTGTACCCCTGCACTAACTGCGGCATGGCACCACTGCCACGCGAAGTGGCCCGGGGCAAATTACAGGCGCTGCAAGCGGGGGCGGAGTTGGTGCGGCGGGAGTTGCGGGGAGCAGCTGAATAGCTTTTAGGGGCGGCGCGACGCTGTGCCGACTAACCACCGCCCGACTGGCTGGTCTTTTTGATCACCAGGCTGGTGTCGGCGCTATCCTGCTGCACCGGCACCAGGCCGTGTTTACGGTCTTTGGCTTTTTCGAAAGCCGCGTTCATCTGCTTCACCACCGGGTCGTTCGGATTATTTAATTCGCCATTGCGCAGTTTTTAGGCGTGGATTTTCTTCTGCAACTTCGCGCCCGCCACCACATAAGACGCGGCATCCACCACGTCGTTGCCGGTATCCAGCGTGACCGCAGTGTGTTTGCCAACTTTATGAATGGTACAGGCGCTAAAACATAGCGGAGTTAACAAAAGGCACAAGCGGAATAATGTTGTCATGACATGTCCATATGGTGAAAAATTTGAAGCTAACCGCTTGAAAATGAATGTTATCTGAACTGGTAATATGCAAACTATTGAAGGCTGGGCAGCCTGGTCGGGTAAAACAGATTCACAGAAGGCTTCTCTGCAACTTCAGCCAGCAGTGCCAAAGGAAGCGGTTGTGAGCTGACAGCTCCATTAATAGGCCAAAAGCAATTGATAGCATGAATGCACCTGTCACCTCAGACATCGCAAAAATATCAATTTTTTGTAAACAAATAACTTGTTTGTCCGCAGTATCTTCATTTAAGTTACAGGAACACTGCCAAGGCTCCTCTGTAGGTCCGGTGCGGATGGCAGGCTAAGCAGCACAAATGCTACATTGTGCTCAGCGTAAATAAAGGAATATTGAATGCGCAAACTCCTATCAGCCCTGCTTGTGCTCGGCTTCTGTACCGGTTTATTTGCCAACCCACAGCCAATTTATGAATTAGATGCCAACCGCGGCATTGTGAAAGCAGACTCTACCGCGCCGGTTCACTACCAGCACTATGACCAATACCTGTTTTTTGCCAACGGCACTGCCAATCTGTCGTTACCTAAGTCGGAACGTTATGCGTTTGGCTCGAACGATATCTGGCGGCTAGATACCAAAACGAACATCGTAGTGCGGGTAGTTGGAGATAATTCTTACACGGAGAAAACCAGCCGTCCTTATTATGTCGCGAATAACAGGATCCTTTATTTCACCTACAGCAAAGGCTTGGTCATTGCAGATCTGGACGGAAAAATTCTGCACGAACTGCCTTCATTGCGAAACTCCGATGTGATGAACGAAGCCGATAAAATGAGTCTGGTCGGCGGTTATGTTTATTTCCCGGCGATTAACAATAAGACCCAGAAAACCGGCTTATGGCGCAGCAATGGCACTGCCGAAGGCACTGAGGAAGTCACCTTGTGCACAGGTACAACCTGTTATGCAGCACCGCAGAACTTCCAGACCAGCGCCAATAAATTGTTTTTTATTGCCACCGCGGCGGATGGCAAACACGCACTCTGGACCATCAACAGTCAAAACAAAGCCGTGATGTTTCAGGCAACCAGCCCGGAGATTAACAGTGGTGAGCGCTTGAAACCCTACCGGGATGGGGTGGTACTACAGACCAAGACCGAGCTGTGGTATGCCGATGGCACCGAAGAAGGCTCATATGCCATTAAACAGCCCCTCAACAACAACATCGTGCAGGCAGTCGCCAGCGACGGCGACAATATGCTGATTGCTACCACCGATCTGTTTGTCATCCCTCAGCATGGCAAAGGTGCAGGAAAAAAGATTGAAATGGAGCTTTTGGCTGAGCCCAAAAACTTCACGGTGTTAAAAGACAAAATCTTCTTCACAGTAACCCTCAAAACAGCCAACGGCCAGCGTCTACACGACAAACTGATGCAACTGGATGGCACCAATAGTCCAAAAGAAATATATGCCTTTGAAAATGCCAGATTCTTCGACCATAAAATTATGGGCAGCAAAGGCAATAAGCTGTTGTTGTTGCGTTATAAATATGACCTGATTTCCCCAGAGGTCCCCACCACCGAACTCTGGGTCAGTGACGGCACCAAAACCGGCACTGCTAAAATCTCCGATGCTGGCGTGCCACATCCTCTGTGGGAGAAAAACAGTTGGGCTTTTGTCAAAGACGCTCTTTATTTTTCCGGTTACAGCGAACTGACTGGCCTGGAACTTTGGCGCAGCGATGGCACAGCGCCAGGTACGGTGCTCAGCAAAGATTTAGGCTTTGGCCTGCCCAAGGCCCATATCGGCCAGATGGTAGCTAACGGCAGCAGTATGTTTCATTTGCTCGACCACCAATGGTACAAATCTACAGGTTCCACTCAGGGTAATATGCGGGATGTGCAGTTGTGGAAAACTGATGCCAGCACCCTGCGTAGCAGCTTTATCGCCGAGTGGCCGGAGTTTGATATTGATTTTACCAGGCCTATGATTGTGTCCGGCAATGGCGTCTATCTGTGGGTCCGTAATAACGAACAGGCAGCTACCTATGACCTGATGTTTTACCACCAACAAAACGGGACTTTTTCTAAAGTACTGGGGGCCGTGCAACAGAGCTGCGAAAACAACAGGCCTCATCGTTTCCAGGAGCAAAGCATCGGCAACCTGTTTTATTTTCAGGCACCGGTGGGCACCATCTATGACTACAGCTGCCAGTTATGGGTCAGCGACGGTACTGTAGCCGGCACCAAGGCGATTACCAGCTTCGCCAAAACGCTCTTCAACACCAGCCTCATCAACCAAACCGCTCAGCTGCACAACGAACTTTATTTCACTCTCGATGTGTTTGGCACTGACACCCCTGAACTCACGACTCAAGTCTTTAAAACCGATGGCACAGCCGCAGGCACCAAAGTGGTCTTTAGTGTGCCCAAAGATCCCGAAAGTACGGTGACCTCTATAAGTCAACTGAGCGCCAACGCGGCTGGCGTTTTTGTTGTGACGGCGTCACTGCAACAACAGCAGACCCGCCAGCAGTTGTGGTATTGGGATCAGCAGCAGCTGACAGCCCTGAGCGAGCTGACGGATGTCTATGATTTTGTGCGTTTTTCCGATGGTATTGCCTATATTTCCGGCGGTAGTATTTATCGCAGTAATGGCACAGCGGCGGGCACCGGCTTGTTGCTGAAACTGCCACCACCAACCGGCCCGAATGAAGGCTTCAACCATTTAACGGTAACCCCGGATTTCCGCTATTTATTCTTCAGCGGTAAAGATGACAGCGACAAAATCAGGCTTTGGCGTTCAGATGGCAGCGGCGCGGGTACCGTCGTTATTGGTCAACCGCTCAGCGCGTTCAATTTCGCCCTGCATGCGCAGGTGGGCCAGGATGTTTATCTGACCACCTACCACAGTATTTCCAACCTGAGTTATGTCGAACAGCTCAGTCGCTATTCACTGACGGATACAACTGCCGTGGACATTTATTCGCAGCGTATTGCCGACCTGAATAACCTGTTACCAGTCGTCGCAGCGCAGGGCCGCATCTTTATTGGCAGTAAGTTGCAGTTACCCAGCTTTGGCGGACCTTATGTCACGGCCAACCTCGATGATGGTGATTTCGACAAAGACGGCGTCCTGAATAAAGATGACGTTTTCCCGCTGCATCCGGATGAATTTGCTGACTTTGATGGCGACCGCCTCGGCGACAATGCCGACCCAGATGATGACAACGATGAAGCTGTGGATACGGCCGACTTGTTTCTGAAAAACGCGCTGGAATGGCGGGACCAAGATCAGGATAAAACCGGCGATAACGCCGATAACGACGACGACAATGATGGTGTCACTGACTGGTTAGACGCCTATCCGCACGATGCATCCAGGCACACCAATCAGGTCAGTAACCCGGGCACCGGGACGACTGAACCGACCCAGCCGGCAAAACCGGTCACAGAAAGCAGTTCCGGTGGTGCCGTGCATTTTTGGTTGTTACTCTGTGGTTTGGCGTTAGCCGCCCGACGGCGTTGTTAACCAGCGCCGCCCGCTGGTGGCAACCCACTGCTGGCACTTCTTTTTGCGGCGGTTAGGTGCGGCAGCTACAGTTAGCACAATCATGACCTGAGGCAAGTAGCAGGTATCTGCATGCAAAAACGTGATTTTTTACGCTTACTGAGTGTGTTGCTGCTGGCCAGCAGCCCGGCCTTGGCAAGGCCGCTGTTGGGGCCAGCCGGAGCGACCGGCAAAAAACGTATTCTGGTGATTGGCGCCGGTTTGGCTGGTCTTGCCGCCGCCCGCGAATTAAGCCGCCTTGACCATGATGTTACTATTCTGGAAGCGCGTGACCGGATTGGCGGGCGGCTTTGGACCAGTTCGCAGTGGCCAGATTTACCGGTCGATTTAGGCGCCAGCTGGATCCACGGCGTCGACGGTAATCCGTTAAGCAAGCTGGCAGACGAGATCAACGCTACACGGCTGGAAACCAGCTACGAGCGCAGCGTGGTCTATCACAGCAACGGCCAGCCACTCAGTGCTGCCGATGAAAAACGGCTGGACGCGTTAAAACAACAGGTTGAACAGCTGCTTCAGCAGGCGCAGCAGCAAGACGAGGACAGCTCAGTGCGTGCGGCGCTGGCAGCACTAAGATCAGGACAGCTCAGTGCAACGCTGACCGGGCAAGATACCGACTGGCTCAATTTTATTCTGTCCGGCACGCTGGAACAGGAATTCGCCGGCAGCGCCGATCAGCTTTCGGTATTCTGGCATGACAGCGGCAAAGTTTTTGTCGGCGAAGATGTGTTGTTTGCCAAGGGTTATCACCTGATCAGCAATTATCTGGCGGCGGGCCTGCAGATCAAACTCGCTGAGGTGGTGCAGGCCATCAACTGGAGCGCTGCTGGGGTAGAAGTGACTACCTCGAAACAACGCTGGCAGGCCGACCAGGTGCTGGTCACAGTGCCGCTTGGCGTGCTGAAGAAAAACCAACTGCAATTTAATCCGCCATTACCGCCGGCCAAAAGCGCCGCCATCCGCAAACTGGGCATGGGCGTGCTGAATAAGTGTTATCTGCGCTTTGACCGGGCCTTCTGGCCGGACGACGTCGACTGGTTGGAATACATATCCCCCCGCCACGGCGAATGGACCGAATGGGTCAGCCTGCTGCGCACAACCGGCAAACCGGTATTACTTGGCTTTAACGCCGCGGACCAGGCCACAGCTATCGAAGCATTGACCGACCAGCAAATTGTCGACAGCGCCATGGCCACGCTGCGCACTATCTTCGGCAACCAAATCCCGGCGCCGCAGAGTTATCAAATCACCCGCTGGGCCTCAGACCCATTCAGTTACGGCTCCTATTCATTTCTGGCGGTCGGTGCAACCCCGGCAATGCGCCAACACCTCGCAGCACCGCTTGGCCAGCAGGTATTTTTCGCCGGCGAAGCCACGCATCCCGACTACGCCGGCACCGCACATGGTGCTTATTTATCGGGGATCGCCGCAGCGACCACCATACTGCAAGCAAAATAGCCGGAGTCAGCAGACCATGATGGATGTTTGGGTTGCAGTACCGGGGCGCTCACTTTTCAGCGCCGGAGCTGATACACATAAACGTCAAGCAGCTGACCATCGGCCAATAAGGCCTGCGTCACATCACGTTGGTATTGTTCACCTTCAAATTCATCAAGCCGTGGCCATTCGTGTTGTAACCCCTCGGCAGACAACACAAATCCTGCCACAGGAGCCGCAGCGTCGTCGATAACAATGCCGGGATAGCCTTGCTCAGCGCCCCAACCCGCTTGCAACAGATGACCACGGACGCTCGCATTCTGCCAGGTACCTGTCAGATGGCTAAGCACGTGCGCATTTGGCCTGCCAGGCGCAAGCGTGCCATAAACGAAAAGACGGTTGAGCATCGGAAAACCCTTCTAAGAGCAAACGCCGTGCAGGCACATGGCCTTGGTGTATGTAGCAATCAAGTGACACCGGGTCATAGTCAAAGTCCTCAAAGTGCCTGCTCAGTCAGTTGTTCACGACACCACTGCTCAGCTTCTGCCAGAGTCGCAAAACCTGCCAAATTCATCCCGCTTTTCTGCCGGGTTTGCTCAAGAATCTGCCGTTGGATTGAGGTCGAACACACAGACGCAATCGCCACACAATCATGCTGTAGGCACCACTTGTAACTAGCACCAATCACTTTCATCACCTCGGGCGCACCCAACGTTTCTTTGTCCAGCACATCAATGCGTGCCCAGGCACTGCGTTGGCGTTGGCTTTGGCTTTGGCTTTGGCTTTGGCTAACGCTATGTTGGATCTGCAAAAAACCAGCAGTAACGCCTTCCATGTTAAAAGGCCCCATCACATCGACATACAAAAGATCCGCATCCCAACGTAAAAGAATCTGACCATGAGACTGTAAAGACATAGTGATGCTAACCGACGACAAAAAACTGATACCTCAGCCAAGGCTAGCATAAATCAAGGCCGCGTTATGCTACAGACAGCAGCTAACCCGCAGCGCTCAGCACCTGATAGCGATAACCGCTAAAAAGCAGATCAACAAGCGCAGACATCAAATCACCAAATGAAGCCAAATAAGCTACGAATGCAGCCCTTTAGGCTTCACTGGTCAATTATTGGAAAAAGCGAAGGCAACAAGTGGGTGTGCTGTCCGAATCAAATAAGTAGCTATCCAAGATTACATTATTTACAAGCAAAGCAGTTCTGAGCGAAACTCCATGCTGTACACATAACAAATACAAACGACATTGAACGATGGGAATAAGGATTTAGGGATGAAAAGCTTATTGTACTATCTGCTGATTGCGTTCATTGGCTGGAAGGCTTACCAGCACTTTACCAAAGACGAATCAGCACTAGAGACGCCCACTCAAGCACCAACGACCACTCTGAGTGACGCGTTCCAGGTTGGAGCGATACAACCGCAAGACGATGAACCCGCACTGCAACTAGCCAGCCCCAGCTTTGTCTGTGATGGTCGCAGCCACTGCAGTCAAATGCGCTCATTGGCTGAAGCCAAATTCTTTATAAAAAATTGTCCGAATACAAAAATGGACGGTGATAAAGACGGCAATCCATGCGAGGGCCAGTTTGGCTATTAGCCAAGCCCCATTCACTGGACAGCAATCATAACCGGTAAGATTCGGGGAGGTGTCCAACGAAATTCCTCAAACAGATGACACTAAGGGCTTACTTTGCCAGGTATCCAAAAAGCGATGATTGTTGCATGCATAAATATCAGTCACGAACGACCTTAGTCTCGTTGTACTTTTTGTCACAACAGGGGATTTCCTTTCTCTTATTGCTGCCGCTTTTGGGCTATAGCTGTTACTTTTTTTACTCAAGCGGTGAAGTGCCGTTCGGTGGGCGCACCGGCCATATTCACTTTCATAAAGAAAGTGCCCCATTTTTGTTTTGGCTGGTGTGGCTGGTCTTTTTTGCCTGTTTTTTGGGCTTCTGTGCGCTTTTTGTTGATCAATTTTATAAAAAGACACGCAGAGTAACTGAGCTTAGGCGGAAGCCGTATGCGTAAAATTAAGTAGATTGTTAACTAAAGAATTTAGAGCGACGCGTGTTTACCTCAACTATCCCTGCATCGGGTCTCTCACAAAACAGAGATTTAATACCGGGCAGAGGGCAGCTGCGGTTTCCTGCATAGTGGATGGTGCATTTCGCCTGGCTCAATGCACCCTACAAATTCCCTTAAACCCGCATACGGGCGACCATAAAGGTCGCCCCTACTGCGCCGTCAAAAAAGTCCGATAAGAACTATTCCCGCTGACCAACTGATACGGATAACCCAAAGCTTCTAAATGCCCTTCAATCTCGGCAGGCTCGGCAATCTCAAACCCTGCCAACACATCGCCGGTGGCGGCGCCGTGGTTGCGGTAGTGGAATAATGTGATGTTCCATTTTTCGCCGAGGGTGTTGAGGAAGTTCATCAGTGCGCCGGGGTATTCCGGGAAGTTGAACTGGTAGACTTGTTCGTTGACGAGGCGCGGTGGCATGCCGCCGACCATGTGGCGCACGTGCAGTTTGGCCAGTTCGTCGTCGGATAAATCCTGGAACTGATAGCCGGCGTCCGTTAGTGCTTGAGTGACTTGTGCCAGTTCCTGTGCGCCGTTACGCAGCTTGATGCCAACAAAAATATGCGCCTTGTTGTCACTGGCATAGCGGTAGTTAAATTCGGTGATGGCGCGGCCGCCGAGCGTCTGGCAGAAGCGGCGGAAACTGCCTTTTTC
>JACCDS011497799.1_pt1 | contig 13445 bp, 14 predicted proteins | sample 7446441 | NCBI WGS metagenome assembly JACCDS01 (sample SAMN15323445, study PRJNA562643) | freshwater metagenome | isolation source: river surface water | place: USA:Blue River Watershed | collected 2017-08-17
AACGTAAACCCAACGTAAACCCAACGTAAACCCGGCTGGCGCTGTCGAACAAGAACTACCCCTGATGGGAGTGATTTCTCATATCGACATTGCCAGCCGGGTTTGCTGATTTGATCGCGCACTTCGCCTCGGTGTTCTCACCGCAGGCAGGTACTTCGTTGCGTAGCCTGCTCGTGGGCGTAATTTTTGGCACCGGCAAACGAACGGTGACGGCCGCTTTAGCAGTCATGGGCCTGGATGATCCCCCCGAGCGATGGCTTGCCCGCACCGCGGCCAAGCGCGTTTGCCATGGCGTGTTCCGCTCCTTCCATTTCCAGACAACCTCCGTGTTTGTGCGACGATGGCAGGGGAAATCACCTTCAAGGAAGTCTGTGCCCACTGGGGCGTGAAAACCCAACGGCAATGGTCCGCCCGTTCGATTGCCCGGACCACGTCGATACTGTTTTCTTTGCCCGTACAGATGGTTCAGCACGCTCAGGCGGCTGGCACGCCCGGACGAGATTCAGGCGGCAACGCTGGGGAGATTCTTGTCAACGCCTGCCTGTGCCGCTTGCGCCGCTGCCTCGCGCGCGCGCCGGCTGGCTGCCTTTGAACGTGAACTCGATGGGGGCAGTCGGCGCAAGGTACGCAGAGCATCAAGATCTTTAATGCCGATCGAGCGCTGATCGACGCTGATCAGGCCAATTTCGTTGAAGGCCGACAGCGTGCGGCTGACTGTCTCGAGCGTCAGTCCAAGATAGCTGCCGATTTCGTGGCGCGTCATGCGCAGGTTGAACAGTTTGCTGGAGTAACCCATTTCGGCGAAACGCTCCGACAGCGATACAAGGAAGCGTGCGACACGTGCCTCCGCTGATAGTGCGCCGAGCATGCTGACCATCGCCTGCTCGCGTACCAGTTCGCGGCTCATCACGCTGTACATCGCGTGTTCCAGTTCGACATAGGTACGCCCGAGTTGGGTGAATTTCTTGAATGGCAGCAGGATCAGGTCGCAGTTCGACAACGCGACGGCTTCGGACGCGTAGCGGCGGGTGTGGATGCCATCGACGCCGAACAGGTCCCCCTTCATCGGAAAACTGAGCACTTGCTCGTTGCCGAATTCATCGATCAGTACGGTCTTCAGGAAGCCCGAGTGCACGATGAACAGCGTGTCGAACGGCTGGCCGATGGTGTGTATCCGCTGCCCGGTCTTGAACTGCACATGCTGGAAAAGGAATTCTTCGTCGTTCACTGATGGCGCAGAAGGGATGCGCAGCAGGTCGCACAATTCCTTCAGGTTAGACCAGAGCTTGCCCTGGCGCTGCCAACCGGCTTCCGTTGCCGACGCATGGATCGTTGGCGTCACGGATTCGTTGCGCAACTCGGAAGTGTGGGTCGATGTCATGGTCATCTCCTGTCGTAAAGGCTGGAACGATTCAGCAACGGAATCCGGCGATGTGCGTCATGTGTCATGGGGCCGCTGTGTATTGGACAGTCGCGGTCGCCGGTATGCTCTCCGGCGGGAGGACGGGCTATCGCGCTGCCGGGATCCGTGCTGGTGGATCAGTCGGGCGCTTTTTACTGCGCTTGCTGCATGTCACTCTCACTGCGCTTGCTAGTATCCCGACTCGAGTTCTTCAAAGCTATCGGGGCACCCTGAATGCTTCTGGAGCACGAACCGAGAATTCTTAAGGACTTTCCTAGCATTTTTCTCTCCTCTTGCAATGCGGCTGCGGAGCTCAAGTCACGGCCTGAACTTGTCCAGCAGCCCCTGTCCCATCGCGTACTGCACCAGTTCGGCGAGTGATGGCGTGCCGAGCTTCTGCAGGATGTGCGCCTTGTGCGTGCTGACGGTCTTGACCGACAGGTGCAACACTTCGGCAATATCGGTAACGGACTTGCCCGTCACCAGCATGTTGAAAACCTCGAACTCGCGATTGGTCAATGATTTGTGCGGCACGTCGTCGCGCGTCGGCATCGCGTCCATTGCCAGTTGCTCTGCCACTTCCATGCTGATGTACGGACGGCCGGAGCGTACCTTTCGGATCGCATTTACCAGGTCCGTTCCCGCACTCTCCTTCGTAATGTAGCCATGCGCGCCGAGCCGTATGGCGCGCGCGGCGTATTGATCTTCGTCGTGCATCGTCAGCACCAGCAACGCAATTTCCGGTGCCTCCTGCTTGATCTGCTTGAGCAAATCCATTCCGCTTCTTCCCGGCATGGACAGGTCCATGACCAGCACATCGAATCCACCCTTGCGTATCTGGGCAAGTACGTCGAAACCATCGGTTGCTTCGCCGAATACCTCGATGTCTTCTGCCTTGCTCAGGATGTACTTGAGTCCTTCCCGCATGAGCGCATGGTCGTCAGCCAATACCACCCGAATCATTCGCCATGCCCCGGAACGCCAGTGGTCCGGGGCAACGCGCTGCCGGCCTGTCGATGTGTGTCGCACTTGCCGTACGCGCGCCTGTCGCGGGCCCGCATCCGGATGCGCGCCGTGTGCTCAAACCGGCGTTCAGACATTGCGGCCGTCTCCGTGTTGCCGCTTGAAGTGGATCAATCTCATTTTCATCACGATTTCCCCTTAGTAACAAAATAGCAACATTATTGGTGAATGTATCAGCTTTTCACCGATGGACCTAGATGATTTGGATCAAATCCAGTGCGTCGTGTCGAATTTTGTGCTTGGAGAATTCGCTTTATTTCTGGCTATTAACGAATCTCGTGCTCACGATGGATTAGTTGATTTCTTTGCGGGAAATTCTTTGTGGGCAAGTCGTTGCGCGTCTCGATGCCGGCGCGACTGATAGACTCTGGCTTGCGTACCATTAAGCAAAGCGCTGCCGGCCGCGTTATGCCGCAGCATCGTACCGATCGATGCCATCGCGGCAGAGCGCGCCCAGCGATGTTCTGTTATCGGTACTCACTACATAGTCCACGCATTCGATATACGCACACCATGGAAATCAAGCCGGGCGAGATAGGGCACATCATTCAACTGGCGATTGCGCCAGTGTTTCTGTTGACGGGCGTCGGCACCAATATGCTGGTGCTGACCAACCGCCTGGCACGAATCATCGACCGCACCAGGCTGCTCGAAGAAACGATCGATCAGGAAGCGGGGATGGCCGACGGGCGTGATGCGCTGTTCCGGGCCGAACTCGACGTGCTGTTTCAGCGCGCGCGCAAGATCAACCGGGCGATTTTCCTGTCGACGACCTGTGCGTTGCTGATCTGCATGGTGGTTGCCGCGCTATTCGTCACGGACGCGCTGAACCTGCGGCTGGCGTCCGTGATTGCGGGCATGTTCGTGCTGGCCATGGTGGCGCTGACGGGAAGCTTTGTTTACCTGCTGAGGGAGGTGCTGCTGGCGACCGAGTTCATGAACCGGCAGCAGCAGCGCTATCGGACGGGACGCCCGCCGAACGCCTGACGGCGTTCAGACTGACGCGACCAGTTCGCAGCTGGCTTTGAACAGCGGATGCGCCGGTTCGCCGAACGCATCGCAGATGGTCAGGTGGTTCACGCCCTGCAGCGGGATCTCGCTGCGGAAACCCGTGTGCCATTCGGCGGCGATCAGCGCGGTCTGCCGCTTGAATTCGTCTGATTCGAGGTCACCGACGGCGGTGATGAACGGTGCCGGATGTGACTGCGGCATGCGTGCCGGCGACAGTTTCAGTGCGCTGTGGGCGTCCAGCTTCAGGTCGACGTTCACGAAGTCCGCGTGGCAGACCGGGTCGAGGTCATACAGGCCCGACATCAGCACGCCGGCCTTGACCAGGTCGCGCGGCAAGTCCGGCGCATGCGCGGGCCACAGCGTGGCAAGCATCATTGCCGCCAGGTGGCCACCGGCCGAATGGCCGGCCACGACGATGCGGTTGCGATCGAATTCCAGCCGTTCGGCGTTGCGATACAGCCAGGCGAGTGCGCGTATCTGCTGCAGCGTGATCTCTTCAACCGATGCCTCCGGCGCCAGTGTGTAATTGGTCAGCGCGATGTTGAAGCCGGCCTGACGGTAGCCCGGCACGATGAAGGTGAAATCCGATTTGTCGAGCGAGCGCCACCAGCCGCCATGGATGAACACCAGCAGCGGCGCGCCGGCACGGTAGGCCGGATAGAAGTCCAGCCTTTCCTTGGTGGCCGGGCCGAACGGCAGGTCAAGCAGGCCGGCTTGCGTGCGGCGCACGAGCGCCGATTCTTTTTGCCAGCGCGTGAAGATCTGCGGATGATCGGGAATGCCGGCGCGTGCGTTGTACTGTTCCGTGTAGTAGTCGGTCAGGGACTGCTGACGGTCGGCCGGGTGGCGGTTCGAGCTGCGCATGCGGGAATTCCTCGCTGTGTATTGGGTGGCTTGCAGTGCGCGACAGTGTAGCCTGTCGTTACGCAGGGCGATAGCGGCGACGGCGCACACCGGCGAGATGGATTGCATTGACGGCCGCTTATCGGTTCGCCTACACTGCCGGGGTTTTGGTGCCCGCCCGTCGGTCTCGACGGGCAGTTAAACGGGAAATACGAAGCTCGTCCGGTATTGCGATCGGGAGCCAACGTATGCTGCCCCCGCAACGGTAAACAAGCGCATGACTCCGGTCATGCCGTCCGCCTCAATAGCCACTGTGCTTCCAGCATGGGAAGGAGAGGCGGATACGCTTGTCAGCCCGGATACCGGCCAGACAGGTGGGAGAGGCGAACGGGGTGGTTTCGCCGGTCATCCGGTGCAGGCGGCGACGCCTGTCCGTCATCGGTTCGCGCTCCTGTTCGAATTTCGCCTGCGGGGAAGCTGGCGAAAGACTCATTTCCCTGAAATTCATGCCCAATCGCCCTACACCGTGCGGTGGCGCGCCAGTACTGGCTGCGTTGCCGGCACTGCTGTGCGCAGCCTTTGCCACTGCCCAAACGACCGAGCCGTCGAACACCATCCAACTGTTGCCGCAAGTGGTCGTCACCGCGAACCGCTATGAGCAGGACACCAAATCCATCCCTGGTCACGTGACCCTGATCACGCGCGAGCAGATGGAGGCCGCCAACGTCAGCACCATCAATGAGGCGGTTGCGCGCCTCGGCGGCATCGCCACCCGCGCCAGCCTTACCGGCGGTAACGAGCTGACCATCGATCCGATGGGCTTTGGCGACACCGCCGGTTCGAACACGATGATCCTGATCGATGGCGTACCCATTCGTGAAGGCGACATGACCGAGGTACGGCTGTCCGGCCTCCCGGTCGAGAGCGTCGAGCGCATTGAGGTCCAGCGCAGCTCCGGCAGCGTGCTGTACGGCGGCGGTGCGACCGCCGGCGTGATCAACATCATTACGCGCGCCTCCGGCACGGATCCGAAGGCAGCGACATCAGCCAGCGTCTACGCGGGTGCCGGCTCGTTTTCCACCACCGAGCTGCGCGCCAATGCGCGCTATGTGAAGGATGGTCTCGATCTGTCACTGGCGGCGACCGAGCGTGACTCCGACGGCTTTCGCCGCCATTCGGCAAGTAATGACCGCGGCCTGCTGCTGACCGCGAAATACGCGGCCAGCTTCGCGCGCTTCGGCATGAGCTTTAGTTCGGAGAACAATACCGCGCAGACGCCCGGCTCGCTGACGCTGGACGAGTTCAGGGCAGACCGCCGGATGGCGCAGCCCGCATCGGTGGCCAACCGTACGCGCTCTGATATCGAGTCCAGCCGCTTGTCGGCGTTCGCCGAGACTGAGTGGGCCGGCGTGCAGTGGCGTATCGACGCCAGCACGCGCCAGCGTGACTTCGATGCGGTTGCCGTGATGGGCGGATTCCCGGTGCCGCTGCAATACCGCGGCGACGACCAGTTCACCGGCCTCAGCGGCCAGCGCATCGACGAACTCGCGATCGGCCGCAACAGGCTGGTGTTCGGTGCCGAGCATGCCGACTGGTCGCAACAGCGCCGCTATCCCGGCTCGACGCTGGGCACTTACCAGCTCGACTTCACGTCGACAAGTTACTTCGTCAAAGACGACCTCGACCTCACGCAGCTCGGGGTACGCGTCACCGCGGGTTATCGTTCGGAGCATAACGAGCGCACGCAGCTGGCGGTCAACAGCGCCAGCCTGATCGAGAACCGCCATACCCGATCCGCCTGGGAGCTCGGTGTCACGAAGGAGCTCGATGCCCATGACAGCGTGTATGCGCGCCTGGCCACCAGCTACCGCTTTGCCAATATCGACGAATTCACCACCAGTTACGCGCCCGACTACACGGTGTTGCCCCTGCTGCCGCAGACCTCGACAGATCAGGAGATCGGCTGGAAGCACCTGTTCGGAGCGCGCGGCCGGCTGGACCTGCGAATCTACCGCAGCAACCTCGACAATGAGATCGCTTACAACAATTACGTCGGTGTCGACAACTGGGGCTTTGTGCAGGGCTCGAACGTCAACCTCGCGCCGACCCGCCGGCAGGGCATCGATATCGATTTTTCCTACCAGCTGAGCAGCCGCTGGCTGGTGGCGTCATCGCTGTCGCTGCGCGACGCGCGCTTCCGTTCGGGCGACTATGAAGGCAAGCGTGTCCCGATGAGTGCGCGCGAGGTCGTCTCGCTGCGCACCGAGTATGCGCTCGACAGCCAGCAGAAGCTGGGCGCGATGGCGCGCTGGACCTCAGCCCAGTACGTGGCGATGGATTTCAACAATGAGAGCCGCATGCCCGCCTATGCGGTTGCTGACCTGTATTACCAGTACAAGGTCGGCAAGTTCGACCTGTCCGTGAAGGCGCTGAACCTGTTTGACAAGTCGTACTACTCGTACGCAACGCGCAGCTGGGATCCGACCAGCAGCTTCCAGTACACCGCGGTGTTCCCGGATGCAGGGCGCTCGCTGTGGGTGTCCGCGCGCTACCGGTTCTGACGGGACCGCGGGTGAAGCGCGCGCTGCGCCACTTGCTGCTGCTGCTTGCCGTTGCGGTCGCTGCGGCCGTGCTGGCGATCGGTTGCGGCAGTGTCGGCTGCCAGTTCGGCGGTGGGCCGGACGATCCGGCGCTGCTGTTGCTGCGTGTGCAGCGGGCATCGCTGGCGTTTGTCGTCGGCGCCTTGCTGACGGTGGCCGGCGCACTGCTGCAACTGCTGCTGCGCAATCCGCTGGCCGATCCGTATGTGCTCGGCGTTTCGGGCGGCGCTGCCGTTGGCGCAGTGGCCGCCGGGCTGTTGCTGCCGGCGACGCTGCAGGTCTTCGGCCTGCAAGCGGGCGCGCTCGGCGGTGCGCTGCTGGCGATCGTGTTGCTATTCATGCTTGCGCAGCGCAGCCTCGTGGCGCCACCCTTGCCCACGGCCGCGCCGGGTATGCGGCTGATACTGACCGGGGTCATGGTCTCCACCGGCCTGGGCGCATTGCTGGCGCTGTTGCTGTCGCTGGCACCGGATACCCAGTTGCGCGGCACCCTGTTCTGGCTGATGGGCGACCTCGATGGGGACGGCTATGGCCTGCCTGCGTGGGCGGTGCTGCTGGCTGTTGGTACGTGGTCGATGTGGCAGGCACCGCGCCTGAATGTGCTGGCGCATGGCGACGTCACGTCGCAGTTGCTCGGGCTGCCGGTGGCGCGCTTGCGCATAGCCATCCTGCTGGCCGCATCGGTGGCGACGGCAGCGGCGGTGGCGCTGGCCGGTGCGATCGGTTTCGTCGGCCTGGTCGTGCCGCACGCCTTGCGATTGTGGCTGGGGAATGACCAGCGCCTGTTACTGCCGGCCGCGATGCTCGGCGGCGGGGCGGCGCTGATGCTGGCTGACCTGCTCGCTCGCGTCGCGCTGGCGCCGGTGCAATTGCCGGTTGGCGTGGTGACCGCGCTGGTCGGCGTGCCGCTGTTCCTGGCCATGCTGGCGAGGTCGCGATGACGGCGCTGGTCGAAACCCGTACGCTCGCCCTGCGCGCCGGCCAGCGCACCCTGCTCGCCGATCTGGACTGGCGCGTCAGCCGCGGCGAATTCTGGTGCGTGCTCGGTCGCAATGGCGCCGGCAAGAGCACGCTGTTGCATGTGCTGTCCGCACTGCGCCGTCCTGACGCCGGTGAAGTCAGGATCGACGGCCAGCCGGTCGGCGCCATGGCGCCGCTGGCGCTGGCGCGCCAGCGCGGCCTGATGCCACAGCAAACGCTCGACAGCTTTTCGTTCTCGGTGCGCGAGGCCGTTGCGATCGGGCGCACGCCGTGGCGGCTCGGCAGCGCATGGGATTCCGAACAGGATGAAGGCTTCGTGCACGCAGCGCTGGCACAGGTTGGCATGCAGGGCAGGATCGATGACGACATCCTGTCTTTGTCTGGCGGCGAGCGGCAGCGCGTCGCCTTTGCCGCCTTGCTGGCCCAGCAACCGGCGCTAATGCTGCTCGACGAGCCGACCGCGCACCAGGACGTTGCGCAGCAGTTATTGCTGATGCGGCTGATGCAACGGCTGGCCGAACGCCACGCGCTGATCATGACCTGTCATGACATCAATCTCGCTGCACGTTTCGCAACCCATGTGTTGTTGCTGGGCCCGGGCTTCCACCTGGCCGGCCCGGTATCGACCGTCCTGACGACCGACTCGCTGCAGCGGGTTTACGGCTGTGAATTCGCGCGCGCCGGCGATGCCACCGCGGCGTCCTTCATCGCGCGCTGATCCGGCACACCGCTGCACTGCTCACTGGTGCGCAATCAAGCGTTCAGGCCTTCGGCCACAGGATCATCTGGGTACAGCGAAACAGCGCGATGGTCTTGCCGGCTGCGCTCACGGTCGCGTCCCAGACCTGGGTGGTGCGGCCGCGATGTACCGGCGTCGCTTCGCATTCGAGGCGGCCGTCGCGTGCGGTGCCGAGATGGTTGCTCTTGAGCTCGATCGTCGTGAAACTCTGCGCGCCCTCGGGCAGGTGCAGCATGCAGCCGACGCCGCAGGTGGTGTCGGCCAGCAGTACGACCGTTGCCGCATGCAGGTAGCCATTCGGCGCCAGATGGTGTGGCAGCACCTGCAGCGCCGAGCGCAGCCGGCCCGGTTCGGCCGCGACCAGCTCGAAGCCAAGATGCGCGGGCAGCGTACCCTCTTGCATCTTTTTCCATCGTTGCAGTTCCTGCTCGCTCATTGCGTTCTCCGTGAATTGATCGTGATTTTTTTCCGCGCGCTGTCGATCTGCGCGCACAGGCCGGCAGTCGCAGCGGCCAACCGAGGGCCGGCGCGGTTCATGACGCTGCCATCGACCCGGAACAGATGCGCATTGCGCACGGCTGCCAAGGTGCCGAACGCACGCCAGCGGTCGAAGCCGTGCGCATCCTCGTCGCTGACGAAGATCGCCTGCGGATTGGCATTCACCACCGCTTCGCGGCTGACGGTCGGTACCAGCGGCGCCAGCGAGCCGAACAGATTGACGCCGCCGCACAGCCGGATCGCTTCAGACACGATGTGCGCATCATTGAGTGTCATCAGCGGTGACGGCCAGATCTGGTAGAACACGGTCACCGGCGTGCGCGTGGCATAGCGTTCGCGCAATGCCTGCAGCTCGGCGCGAAACTGTGCCGCCGCGGTACGCCCTTCATCGCTGCCGGCCAGTAGGGCCAGTCGCTCGAGCGTACTGGCGATGTCGTCGAGCTTGCGCGGTTCGCTGTCAAACACGGCCAGGCCGAGCGCGCGCAGTCGCGCCAGTTGCGCCGCATTGTTGCCGCTCTTCCAGCCGACAATCAGATCGGGTTTGAGCGCGAGGATGCGCTCGAGGTCGACACGCATCGCGTCGCCGACTGACGGCAAGCCACGGGCCTGCGACGGATAGTCGCTGTACGCAGACACACCGACGACGCGCGCGCCGGCGCCGGCGGCAAACAGCAACTCGGTCGCATGCGGCGCGAGGCTGACGATGCGTGCAGCCGGCGCGGACAGCGCGATACGATGGCCGCTGTCATCGACCGCGCTGACCGCTGCCGGCGCCGCTGCTGCCGTTGCCGCAGTGGCTGCGGGCAGGAAAACTGCCGGCAGCACGGCAACCAGCAAGCGCAGCAGGCCCGCGCCAGTCATATCTCGAGGTTATCGATCAGGCGTGTGTTGCCCAGCTTGGCGGCGGCCAGCACGACCAGGGCTTCGCCCGCTGCCATGTCGGCGGGCGTCGGTGGCTGCAGGTTGGCGCGCTTGCGCACGTCGACGTAATCAGGTTTCCAGCCGCGTGCCGCCAGCCTTGCCATCGCGTCCTGCCCGAGCCTGGCGAGATGGTGCTCACCGCTGCGCACCGAATCCGCGATCAGGTTGAGTTCACGATACAAGGCGGGCGCTTCCGCACGTTCGGTTTCCGACAGATAGACGTTGCGCGAGGACAGTGCCAGGCCGTCGTCGGCGCGGTACGTCTCGGCCGCAATGATCTCGGTCGGCAGCGCGAACTGGCGTGCCATGTTCCGCACGATCATCAGCTGTTGGTAGTCCTTCTTGCCGAATACGGCCACACGCGGCTGCACGCAGGAAAACAGCTTCATCACGATAGTGGTGACACCGGTAAAGAAGCCGGGACGGAACTCGCCTTCCAGCATGTCGCCCAGTTCGCTGGGCGGCTGGATGCGGAATTCCTGCGGCTCAGGATAGATATCGCGCTCGGTCGGCGCGAACAGTACATAGACCCCTTCCTTCTCCAGCTTCTCGATGTCGGCGGCGAAGGTGCGCGGGTATTTTTCGAAGTCTTCGTTCGGGCCGAACTGCAGGCGATTGACGAAAATCGATGCCACCACCGGGTCGCCATGCTTGCGCGCCAGTCGCATCAGCGACAGGTGGCCCTCGTGCAGGTTGCCCATGGTGGGAACGAACGCGGTGCGTAGCTGGCCGCGCAGGTGGTCACGCAGTTCCGCGATCGAGGAGATGATTTTCATGGGGGGTCTTCTTCGTTGAAAGAGGCCGCATGCGACGCTGTTGCCGCACCGGCGGTACTTGCCGGCGCGCCGTCAGTTCGGCGAATAGGCCAGCCGCACGTAGATGGGCGCGAACGCCTCGGCCTGGGTAATCTCGATCAGGGTTTCCTTGGCGAGTTCGAGCATCGCGATGAAATTCACCACGACCACCGGCACACCGCGCGTCGGATCGAACAAGTCCTGGAATTCGACGAACTTCGCACTCTGCAACCGGCGCAGGATCCCGGTCATGTGCTCGCGCACCGACAGCTCCTCGCGCGTGATCGTGTGCTTCGCGGTCAGCTTGGCGCGTCGCAGCAGGTCATTCCATGCCGACTGCAGGTCGGCGATGTATACGTCCGGGAAGCGGGTCACGACGGTCTGGTCGATATAGACCTGGGTACGCACGAAGTCACGCCCGACTTGCGGCAGTGTGTCGAGTTCGAACGCGGCCAGCTTGATCTGCTCGTATTCGAGCAGGCGGCGCACGAGTTCGGCGCGCGGATCGAGCGGCTCTTCGCTGCCTTCGACTTTCCTGGCCGGCAGCAGCATGCGTGACTTGATCTCGATGAGCATCGCGGCCATCAGCAGGTAGTCGGCGGCCAGCTCGAGGTTGCGCCGGCGAATCTGCTCGATGTACTCAAGGTACTGCTGCGTGACTGCCGCCATCGGGATATCGAGGATGTTGAAGTTCTGCTTGCGGATCAGATACAGCAACAGGTCGAGCGGTCCCTGGAATGCCTCAAGGAAGACCTCGAGCGCATCCGGCGGGATGTAGAGGTCGTTCGGCAACTTGAACAGCGGCTCGCCATACAGCTTGGCGAACGCAACGCCATCGACGACGTCCGGCGTGCTGTCGAGCGCTGTCTCGTTGGTCAATTCCACGGCGTCCGGCTCAGCGGCCCTGGTAGACGTAGGCCTTCTGCTTCACGCGCGATTCCTGCACGCGGCGCATTTCGTCCAGGTCAAGCCGGTCCTTGTCCCACAGCCGCGCGCGGCCAGCCCGCTGCTCGGCCTCGAGTTGCGGATTGTTCTGCTTCAGCTCGCCCAGAAAGCGGGTGAAGTCGGATACGTAAGCGCGCTGTTTCTTGAAAAAACTCATGGCCTGGATTCCGGTTGGGGATTGTCTCGGTAGGTCGGGTATTTTACCTTCAGCGGATGCGCATGCCCGGCTTCGCGCCCGGCCACGGCTCAAGGATGTACAGGCCCGGATCGGCCTTGTCATCTTTTGCCGATGCGGCCAGTACCATGCCCTCCGACACACCGAATTTCATCTTGCGCGGCGCCAGGTTGGCAACCATCACGGTCAGCTTGCCTTTCAGCTCTTCCGGCGTATAGGCCGACTTGATGCCAGAGAAGACATTGCGCAGCCGGCCCTCGCCAACGTCCAGCTTCAGCCGCAGCAGTTTGTCCGAACCCTCCACGTGCGCGCAGTCGACGATCTGCGCCACGCGCAGGTCGATCTTCATGAAATCATCGATCCTGATCTCGGCATCGATCGCTTCGATGTCGGCGACGCTGGCGGTAGCAATGGCGGGCGCCGCCTCGGCCGGCGCCTCGAACAGCGCATCCAGCATCTTCGGCTCGACGCGCGTCATCAGGTGCGCGTACGGTTGCATCACATGCTGGTCCGGCATTGCGTGCGCGATATCGCGCCATTGCAGCGGCGCGACGTTCAGCAGCGCCTCGACCTGCGCCGCCAGCGCCGGCAGCACCGGCTTGAGGTAGATCGTCAGGATACGGAAGGCTTCCAGCAGTCGCGAGCAGACTTCCTGCAGCTTCGCGTTATTGGCCGTATCCTTTGCCAGCTCCCACGGCTTGTTCGCATCGACGTAGGCATTCACCGCATCAGCTTGCTCCATCACCAGACGCAGTGCCTTGCCATACTCGCGTGCCTCATATAGCGCGGCGATCTCGGTGCCGGCACTGCGCAGGCCCGACAGGAAGCCGTCGCTGTCGGTAGCCCAGCCCATCGCCAGGCGGCCGTCGAATTTTTTCGCGATGAAGCCCGCCGCACGGCTGGCGATGTTGATGTACTTGCCGACCAGATCGCTGTTGACTCGCGCGACGAAGTCATCGGGATTGAAGTCGACATCCTCGACGCGCGCATTCAGCTTGGCCGCAATGTAGTAGCGCAGCCATTCCGGATTCATGCCGATATCGAGATAGCGCAGCGGCGAGATGCCGGTGCCGCGCGACTTCGACATTTTTTCGCCGCTGACCGTGATGAAGCCATGCACGAAGATATTGTTCGGCACCTTCATGCCGGCGAAATGCAGCATCGCCGGCCAGAACAGCGTATGGAAATAGGTGATGTCCTTGCCGATGAAGTGATATTGCTCGGTCGCGGGGTCGGCCAGGAAGGCATCGAAGTCGCGGCCATTCTTGCCGAAATAGTTCTTCAGCGACGCCAGGTAGCCGATCGGCGCGTCCAGCCACACATAGAAGTACTTGCCTGGCGCATCCGGAATCTCGATACCGAAGTAGGGGGCGTCACGGCTGATGTCCCAGTCGCCGAGGCCGGAGTCGCTGTCCAGCCATTCGCGCGCCTTGTTTGCGACTTCCGGTTGTAGACGCGCCGGATCCAGCGCCCAGTGGCGCAGGAAGTCCACACACTTCGGATCGGACAGCTG
>JACCDS011356015.1_pt1 | contig 13441 bp, 12 predicted proteins | sample 7446441 | NCBI WGS metagenome assembly JACCDS01 (sample SAMN15323445, study PRJNA562643) | freshwater metagenome | isolation source: river surface water | place: USA:Blue River Watershed | collected 2017-08-17
GATAGACAGCTTCCCGCAGAATTATCAGTGGTCGAACGCCACCTCGATCACGAAAGGCATGGCGCCGTGGGGCGCGGTCGCGCTGGGCGAGATCGACGTCGTGATCCAGCGCCTGCACCAGCGCGACAAGGAGCCGAATGCGTGGTGGGAGGAATGGTCGGCGCTCGGGGCGAAGCTGAAGGATGCGGCGGATCGCGCCGCGGCCTCGGGGCATCAGGCCACGGCGGGTAACTGCTATATCCGTGCCGGCATGTATTACTACACCGCCGAGCGCATGTTGCCGCCCGGCGATGAGAAGTGGAGGCTCTATTGCCTGAGCCTCGCCTGCAGTCAGGAAGGATTGAAGCGCCGCTATCCGAACATCGAGTTCGTCGAAGTGCCGTACGAGAACGGCACGACGCTGCCGGCGTATTTCATCAAGAGTTCGAACGCCCGGGGACGGGCGCCGACGGTCGTGATGTTCGACGGTCTCGACAACTGCAAGGAGATGAGCGTGCTCTTCGCAGGTGTGGAGCTCGCTCACCGCGGCTATCACATGCTTGCCATCGACGGCCCCGGGCAGGGCGAGTCCGTGCGCCTGCGCAACCTGCCATCGCGCTACGACTACGAGGTCCCCGGCACGGCAGCTTACGATTATGTGGCATCGCGTCCCGATGTCGATCCGGCGCGTGTGGCCATCGCGGCGTACAGCCTCGGCGGCTATTCCGCGCCGCGCATGGCGGCATTCGAGCATCGCTACAAGGCGTGCGTCGCGTGGGGCGCGATCTATGACTATCACGCCATGTGGGCGAAGCGGCGCAAGGCGATGGAAGCGAACGGGAGCTCCGTCGCCACGTCGCACTTTCAGCTGCCGTGGGTGATGGGCGTGAAGGACATGGATGCCGCGATGGAGAAGATCAGGAAGTTCAACCTGTCGGGCGTGGCGGAGCGCATACGCTGCCCGACGCTCATCCTGTTCGGCGAGAACGACCGGCTGACGACCGTCGATGTCGCGCGACAGCTCTACGACGCGGTCGGCGCGGCCGACAAGACGCTCAAGCTCTTCACGGAGGAGGAAGGCGGCGCGGAGCATTGCCAGGCCGACAACCGCCAGCTCGGCATCGACTACATCGGCGACTGGCTGTCGAGCAGGCTCTAGCCGCGGGTTGCGGCGTTTCGGGCGCACCGCGCACATCTTTTGCTCTTGTGCGGCTATCGCCTGTCATAGCGGGGGCGGCATGGCACCCAGCATTGCGTGGAAGCTCGTCAAGCAGACGGTCTCGGCGTGGAGCGACGACCACGCCTCGAGCATGGGTGCGGCCATCTCGTATTACGCGCTCTTTTCCCTGGCGCCGCTCCTGCTCATCGTCATATCCGTGGCCGGCATTTTCTTTGGCGAGGCGGCTGCGCGCGGCGAGATCATGGGCCAGCTGCAGGACCTGCTCGGCGCCGACGGCGCGCGTGCGGTCGAAGCGCTGCTGAAAAGCGTCAACAAGCCTGCGCAAGGCCTCATCGCCACGGTGTCCGGTATCGCGGCGCTGATACTGGGCGCGACCGGCGTCTTCGCCGAGCTGCAGAACGACCTCGACCGCATCTGGCGCGCGCCGGCTGTCCATGAGCAGAGCGGCGTCATGAAGCTGATACGCACCCGCTTCGTGTCCTTCGGCCTCGTGCTCGGCTTCGCCTTCCTGCTCATCGTCTCGCTGCTCGCGAGCGCGCTGGTGTCCGCTCTGGGCAAATGGTGGAGCCCGATGTTCGGCGGCTGGGAGCTCATTGCGCAGGCCGTGAACTTTCTCGTCGGCTTCGGGTTGATGACCGTGCTCTTCGCGATGATCTACAAAATCATGCCGCGCGTGAAGATCCACTGGAATGACGTTTGGATAGGCGCCGCGGTGACTTCGCTGCTGTTCACCATAGGGCGGGTGCTGATCGGACTGTACCTCGGCAAGAGCGGGGTCACCTCGGCCTTCGGGGCAGCGGGCTCGCTCGTGCTGGTGATGGTGTGGGTGTACTACTCGGCGCAGATCTTCCTGCTCGGCGCGGAGTTCACGTGGGTGTATGCGCATGCGTACGGCTCGCGCCGGGGCTCGCATGTGCCCGATGTGCTGAAGGGGCCCGGAGAGCAGCAGTCGCGCGCGATGGGCGTGTCCACGATGACCGCGGGGGAGCTCCTGGTGCTGGCGCAGCAGCAGGCGACGCACGCGAGGCATCAGTGGCGGAGCGTGGGGCTTGCCGCAGCGGCCGGGCTGCTCCTCGCGCTCGTCACGCGTCGACGCGCGAGCGGGTAGCACACGTCATCGCCAAAACGCCGGGAAATGCAATGGGGAGAGCGCGCTTTAGCGCAGAGCCGTTCCGGATACGGCGACGTCTGTGATCTGTTTCGATGCAGGCAAGTCAGTAGGACTTCGGCAACCCCAGCACCTTCTCCGCGATGTAGCACAGGATGAGCTGCGGGCTCACCGGCGCGATGCGCGGGATGAGGGACTCGCGGAAGTGGCGCTCGACGTGGTATTCCTTGGCGTAACCCATGCCGCCGTGGGTCATCACCGCCGTCTCGCAGGCACGAAAGCCCGCTTCGCCGGCCAGGTATTTCGCGGCGTTCGCTTCCGCGCCGCACGGCTTTCCGGTGTCGTACAACGTCGCCGCCTTGAACGTGAGCAGGTCGGCGGCTTCGAGCTCTATCCACCGCTGGGCGAGCGGGTGCTGGATCGCCTGGTTCTGCCCGATCGGACGGTCGAACACGATGCGCTCGCGTGCGTAAGCCGCCGCGCGCTGCAGCGCGAAGCGGCCGATGCCGATCGCTTCGGCGGCGACGAGGATGCGCTCGGGGTTCAGCCCGTGAAGGATGTATTCGAAGCCGCGGCCTTCCTCGCCGATGCGGTCGTCCGCCGGGACTTCGAGCCCGTCGAAGAATACCTGGTTCGAATCGACCGCCTTGCGGCCCATTTTCGGAATTTCACGCACCTCGACGCGGCGCCGGTCGAGATCGGTGTAGAAGAGGCTCAGGCCTTCGGTGCGCTTGCTCACCGCGTCGAGCGGCGTGGTGCGCGCGAGGAGCAGCATCTTGTTCGTCACCTGCGCCGTCGAGATCCAGATCTTCTGCCCGGATACGACGTAGCGGTCGCCCTTGCGCACGGCACGCGTCTTGAGCTGCGTCGTGTTGAGCCCCGCATCCGGCTCCGTCACGCAGAAGCACGCGCGGTCCCGGCCGGCAATGAGCGGCGGCAGCCACCGGCGCTTCTGCGCCTCGGTCGCGTACACGACGACCGGGTTCAGGCCGAAAATATTCATGTGCACAGCCGACGCTGCCGCCATGCCGCCGCCCGAGGCGGCGATGGTCTGCATCATCAGCGCCGCTTCGGTGATGCCCAGCCCCGCGCCGCCGTGCTCGTCCGGCATCGCAATGCCGAGCCAGCCGTCGGCGGCCAGCGCCTGATGGAAATCGTCGGGAAATCCGCCCTCGGTATCCTTGCGCAGCCAGTATTCGAGATCGAAACGCGCGCACACCTTTTCGATCGCCGCGCGCAGCGCGAGCTGGTCGTCGGAAAACGAGAAATTCATGGCCATGCGCCCTAGACCCCGGGAACGGAAGTCGCGCCGCTCGCGACCATCGCGGCGATCTCGTTATCGGAATAGCCCGCGTCTCGCAGCACCTCGGCGCTGTGCTCGCCGAGGCGCGGCGCCGGACTCCAGTGATCGGGCTGCGACTCCGACCAGCGGCTCGGCACGGCCATCGTCCGCAACGTACCTTCGGTGGGATGCTCCTCGCGCCGGAAAAAACCGGTCGCGTGCAGATGAGGATCGTCGAGCAGGTCGTCCAGCGTGTTGAGCGGAGTGGCCGGGATGTCCGCGGCGGCGAACGTCGCGAGCCAGTCCGCGCTCGAGCGCTTGACGAGCTCGTCGGCGAGAAAGGCGTAAACCTCCGCGATATGGCGCGAGCGAGCCTCCTGGGTGCGAAAGCGTGGATCGTCGAACATCGCGTCACACCCGATGACGCGGAAGAACGCCCGCCATTGCTTGTCGTTATAGACCAGCACGCAGATGTAGCCGTCGCTCGTCTTGTACGGCGCGCGATGCGGCGCCAGCATGCGCGGGTAGCCGGGAGGGCCGGCGGGCGGATCGAAGGTGTGGCCGCCCATGTGATCGCTCAGGATCATTTCGGCCATCGTCTCGAACATCGGCACTTCGACGGACTGGCCTTTGCCGGTGCGCTCGCGGTGGTAGAGCGCCGCGGTGAGCGCATGCGCCATGCTGAGTCCCGTGATGCGGTCGGCGATGGCGGAAGGCACGAAGCGCGGCCGGTCGCCGCCCGATGCGGCGAAGATCGACGGTATGGCGACCATGCCCTGGATGAGATCGTCGTACGCCGGACGCCCGGCGTACGGTCCCTGCTCGCTATAACCGTACGCGGCGACGTACACGATGCGCTCGTTCACGGCGCGCACGTCGTCGTACGAAAGCTTGAGCCGCGCCATCGCCTGCGGGCGGGAATTGTGCAGCAGCGCATCGGCCCGCGCCACGAGACGCAGCAGCGCTTCGCGCGCCTCCGGCTGCTTCAGATCGAGGACGACGGAGCGCTTGTTGCGGTTGTGATGAAGAAAGATATGGCCCATGCCGCTGTGCTTGAGCGGCGCTGCATGCCGGATGACGTCGCCTTCGGGCGGCTCGACCTTGATCACTTCGGCGCCGTAATCGGCGAGCACCTGGGTGCCGTAGGGTCCGAGGATCACGGTGGTGAGGTCCACGATCCGCACGCCAGTCAAAGGGCCGGCCATCAATGGTCCTCACCAGCGCGGCGCGGGGACGACTGCTCGCGCAACACGCCATCACGGGGTTCGGTCATGCTCGAAACGCTCCTGTCGATTGCCCGCGAGTTTCGCCCGCGTCGAATGTTATAGTCAACGAGGACGAATCGCGGGCACGGGAGCACGCATGCGCTACGAGCTGTATTACTGGCCCACGATACAGGGCCGCGGAGAATTCGTGCGTCTCGCTCTGGAGGCGGGCGAGGCGGACTACGTCGATATCGCACGCGTGCCGGGGAGCGGCGTGCCGAGCATGATGCGGCTGCTGGGGGACGAGCGCCTGGCGCGGCCGCCGTTCGCGCCCCCGGTGTTGAAGGCCGGCGCGCTCCTCATCGCTCAGACGGCGAACATCCTGCTGTATCTCGGTCCGAAACTCGGACTCGTGCCGCGCGACGAGGCGAGCCGGCTGTGGGCGCACCAGCTGCAACTCACCATCGCCGATCTCGTGAGCGAAGCGCACGACACGCATCATCCGATCGCCGGCAGCCTCTATTACCATCAGCAGAAAGCCGCCGCCCGGCGCCGGGCCCGGCATTTTCGCGAGGAGCGCATACCGAAGTACCTTTCCCATTTCGAGAATGTCATCGCGCGCAACCGGGGCGGGCGCGGCTGCGCCGTAGGCGGCGCCTTGTCGTACGTCGATCTTTCGCTCTTTCAGATCGTCGAAGGCTTGCGGTATGCGTTTCCGAAGGCCGCCGCGAAGGCCGAGAGGCCGTGTCCCAAGCTCGTCGCGCTGCACGACCGCGTCGCGCGGCAGCGCGCCGTGGCGCGATATCTCAAGTCGCCGCGCCGCATCCCGTTCAACGAGCAGGGCATATTCCGGCGTTATCCGGAGCTGGATGCGTGACGCGCCATAGAACGAAAAGCTTAGACGCAGAAACGCAGAGGCGCGTAGAGGACCGAAAGCGGAAACGGCAAGACACCAGGACGCCAAGGCACAGAGAACAGCTATATCGCGCCGAAGATCTAGCCGCCCAGCGCCTTTCCGTCTTCGCGTTGAAGCTTCGGGTGTGTTTCTTTATACGTTGATGACCGACGAATGATCAGCCTTTCCCCCTACACGCTCGCCTACTGCGCCGTCGTGCTGGTAGCGAGCTATGCCTTGCGCGGCAGCACCGGCTTCGGCGGTTTCGCCGCGATGCCGCTCATGGCGCTCGCTGTGCCGATGAATCTCCTCGTTCCGGTGTGGAGCCTGCTCGTCATCGCGTCCTCGGTCACCATCGTCGGCCATGACCGCGTGCATGTGTCGTGGCGCGATATCGGTCACGTCGTTCCGTCGTGCGTGGTCGGCGTGGGCATCGGCCTGTACGTCTTCACGAGCGTCGATCCGCGCATGCTGGCGCGTGCGTTCGGCCTGCTGGTGCTGGGCTACGCGATCTACACGTTATGGAAGCTGAGCCGCAATGCGCCGGGGCCGCACCGCGGATCGGCGAGCCTGGCGCACGGTGCGGGCATGCTGGCGGGCGCCATGGGCACGGTGTTCGGCACGATGTCGAGCGTGTTCTTCGCGATCTATCTCGATGCGCGGCGCATCACCAAGACGCAGTTCCGGGCGACGATATCGGCCATGATGCTGTTTCTCGCGCTGGTGCGCGGCGCCGGATACCTGGCGGCCGGCGTGTTCGGGCGAGAGGCGTTGGTGCTCTTCGCCGCCGCGCTGCCTTTCATGCTGGTCGGCATGTATCTCGGCGACCGCGTGCATGCGCGTATCGACGAGACGACTTTCAAGCGCCTGGTGTGCGCCGTGCTCCTCTTGAGCGGGGCTGCGCTCGTTCTGCGCTAGGCGCCGGAGTTGATCTACATCAGGGGCGTCCCACGCCGGCGGGCCTAGTCTAGGCGCATCCCGCCCGTGGAGGACGACGTCATGGATTACGAAGATCCCGCCTGTGCCTACTGCCCGCCGAACGTGCGCGCGTGCCGCGTGGGCGAATCGGAAGCGCGCGGCCCGGGGTTCTGTCCCGTGAAAGTCGATCCGGAAACCGTCGATCGGGCGCACGAGGTGTACTCAGACCCTCAGATCCGCGAAGTCTCGCGCGTGGCCGCCGTCGTCGAGTCCGAAGGCTATTGCAGGTGGACGCGGGTGGAGGAAGTCGTGCACTTCGCGAAGCGCATGGGCTATCGCAAGATCGGCATCGCGAATTGCATCAGCTTCGTCGATCACGCGAAAGTGCTCTCGGGCATCCTTGAAAGCCACGGCTTCGAAGTCGTTTCGGTCGCTTGCAAGCACGGCAGCATACCGAAGGAGGAAATGGGCATCGCGGATGCCGAGAAAGTGCGGCCCGGGCAGTTCGAGGCGCTCTGCAACCCCGTGTCCCAGGCCGAGCTGCTCAACGCGCACGGCTGCGAGTTCAACGTCGTGATGGGATTGTGCATAGGCCACGACAGCCTGTTCTTCAAGTACGCGAAGGGCCTCACCACCGTGCTGGTCGCGAAGGACCGCGTGCTCGGGCACAACCCGGTCGCTGCGCTGCACCTCGCCGACAGCTATTACAGCAAGGTGTGGGGACCCGACAAGCCGGCCAAGCCGCCGAGCCTGCCCGTGGCCGGAAGACGCGGCCGCAAGGAATAAAGAAACGGCGGCTTCGAGCCGCCGTTTTTCGTCCGGATCGCGCGTGCGATCAGGTATAGCCCAACCACGACCAGTAAGTCGCCCCCATCAGCATCAGCAGCCCGTAGGCCAGCACCGTAATCACGAGCCCGGTCTTGATGAAGTCGCGCGCGGTGAAGGTGTCCGTGCCGTAGACCAGCATGTTTTGCGGCGCGTTGACCGGCAGGATGAACCCGAAGCTCACCACGAACTGCATCAGCAGCGTCATGCCGACGATGTTGATGCCGGGCGTCTGCACGCTTTGCAGGACCGTGATGACGATGGGGATCATCGCCGAAGCGAGAGCGGTCGCGCTCGCGAAGCCGAGGTGAATGACGATCAGGAACAGCGACATCAGGGCGAGGATGGAGAACGCCGTCATGTTCTGCAGTCCGAACTGCTGAACGATGACGTTCGCGAGCCATGCCGCCGCCTTGGTCTGGAGCAGCGCCGTGCCGAGGCTGATGCCGACGCCGAAGAGCACCACCGTGCCCCACGGTATCCGGCTCTGCGCCTGTTTCCAGTTCATGATGCCGAGCCCCGGCACGAACATGATCGCGATGGCGGCGACGGTGGTCGAAGCCGTGTCGAACGGGTGCAGCACTTTTTCGGTGGACCACAGGGCGAGCAGCGTGACCGAGATCAGCATCAGCTTCTTCTCGTTGAGCGTCATCGGTCCCAGCTCGGCGAGCGCCTTGCGGATCGCTTCGCTCCCGCCCGGCACTTCCTCGGTCTCCGGCGGCAGCATGCGCGTCATGATGAAGTACAGCGCAATCGACATGATGATGGCGAACGGCGCGGCGGCGATCAGCCAGTCGAGCCAGGTGACCGAATGCTTGAGCATTTTTTCGATGAAGCCCACGGCCACCATGTTCTGCGCCGCGGCCGTCTTGACGCCGACGTTCCAGATGCTCGCCGTCTGCGTGGTCGTGATCATGATCAGCGCGGCGAAGCGGCTGCGCTTGTCCACGCCGAATGCGATGACGATGCCCATCATGATCGGCACCAGGCAGGCGACGCGCGCGGTGGTGCTCGGCACGAAGAACGAAAGCACGATGCCCACGAGGATCGCGCCGACGACGATGCTCCGCGTGCCGGCGCCCACTTTGGACAGGATCCACAGGGCGATGCGCTTGTCGAGGCCGGTCACCGTCATGCCGGCCGAGATGAACAGCGCCGCGGCGACGAGGGCGAGCGCGGTGTTGGCGAAACCGCCGAGCGCGAGCGTCAATGCCGCCGAGGTGCCGAGGATGACATCCGGCTTCGCGACGCTCGGCGCCGTGCCGAGCAGAAATGCCATGAGTGCAGTGATGATGACCGCGCTCACGGCGTAGTCGACGGCTTCCGTCATCCACAGTATGACGGCGAAGAGCAGCATGCCGAGCATGTACTGGCCGGCGATGGGTAATCCTTCGGGCGTCGGGGTGAGGCAGACGGCGATGAGTGTGGCGAATGCAGCCCAGATACCCCAGCGGCTTTTTTGAGGCGCAGCCGCGGAGGCGATGTTTCCCGATGCGGTCAACGTAGCCATGGCAGGACCTTTGTTCCAATGAGGCATGCTCAGTGTGACCCCAGCGCCGCTGCGCGGTCGTTGACAAAAATCAACGGCTTGATCAACCACGATGCGAAATGCATGACGTGGCCGGTCGCTATCGGCGGCGCCCCATCGCTGCGGTTGCGTGACACCGCCGCATCGAAGATCATTGCGCTACCCGCGTACGGACAAAGCAGGAAGAAGGAGGAGCGATGAACGACATGGTGGTGGCTCATCATCTGAGCCCCGAGACGGTGCTGAACGCGCTGAAAGCGCAGGGCATCACGCACGTGGTGTGGCTGCCCGACAGCGAGACCAACTGGCTGTATCTCCTGCTGAAGGCCGAGCCCACGCTGACGCTGGTGACGGTGCCGCGCGAGGGACTCGCCTGCTCCATTGCAGCGGGCCTCTACACGGGCGGTGCGAAACCGGTGATCCTCATCCAGAACACCGGTCTCATGGAATCCGGCGACTCGATCCGCGGCTGGCTCATCGGGCTCGATATACCGGTGGTGCTGATGGTGGGCCTCAGAGGATGGACGCGACACGGCGTGACCCGCGATACGGCCGCGACCTTCACCGAGCCGTTCCTCAACGCTTTTCGCATCGACTACTACCTCGTCGAAAGCGATGCCGACGCCGATCGCATCGCAGTCGCGTTCGATCAGGCGCGCGCGACCAAACGTCCGGTCGCCGTGCTGATCGGCGACGAGTTTCACGGCTTCAACAAAAAATAGGGGTGCCGGTCATGATGCATACCGAGGACGTGTTGAAGACCTTCGCGCCGCATCGCGGCGATGCGCTGGTGATACCGGGCCGCGGCGGACGCCACTGGGTGAAGTTGAGCGACCGGCCGCACCTCGACGTGCCTTTGGGCGATCCGGCGATGGGCGGGCATGCGGCGTTCGCTTTCGGGCTCGCCATGGCGCAGCCGCGGCGCAAGGTGGTGCTGTTCGACTCGGAAGGCGACGTGCAGATGGGATTGAGCGTCCTCATCGCCATCGCGGAGCAGAAGCCGGCGAACTTCTATCACTTCATGCTGGACAACGAATGCTACGCCACGACCGGCGGTCAGCCCGTTCCGAACGCGAAGAACGTCGCCTACGACGCGATCGCGCGCGGCGCCGGCTATCCGCGAGCGTATGCCTTCGACACGCGCGACGATCTGGCGCGAGCCCTGCCTGAAATTCTCGGCGCCCCTGGGCCCGTATTCGTCGCGCTCAAGGTGCATCCCGACGTGCAGAACAAGCCGATCGGCCAGCGCGACAAGTCGTGGATGTCGCGTACCCGCACACAGGTGTTGAAGGACCTGCGGGTCGAGCTCGGGATTGCGGCGTGAGATCGCCTCAGCGGCGGTCGGTGGAGCCGCGCGCCGTAAGCGGATGGTCGGCGAGCGGTGCGGTATGCGAGGTGGGCCGTGTTGCCGCGTGCATCATCGGGTCGGACGACGCATCCCCGGCGAGCGCCGGTCCGTAGTCGGCCGTGGCGATCGTGCCTGCCCGGGGCGGGACGGGCGCACGCGTGTCGTCCGCGTAGAACTGCACAGGCAGCGACAGGCGGATCACCTTGCCGTTTTCGATCGCGGGCCGCGACACGACGAAGTGCAGGTGCGGTCCGGTCGAATAACCGGTGTTCCCCGAGTAGCCGAGCAGCGTGCCGGCCTTCACGCGCTGCCCGCGAGTCACGAGCGCCTCTCCGCGCGCGAGGTGAGCGTACTCGGCGATCGTGCCGTCGTCGTGGACGATCGTGATCATGTTGGCCTGGTCCATCAGCCGGGAGTCGCTGCCGCCGCGGTCGTACTTCAGCACGACGTCGACGACCATGCCTTCGCGGGCGGCGACGATAGGCGTGCCTTCCGGCATGTCGAAGTCCACCGCGTGATAGTTCTGCTTGTTGTTGTGGCTGGTGAGCGTGCCGCCGTGCGCCTGGGTAATTGCATACGCCTGGCCGCTGGGGAAGGGATAGCGGAAGAGCGTTCCCGCCGATATCGCGGCGTCCATGCGTCCCACGTAGTAGGTGTAGCTGAACAGGTAGCGGTAGGGCAGGGCGGCGTCTGCCGGCGCGATATAGCCCAGGGGAAGGGCGCCGTTCGGCGGGACGACCGCCGTGATCGGCCAATCGCGGCTGGTTCCGATATTCTCGCTGGCGAGCGTGACGTAAATCGTGATCGGAGCGGGCCCATCGTTGCGCGCGACGACCTGCTCGAGCTCGCCGTAGCGGGCCGTTTCCACGCGGAAAGGGTAGTCATTGAGCGCAGCCGCTGCGCTGGAAGCGCCGGCGAGGCAGGCTGCGAACACTGTCAACGACTTGAGCAAGCGCGCCAACTTTGATCGGAGTTATGGGTCGCGATTAATTTGCCATTTAGCGGTGAGCGCACACAGGACTTAAGTCCGCGCTGTCCGCACTTTTGTCGCCGGGTAGCGTCACGACCCGACGCCGATGTAGTGTAGCAAACGACAGCGCCCGCGGAAGACGCGCGCGCGCAAAATTTTCTCAGCGCAAGCCGTACACGAACGAAGGCGAGGACACTATGGAACCGCGGCACGGCAGTCTGCTTGGCGTTCATCGCGGAGGCTGGCATCGCCTCGCCTATACCGAGTGGGGCGACACGCGGAACCGCCACGTCGTCGTCTGCGTGCATGGCCTCACGCGCAACAGCCGCGACTTCGATGCCCTCGCCCGAACGCTGTCGTCCGAGTGCCGTGTCGTCTGCTTGGACGTCGTCGGCCGAGGCGACAGCGAGTGGCTCGAGGACAAGACCGGCTATGGTTTCGGGACTTACGAGCCGGACGTCGCCGCGCTTTTTGCCCGCATCACCGCCGGCGACGCCGATCCGGCGCGCACGATGATCGACTGGGTCGGGACATCGATGGGCGGGCTGCTCGGGATGACGCTCGCCGCGCGTGCGGCAACACCGATCCGCCGCCTGGTGATCAACGACATCGGACCGTCCGTTTCGTCGGCCGCGCTCGCCCGCGTCGCCCGCTCGCATGCCAAGGCGCATGCCGAGCTTGCGACTCTCGAGGAAGTGGAGCGGCAGCTGCGCGAGACGTACGCAACGTTCGGTCCGCTCGACGACGCGCAATGGCGGATTCTCGCGCAGCACGGCGCGCGCCGCACCGAACGCGGCACTTACCGGATCGCGTGCGATCCGGGTGTCGTCGCAGCGCCGAACGCCGGAGAAGACCCGCCGGCGCCGCTCGACCTGTGGCGTGTGTGGGATCGCATACGCTGCCCCGTGCTCGTGCTGCGCGGCAGCCGCTCCGACGTTTTGACGGCGGACATCGCGCTCGAGATGCAATCGCGCGGTCCGGGCGCGCGCGTCGTCGAGTTCGCGAACATCGGGCATGCGCCATGGCTCATGACCCCGGCGCAGATTGCGCCGGTACGCGACTTTCTGCTCGAAGATGCGCTGACATGAGCCCGCGCATACGGCGCGAGCTCCAGCGCCGGGACTTCGCGCTGCGCTCCGCGCATGCGTCGTGTACACTGCGAGAGTGCGGCCATCATCATGCCAGTGCGCCGTATCCGAATATCAACGAGGAGAAAACCACAATGAAGATCAACTCGCTCGTATGCGCCGTCACCGCGGCTTTCGTTGCGCTTTCCACCTCTGCGATCGCGGCGGACGCGGCGGCCAACTATCCGGACAAGCCCGTGCGCATCGTCACCGGCTCGCCGGGCAGCACTTCGGATTTCGCCGCGCGCTACATCGCGCAAAAGCTCACCGACCGCTGGGGCAAGCAGGTGGTCGTCGACAACCGGCCGGGCGCGGGGGGCATCATCGGCGCGGAAATCGTCGCGCATTCCGCGCCGGACGGGTACAACCTCATCGTCGGGCAGATCGGCACGCACGCCAGCCCGCAGTTTTTGTTCAAGAAGCTCGCATACGATCCGATCAAGGATTTCGTGCCGATCACCGGGCTCACGAATTCCGGCATCGCGCTCACCATCAACGGGTCGGTGCCGGTGAATACGACGAAAGAATTCGTCGCCTTTGCGAAAGCGAAGCCCGGCTCGGTGAATTACGCTTCGGCAGGCGGCGGCACGAGCAGCCAGCTTTCGGGCGAGCTCTTCAATCAGATGACCGGCGCGAAGCTGGTGCACATTCCGTACAAAGGCGCGGGCTTCGCGCTCACCGCCGTGGTCTCGGGCGAGACGCAGGCGGCATTCCTGTCGACGACGACCGCCAGCGTCCAGGTGAAAGCGGGCAAGTTGAAGGCGCTCGCCGTAATGAGCCCTAAACGTTTCGCTGCGGCCCCGGACATTCCGAGCATCACCGAAGCCGGATTTCCGGGGATAGAGTCGAGCGTGTGGTTCGGCCTGTTCGCGCCTGCCGGAACGGCGAGGACTATCATCGACAAGATCAACCGCGATATCGTGGCTATCCTGAAGACGCCGGAGGCCGCTCAGGCGCTCCTCAACCAGGGCGCCGAGCCGATGCCGATGACGCCGAAAGAGTTCGACGGTTTTCTCGAGGCCGAGATCGCGAAGTGGGGCAAGGTGATCAGGGCGGCGGGCATTACGGCGCAGTGA
>JACCDS012019523.1_pt1 | contig 13440 bp, 10 predicted proteins | sample 7446441 | NCBI WGS metagenome assembly JACCDS01 (sample SAMN15323445, study PRJNA562643) | freshwater metagenome | isolation source: river surface water | place: USA:Blue River Watershed | collected 2017-08-17
GATGGAAAAGTAAGCTCCCAAAAGCAAGTTCCTGTCAATCAAGTAGTAAAAATTGCCTACGCCCAAGCAAGTCCAGGAACTGCTACCCTTGCTTTAGCGGAGTTGGCCCAAGGAAATCAACTCTTTGCAGAAGTATCTGATTCTTTAGGAATCAACTATGTACATCAGGAGGTAGATAAAATCGATAACAATATTCAGCGAACCATTCCTCATAAACTTTCCCAGTATGGGCCTACACTTGCTGTGGGTGATTTGAATGGGGATGGGAGAGAGGATTTGGTGGTTGGCTCTTCTTCGGGATTTACCCCAGTTTGGTACAGTCAAAACCGAAATGGTTCCTTCACGCAAAAAGCCTTGCTTCCGTCGGGAGAAAGTATCACCCAGGAGGTGACGGGCGTGCTATTGGTAGATCTGGATAACGATGCAGACTTGGACTTGTACTTGCTTTCAGGTAGTGCTGAATTTGTGCCTGGAGCTCCAGAATACCAGGATCGGGTATATTTCAACGATGGAAAGGGTAACTTTAAGTTGGATCCGATTTCCTCCATTGCTGTAGGGAATGGTTCGGTGGTACGCGGGGCAGACTTCGATGGAGATGGGTTTGTAGATGTTTTTGTAGGAGGACGTGCGCCCATCGGGCAATATCCGCTCCCTGAGAAATCTTTTCTTTTGAAAAACGAGAGGGGCAAGTTGACCGATGCGACTAAAACCTGGATTCCTGAATTGGAAAACATAGGTATGCTTACCGATGCCCTTTGGTCAGATGTGAATCGAGATGGAAAGGTGGATTTGGTTGTGGTAGGAGAACTGATGCCTATTACACTTTTCTTAAACACTGGCAAGCGCTTTGAACTTGCCAAGAGTACCGGATTGGAAGGTTTTAGTGGTTGGTGGAATAGCATCATCTCTGCCGACTTGGATCAGGATGGGGACTCGGATTGGGTGGTGGGAAATATTGGTGCCAACAATCCATTTCATCCCGCTGCTGCCCGTCCATACAAGGTCTATGCAAAAGATTTTGATGCAAATGGCTCCGTAGATCCGGTTGCTTTTGCATTCTACAAAGATAAAATCGGTGGAAGTTACCAAGCCTTTCCGACCCATTTCTGGGATGATTTGACAGGACAAAGCCCCTTGTTTAGACGCAAGTTTGACCGCTACAAGCACTTTGCTTTGAGTACCGAACAAACCTTCTTTACCGAAGAGGAAAAAAAGGATGCTCGCGTGTTTACAGGAAATTACGATCGTTCTGCTTGGGTAGAGAATTTAGGGAACGGAAAATTTACCCTTCATGAATTGCCTTGGCAAGCGCAGTTGGCACCGATGAATGGAATGTTAGCAGAAGATGTGAATCAAGATGGATTCCTTGATCTGGTTCAGGCAGGAAATGATTACGGCAATGAAGTATTTATTGGAAGGCTGGATGCATCCTTAGGCTGGGTATTTCTTGGCGATGGCAAAGGAGGTTTTACCTCCATTCCTGCAAGAGAAAGTGGCTTTGTAGTTCCTGGGGATGCCAAGGCCTTGGTCAAACTTGCACGAAGTGGTGGGGAAGCCTTGTATATTGCATCGCAAAATAGGTCCAAACTATTGGCTTTTTCGGCGAAGCTGCAGGACAGTAAGGTAGTGCAAATTCCAGCCGATGCCATGGCAGTGGAGTTGGTGCTCGCCAACGGCAAAAAGCAACGGATCGACACGAGTTATGGAGCAGGCTTTGGTTCGCAATCCAGTCGTACCCTTCACCTGCCTTTAGGACTAAAATCAGCCACGAAAATCAACTACAAGGGTGAGGCAAGTGCGCTTCCTTTATCCAAGTAATTAATGATACAATTCTCCGGGTTTTGCTTGGCAGATATCTTCCATTAGTTCGGCAACTTTGTCGGTAACTGCTTCGAAATAACGCCTCCCTTTTTCTGGGGAGGCTTTTTTTGGATTGCCAATTCCGGTGTCCTCCGACACTTCAGACCACTTGCGCTCTGCCCAGGCCCATTTTTCGCGGATCCCGCGAATGACTGATTTTTTCTCAGTTCCCAACCCAGCATCATCGAGTGACGTGACCAATTCGGGGTGGAGGTGCTGAATTAGGGAAGTTTCCATTTCGTCCGCATGGTCGCCACCTTCCTCAAAATACTGGCTTTTGTCGAGTGCCTGAAACCAGTTGCACGTGAAGAGCAGCATGTCTGGAAATTTAAGACCCAATTCCCGGAGCATGGGCTGAAAGTTGTTCCCTCCATGGCTGTTTAGGATCAGTAATTTTTTCAACCCTTGACGCTGCAGTACCACGATCAAGTCTTGCAGGATGAGCAGCTGGGTGCTGGGATTGAGGTTCAGATCTAGGTAGATGTCAGCTTGCCCGGTATTTACTCCAAAGGGTACGGTAGGAAGTACGACTACCTTATTGCTTTTTGCCCAGGCTTTTCGGGCTCCCTCTTCAGCAATGGCATCTGCCTCATAGACATCAGTGCCGTAGGGTAGGTGGTAGTTGTGTGCTTCTGTAGCCCCCCAGGGCAAAACTGCCAATTCGTAGCGAAAGGTTTTCAGTTCTTTCCAGCTGGCTTCTTTTAAAATATAGGGTCTCATGGATTTGTTTTCAGAATTGGAGGAATGGAAGGGGTATTTCGGATCAAAAGTGATAATTTGTCTTCCATATTCTAAAGTACAATCCATGTCGCAAAGAAGAAAATTTATCAAGCAATCCTTGCTTGGATCCGCACTCCTCCTCCCTGGAATGGCTGCGCTAGAAAGCCAAGCTTCCACTCCTAAAAAGTCGATTGGTACCAAACCACTTATCCTATCCACTTGGAGCCATGGCTTGCCTGCCAATGCAGATGCTTGGGCCAAACTCAAACAAACGGGAAGCATCCTCGATGCGGTAGAAGCGGGTGTCCGGAATACCGAATTGGATCTAGAAAACCTTTCTGTAGGACTCCAGGGATTGCCAGACCGAGAAGGGATCACCACCTTGGATGCCTCCATTATGCAGGGGGACGGTTCCTGCGGTACGGTGGCCTTTGTCAGACAGGTGAAGCATCCCATTTCATTGGCTCGAGCGGTTATGGAAAAAACGCCACACGTGATGTTGGTAGGTGAAGGAGCTCGACAGTTTGCGATCGCGCAGGGATTTCCCATGGAAGCAGAGAAATTGAGTCCGAATGCCCAAAAAGAATACGACAAATGGAAGGTGACTAGCCAATACAAGCCCATCATCAACATCGAAAATCACGATACCATCGGTATGATTGGCCTAGATGCTGCCGGTAAACTAGCAGGTAGCTGCACGACGAGTGGACTGGCCTATAAAATGCATGGCAGGGTAGGAGATAGCCCAATCATTGGTGCAGGTCTATTTGTGGACGATGAAGTGGGTGCAGCCACAGCCACCGGCTTGGGTGAGTCCATCATCCGTATTTGCGGCAGCTTTTTGATTGTGGAGCTGATGCGACAAGGTAGAAGCCCTCAAGAAGCCTGTGAGGAAGCTGTACGTAGGTTAGTAGCCAAAAACAAAAACATCAAAGACATCCAAGCAGGATTTCTTGCAGTCAACAAGGAGGGTGAAGTAGGAGCTTTTGCGGTACATCCAGGTTTTAATTATGCCCTTGCCACGGAATCTGGCAATGTGTTGGTGGATGCAGGTAGCCAGTTTAAGCCATGAGTAGTATTCTGTTAGAAGCACCTGTCTTTAATGTGCAGGCTGCCATGGAAGCAGCTGACCAAGGGATTGATCGTCTGGAATTGTGTGCCAACTTTCCTGAAGGAGGAGAGACACCCAGTGCAGGTATGCTACGCTTTTTGAAGAGCGAGCTTGACCTCCCTATTTTTGTCATGATTCGTCCTCGTGGAGGTGATTTTGTCTATTCCTCCAAAGAACTTCTAGTCATGAAGCACGACATACAGCTGTTAGGAGATCTTGGAGCAGATGGATTTGTCTTTGGTGTATTGGATGCACAAGGGGCTGTTAATGAGTCTGCCTGTGAATTTTTACTTCGTGCCGCCGGCTCCAAGCCATGCACCTTCCATAGAGCCATCGATGCTTCCGCAAATCTTCAAGACTCCTTGAAGAAAATCATGCAGCTAAGTTTTCACCGTGTGCTTACTTCTGGAGGTAAAAATTCGCTTAGCGAAGGCCTGGATCAAGTGCTTGAACTGCTGCGTTTGGCACAAGATCAGCTGATCGTGATGCCAGGAGGAGGGTTGAAGCCTGTTCATGTGCCGGTCTTGAAAGCATCGGGCTACCTCAAAGAAGTTCATGCTTCTTGCAAACAAGCAAAGCCAAGTAGCAATCAGTTTACCAATCCAGAACTCTCATTTTCCTCTGCACCCTTGGACTATTCGACCATTTTTGGAATAGATCCTGCAGTGGTAGAGGAGTTTAAATCAGTCTTGTAGAATAACTATGCGACAGATTAGCGTTTTTTGTATGGTTCTGATAGCGATTCTTTGGGGTTGCGAGCCCATAACTGAGCGGAAGCAGCCGCCACCGAGTCTCTATCAGTTATCTCAATCGGATCTGGATCTTTCGGGTGAGCAGTTGGCCAAAGGCTACTGTGCAGCCTGTCACCTGATGCCTGATCCAAGTATTTTGGATAAAAAAACCTGGACCACCTTGCTGCCCGATATGCGCAAGCGTATGGGTTTGTATTTGGAGGAGGACTTTGGTACTGCTATGCCAGAAGATGAGGGGGTTCCAGAAGGGATTTACTCCAAAGTTCCCTACATCACACATGAAAACTGGAAAAAGCTAGAAGCTTACTACTTAGAAAATGCACCCGTTACCCCATTACCTCAAGCAAAGAAGGAGCGCCCCAGGGTAGGAATCCCAGGATTTGCACTTGAGATACCCACTTTCCCAGACATACGAGCTAGTCTTACGACTTTACTTCGGATTCATCCACAAACAGGGGATTTGTGGCTAGGGCATCGTTTTCGATCTATTTTTCGCTTGGATTCAAAGAACAAGTTTAAGCAACTAGACTCCTTGCCTACCCGCGTGGCTCCAGTGGATCTCATTTGGAACTCGCCGACTTCCTTTGATTTGATTTCCATGGGGAAGATGGACCCATCCAATGACTCGATTGGACTTTTGTCCACCTATTCATCAAAGGCCAAAGGCTGGGAAGAGGTGGCGCGTATCGATCACCTGATGCGCCCCATGGACATGGAAGTGGAGGATTGGAATGGGGACGGCAAAAAGGATTACGTGATTTGCCAATTTGGCAATCATGTGGGGAAGTTGAGCGTGTTTTTTAGCGGTCCCAATGGCTTCACTGAAGTGATATTGAAGAAAGATCCAGGAGCAAGGCGTTCCATCGCTGTAGATTACGACAAGGATGGGGATTTGGACTTGATGGTGCTTTTTTCTCAAGCCAAAGAGGGGATATCGCTCTTTGAGAACCTGGGAAAAGGGGAGTTTAAAGAAAAGCAGCTATTGGCTTTTCATCCTGCTTATGGCTCCAGCGATTTTCGATTTGAAGACATCGATCGGGATGGCGTACAAGAAATCATTTTGGTGAACGGGGACAATGCCGACCAAAGTCAAATTTTCAAGTACTTCCATGGTCTCCGAATTTTTAAACGCGATGAGAAAGGGCGCTACCAAGAATCCTGGTTTTATCCCATGTATGGCGCCAGTGCGCTTGAGCTTGGGGATTTTGATAAAGATGGATTTGTGGATATTGTGACGATCTCTTTCTTTCCGGATTTAAGGCAGATAGATTACCAGCATCTGATTTACTTCAAGCAAACTGCCAGTGGGAAGTTTATCCCATTCACCTTAAAAGAGCAGATCGAAGACCATTTGTTGACGCTGACCAAAGGAGATCTGGACCTAGATGGAGATGAAGATCTCATAGTGGGTACTTTTGCTTTTGATCAGTTGTACAAGGCGCCAGACCGCCCTTGGAGGCCTTTTTTGGTCCTGCGAAATCAATTACGGTAGTTTTCTCACTTGGACTGCTCCAAGGCGCGCTCCACATCCTGGAGAATATCCTCGTAATGTTCGAGTCCTACAGAAAGTCGAATTAGCCCATCAGTGATTCCTACCTTTTGTCGCTCCTCAGCGCTAAGCTTGCTGTGTGTGGTCGAGGCAGGATGTGTGACGATGCTTCGGCTATCCCCTAGGTTTGGCGTAATGGAGATCATTTGCAGTTTGTCGATGAAGCGTTGCGCTCTTTGCAGGCCTCCTTTGACAGTCAAAGTGAGAATACCTCCCCCGGCTTTCATTTGTTTGATGGCCAAGTCATGCTGGGCATGAGAGGGTAGAAATGGGTAGTTTACCCGTTCGAGGTGCGGGCAACCGTCAAAGTAGCGGGCCACTTTTTCTGCGTTTTCGCAGTGTCGATCCATCCGAACAGCTAGCGTTTCCATGCTTTTGGATAGGATCCACGCATTGAAAGGGGAGATGGAAGGTCCGGTGTGGCGCGTAAAAAAACGAACTTCGGCGATCAATTCTTTTTTTCCAAGTATCAATCCTCCAAGTACTCTTCCTTGTCCATCGATGTATTTGGTGGCACTATGTGTGACGAGATGTGCCCCCCATTTGGCGGGCTGCTGTAGGTAAGGCGTGGCAAAGCAATTGTCCACCACCAAAATAAGTCCATGAGCTGCTGCAAATTTACCTGCCCATTCGAGATCAATAATTTCCAAACCCGGGTTGGAGGGGGTTTCGAGAAAAAGCATTTTGGTATTGGGCTGCAGCAGTTTGTCCCAATTTTGATAATCGGAAATATCTCCATAGGTGGAGGTGATGCCCCATTTGGGAAACACCCGAGTGAGTAGCTGGTGTGTGGAGCCAAATAGTGAGCGGGAAGCCAAAATATGATCTCCTTGCTGCAATAGGGAGGCAATGCTTCCAAACATGGCTGCCATACCCGAAGCGGTAGCGATGCCATCTTCGGTGCCTTCAGCACGGCAAACTTTATCAATCAGCTCAGAAGAGTTAGGGTTGGAGTAGCGGGAGTAGATATTTCCTTGTATTTCTTCTGCAAACATGGCGCGAGCTTCCTCTGCGGATTCAAAGACAAAGCTAGAATTTAGGTAGAGTGCAGAAGAGTGTTCTCGTTGGTTGGAACGCTGCTGGATGCGGATGGCGTCGGTTTCGAAGTGTGGCATATAGGTTCGAGTAAAATGAGTTCAGGGGCTTATTTCTTAAGAAATTTCCCAAAGTGATGCATGAACCAGAAAAAGGGGTAGAGTGAGTTACGCCAATTTATAGTTCCCGCTAAGGGTAGGTTTTGGCACCTTGCTCTACTGTGGAGCGGGTTGCCAGAGGGTCATGGAGCCTAGTCTCTCGCCTCTTCTTTATAAAATAGTACCTGAAAGTTTACAAATAAATAAGGATAGAGTCGTAATTCCAAATTCTTAAAAAATCAATCGTTGAATTGGGTCATCGTCTGTGCGATTCCCATCGTACAAAATCCCAAAGACATGGTGATGGCTTTGTCCATGATGGAGGGTAAAGCATCCAGCTCCTGTTGCGTAAATCTCCCCAAAACGTAGTCCACTTGACGCCCTTTCGGAAAATTGTCTCCGATACCCATGCGAAGCCGGGGGTAGTCCTGTCCCCCGCATAGTTCTTCGATATTTTTGAGCCCATTATGACCTGCAGCACTGCCTTTTGAGCGCATCCGTAATTTTTCAAAAGGGATGGCCACATCGTCTACTAGTACAAGGATATTTTCTTTGGGGATATTCAAGATTTTCATCCAATAGTTGACAGCCTTGCCACTCAAATTCATGTAGGTAGTGGGCTTGATCAGGTGGATCGTTCTGCCTTTGTGTTTGAATTCACTTTTGAAGGCGAGGCGATCGCTTTTCCACACCGCATTCTCTTTGTCAGCGAGACGGTCCAGTGTAAGGAAACCAATGTTGTGTCGAGTCAATTCGTATTCGGGGCCAATATTCCCTAAGCCGACCAATAAATAATTCATAAATGTGGGTTCAACTGGGTAAAAATAAAAAATCCTGCTCGGTAAAGAGCAGGATTTCAAAAAGAGAAAAGAAAGAATTATTCTCCTTTCTTTCCACGTAGTGCTCTAGGAACACCGATGGTTACGATGGATACATTCGGAGAAGTTAAAATCTCAAATCCTTCTGCTTTTACCTCACCTACCTTGAATGATTTTCCAAGGTCTAGGTTGGAAATGTCTACCAAAACAAAATCAGGAAGAGTTTGGGCCAAACCTTTAACTTTTAGTTTTCTGGTTTTGAACTCAAGTTTACCACCTTTGGCGATACCTGGAGAGCTTCCCTCTACTTTAACTGGAATTTCAAATTTAATCACCTTGGTGTCGGTGTAGGCCATGAAGTCTGCATGAAGCAATACTTCGCTTACCGGGTGGAACTGTGCTTCTTTCAAGACCGCTTTGATGATTCTACCTTCGATGTTTAACTCTACAAGGTGAACATCTGGCGTGTAAATCAGGTCTCTAAAAAGAATCGCTGGGGAATAGAAATGTACTTGATCAGGAATGCCTGGTCCATAAACTACGCAGGGAACATTGCCGGCATCTCTGATTTCATTCAAAGCAGCACTGTCGAGATTTGCTCTTTTAAACCCTATAATCTCTAGTGTTTTCATGTGTATTTGTATTTAAAATTGGTTCAAATAAATAAGGAACTGATGGAGGTGTGACCTGTGACAGCATGTATTGCTTTGCCAAACAGTTCTCCGACAGTCAGTACCCGGATTTTAGAACATGGATGTTTTAATGGAATAGTGTCTGTAATGACTAGTTCCTCCAACATCGAATTTTCTATGTTTTCAATTGCCTTTCCGGAGAGAACACCGTGCGTTACGATGGCTCGTACCGAATTGGCTCCTTTTTCTAGGATGATTTGAGCTGCTTTGCACAAAGTACCTGCAGTGTCCACCAAATCATCTACGAGAATCACATCCTTTCCTTCTACATCTCCGATTACCTGCATGGAAGCGATCTCGTTGGCTCTTTTTCTGTGCTTATCACAGACCACCATTTCTACTTCAAAGTGCTTTGCGAAAGACCTTGCTCTTCCAACACCCCCCATATCGGGAGCAGCGAAAATCATGTCATTTAAGCGAAGCGTATTCAAATAGGGTGCAAATATAGCAGATCCATTTAAATGGTCCAATGGAATGTCAAAAAAACCTTGGATTTGTCCAGCATGTAAATCGCAAGCCATGATTCGATCAGCACCAGCCGAAGTCAGCATGTTGGCAATTAGCTTGGCTGCAATGGATACTCGAGGCCTGTCTTTTCGGTCTTGACGCGCATAGCCAAAATAGGGGATTACCGCACATACCTTGTATGCACTCGCGCGCTTGGCAGCATCAATCAGGAGGCAAAGCTCAAGTAGGTTGTCGCTTGGCGGATTCGTGCTTTGGATAATAAATACAGTGCAGCCTCGGATCGACTCATCAAAGCTGGGGGACATTTCCCCATCGCTAAATCGAGATAGAGTTAGGTCTCCTAATTTTTTACCATAGCTTTTGGCGATTTTTTGTGCCAATTCTATGCTGTTTGAGCCTGCAAAGATTTTTACCTCGGACATAGGAATCAAGGGTTGAGAAGGATAAGGGAAGAAAAGGATCTGTAAACAAAAGTAATGATTTTGGAGAAAGGATTAACCTTTGAAAACGGTAGTCAAAAGAAAAATTTCTATCCTGATTTAAGGTGGTAAATTTTTTGTCAGAATCATCTGCCTCCTTCGGGAGAACTAAATTTCAGCTATTCATTTGGCTATTTTTCCGACCCTGTAATAATCGGATTGCAGGGCGTATTTTACCGCTTTTTCCAAATCAAAGGGTTAAATTGGAAACGTATAATTCACTTCTTTTATGAAAAAAATAGTCCTATTACTTCTCCTGTCCTTGCTTGTGCCAGTTGTTTTGCTTGCACAGACCATTCCAACACCCAAGGAGCACTTTGGTTTCTCGATTGGAGACCCCTACATGCTTGCTAATTTTTCTCAATCGGAGTCCTACTTCAAAAAAGTCGCTGACCTTTCGGATCGCGTGGAATACCGAAGTATTGGACAAACGGAGTTTGGTCGTGAGCAACCACTTTTGGTGATTACTGCACCTAAAAATTTCCCTGACCTAGCACGCTACCAAGAAATTTCCAGAAAATTGGGTAGAGCCGAGATTACTGAAGCCGAGGCTAAAGCACTTTCCAGTCAAGGAAAGCCCATCGTGTGGATTGACGGTGGCCTGCATGCCAATGAGGTGGTTGGGGCACAGCAATTGATCGAGACCCTGTATGAACTGGCTTCTAAAAACGATGCGGAGACACTTCGTATTTTGGATGAGGTCATCATTCTACTGGTGCATGTGAATCCCGATGGGATGGAGATCATGTCCGATTGGTACATGCGCCCAGAGGACAAAACCAAACGCAATAAAAATATCCCTGTGCTCTATCAGAAGTATGTGGGGCACGACAACAACCGAGATTTTTTCATGAACAACATGAAGGAATCCACCAATATTTCCTTGCAGCAATACGTGGAGTGGATGCCTCAAATTATTTACAACCACCATCAATCAGGTCCGGCTGGTACCGTGGTGGCAGGACCTCCTTACCGTGATCCGTTCAACCATGTATTTGATCCGTTGATTATCACCGGCTTGGATGCGGTGGGAGCAGCTATGATCAATCGACTGCACCAGGAAGACAAGCCGGGTTTTGCACGCTTGGATGGGTCTGTATTTTCCACCTGGTGGAATGGGGGCTTACGAACTACCCCGTACTACCACAACATGATTGGTATCCTTACCGAAATCGTGGGAGATCCTTCTCCCTATTCGATCCCTTTGGTTCCAGATCGTTTAATTCCCAACAATGGCAATCCATTTCCTGTGACTCCTGGGCCATGGCCTTTCCGCCGCTCCATTGAGTACTCGGTTTCCATGAATTATGCGATCCTCAACCATGCGGTTAGGCATGGAGATGAGTTGCTTTACAACTTTTATTTGATGGGCAAAAAATCCATCGATAGAGGGAATACCGATACCTGGACCCGCTATCCAAAATATGCGCAGGACATTCAAAATTTCTTTGAGGCAGGTAAGGGCAAGCCCGCTGGTGATGATCCTGAAGAGGCTTATTTTGGCAATAGATCTGGTATTCCTGTTGCATTCTACGACTCGGTCTATGCTGACCCGAAGAAACGTGATCCACGTGGATACATTCTCTCAGCCGATCAAGCGGATTTCCCTACGGCTGTTAAGTTTTTAAATGCGCTCATTAAGTCTGGTATTTTGGTTCATCGGGCTACAAGCGATTTTACTGTAGGAGGAAAGAAATATCCGAAGGGGTCCTACATCGTGAAGACAGCTCAGGCCTTCCGTCCTCATGTGATCGACATGTTTGAGCCTCAGGATCACCCAAATGATTTCCAATACCCTGGAGGCCCTCCTGTTCGTCCTTACGATGCGGCAGGTTGGACGCTAGCCTTCCAAATGGGAATTGAGGCAGATCGAATTATGGAAGGATTTGATGGGCCTTTTGAGGCTGTTACTTACGGGCAGCTGCTTGCTCCTGAAGGCTCCTCGTTACCTGCTTCAGGTTCAGGCTACTTTCTTGACCCACGGGTCAACGATTCCTTTACAGCCGTGAATGACTTGCTCAAAGGAAAGGTGAAGGTATACCGCACCCAATCTGCCTCTGGGTCGATCCCAGCAGGAGCCTTTTACGTACCTGCTGCAGGCAAAAAAATCCTAGAACAAGCAGCTCGAAACTATGGATTAGCACCTACTGCGGCAAAAGGAATGCCTGCCGGGGCAAAGGAAATCAAACCAGCGCGAATTGGCCTATACGATTACTATGGGGGTTCCATGCCATCAGGCTGGACGAGGTGGATCATGGAGCAGTTTCACTTCGATTTCGCACAGGTGTTTCCAATGGAGATCGATGGAGGCAACTTGGCTGAAAAGTACGATGTACTCTTATTTATAGGTCCTGGTATGCCAGGAGCCGGTGGAGGATATGGTGCTGGTGCGCAACCCAAGAAGGAAGATATTCCTGCAATGTATCATCACATGCTAGGCAGACTTACTGTAGACAAATCCATTCCTCAACTGAAGAAATTTCTTGAGGGTGGTGGGCAAATTCTAACGGCAGGAGGCGCCACTTCTTTAGCAAGCCAATTGGGGTTGCCGGTTTCCAATGCTTTGGTGGAGATTGTGAATGGTCAGGAAAAGTCACTAACTGGGGATAAATATTACATTCCAGGAAGTGTATTGGAGATGGAGGTAGATACTGCTGCTCCCATAAACTATGGTATGGGGCCAAAAGCAGACATTATGTTTTCAAATAGCCCTGTATTTCGTCTGGCTCCAGAAGCAGCTAGTTTAGGGGTCAAGCCCTTGGCTTGGTTTGGAACCACCCCTCCGCTTCGAAGTGGCTGGGCTTGGGGACAAAACTACTTGAAGCGAGGTGTCACTGCTTTTGAAGCACAGGTAGGGAAGGGCAAGCTCTATGCTTTTGGTCCGGAGATTACCTTCCGTGGGCAGGCACATGGTACCTTCAAAATGTTATTTAATGGATTGTATAAGTAACGATTAAAGAATTATCCTGTCAATGGGATAGAACAAAAAAAAACCTCCCAATTGGGAGGTTTTTTTGTTGACCGACTAGGGCTCGAACCTAGACTCTTCTGAACCAAAATCAGACGTGTTGCCAGTTACACCATCAGTCAGGAAAATCCAAATGCAAACATTCTTGCTTTTGATGGTACAAAGGTAGAGTTCTCTGAAATTTTTTCCAAACCTACTACCAAACATTTTTGATAATTACCTGGGATTAGGCGCTAATTTGTTCGTGTCAAGTGACTTGCCAAAACTGGAGAACTCCATTTTGTTTCCTCTAAATTTTTGTAGAATCTGAAATAAAAATAGGCAATGAAATCGATTGAAATTATTAAATCATTAATAAAGTTTAATTTATTTTGAAAAAATGAAACTAAATACGCTATTTTGTTTCTTTATAAGAAATAAACCAACTAAATGAACAGTACGATGAACTCTAAAAAAATGAAAAAGGTGGTGCCTTCGGTCATCGAGAAATTGGAAAAATTGTCCGAGGTAGACTTGGCTTCTGAGTTAAGCTGGTGCTGGGGTAGCTACCAAAATGATAAGAATCCTTCAGGTTTGATAGAAAAGAGCGAAGCTGCTCTTAGCTTGTTTAGAGCTGCGCGGGAAAAAAATAGCAAGGCGGTAGCCAAGAAGTTAGTCGAGGATTTGGAATCGGCATTGGCATAAAAAAAAGTCCCGCAGATGCGGGACTTTTTTTTTGGTTTTTCGAATTGATTATTCGCCTACTACGACAAATTTAACCTTAGTCTTCACCTCTCTGTGTAGGTCGATGTCAGCAGTGAACTCGCCTGCACCTTCCACTGGAACTGTGATTGCGATTTTCTTTCTGTCGATTTCAAATCCTTTTGTTGCTAAGGCATCTGAAATTTGTA
>JACCDS010101737.1_pt1 | contig 13437 bp, 13 predicted proteins | sample 7446441 | NCBI WGS metagenome assembly JACCDS01 (sample SAMN15323445, study PRJNA562643) | freshwater metagenome | isolation source: river surface water | place: USA:Blue River Watershed | collected 2017-08-17
ATGACTTCAATGTGTACCAATATCGTCAAGCCGATGCACGGCTTTATGGTGCTGAATTTGCCCTGACCTGGCGCTTTGCCCCGGCTCAGCAGCTGGAGTTTTTTGCCGACAGTGTCAGAGCAGAACTCAAATCCGGTGGTGACCTGCCACGCACGCCGCCGATGAAAGCCGGTGTCAGCTATCAGTATCAGGGCGAAAACTGGTCAGGACAATTCGGCCTGACCCATTATGCCAAACAAGACAAAATAGCTGTTGATGAAACCGTGACTGCAGGCTACACGCTGGTCGATGCCAATATCAGCTACGACTTTGACTTGTCTGCGTTGGATTTAACTGCCTATCTGAAAGCGACGAACCTGACGGACAAACTGGGCTTTGTGCATAGTTCTTTTGTCAAAGAAGACGTGCCATTACCAGGCCGTTCGTTAGCGCTTGGTCTTACTGCCCGCTTCTGATTAATTTTCAAATAGAAAAACGGCAGCTGACGCTGCCGTTTTTTTATGCCACTCTGAAACCCAATCACGGGCCTAACTCATGCTGTGTAAACCCAGCTTATTCCCTGCGAGGTCCAGGAACATGCCAATAAAACCGTGTTCACCAATCGACATTTTTTCCATCAAAATGGTGCCACCGGCCACCGCGATTTTTTCCAGCTGCGCGCTCACTTCTGCGCAACCAAAATAGATGGTCACGCCCACTGTCGCGGGGACTACATCAGGACCCTGCACTAATGCGCCAGCAGAACCTGGCTTACTATGATCTGCGGCGAACATCGCCATCTTATAGGGCGGCATGTCCAGCGCTTCAAACTCAAACCCAAAGGCTTGTTGAAAAAACTGCTGATTCTTTTCAAGATCGGGTGATGGGATCTCAAACCAACCCACCGGATTATATTCAACACTCATGTCTCGTACTCCTGGCAAAAAAAGCTCCGCTGCTAACACTAGCAGCAGATGCCATTTCTGCCAATGCGTTCATCACATCCATCTAAATCACTGATTAAACGCAACAAATAGAAGCATCTATCCGTGCTCACATCAGTTGCAGTAATGCCTGCAGTGGGTGCTTCGGCTTAAAGCCTTCATAACGTTTGACCTGACTGCGACAAGAAAAGCCGGTGACCAGCAATAAATCCGGGGCGGTTTGCTGTACCGGTGCTGCCCAGCTTAAATCGAATAAGGCACGGCTATTGGCCTGATTTTGCGCTTCATGGCCATAAGTCCCTGCCATACCACAACATCCGGTCGCCACCACCTGAATCGACAAACCGGCTTGCTGGAAAATCTGCTGCCAGCTCTTTTCTGTCGCAGGCAACGCAGTTTTTTCGGTACAGTGCGCCAGCAACTTAAACACGCCGGAACTTTGCAGAGTTGGCAATGGCTGATTGACCAGCCATTCATGTAACAAGCTCACCTGATAGTCACCACGCCGCTCGCCCAGTGCTTTGACGTACTCGTCGCGATACACCAGGACTAGCGAAGCATCCAGACCGATCATAGGCGCACCCAGCGTGTTGACCTGCTGCAAGAAATCGCTGGCATTTTGTGCTGTCGCGGCAAATTCACGCAAAAAGCCTTTCACATGTTGTGGTTTGCCGTTTGGCAAAAATGGCAGTAACACCGGGTCAAATCCAAGTTTACGTAGCAGCGCCATGGCGTCAGCAACCAAATCCGCTTCGTAGAAACTGGTAAACGGGTCCTGAACCAAAAGAACGAGTTTGGCTTTTTCAGCAGCCGGTAAGGCTTGTAACGCCGCTAAGTCAAAGGGCCGATACTGTTGAACGCGTTCCGTCAGTATCGGTGTAGACAGCAATGGCGTATCGACATAACCCACCACCTTTTTCAACAGCCAAGCCACAGGGGCCATTTTCACCACGCCATTGACCAAACCTGGCGCTTTGGCCAAGACAGGGGCTGAGCGCTCGATATTACCGACAATATAGTCCTTCAGTGGACGCAGATAGCGGCTGTGATACAGCTGAATAAAACGGGCGCGGAACGATGGCACATCCACTTTGATCGGACATTGGCCGGCACAGGCTTTACAAGCCAGACAACCTTCCATCGCTTCCATCACTTCATGGGAGAAATCAGCTTCGCCGCGCCATTTACCGACCGTATTCTGCACCTTGTGCAGCAGAGCCGCCGGACCGCTGCTGGCTTGCAATAATTGCTGCTCTTGGGCCAGCACATCACCGCCCTGCTTCTGCATCAACCGTAGCCACTCGCGCATTAGACCTGCCCGCCCTTTAGGGCTATGACGGCGATCTTTGGTGACCTTACTGGACGGACACATCGGCGAGTTTTCTTCATAGTTAAAGCACAGGCCATTGCCATTACAGCTGGTCGCAGCTTCAAAACTTTGCCGCACCACAGTCGGGATTTGCCGGTCAAAATAGGCGCGCTTTTGGCCGTCGACACTGACAAGCAAGTCCTGACTTTGCCATGGCGTACAGATTTTGCCGGGGTTCATCCGGTTCAGCGGGTCAAACACACCTTTAATTTTGCGTAATTCGGCAAACAGTTCTTCACCAAAAAACGCTGGGCCATACTCGCTGCGATAGCCTTTACCGTGTTCGCCCCACATGAGGCCACCGTATTTAGCGGTCAGCGCGACGACCTGATCAGAAATAGTCCGCATCAACGCTTCCTGACCCGGCTCACATAAGTCCAGCGCCGGGCGTACATGTAACACCCCGGCATCCACATGCCCAAACATGCCGTAGCTCAGGCCATGGCTATCAAGCAAAGCGCGGAATTCCATAATAAAATCGGCCAGGTTTTCCGGTGGCACTGCAGTATCTTCGGTGAAAGGCACCGGTTTTTGCGATCCTTTGGCATTACCCAACAAGCCTACCGCCTTTTTGCGCATGGCATAAATCTGCAGGATAGCCTTAGGGTCATAGGTCAGCTGATAACCAATGATGCCGCTATCGCCGCTATCGAGTGCATGCTGCAGCCGCTCTTCAAGATGCGCGACTTTCTCTGCCATGCCGGCATCGTCTTCATCGTTAAATTCCACCATGTTCAGGCCCAGCATATCCTGGCCCGGCACATCTTCAATATAAGATTTCACCTGATGCCAGATGATGTCCTGACGTGCAAGATTCAGAACTTTACTGTCGACCGTTTCTACCGACGTGGCATTGGCTGCGACTAAAAATGGCGCATTACGCAGCGCACTCTCAAAGCTGTTGTATTTAACGTTGACCAAGCATTTGTGACGGGCAATTGGGGTCACGTTCAATAATGCTTCAGTGACAAAACCCAGCGAACCCTCAGAGCCTGTGATCACACGGCCAAGGTCAAACTCGGTCAGATCGGGGTTAAACACATGCTCGAGGTCGTAGCCGGTCAAAAAACGATTCAAGCGCGGAAATTTCGCCAGAATTTGGGGCCGGAATTGACGACAGCTGGCTAACACCTGACGGTAAATGTGGCCTTCAGCAGTGTCGAGTGCAGCTTTAGCTTCGGCTTCGGCAATAGGTTGCGCCGCTGTTTTCAGCACAGTGCCATCAGCCAACACCGTGGTCAGTGCTAACACATGGTCGCTGGTTTTGCCGTAGACCAGTGATCCCTGCCCGGAGGCATCGGTATTGATCATCCCGCCAATAGTGGCTCGGTTTGATGTCGATAAATCCGGCGCAAAGAAGTAACCAAACGGCGCTAAATAGGCGTTAAGCTGATCTTTAATGACGCCAGCCTGTACACGTACCTGACGTTTTACCGGGTCAAAATCGAGAATGGTCCGCATATGCCGGGACAAATCGACGACCAGATGTTCGGTCAAGGCCTGACCGTTAGTACCGGTACCGCCGCCACGGGGCGCGAATTTAAGCTGCATAAAACGTGGCTCAGTCGCCAACCGGGTGATTAGCTCGACATCCTGCTGATGTTTTGGCAGCAATACAGCTTGTGGCAAGGCTTGATACACACTGTTATCAGTCGCGACCGCCAACCGTGCTGCATAACTGGTTTCAATCTCACCCTGAAAACCGGCTTGTTGCAGGCTGGCACAATACTGTGCAACCACCGGGGCCAACATCTGTTCTGGATTTAACTTCGGGATCATAACACTGAAAACTGAAGGCAATGGGAGCCTGAGTATATCACCCGGCTCCGACGGGATTAAGGCTTAATCTGGTTTTTCCGCAGGCTTTAATCTTCCTGACGTTTTTGCAGCACCTCACCTTCAATCACCAGTCCGGAAGGTGCTGTATGATCGGCCCGGTGTGCTGTAGTTGCTCCTGCAGTTCCCATGTCGTTTTGACTATTTGCCTGACTTTGGCGGAATTGGTCCATTTGCGCTTGCATCTTCTGGACTAGTTTGCGTTTTTTCCACCATAAATAGGGTAATAACAAAACCAACAAGGTTGCCACTATCAATAACAACCAAACACCAAATACCAATAAGAACAAACCGCCTAGCAACAGCAATAAGAGACTAAACCAATTGGCCGGTCGGCCGCTTTTTAACTGGATAAATACCGGACCTTTTTGGCCAAAACCAGACATAACTACCTCGGATCTGCTGCAGATTAATTGTCGCACTAGCTACAGGATATGGGGACTTACCGGACAATCTCCAGTGTAAAACTGTAAAAGTTTATCTATTGGCAAGCTAAGACCCTGGCTGACAGTAAAGTCGTCTTCTGCTTTACTATTTAGTAATCTCGGTTGCCGGAGCTGTTAATGCGCTGGATCTTCCTGTGTTGTTGTGTGTTCTATGCTTGGCCACAATGGGTTTTAACCTGTGAATTGCGGGTACAAGTCAGCGATTTTCCGCCGTATTCTTATCAAAAAGACGGTGAATGGCGCGGCAGCCGGGTCGTTTTGTCACAGCGGCTGGCACAAAAACTCAATTGTGGCGTGCGATTTTACGACGTGCCTTGGGCACGGGCGCTGATGTTACTGCAGCAGGGCGATCTGGACCTGATGTTTAACCTGACACCGACGCCGGCCCGGGAAGCTTTTTTATGGTTCAGTCGGCCGCATCATCTGGAGCGGTTGGCATTTGCCACGACGCTGCCCGATCCGCAGTGGCAACAGCTGCAAGAGCTGTCAAAACTAGCTGAATTCCCCGGCATCATAGCCTTGACGCAAGGTAGCTATATGGGACAACCCATGATGGAGCTATTACAACAGAGCAAGTTCCGGCAAAAAACGCTGGAAGTAGCTGAACGCCGTGTTAAAAACGAACTGGTATTAAAAGACCGGGCACAAGGCCTGGTGGAAGATTTGGATTATCTGAAATTTGCCATCGCCAATTTCCCGGAGTACCAACAGTTGGCGATCACACCATTGCGTCTGTCACAAACCAAAGTGTCGGCCGGATTCAGTAAAAACTCGGTGTTATTTAAGCAAAAACAGCAACTGGTACAGGCGATTGCGGAACTGGATGCCGAAGGTTTGTGGTTTTCTGAACTGCCGTAAACAGGAACTCAGAAACGATAAAGCCCCGGGACCGGGGCTTTATCTAATTGATGTAGAGATAAAACCGCTTAGGGTTTCACCGCCACAACGCAACGCTTCAGTTGCCAGACTTTTTCAACGTAGTCTTCAATTGAACGGTCGGAGTTAAACTTAGCCACGCTGGCGGTATTGAGCATCGCTTTACGCGCCCAACCGTTGCGGTCCCGATACCATTCATCGATTTTTTGTTGCGCGTCACAGTATGATGCAAAATCAGCCATGACCAGATAGTGATCACCACCTTCCAATAGACTGCGTTTAATTGCTGCCAGTTCACCTGGTTTGCCTGGCGTGAAATAGTCAGTTTCTAACCAGTCCAGAATTGCCTTCAGTTCAGGATTATTCAGGTAATAGTCGCGGCTGTTATAGCCGCTCTGATACAACGCCTTCACTTCGTCAACGGTCAGACCGAAGATTGCGATGTTGTCGAGTCCGACTTCTTCCGCAATTTCGATATTCGCGCCATCCAGCGTACCAACAGTCACAGCGCCGTTGAGCGCCAGCTTCATATTGCCGGTCCCTGACGCTTCTTTGCCTGCAGTCGAAATTTGTTCTGACACGTCGGCTGCCGGGATCATCTTTTCTGCCAGACTAACGCGATAGTTCGGCATAAACACCACTTTGATCCGATTTTTTACCCGTTTGTCGTGGTTGATCTTGTCGGCAATTTTATTAATGGCATAGATAATTTCTTTGGCAAGCTTGTAGCCTGGTGCTGCCTTCGCGCCAAACAGGAATACCCGTGGCACCATGTCGTAATCCGGGTTCTGCAGGATCCGACGATACAACGCCAGAATATGCAACAAATTCAGGTGCTGACGCTTATATTCGTGTAGGCGTTTGATTTGCACATCAAACAAAGCATGTGGGTCGATATCGACTCCAGTCAGCCTTTTTACTTCTGTCGCAAGCTCAGCCTTGTTTTGTTGCTTGATCGCCATAAAGGCGTCCTGCATTGCTGGGTCATCCGCATAAGCTTTTAATTTGGCAAGCTCAGTCAACTGTGTTGGCCAAGTAGTCCCAATGGTATTATCCAGCAGCTTTGCCAGTCGCGGGTTACAGGCTTTTAACCAGCGCCGCGGCGTCACACCGTTGGTGATGTTGGTGAATTTGTCTGGCCACAAAGCGACCATTTCCGGAAACAGGTCAGATTTAACCAGCTGTGAGTGAATTTCTGCAACGCCATTGACCCGGAAAGAACCGACCACGCATAAATGGCCCATCCGAACCATCGGTTCGTGACCTTCTTCAATAAGCGCCAGCTTGCGTTTTTTCTCAACATCACCCGGCCAACGAACATCAACCTGTTCAACCAGGAAACGGCGGTTGATTTCGTAAATGATTTCCAGATGTCGTGGCAGTACTTTCTCAAATAACCGCACCGGCCAGCGTTCCAGCGCTTCTGGTAATAATGTGTGGTTGGTATAGGCAAATACATGCTGACAGATGTTCCAGGCGTCATCCCAGGTCATTTCGGCGCGGTCGACTAAAATGCGCATCAGTTCAGGGATAGCCACCGTTGGGTGTGTGTCGTTTAACTGGATCACCACTTGTTTGGCAAACTGTGACCAATCATCACCATGGGCCCGCTTGTAGCGACGAATAATGTCTTTTAGCGAACTGGAGCAGAAAAAATATTGCTGAATTAAGCGCAGCTCTTTGCCCGCTTCGGTTTCATCGTTCGGATACAGTACTTTTGAAATGGTTTCCGCTTCGATGTTCTCGCGCGCCGCATCGATGTAACCACCTGAGTTAAATACGTCCCAGTTAAAGAAATCACTGGCACGGCTTTCCCATAAACGTAACACGTTCACTGAGCTGCCGTTGTAGCCGACTACCGGGATATCCCAAGGGACTGCCTTGATAATGCGCCCCGGGTGCCAGACTTTTTTCATCCGGCCCTGCAGGTCATAGACGGTTTCAACGTAACCATAAACCGAGATTTCCTGCGCCGATTCTGGCCGGCAAATCTCCCACGGGTTGCCGTATTCACGCCAGGAATCCGGCCGCTCGATTTGTATACCGTGCTGGAATTCCTGCTTAAACAGACCATGTTCGTAGTGAATGCCATAACCAATTGCCGGGTAGTTCAGTGTTGCCAGCGAATCGATAAAACATGCAGCCAGGCGGCCTAAACCGCCGTTGCCGAGCGCCATGTCTTCTTCCTGCTCTTCCAGATCGGCAATATTGATACCGAGTTCGAGCAGCGCTTGTTTTGCTTCTTCGTAAAAACCGAGATTGTGCAGGTTGTTACTGAACAACCGCCCCATCAGATACTCCAGGCTGAAATAATGCACAGCGCGGGTATTTTGCTGATAGTGCGTGCGCTGTGTATTACGCAAGCCATCAAACACATATTCATTAATCGAAGCGCAAGTCGCACGCCACCAGGCTTGTGGACTGGCCTTATTGACGTCTGTACCGAGTGTGCTGTGCAAATGACGGACAATACGTTCTTTTAATTCGGTGGCATTCGGCCTTTGACCAACAGCGGTCGTTTCAGGAGCAGTAGCGACTTTGACGTTCATAATGTAGTTCCAGCTGATGAGAGTCAGTTGACTCTGTAAAAAGTTGTATTCTCTGAATCTTAATCGATTAACCTCGAAAGTCCAGATGAAAATAAACGTGTAACAAAATTACAGAATAGACCGTGATAAAGCAAGAATCTAACGATGTAGCTTTGCATTCTGTAACCTAATTACATACGAATGCAAAGCCTTGACAATCATTCCGCGCGGCGAAACACCGCAGCGACGAAGTTTTTCGCGTCTTGTTCGAGTAAATCCAGATGTGCCGCATCAACAAAGCTTTCCAGATAAATCTTATAGCTGTTTTCGGTCCCTGAAGGCCGCGCCGCGAACCAGCCGTTGGCTGTCACAACTTTCACTCCACCAATATCTGCCTGATTACCGGGCGCTTTGGTCATTACGGTGAGAATATCATCGCCGGCAAGCATCGTTTGCGTGACGCTGGATACATCAAGTTTTTTCAAGGCTGCTTTTTGTGCCAGCGAGGCTGGAGCGTCGAGTCTGCGATAAAGTGGCGCGCCGTAAGTTTTAGTCAGACTGATATAACGTTGGTAAGGATCCTGCGCTGTTTTGGCGACAATCTCAGCGGCCAGCAGGCCAAGGATAAAACCGTCTTTGTCCGTCGACCAGACCGAGCCGTCAAAGCGCAAAAAACTAGCGCCAGCGCTTTCTTCACCACCAAAGCCAAGACTTCCGTCAAACAATCCGGGAACAAACCATTTAAATCCGACTGGTACTTCATAAAGTTCGCGCTGCTGACCCGCAACGACGCGATCGATTAACGCGCTGGAAACCAGTGTCTTGCCAATTTTCACCGCAGCAGGCCAGTCGGGACGATGGGCGAGCAAGTAATCGATGGCGACCGCAAGATAATGATTCGGGTTCATCAGACCGCCACTGCGGGTGACGATGCCATGCCGGTCGAAATCGGCGTCGTTGCCGATCCCGATATCAAAATCATCTTTGAGTTTGATCAGGTTTGCCATCGACCACGGCGAGCTGCAATCCATGCGGATCTTGCCGTCTTTATCCAATGGCATAAAAGCAAAACTGGGATCAATCTGGTCATTCACAACGGTCAGATTCAAACCATAACGTCTGGCAATCACCGGCCAATATTCCAGACCAGAACCACCCAGCGGATCCACACCAATGCTGACTCCTGCTGCACGGATAGCATCCATATCCACGACGTGCTGCAAATCCTCGACATAAGCACTGATGTAATCATGCGTCTGACATAACACACTCGCCAGCGCGTCGCTCAAACTGACACGTTTGACCGCACTCAGGCCTTGCTCAATCAACAGATTGGCGCGTTGTTCAATCCAGCTGGTCGCATCCGTGTCCGCGGGCCCGCCATGTGGTGGATTATATTTAATACCGCCATCAGACGGCGGATTGTGTGAAGGTGTGATAATCAGGCCATCGGCCAGCGCGTGTGGCTTATCGCGATTAAACGTCAGGATTGCATGTGAGATCACCGGTGTCGGTGTATAGCCCTGCTGGATCTTTACAGTCACGCCATTAGCGATCAGCACTTGTAACGCAGTCTGAAAGGCCGGTTCGGACAATGCATGGGTATCTTTGCCAACAAACATAGGACCATTGATGCCTTGCAGAGCCCGGTATTCAGCAACCGCTTGGCACACCGCCAAAATATGTGCCTCGTTAAAAGAACCCTGACTTGCCACACCACGGTGGCCGGACGTACCGAATGACACTCGCTGCGCCGCATCAGTCATATCCGGGCTTAGCGTGTAGTAATAACTGCAAAGACGAGGAATATTTTCCAGCATAGAGCGCGGCACTTGCTGACCCGCCAATGGATGTAATGACATGATGCTTCCTTTTTAAATTCACATTCCTGCACATCAACCGGTTTTCTGATCCGGCGCGATTTTGTTATCCGCAGCGTTTATGCGCCAAATAGCGGCAATTCAGAGAAAATCGCGGATAGTCTCCGCTTCTTCAGCACTGTAGCCTAGTTTGAGTGCTGCTTCAGTCAGCATCATTTTTTTACGGGTCGTATTCGAATTCGTAATCACCCAAAACTCGCTATTTGGTATTTGTTTTGGATTGGTGCTGCTGCCCGCTTCCAGTAAATCAGCTTCGTTACGGCCAAAATACACCCGATTGCGACCTTTTATCTCCAGTACCTGAGCAAAATCTTGTTTATGTGCCCGTGACAGCGCAGACAAAATGATCAAAAAGCGCCCTACCACAGATAATTCAGCCTGAAGATCCTGTTTGCTCAGAATATCAAAGACTTTCTGTGAGGATTTTGAATTTTCTGCGACAACGGCTGTTGCGGCAGGTTGCTGGGCAACAGATTGCTTATTGAGTAGAATGCGCCGCAAGATGTCATTGGCACTTTCGCCAATGCGTTGGGTCTGACCGGCAATAAAGTGGTAGAGCTCATCATCTATTTCTATTGTGTTCATGTAATTACCTTTATTAGACCCAAAATGACAGTGCCCGCGTGTCCGGTACGGACAATACCCTCATCTGATAGGATCGCGGCAGAATCAAGAGGAAATCCATGATATTACATACCGACATCACAGGCCAAGGGACTCCGTTGTTATTAATTCATGGCCTGTTCGGCAGCTATGAAAATCTTGGCATGATCGCGCGGTTATTGGCCGAGCAATTTCGCGTTATCAATGTTGATTTGCGTAACCACGGTCGTTCTGGCCACAGCAATGAGATGAGCTACGCTTTTATGGCACAGGATTTAATTGAAACGATGGATGCATTGCAGATCCCGTCAGCTGCAGTACTCGGGCATTCGATGGGCGGCAAAGCGGCGATGCAGCTTGCCTTGAGTCAACCAGAGCGGGTCAGCAAACTGGTGCTGGCGGATATTTCACCGGTCGTTAGTCAGGCTCGCCATCTCGGCATTCTTGACGCGCTGAACCGTGTTGATCTGACAACACTGACCGATCGTAAAAAGGCCGATCAGCAATTGCAGACGGCCATCGGCGACGCCGGCACCCGTGCTTTCCTATTAAAAAGTTTGGTCAAAGTCGACGATGCGTTTCAATGGCGTTTTAATCTGGCCGCATTAACATCGCAATATGCGCAGGTGTTAGCCGCCCCCGAAGCAACCGGGCCTTACACCGGACCAACTTTGTTTATCAAAGGCGGCAATTCTGACTATCTGCAACCGGACCATCAGCCCATCATTCGTCAGCTGTTTCCTGCTGCCAAAGCCAAAATCATCGAGGGCACCGGGCATTGGTTACATGCTGAAAAGCCGGCCGCTTTTACCAAAATTACTGCTGACTTTTTATTGAGTTGACGCAATATTTTCCGCATACCTTTGTGGTATATTGCGCGGGTTTTTTTTGAAGGTTTCCGTCATGTTAAATCAGTACATGGAACAAATTGAAACGTTTGGAACTTGGTTTGCGCTCGCCGTGTTATTTTTTCTCATCGGAATGGCGATCCAGGACGTATTAAAAAAAGGTGATGTGCCGAAATTCGGACGTATTTTCGTCTGGCTGGTATTATTCTTGGGATGTTTTGGTTTTATCGCCAAAGGCATTATCCAGGTGATATATGAGTCGCAGGGCATGGGCTGATGGCAAAAATTTCCAGCGACAGAACCACCATCGACCTGTTCGCGCACGAAAAGCGGCCAGGCCGACCCAAAACCAACCCTCTGCCGCGTGAAGAGCAGCTGAAACTGAATAAACGGAATCAGGTGCGCCGGGATCGCAGCAAAGGGTTAAAACGCATTGAGACCAAGATACCGGAAGACCTGTATCAAAAACTCGACGCAAGAGCACAGGCACTGCAAACCACCCGCAGTGCATTGATCGAACAACTGTTAACTCAGGCGTTAGCAAAGCCAGTGGTAACAAAGTAAGAAGGCTTAATTATGGCTACCGTAGGTATTTTCTTTGGCAGCGACACTGGTAACACCGAACATGTCGCAAAACAAATCCAAAAAGAACTGGGTAAAAATCTGCTCGAAGTGCATGACATTGCCAAGAGTTCAAAAGAAGACATCGCCGCTTATGATTTGCTGATGTTCGGCATCCCGACCTGGTACTACGGCGAAGCGCAGTGTGACTGGGATGATTTTTTCCCTGAGCTGGAAAACATCGATTTCAACAACAAGCTGGTGGCAATTTTTGGCTGTGGCGATCAGGAAGATTATGCTGAATACTTCCTCGATGCGATGGGCACTTTACGCGATATTATCGAACCAAAAGGCGCTATCATCGTTGGTCATTGGCCTACCAAGGGCTATAACTTTGTCGCGTCAAAAGCGCTAGTTGATAACGACCACTTTGTCGGTTTAGGCATTGACGAAGATCGTCAGCCTGAACTCAGTGACACCCGAATTAAACAGTGGTGTAAGCAAATTTATGACGAATTGAGTCTGAAAGATCTCGAAGGTCTGTGATTTCAGATCCCGAGCCGAAAAAAAGCCACCGTCAGGTGGCTTTTTTTTGCCGTGATGAATCAATTTGGTTAACGCACCTGGGCCTTGTCAAATAGTGGGTTTTCGATGAAACCCAATACGTTACCAAATGGATCAGCCAGACTGGCAACACGGATACCATCACCAACGTCGGTCACTGGTGCAACGATATGTGCGCCTAATGTCCGGACTCGTTCCACTTCAGACTCAATATCAAGGGTTCCCCAATAAACCACCTGACCATCACGACTTGGTTGTCCGTCCGGCACCAGGCCTAATTCAAAACCGCCGATACTAAATCCGACATAAAATGGCTGGTCAAAATATGGCGCGGTCTGAAAAACTTGCTGATACCAGGCAGATGCGGCGCTGAGATCTGCAACGGGGTAAATCACTGTTCGTAGTCCGAGCATCAATATCCTGCCTATTTATTCTCTGTGCTGTGGTTTCTTACGAATATAGACGGTACGGTTCACTTCACAAACCACTTCACCGGCTTTGTCTTTCACCAGCACCAGAAACTGTGGGAAGTACTTCTGTCCATCATCCGTTGCCGCTTTGATTTCGTTGATGGTCGCGTCATGCAACCAAAACTCGGCAGTTAAAGTGCCGCGTCCAGGCCGGATAAAATCAATATCGGCTTTTTTATCCCATACCATGTAGGTCTTACCCATTGCGCCCATCAGCAATAACGGGTAAATCGGATCCGTCATTGCGAACATGGTCCCACCAAACTGGGTTCCATTTATATTGCGACGCCACGGTCTGTCGCTCAATTCGACTTTGGCATAACGATAGTCAGTTGCCAGGACCGCGACTTTGATGCCGTTAAACCAGAATGGCGGCCAAAAATTTAACAAATGCCGCATCACACCGGGTTTGAACGCCCATTTCATAAATTGTATTTCCTAACTGGTCAGTCCTGTGATTATGCCGCTTTTTTTTCTGTCTGACCAGCGAAGCGGTAACCAAGCCATTTTTCGCTTTTCCTCAAACGAATAAT
>JACCDS011001874.1_pt1 | contig 13437 bp, 13 predicted proteins | sample 7446441 | NCBI WGS metagenome assembly JACCDS01 (sample SAMN15323445, study PRJNA562643) | freshwater metagenome | isolation source: river surface water | place: USA:Blue River Watershed | collected 2017-08-17
CATGATTGATCTCAATCATTTTTTTATTCGCCAACTCTTGCAGCTTTTTGACTGCCTTTTTGTCCAAAATCCGAATAACCAACTTTTCCATAGTTCAATTTACAATTTTATCTGATCCAAGTAGAACTTCATGCGGCTATGTTTTCTGGCCAAAAATTCAATCTTCTCAATTTGATCGAGCTTGTGGTTGTAGAATACCTCCACGTACTCATCTCCCAGTAAGTACAAATTGACCTTGTGGCGGTAGTAGCGAATGGCCACCACAAAGCTGCCCTCGAGGTAGAGGGTTTTTATTTTTTGTGGAATGGTTAAGTTGATAAACTCTTCTTTTCGCATCGTTACTAAAATCTTAGACCGCGGTCTGGGGTCCGTCAACGGCTAACGGTCCACAGACGACAGCAGATTGGATTTGTAGAGAAAAAGTGTACTAAAACCACAATTGACGGTGGACCGTTAACCGTTAACTGTGGACTATTTTAATGTCCCGCCGTTTGAAAGTCTTTGATCGCTTCGCTAAAGTCCAGAACGGGTACTTGCTTCACCTCATTCGCTACAATGCTTACTCCTGCTGCCGAGCGATACCCGCCCGCACAATGAATTAGAATCGGCTTGGAAACCGGTATTTCACGAATTCTTTCCCGCAACTCTGGCAAGGGAATATTGATGGCCCCATCAAAAATTGGGGTGCCAGCCTGCTCATCACGGCTGCGAATATCTACCAGGGTAAAGTGTTCTGGGTTGGCTTTAAATGCAGCAAGTTCAAAGGCAGTTCCTGTAGCGGTCATCCCAGCAGGGCGAACTACCGCGCCTTGAATCAATTGCTCGTAGCCAATTTTAGCAGTTTTGTGAATTAGAATTTCAAGTTCAGCGGCTGTATCCGCAACGAGGAAGAACCGCTCCTCAGGCCCCACGATGGAGCCTAGCCAGGTTTCAAATTTGCCTCCATTCATAATGTTGATTGCTCCAGGAATGTGGCCAGCAGCAAATTGATCTTGCTTGCGTGTATCAATCACCAAAGCGCCCGCAGGTAAGGTTGCTCCTTCTGGCAATATGGAAACCTGGGAAATGGAGCGCTGGTAGGCAGGTGCACCATGCTTGTTTAAGTCTACCGCATATCCAAAATACTTCGGAATGTAGGGCTGTCCTTGGAGTAGCGTTTGAACAAACATTGCTTCATCCGGAGCTGAAAAAGCCCAGTTGCTGGCCCGCTGCTCCCCAATGGTCGATTGACGGGCATCACTCAAATTTTTGCCACAAAGTGAGCCGGCTCCATGTGCAGGAAATACGAGTACCTCGTCTGCCAAAGGTTTTAATTTTTGCTGCACGGTATGGTACATCATTTGGGCAAGTTCTTCCCGCTGTGCGGTCAGGTTACCCGCCTTTTCACGGAGGTCAGGCCGACCTACATCTCCAATAAATAACGTATCCCCGGAGAATAGGGCATAATCTTTTCCTTGCGAATCTTTTAATAAGATACTGATGGAGTCAGGTGAGTGCCCTGGAGTATGAAGGGCATGAAGGGTGATTTCCCCTAAAGAAAAGGAGTCTCCCTGGTCAAATCCTACATGGGGATAGGCAGCACCGACAAGTTTGGACACATAAATAGTCGCTCCCTCGTTCTGGTGAAACTCCAGATGTGAACTAACAAAGTCCGCATGCGGGTGAGTTTCAATGACGGCCACAACCTGAGCAGCATGCGCTGAAGCAAAGTCAACATAGGGCTTTGGATTTCTTCCTGGATCGACCAAGGCTATTTTTCCTTGACTCAAGATGGCATAGCTAGCATGTGCTAGGCCTTCGTCATAAAATTGCTCAATGTGCATAAAAGTAGACGTGGGATAGAATAAAGGTAAAGATACAATCCCGCTTGAAAGTCTATGCCTGTAGCGGGTTGGATTTATTTAATATGAAAATTCTTTTGAATTTATTCGTTTGAGAGGTAAACTTGAAACAGCCAAAACAAATTCCCTTGAAACGAATTTATTTTCCTTCGTCGACCTACTTTTTTCTTTGTGTTTTCGCTCTTTCCGTTTTAGGTAGCTGCAGTAGTAAACGGAGAGTAGCCAAGTCTTCTCCGGAATTTACCATTATCGAAACGGCCAAATCCTATCGCGGTACGCCCTACCGCTATGGCGGCACCACACGCGCAGGAATGGACTGCTCTGCTTTGGTTTACCATTCCTTTGCTTCGGTAGGGGTCAAACTCCCGAGAACTTCTGCAGACCAAAGTAAGCTGGGTAGAAAAATTTCTGAACGCAAGATTCGACCTGGTGATGTCTTATTTTTTGCCACCGGAAAAAAGAAAAAAGAGGTAACCCATACTGGAATTGTCACCGAAGCGCAAAAAAATAAGGTGCGTTTTATCCATGCTTCTACCTCACTTGGAGTGACCGAAGATTTCCTTAGAGGCGCTTACTGGACCAAAGCTTTTCTATTCGCAAGGCGATTGGAACTAAAGTAGTTGCTGACTGAAATCAAAAAATCGAATCCCTCAACAATTTTCTGAATCAATTCAGATTAATTTTTCCAAATATCCTTTGGTTTAAGGCTTTTCTCACTAATTTTGCGGTCGAATTAAAGAAGAGTCTTTTTACCTTTCATCAAATAAAATGGCAAATATTGGCAAGATAACTCAGGTAATCGGCCCGGTGGTGGACGTATCCTTTGAAGGCGGAAAGCTGCCCAACATCCTAGACGCGTTGGAACTCACAAAAGACAACGGGCAGAAGGTAGTGTTGGAAGTGCAGCAACACCTAGGTGAAGACCGAGTAAGAACCATCGCAATGGATTCTTCAGAAGGTATGGTTCGTGGAATGGAAGTGCGAGATTTAGGTCAGCCTATCTCTGTTCCTACTGGCGAAGGCATCAAAGGCAGACTTTTCAATGTAGTGGGTGAAGCAATCGACGGTCTACCTCAGATATCTGAAGGTAAGCGTCTTCCAATTCACCGAGCTGCTCCAAGATTTGAGGACCTTTCTACTTCTACTGAAGTACTTTTCACAGGCATCAAGGTAATCGACTTGATCGAGCCTTATGCCAAAGGAGGTAAAATCGGTCTTTTTGGTGGTGCCGGTGTAGGTAAAACCGTATTGATTCAAGAGTTGATTAACAACATCGCGAAAGCTTACTCTGGTTTGTCTGTATTTGCAGGTGTAGGAGAAAGAACCCGTGAGGGAAATGACCTTTTAAGAGAAATGATCGAGTCAGGCATCGTGACTTACGGTGATGACTTTATCCATAGCTTAGAAACTGAAGGTGGCTGGGATCTATCCAAAGTAGATCTTAAGAAGTTGGAAGATTCCAAAGCAACATTCGTATTTGGACAGATGAACGAGCCTCCAGGAGCACGTGCTCGCGTGGCTTTGACTGGTCTTACGCTTGCGGAATACTACCGTGATGGCGATGGTACAGGTCAAGGAAAGGACATCTTGTTCTTTATTGACAACATTTTCCGATTCACTCAGGCTGGTTCTGAAGTATCCGCACTTCTTGGACGTATGCCTTCTGCCGTAGGTTACCAGCCTACCTTGGCTACCGAAATGGGTGCCATGCAGGAACGAATCACCTCTACCAAAAATGGTTCAATCACCTCCGTACAGGCAGTTTACGTTCCTGCGGATGACTTGACTGACCCAGCTCCAGCAACCACCTTTGCGCACTTGGATGCTACTACGGTATTGTCTCGTAAGATCGCTGAATTGGGTATCTACCCAGCTGTGGATCCTTTGGATTCTACATCACGAATTCTCTCTCCAGATATCTTGGGTGACGATCACTACAACTGTGCACAGCGTGTAAAGGAAACCCTTCAGCGTTACAAGGAACTTCAGGACATCATTGCCATCTTGGGTATGGAAGAACTTTCTGAAGAAGATAAGCAGGTGGTACACCGCGCTCGTCGTGTGCAGCGTTTCTTGTCTCAGCCATTCCACGTAGCCGAGCAATTTACAGGTCTGAAAGGAGTGCTAGTAGATATCAAGGATACCATCAAAGGATTCAATATGATTCTTGATGGCGAACTTGACCATTTGCCAGAAGCAGCGTTCAACTTGGTGGGTAGCATCGAAGATGCCATCGCCAAAGGAGAAAAGTTGCTCGCAGAAGTAAAATAAATTTCTTCTCATCCCAGTCTCGAGAAGGCATTTTCAAGTCTAGAGGGAGGGTGAGTTTAATTAATGAAGACCGAATACGCCATGCACTTAGAAATCGTTACGCCAGATAAGAAAGTTTTCCAAGGAGAAGTAAGCGAAGCTACCTTTCCTGGAGCTTTGGGAGCATTTCAAGTACTTACGAATCACGCACCGATTGTATCTGCCTTGGCCAAAGGTTTGGTTTCCTTCACCACAGTTGAAGGCAAGCAATCGCTTCAAGTAGAAGGTGGCGTGGTAGAAGTAAAGCAAAATACCATCGTAGTCCTGGCTGAGAAAGTCGTAGACTAAACTTAGTCAACGGTTCACAGTTGACGGTCCACTGCAGATTGATGTGAGCTGTTGACAGTTTTTTAGTCAACAGACCACAGTCGACAGTCCACTGCAGATTGTTTGTACTTCAGGCCTAGTTTTTGATACGGACAAAATAATTTACGGAAATACAAGTACTTAAAAGAGGCTGTCCCTAAAAGAGACAGCCTCTTTTTGTTGGTTCCCTAGCATAGATAAGATCAGATTATCCGCTTTCTTGCCATTATAAGCTCTGTCAACAGCTAACTGTTAACGGACCACAGTCGATTGTGGTAGGAATACGATTTGTCTTTACAACTACAATCTGCTGTGGACTGTGGTAGGAATACGATTTGTCTTTACAACTACAGTCTGCTGTCGTCTGTGGACTGTCAGCCGTTGACCATTTTTTAGTTCCTCATTTTTAGTGAAAGGGTTGGAATTAAAAAGATAACCTGTACATTTGCAATCCGAAAGGAGGTGTACAGCTATGATCATAATCAACATTAAAGAAAACGAATCTATCGATAAGGCGCTTAAGCGTTTTAAGAAGAAGTTTGACAAAACAGGTGCGGTTCGTGAATTGAGAGCGCGTCAGGCGTTTACTAAGCCTTCTGTGAAAAGAAGAGAACAAGTTATCAAGGCTGCTTATAAGCAAAAGCTTCAGGAGCAATTCATGAAGTAATTGCGTAGGCAATTGCCCCATATACAAAGCACCAGTCGTTCGGCTGGTGCTTTTTTTTGATCCCTGTACAATCCATCTCCATTTTTTTTGACAAGTCCCCAGCACTTGTTTTATCCCCCTTATTTTTTAAACCAACCTATTCGAAAATTAAACGTATCTTAAGTAGCAAATTCATCCCATGATTGATTCGTTTATCAACTACTTGGAATACGAAAAAAGGAGCAGTGCGCATACTGTGCTGGCCTACCGCAAGGACTTGGAACAAGCCCAGGACTTTGTAAATCTTTCCTTTTCAATAGACGACCTTTCCCACTGCACCCATCCTGACCTACGCGCATGGATCATCGATTTGGTAGAGCAGGGTCTTAGCCAAACTACTGTCAATCGGAAACTGGCGACCCTTCGTTCTTTCTACAAGTTTCTGATGCGCTCCAAAATCATCCAGAAGGACCCAACCTACAAGTTAAAGTCTCTAAAAACTCCAAAAAAGCTTCCTGAATTTTTGCAGGAAACCACCATTGAATCTGTTTTGGAAGAGGAGGTTTACGCACCCACCTTTGAGGGTCAGCGGGATCGGATGGTACTCGAATTCTTGTACCTCACCGGCGTACGTCTTTCCGAACTTACCTCCCTAAAGTGGAAGGATATCCACCTGTATGAAGAACAAGTCAAAGTCTTGGGTAAAAGACAAAAAGAACGGATCATCCCCTTGACCAAATCACTACAGCGAAATATCACGAACTATAAACAAGTGGTAGAAGCCCAGTTCACCAGGGTGGAAGGAGAAGATTACTTTATTCGCAGCAGCAAAGGAGAAAAAGCCTATCCCATGCTCATCTATCGGATCGTGAAGCACTACTTGGACCTGTTTGCACAAAATTCGAAACGAAGCCCCCACTTACTCCGTCATACCTTTGCAACCCACCTTTTAAACAAAGGGGCCGACTTGAATGCCGTCAAGGATTTATTGGGGCATGCCAACCTGGCCGCCACTCAAGTATATACCCACAATTCTATGGAGAAACTCAAGGCTGTGTTTGAACAAGCACACCCAAAAGCATAAGTATTCACATGTTTAACCCTTAAATCCCCACGCGATGAAACTACAGATGCATTCCATTCACTTCGACGCCGATCAAAAATTGATCAGCTTTATTCAGAAGAAGGCCGATAAACTGGACACATTCTACGACAGCATTTTAGATGGCGAGGTGTTTTTGAGACTGGATAAAAATGAAAAAAACCAGAATAAACTCGTGGAAATCAAGTTAAATGTGCCTGGAAAGCAGTTTTTTGCCAAAAACCAAGATGACTCCTTTGAAGCTGCAGCTGATGAGGCGGTAGAAGGTCTACGGCGGCAGCTGGAAAAACACAAAGAGAAAAATAGCTAACCATACCCCAAGCCCGAAGCACCCCGCTTCGGGTTTATTTTTTTCGGAGCAAGAAATAGTTTTTACCCTGCTTTGCCCGCAGCTCCTCACGCGCAGTGGTACTGCTTGCTCGCAAAAAGTCAGGAATTGCTTTTGAATCCAAATGGGTACTGGCTACCTGCACTTCATAGCCTACCGTATCCCATTCGGACAGGAGCCGGTCTTCCAAAATCAAATAGGTGTAACTTTTGGCTTCCTCCTTCCAACCTTCTTTAGATAAGTCAACCAAATCGTAAGCGGTGCCCAAACTCATCCGAATCTGCGACCCAGTATGTAAGTTGCCCGCAAAGCCAATCGGACTCCCTACACCGATTTCTTCCACGACCGCTGCCGCCTGAACCCCCTGGTGTGGCAAGGAAATCAATCTCGTAATACCTGTCACCTGAAAGAATAGAAACAAGATGGAAAGTGCAAGCAGTTTTGGCGGCAGGATAGCAGACCTAAGAATTGCCGATACGCCATACCCTATAAATAAGACTCCCAAACCTACATAGATCACCGACAGCCCTCCACTTGACCCAGTAACCAAGGTCCAAGCGTTCACCCCGACCACAAACGTCACCAAAGAAAGGAGGATGACAGCGGCCAATTTCAGCCCTTTGGTACGTTCCAAGCCACCTCCACGAACGAGTATCCAGGCAAGCCACAGGGCCAATACGGGTGCCACGGGCAGCAGGTAGCGCTCGTAAAATTTGCTAGTGAGCGCGCCCATACCCAGAATGGCCAGTCCCCAGAGTAGCGCAAACGCGAAAAATTGAGGATTCTCCTTCCAGGAAGTCACTAAGGTGTCTTTTAAATTAGGAATCGCCAAAGCCACCCAAGGGAGAAACATGCCTACCACTAGTAGCGATGCCACTGTTCCATTTTGAAGCACCAACAACAGGCGAGAGGTCACCCGCGTGCCCACCTGATCCTCCAAAAAACTATTCAAAAAAGTTGGGCCATGCAGCTTCCACATGGCCACAAACCAGAATACGGCAATTCCTAAAGCCACAAGCAGCGCAGGGAGGTACAGCAGTTTCTTCCAAGAAACCTGCTGCCAGGGATTAAATCGTAGGTACAAGATGCCTATCCCTCCCAGAGCTACAGCTGGAAGCCCTTTCACTTCGAAAGCTAGGGCCAAACCCAGGTACAGTAGCCACAGAAACTTTTTCTTCGCCTGCTCCCCATCTCGGAGAAGTCCGGCAAAGCCTAGTGCAGTGACCGTAATCGTCAGCACCAACAGCACATCTGGAATGGAGCGCGTAGAAGCAAAAATAAGAATAGGATTAGAGGCAGCGATCAAGGCTGCAGTTCCTGCGATTTTCCGATCGCCAAATACTGTTTTTCCAAGGAGATAGGTTAGCCCAACTGTAGCGGCCCCTGCCAACAAAAAAAAGAAACGCGAACCAAAGGCATGCACGCCAAAGAGTTTGAATCCTGCAAGTACCGCCCAGTAGGTCAAGATCGGTTTCTTGAAGCGCAGCTCCCCCGAACCCAAGTAGGTGGTCAGGTAATCCTCGGTCTGCAGCATCTTGACCGCCGCATCCCGGTAGTAGATTTCGTCAGGGTAATGCAGGTGAAAGTCTAGGGCAAAAGGCCCCACCAACCCACAAAAAAGGAGAAGCAGCACCCAGGGATTGGCTATCACAGCAGAAGATTGAGCAGTGCGCATCCACAAAGATACAGCAGGTAGGCGGAATTTTTGGAGGGATTTGATGCAAAAACTAGAAGCGTTTTGACCAAATGCGGTTAAAAAGGTACTTTTGAGGAATCTTTGCCAGCCATGAATAAGCCACTTTTATCCGTCGTCATCACAGTCTACAACGAAGAAGATAACATCCAGCCCCTCCTTAAAGCGACCTATGCCGCACTCTCGGGAATGGACTACGAAGTAATCCTAGTAGAGGATGGTAGCACCGATCGCACGGTAGCTGAAGTAAAAAAATACGCGAATATCCGTACCAAGCTTGTGATTTTTAACCGCAACTACGGGCAAACCACCGCGCTAGCAGCAGGCATTGATCAGGCCACGGGGGAATACATTGCCACCATGGACGGAGACTTGCAAAACGACCCTACGGACCTACCTGGCATGCTCCAAAAAGCAATCAACGAGGAATGGGATGTGGTGGCTGGGCGCAGAGCCAACCGGAAAGATGGATTTGTGCTCCGTAAAATCCCTTCCAAAATCGCCAACTGGATCATTCGAAATTCCACAAACGTCCACCTCAAGGACTATGGCTGCACGCTTCGGGTGTACAAAGCCGAAATTGCCCAAAACATGGGCCTCTATGGAGAACTCCACCGCTTTATCCCGGTACTTGCCAAGCAAGAGGGCGCCAAGATGACGGAGGTGGATGTCAAGCACCACCCTCGAATTCACGGTACCTCCAAATACGGACTCAGTCGCACCTTCAAGGTGATGGCCGACTTGATCCTCATGCTATTTTTTCAAAAATATTTTCAGCGCCCCATCCACCTGTTCGGTGGGCTTGGGCTGGTTGCCTTCCTCTTGGGAGGAATTATCAATGTGTACCTCTTGGTTCTAAAAATTCTAGGGGAAGATATCTGGGGACGACCTATCTTGATACTTGGGTTTATTCTAATTCTCGGAGGAATACAGCTGATCACCACAGGCATCATTTCAGAGATCATTGTTCGCACCTATTTCGAATCTCAGGACAAGAAAACTTACCGCGTCAAGGCCCTCTACACTGGAGAGCAGGAAGTGCAAACGTCCAACTAAGGATTCGATGTCCTCCCTCAAAAACCAGTTAAAAACTGCCCTTAAAATTCTCCTTACCGGAGGGGCTTTGTACCTGGTTTTTCAGAAAATCGATACGGACAACCTGCTGCAGCTCTCCAAAACCCTCTCTTGGGGATGGTTGATTCCTGCAATTGCACTATTCGTAGGGAGTAAGGTAGCCACCGCCATTCGCCTCAATGCTTACTTTGCCAACATCCACATTTCCCTCAGCTTCTGGGAAAACTGGCGCCTTTACCTGATCGGTATGTTCTACAACCTATTTCTTCCAGGGGGAATAGGGGGTGATGGGTACAAGGTTTACCTCTTGAATAACCAATTTAAAACACCAGTCAAGGAGCTCCTGAAAGCGAGTCTACTGGATCGACTTGGAGGACTGATTGCCATCCTTGCTTTACTATTTGGAATCCTACTCCTGATCGACCTGCCACTCCCTATAGGCAATCCTAGAATGAGCAAAATTTTGTTTGCGATAGGAGCGATAGGGATGATCCCTGTATTTTGGCTGCTTCAAAAATTCCTCTTTTCGAACTTCCTGCCTTCCTTTTGGCAGGGGATCTTCTGGTCGCTAGTAGGCCAACTTGCTCAGATGGCTGCAGTAGTCTGCTTGCTACTCGCCTTAGGAGTGCAGGATAAATTTCTAGCCTACCAGGCCGTATTTTTACTTTCCTCAATCGTGGCGGTATTGCCGCTGACGATAGGTGGAGTGGGAGCCCGAGAGCTTGTCGTGGTCTATGTCCATTCCTATGCAGGGATCCAAGAGACCGAGGCAGTCGCATTTAGCTTGCTCTTTTTCTTGATTTCGGCTGCAGTATCCCTCTCAGGGGCATGGGTCAAGTGGAAAAGAGAATAAATTTCTACCTTTACACAGATTCTTCACGCCCATGACTAGAGCCGAACTTTTTGCCCAGATCCAACAAAAATCCTCCTTTCTCTGTGTAGGATTGGATCCAGACCTTGACAAAATTCCTGCCCACCTAAAAAATGAGGCCGATCCCATTTTCTCTTTCTGCCAGCAAATCATCGAGGAGACAGCAGACTTTGCGGTAGCCTACAAGCCCAATACTGCTTTTTTTGAAGCCCATGGAGCCAAAGGCTGGGAAACACTCGCCAAGGTGGAGGCACTGATTCCCAAGCATATCTTTTCCATCGCAGATGCCAAGCGGGGAGACATCGGCCATACGGCTACCCGCTATGCGGAAGCATTTTTTAAAAATATGAACTTTGATTCCATCACCGTTGCACCCTACATGGGCAAGGATTCCGTGACTCCCTTCTTGGAGTTTGAAGGCAAATGGGCGATCCTTCTTGCGCTGACTTCCAACCCAGGTTCGTTGGACTTTCAGCTTCTGGAAGACGCCACTGGCAAGCCACTTTACCAGACTGTACTTGAAAAAAGTCAGGAATGGGGAAGCACAGAGAATCTGATGTATGTGGTGGGTGCTACGCGCGGGGAGCTTATCGGAGAGGTGCGGAATACAGTGCCCGAGCACTTCTTGCTCGTGCCGGGCGTAGGCGCTCAAGGAGGTAGCCTGGCCGATGTGGCACGTTTTGGCATGAATAGCAATTGTGGCCTGCTCGTCAACTCCAGCCGAGGAATTATCTATGCCTCCAAGGAAAAGGATTTTGCAAAAGTAGCTCGGCAAGAAGCGCAAAAGCTTCAGCTGGAGATGAAGCAACTCTTGGATCAGTACCTGTAGTAAGTCCGAACCAGCCCTCGTTTTTAATTTTCAATTAGCCCCAGATCCCTTGCAAAGGGATCAGTTTTTAGCTACATTACTCTTACTTTTTAGACTTATTTTTTATGGATTTTAAAGAAGACTTTTTACAGTTGGTATGGAAATACCAGTACTTCGACCGCAAAAACCTCCTCACCACAGCTGGCGAAGAGCTTCAAATCTTACAGGTAGGCCATCACAATTCCCTTGAAGGACCGGACTTTCAAAACGCCGCCCTAATTATCGGGGGAGTCACACTTCATGGCCATGTGGAAGTGCACCGGAAATCTTCCGAATGGATTCAGCATGCGCACCATACAGACCTGGGCTACAATACCGTCATCTTGCATTTGGTTTGGGAGAATGACCGGCAAGTCTACCGCCAAGACGGGACTCCCATGCCCACCGTAGCCCTGAACGGCAAGATCTACCTGGACATTTGGCGCAACTACCAGCAACTGCTCAATTTTCAGATTGACCTTCCCTGTGCCCATGCACTCCCTACTGTCCCAGAAATCCTGCGCTTTTCCGCTTCCGAAAAGGCCTTGGTTGAACGCCTCCACGAAAAATCTCAAGGGGTACTTGCAGTACTTCGGGCCACGCAGGGGGATTGGGAAGAAACGGCCTACCGTTGGCTATTTTGCTGCTTTGGCTACCATACCAACCGCCTGCCAATGGAAGAACTGGGCCGAATTCTTCCCTACACGCTTCTCAAAAGACACCGAGAGCAGCTGCAGCACCTGGAAGCCATACTTTTGGGTCAGGCAGGTCTACTGCCTGAGGATTCGGAAGATGCCTATGTGCAGCAACTCAAAAAAGACCATGATTTTTATCAGAAAAAATACGGCTGGTCAAAAGGGCTTACCCGACAGCATTGGACTTTTTTGGGTGCTCGACCAGCCAACTTTCCTACCCTGCGGCTGGCACAATTGGCAACCGTCTTGGTACAAGCCCCGCATTTGTTCTCCACAATTTTAGACGAATCTGGAGACTTAACTACGTTCCGGAAAATCTTCCAAAGCCCACCCTCTCCCTATTGGAGGCAGCACTATACCTTTGGCAAGCCAAGTAGCAAAGTCACCTCCAACGGCCTTTCTGAGCAAAGTGTCCAACTTTTAGTCATCAATTTTGTGCTCCCAATCTGGTTTGCGTATGGTGAATTCCACGACCGGGAGGAGTGGAAGGAGCGTTGCTTTTCCCTTCTTCAAAGCATGACAGCCGAGGAAAATTACATACTCCGCAAGTTTGTGCGACATGCCTGGATTCCGGAAACGGCCTTTGATTCCCAAGGCATGCTCGAACTGTACCGAAGGTATTGCAGTGCTCAAAAATGCCTTTCCTGCAAAATTGGTCAAAGCCTGCTCCGGAGCACTTCCAAATGAACCGTTGGACAAACGCCACAATTCCTGTATTTTTGTACGAATTACCACTTCCTGACCCATGGACAAACCCGTCATCATTCTCGGCGCCAAAGGCATCGCCCATCCCGCGCTAGAAATTTTCAATAGCAATCAAGTGATTGTGTATGGATTGCTAGATGAGGACAGCAGCCTTCATGGTACCGAAATCAATAACGTCCCTGTACTTGGCGGTACCGAAGACGAGGGATTCTTGAAGTTGATCGGTAAAAAAACCGAGGCTTTTGTTGCGGTGGACGATACCAAATACCGGAAATTTCTAGTGGAACTTCTGCTGGAAGACCGGAAGATGCAACCCATCAACGCCATTCATGAGCGTGCCTACATCTCCACAGATGCCGCACTAGGACATGGGAACTTTATCAATGCACAGGTGACTGTGGGTGCTGGGGCGAAAGTAGGAAGTCACTGCATTTTCCATACGGGAGCCATCATCGACCACAAAGTGACCGTGGAAGACTACGTTCAGGTAGGCGCAGGATCGATCATCAATGCCGATGTGGTCTTGGAAGAAGGTGCATTTATCGGTTCGGGCGTCACCATCGTCTCCGGTGTTCGCATCGGGAAAGGTGCCCGAGTGGGTGCTGGATCGGTAGTCATCTCCTCCGTTGGAAAAAATGAAACCGTATTTGGTAATCCAGCGGGGAAAGTAAATTAGAAATACGAAGTGGGAGTTACGAAGTACGAAACTGAAAATAATGTCGAATGTTGAACGCCGAGTGCAGAATGTTGAAGTGGGGAATCATTGAATTGAACTACAAACCTTGTCTGCAAAGGTCTTGATACTTGATACTAACTACTTGATACTATAAATCTTGGTACATTGTACTTGGTACTTAGTACATTAGTATTGCATCTTAATAAGAATACGATTCCCCACCCAAACACCCTGCCGAAACAGGGCTCTAGTTATGGAAAACACAAACAAACCCTACCGCATTCTGCTGTACTACTGCTACGCGGAAATCTGCAATCCTGAAGAATACCGGGAAGAACACCAC
>JACCDS011413985.1_pt1 | contig 13435 bp, 10 predicted proteins | sample 7446441 | NCBI WGS metagenome assembly JACCDS01 (sample SAMN15323445, study PRJNA562643) | freshwater metagenome | isolation source: river surface water | place: USA:Blue River Watershed | collected 2017-08-17
AATATCGTATTTAGAAGTTAATACATCAACGATTTTTCCTTTTCCTTCATCTCCCCATTGTAATCCTAGTAGTAAATCTATGGTCATTCTGTGTGTTATTTGTGTTGTTTGTATTGGTAGAATTGTGTAATTCTAATTTAGTTGTTTGTTTTTTTATTTCCGTATAAATACAAAGAGTGATTGGTGATTTCAATATCAAAAATTTCTTCGATTGTTTTTTTGATGGTTTGAATTCTTGGATCGCAGAATTCAATTACCTCTCCCGTATCGGTCATAATAATATGATCGTGTTGTTTATCAAAATACGATTTTTCGTAATGGGCTTGATTTTGTCCAAATTGGTGTTTACGCACTAAAGCACAATCCAAAAGTAATTCGATTGTATTGTACAAAGTAGCTCTGCTGACACGGTAGTTTTTATTTTTCATTTTGATGTAGAGGTTTTCTATATCAAAATGTTCTTCACTTTCGTAAATTTCCTGAAGAATAGCATAACGCTCTGGAGTTTTGCGATGCCCTTTCTTTTCAAGATATAGTGTAAAAACGTTTTTTACAATTTCTTGATTTTTATTATTGTCTGTGGAAATAAGTGTCATATCCTGCAAAGATAATTTTTTTTGGTTAAACTCTAAAGTTCAGTTGATAAGTTTGCCTTTTGTTGAAAAATAGTTAAGAGGTGTATACGCGGCTTACTTTTTCAATACCTTCTATTTTTTTGATATTGTTAATTAATTTTTTCAAAATCGTATTGTTTTGAACGACTACGGTTACTTGTCCTTCAAATATGCCTGCTTCAGTACTTAGAGAAATGCTCTGAATGTTCACATGCATGTTATTGGAAATTACTTTGGTTAATTGATTGGTCAATCCTAACGAATCCATTCCAGTAATTTTAATAATAGCTTTGAATTCTTCTTGAGTAGAATCAATCCATTTGGCAGTCATTATTCGGTACGCATAGTTAGATTGTAATCCAATAGCGTTAGGGCAATCGCTTTTGTGAATTTTAATTCCGTCATTCACGGTTACAAAACCAAAAACATCATCTCCTGGAATTGGGCTGCAGCAAGAAGAAAATTTATAGTCTAATTTGTCATGCTCTTTCCCAAAAACAAGCATGTCATAATTGCTACTAACAATTGGTTTGTTGATTTCTTCATCAGGTGTGTTGGCATTACGCTTGATTTTGTTTTTGAAAAAACTAATAAACGTATTGCTTTTTTGAGCAGCATAATCTTTTAATTGTTGATTTTCAATAGCACCAATTCCAACGCGATAAAATAAATCTAAACTTGTTTTTAATTTGAAGAAATTAACTAATTCATTAACTGTTTTTTCATTCAAATTAATTTTTAAGTGTTTCAGTTTACGCGTTAGTAATTCTTTTCCTTCTTCGCCAATTTTCTTAGTGTCCTCATTAAGGACATTTTTTATTTTAGTTTTAGCTCTGGCGGTTGTTACAAAATCTAACCAATGTGTGGTTGGTTTTTGATTAGGAGAGGTGATTACTTCGATTTGGTCACCACTTTTTAATTCATAATTGAGAGGAACTAATTTTCCATTGACACGAGTTCCACGGGTGCGGATTCCAATTTCAGAGTGGATTCCGAAAGCAAAATCGAGAGAAGTAGCACCTTTTGGTAATGATTTGATGTCGCCTTTTGGTGTAAACACAAAGATTTCTTTGGAATATAGATTCATTTTGAAATCTTCTACAAAATCAACTGCATTCGTTTCAGCATTTTCTAGTGCTTCACGCAATAAGTTGAGCCAAACGTCCAATCCACTTTCTTCAGTTGCTCCGTTTTTGTATTTATAATGCGCAGCGTAGCCTTTTTCGGCAATTTCATCCATTCGCTCACTTCGAACCTGAATTTCTACCCAGCGTCCTTTGGGTCCCATGACCGTAATGTGTAAAGCTTCGTAACCAGTTGATTTTGGCGACGAAATCCAATCTCGTAAACGACTTGGACTCGGACGATAGTGGTCAGTTACAATGGAATAAATTTTCCAAGCTAAAAACTTCTCGTCGTGTGGGTTTGATTTATAGACTATTCGTAAAGCAAATTTGTCATACACTTCGTCAAAACTAACTCCTTGTGCTTTCATTTTTCTACGAATAGAATAGATAGATTTTGGTCGGCCTTTGATAGCGTATTCCACTCCCTCTTCGTCTAAAGATTTTTTTAGAACATCTGAAATGTCTTTAATGTAAGCGTCTTGCTCTTCTTTAGTTTCTTTGATTTTACTTAAAATATCATTATAAACGGTAGGTTCAGTGTATTTTAGTCCTAAATCTTCGAGTTTAGTTTTGATGTTGTACAAACCTAAACGGTGGGCGAGAGGAGCGTAGATATATAAGGTTTCTGATGCAATCTTGGTTTGCTTATCTTCTCGCATGGATTCCATAGTTTGCATGTTGTGCAAACGGTCAGCAAGTTTTATTAGAATTACTCGGACATCATCATTCAGCGTAAGAATCATTTTTCTAAAATTCTCTGCTTGAATGGAAGCATTTAAATCTTTTTGAACCAACGAGATTTTCGTCAATCCTTCTACCATTTGAGCTACTTTGGGATTGAAAAGACGTTCAATGTCTTCAACAGTAATAGGTGTATCTTCGACCACATCGTGCAACAAGGCTGCGGCAATAGAAGTAGCACCCAACCCAATTTCAGAAGCGACAATTTTTGCCACAGCTATTGGGTGGAAAATATAGGCTTCGCCTGATTTTCTTCTTTGATCTTTGTGTGCGTCAACGGCTACATCAAATGCTTTACGAATCAATTTCTTGTCACTATCGGTTAGTGTTTGGTAACTAATTCGAAGTAACTCCTTGTATTCTTGGGCAATGGCCTTATTTTCTTTCTCGATATCTATTTCTGTCATGGTAGGCGGGGTTCAATTTCTAAAAATAGAAAAAACCGACTAAATACACAAGTGAATAGAGAGAATATTTTTGATTGATAATTTAAAAACCTCTTTGTCTTTTGGCTTCAAAAATCAAAATAGCTGCTGCGACAGACACGTTCATAGAATCAATTTCGCCTTGCATTGGTATAATAATGTTTTGCGTGGCGGCATCTCGCCATTCTTGAGTTAAGCCAGTTGCTTCAGTACCAACAACTAATGCAGTAGGTGTAGTGTAGTTTTCTAGATGATAGCCATTTGAATTCTGCAAGGTTGCACAATAAAATTGAATATTTTTTTCTTTCAGAAACGCGATAATTTCGGCTGTACTTCCCGTAGCGATTTGGTTGGTGAATAGACATCCCACACTCGAGCGAACTATATTAGGATTGTATAAATCACTTTTGGGGTTGGCAATAATCACGGCATCTAAATTAGCAGCATCGGCAGTGCGTAATAAAGCACCAATATTACCTGGTTTTTCAGGTGCTTCGGCGACTAAAATCAAAGGGTTTTCGGATAATTTTAAATCCGACAAAAGTGTTGATTTAGTTTTGGCTACAGCCAAAATACCTTCGGTAGTATCGCGATACGCTAATTTTTGATATACCTCTTTATTGATTTCGATTAATTCAGCTTTAGGAGCCAATTGTTGGGCTTCTTTTTCAGAGCAAACTTCCGGTAAAAAAAGTACCGTTTCAAGCTCGTATCCACCTTTGATAGCAATACTGATTTCGCGTTGACCTTCGATTAAAAAAGTGCCAGTTTGTTTGCGTGCTTTTGCTTTTTCCTGCAATAACACTAAGGATTTTATAAATGGATTTTGAACTGAACTAATTTGCTTCATTAGGACTAAGCTGTTTTTTGAACTACTTCAAAAATTTTAGCATCCTCACATTTTAAAGTTTTCGAAGGAAATTTAACTAACAAAGCATAATCATGGGTTGACATCAAAACTGTTTTTCCATTGGCATTGATTTTTCGCAACACCTCTAATACTTCAGCACTAGTTTGTGGGTCCAAGTTTCCTGTTGGTTCATCCGCTAAAATTAATTCAGGGTCGTTTAACAAGGCTCTTGCAATGGCAACGCGTTGTTGTTCTCCACCTGAAAGTTGGTGGGGCATTTTGTTAGCAAAATCTTTCATGCCTACTTTATCCAATACTTCATCTATTTTGTTAAGCATTTCCGTGTTGTCAGTCCAGCCAGTTGCTTTCAATACAAAAAGCATGTTGTCTTTGACAGTACGATCAGGAAGTAATTTAAAATCTTGAAAAACAATTCCAATTTTTCTTCTCAAGAAAGGAATATCATCTTCTTTCAAAGTAGCTAAATCAAAATCTACAATATGTCCAGCTCCTTCTTTTAGCTCTAAATCAGCATATAAAGTCTTCAATAAACTACTTTTTCCTGAACCTGTTTTTCCAATAACATAGATGAATTCGCCTTGATTTACCTCAAGGTTTACGTCAGATAAAATGGTTTTTCCTTCTTGGTATATAGTAGCGTTTCTTAACGATAAAATGGATTGTGACATAATTTGCATTTGTTTATGTTGTAAAAGTAATTATCAATTGGCAATTTACAATTATCAATCGTAATTTTTTTTATTTTTTGTTAAAACAATTGTTCATAATAAATACTACAACCACTTCGTTATACACCGTATAATATGATACATTTGAATTTTAAACAAAAATCACAATGCGTAGACTTACTGGGATTTTATTTGTCCTACTTTTTTGGGGAACTTTTTCGGTTTCCGCTCAAAAATCAACTATATATAATTCTAATTCAAAAGATTTCGAAACGGCGGTTTCTCTATATAATGCAGGTCAATATGCTTCTGCAAAATTAGTTTTTGACCGAGTGAAGTTAAGTGCTGTTGCTCAAGAAATACAATCCGATTGTTTGTACTATACCGCTATGTGCGCTATTCGTGAACGCCAACCCAATGCAGGAAACTTATTGGAGCGTTTTATTTCAGAGTATCCAACAAGTACTAAAAAAAATCAAGCTTGTGTTGAAATAGGTCATTTCTATTTTCAACAAGAAAATTATGAAAAGGCTTTGTCTTGGTATGAAAAAGTAGACGAAATGTATTTGGGGACAAACGAAAGTGATAAGTATTCTTTTCAAAAAGGATACAGTTTTTTTGTTTCTAAAAACAAAAAAGAAGCTACCACTTACTTGAACAAAGTATTGAAGTCTCCAAATTATGGTTCGCAAGCCAAATATTATTTGGGTTTCATGGCTTATGAAGGAGACGATTATAAAAAAGCTACCCAATATTTTGATGCAGTTTCAACAGAATCGAAATACAAAGAACGCATGTCCTATTACCAATCGGATATGAATTTCAAGTTGGGTAATTTTCAAAAAGCGATCGATTTAGGGGAACAGGCGATGCCAAAATCAACTCCTGCAGAACAATCGGAATTGAATAAGATCATTGGCGAAAGCTATTTTAATTTAAAAGAGTATACCAAAGCAATTCCGTATTTGGAATTGTATAAAGGTAAAAATGGCAAATGGTCGAATACCGATTTTTATCAGTTGGGTTTTGCGTACTACCAACAAAAAGATTTTGAAAATGCCGTTTCACAATTCAATAAAATTATTGACGGAAAAGATTTTGTTTCACAAAATGGGTATTACCATTTAGGTCAGAGCTATTTGAATTTGAATAAAAAACAAGAAGCGTTGAATGCGTTTAAAAATGCTTCAGAAATGGATTTTGATGCTTCGTTAAAAGAAGAATCAAGTTTGAATTATGCTAAATTAAGTTATGAGATAGGGAATTCGTATGAAAGCGTCCCTGCTATTTTGATCACTTTTTTAGAAAAGTATCCTCAAAATTCAAATCAATCAGAAATTCAAAAATTATTGATTGACTCGTATATTTCTTCTAAAAATTATAAAGAAGCCTTGGCTATTTTAGAGAAAAATGGAACTCAAGAAAATAAATTAGCCTATCAAAAAGTGCTTTTTTATAGCGGTTTACAATCCTTTACTGATGGAGAATACCAAGCTGCTTTAAAACAATTTGAAAAAGCGATTAGCCAACAAAAGGAGGCTCTGATTACAGCAAGAGCAACGTTTTGGAAAGGAGAAACACAATTTGTTTTAGATGATTTTAAAAACGCATTAGTGAGCTTTAAACAATTCATTGGCTTTGCTGAAGCAGGAACTACTCCTGAGTTTAAAAATTGTAATTATAACATAGCGTATGTGTATTTCAAAATGAAGGAATACGATCAAGCGGGGAATTATTTCCAAAAGCAAATCGAAAAAGGGACTGATAAAGTGCGTATGAATGATGCGTATTTGCGTTTAGCAGATTGCCGATTTGTAACTTCAAAGTATTGGCCAGCAATGGAAGCGTATGCAAAAGTAATTGAGCAAAAAAGTGTTGATGCTGATTATGCTTTTTATCAAAGAGCCATTTCGTATGGATTTGTGGGTAAAAATGAGAAAAAGATTGAAAATTTGTTATCGTTTTTACAACTCTATCCAAAATCAGAATATCGTGACGATGCGTTGTTTGAGTTAGGTAATACGTATGTTGCTGAAAACAAAGATGAACAAGCTATTAAAACGTATGACCAATTGATTAAAGAATTTGAAAAAGGGTCATTTACTTCTAAAGCTATTTTACGACAAGGTTTAGTATATTATAATGCAGATAAAGACGCACCAGCATTGGTAAAGTTCAAACAAGTTGTAGCGGAATACCCAAAATCATCGGAAGCTTTAGAGGCGGTTGCTACCGCGCGATTAATTTATGTTGAAAATGGTAAAGTAGATGAATATGCTTCGTGGGTTCGTACCTTAGATTTTGTGGCAGTTACAGATGCTGATTTGGATAATGATACCTACGAGTCAGCCGAAAAACAATACCAACAAAGCAATACAAATCAGGCTATTACTGGATTTGGAGTGTATTTGACGGCTTTCCCAAAAGGAATTCACGCGTTGCAAGCTCATTTTTATTTGGCGCAATCACTTTATTCGAGGGGTTCAGAAGAGAAATCGGCGGCTAATTATGAATATGTAATTGGGGAGCCTAGAAATGAATTCACAGAGTCTTCTTTAATGCGTTTGGGACAAATTTTCTTGAAGGCAAAAGAAGTGGAAAAAGCCATTGTGGTTCTATCTCGAATTGAAACTGAAGCTGATTTGTTGCAAAATAAAACTTTTGCACAAGCCAATTTGATGAAATTGTATTACGATAAAAAGGACTATGCTAATGCAGTAGTTTATGCTGAAAAAGTATTGGACAATCCTAAAACCGAAGTAGATGTAAGAAGTGATGCTCAGATTGTAGTAGCACGCTCTGCCATGGAAACGGGTGATGAGACCAAAGCCAAAGCGGGGTACGAAAAATTAGCTACTGCTCAAGGCGAATTAGGAGCAGAGGCGTTGTATTTTGATGCGTATTTCAAAAACAAAGAAGGCAAATTTGAAGACTCCAACGCAGTGATACAACAATTAGCTAAGAATTATTCGGATTACAAGTATTTTGGAGCCAAAGGCTTGTTGTTGATGGCAGCTAACTTTTATGCTTTAAAAGATAGTTATCAAGCAACATTTATATTAGAAAGTGTGATAAAAAACTTTACTGATTTTCCAGAGATTGTTGCTAAAGCGCAAACCGATTTAGATGCTATAAAAGCAGAGGAATCCAAAACGAATTCGTCAATACTAAAAGAATAAAAAACACTACTGTATTTCAAATACCTTGATTATTATGAGAAAAATTATCCAAAATAGTATTCTATATTCATTCGCTTTATTGTCTGTTCAGTTAGGTTTGGCACAGAAAAAACAAGAAAAAATGCGAACAGAAGAAGTGAATGTGGTAAAATCATATACCCCAACTATTTCTGACGCTTTTAAAATAAAAGAAACTCCTTCGTTGAATGAAGAAGGAACTACAGCAAAAGAAACAGTGAAGTACAGTATTTTTTCTTTCCCAGTTGCCTCTACTTTCACCCCCTCAAAAGGAAGTGCTGAAGATGTGGATAAAGAACAAATAGGTCGATTTTATAAAAGTTATGCCACCTTTGGAGGTGGGAATTATGGTACTTTGAATGCGGAGTTGTTTGCTACTCAAGATTTGAATACAGAGGAATATGTAGCGGGAATGTTTCGTCATCTTTCGTCTCAAGGAGGAATTAAAGGAACGGAATTGAAAGATTCGTTTTATGATACTTCTCTAGATTTGACTTATGGTGCAGAAGCAAAAGAATTATCTTGGAACATTAATTTAGGCTATCAAAATCAAATCTACCATTGGTATGGATTGCCAACAACTTTTATGAATTGGTTGTTGCCTTCGACTCATGATATTTTAGTTGCTGGAATTGATCCAAAACAATCCTATAACACGATTACATTGGATTCCAAAATTGAATTTAACGAAAGTATTTTAGAAGCCTCGAGTTTTAAATTTGCACATTTTTCAGATGCTTTTGGTTCGTCGGAAAACCGATTTTATGCTAAGCCGTCTTTTAAATTTGCTGCTTTTGGTAAAGAAATAAAACTAAACGCTATTGTGGATTATTTGGGGGGTAAATTCGACCATAATTTCACACGAACCAATACAGAGCCTATAGAATACGGATATACTAATTTTGGACTTTCTCCTAGCTATGAATTAGAAAAAGACAATTGGACCATGCATTTAGGTTTAGGATTGTACTATAGTTTAGATACTAAAAACAGCAACAATCAATTGTTTCTTTATCCACAGGTTACGGCCTCTCATAAAATAGTGGGTGATTTAATGATTTTTTATGCTGGAGCTGAAGGTGGACTAGATCAAAATTCGTATTTGAATTTTGTAGATGAAAACCCGTTTTTGTCGCCTACGTTATTAATTGCGCCAACCAATAAAAAGTATGATGTTTATGCTGGTTTAAAAGGTAAATTGGCCGACAATATAAGTTATAATGTTAGAGGTTCTTTGGTGGACGAAAATAACAAAGCCTTGTTTAGAAGCAATGATTTTTCGGCTAATTTCAATTATGGACCTTATTCGTATGGGAATTCATTGCAGTTGGTATACGATAATGTAAAAACGTTCCGTTTATTTGGCGAGTTGAAAGCGGATATTACCGAAGCCATTAGTTTCAGTGCTAATGGTACATTGTCTGCTTATACTACTAAAACACAAGCAGAAGCATGGAATTTACCAGCGATTAAGTTGAATGCTACTTTAGATTATACGATTAATCCAAAATGGTATGCAGGAGCCGATGTCTTTTTTGTAGGTTCTCGAAAAGATTCGCAAATCAATAATGACCTGATGACTATAGTTGCTCAAACCTATATTCCAACGACATTGAAATCGTATATTGATTTGAATGCGCATGTGGGTTACAAACACAGTGATCGATTGACTGCCTTTTTGAAAGCGAATAATATCTTGAATCAATCCTATCAAAAATGGATGAACTATCCTGTGCAAGGATTTCAAGTGGTATTGGGAGCGAATTATAAGTTTGATTTTTAATTGGTCTTTTCTTTGACGACTTTCAAACAAAAAATACATACCTATTATCAGCAATTAGTCCAAGATCGAATCGATGTCTTTAGAGATATGATTGTCGCTTTGACTGAAGATTCTAAAAACGATGCCAAAGGTTCGGCAGGAGACAAGCATGAAACGGCTTTGTCCATGATGCACATCGAGCAGGAAAAAATCAATCACAAACTGGCTGAAGTACTCCAACAAAAAACGATCTTAGATAAAATAGACGCTTCAAAAGAATTGGATACTATTGCTTTAGGGAGTTTGGTCAAAGCCAATGGCATTTATTTGTATCTCAGTGTCGCATTGCCTAAAATAGCTATTGATGGTATTAACGTCATTGCCTTGTCGCCTCAATCGCCTTTAGGCGCTAAGCTAATGGGGAATCAAATGGGGTTTACTTTTGAGATTAATAGCACGCAGTATTTGATTGAAAGTATTGTATAAAAACGTTAAGCTCAAAATCACTTCCATCCTAGAACCTACACTTGTAAGGAAAAATAATTATATTTGAGAAATATAAAGCGAAAATTATGATGCACAAAATTGAGATTCCATCAAGCAAAATTAAACTTATTTTAATGTTGATTGGAGCATCTGTGTTTATTGTTGGCAGTTATCATCTATTTCAATATCCAGAACGGTTCATTTCTTATAGATTTAGAAGCGTTGAGTATATTAAAACAATAGGATTATTTATGCTTGTTTTTTGTAGCTCAGCTTGGATTTATATTCCAATAAAATTATTTGACAAGAAACCAGGATTAATACTTGATGAAAATGGAATTTATGACAATTCAAGTTTTGTAAGTGTTGGATTGATATTATGGAAAGACATTGAATCAATTCGAATCGAAAAAATAAAATCAACAAAAACTTTAATAGTAAATATCTATAATCCTGAAAAATATATTGACCACTCAAATAGATTTAAAAAAGTGTTTCTGAATTTAAACACTAAATTATATGGAACACCTTTAACTATTGGATTGGCAGGATTAAAATATAACCGCGAAAGGCTAGAAAAATTAATCTTTCTAAATTATGAATTGTACAAAGAAAAGCTGAATCGCTAACGCCCGATTTTTTGGGTTATATACGAAGGTTTTTTTTACCTATTTACAATTTGGTAGCAAGCATTAAACCCTTATAATGAAGACGAAATTTTTAATATTAGCGCTTTTATTTTTTGGAAATTTATATTCCCAAAAATGTCACGAGGATATAATTGAGGACGGAAAAATTGATGCGGAAAATCTCGTGAGCAAATTTGAAACTGAAAACTTTGCAAATCTTTGGACAAAAACGGAAAACCAATCAATTTATGGAGTTATTGGAAAAAACAATCAAAGATTACTCATAAAACTTATATCAGTAAAGAAAAGCCGAGTAAATCCAAGAGAGTATGACGTTATTGGAAAATCTAGTGTAAAAGGAAATGTTTGCGATTTCAAAGGCAAAATATTGATTCAAAATATCTCGAAAGTAAATGGCGCTCAACTTGGTGTGGATAATGAATATCAAGGCAAAGTTAAAGGGCAATATTTATTGACTGCTGAATATTTTTTTTATGAAGTGCAAAGCCAAAAAAATTCTGGAATATTAGCAGGAAAGTTAGAAACTAAATTCTATGTCAATCAAGATAATAGCGTAAAATATGACGATATTGGTTTGAGTGCTGACGGATATTTTAACAACGGCTTTTCTGGAACTTGGAAAAGTTATTCAAATAGCGAAATTTCAAAATGTAATTGGGGAGATTATCGCGTTCCAAATTCAGACTGCGATTTTGACATTGGTACTGGAGAATTTAGTGTTTCAGAAAAGTATCAGAAAAATGGATGGTGGATAAAACCAAAATTAAACTGGTGGAAATAAATGCCCCGCTAACGCGCGAATCCTTTCGCGTGGTCAATAACTAATCCTGCTGCTCAAAGTCCTCCGACTTTGAGCCATTTTTTTACAGTTTTTAACTTTAAGTTTCTATTTCCTTTGTTTTCAATTACATTTTAATTATAAAATTTGTTTTTTAGTTTATTTTTATAACTAAAAATAGATTTTATGTTTTTCAATCGTAACTTTTTATACATCTTTGCCGTATCAAAATAACAAAAAGTAAATTTTAAGATTATGTGTGGAATATTAGCCATTATTGGAAAAGGAAAAGATGAGCAATTAGTTAGAGAACTTTCAAAAAGAATGACACACCGTGGTCCAGATGAAAGTGATTTACATATTACAGAGAATGGACATATTTTAAGTCACGAGCGTTTGTCAATTATTGACTTGCATTCAGGACGTCAACCTATTCAAGGAACTTCAACTGCTTGGATGGTACATAATGGAGAGGTTTACAATCACCAATCGTTGAGAGATGGTGTTTTGAAAGGGCATACTTTCAGAACCAAATCGGATTCAGAAGTAATTGTTCATTTGTATGAAGAATTCAAATACGATTTCTGTAATATGTTGGATGGAGATTGGGCTTTTGTGGTAGTAGATGGTGATGATTTTATTGCTGGTAGAGATCCAATGGGAGTAAAACCGTTGTATTATGGATTGGATGACAGAGGAAGAATCTACTTCGCTTCAGAAATGAAACCTATTGCTGATCAATGCAAAACATTCTCTACTTTTCCTCCAGGACACTATTACACACCAAACACTGGTTTTGTAAAATACTACCAACCAGAATACGAAGATTACACTAAAGCGGATCAAGATTTAGATTTAGATTTGATTAGAGAAACCTTGACTGAGGCTACTCGTAAACGTTTGATGAGTGATGTGCCAATTGGAGTATTGCTTTCAGGAGGTTTGGATTCGTCTTTAACATCTTCTATTGCGTCACGATTATTGAAAGAAAGTGGTAAAAAATTACATTCATTTTCTATTGGATTAGATGCAGATGCGCCAGACGCTAAAGCAGCTAAAAAAGTAGCTGAATTTTTAGGTACAGAACACCACGAAGTACATTTTACGATTGAGCAAGGTATCGAAATATTAGACAAATTGATTTGGCATTTAGAAACCTATGATGTGACTTCTATTCGTGCGAGTACACCGATGTATTTCTTGTCAAAAGCAATTACCGATATGGGAATCAAAGTAGTACTTTCTGGTGAAGGAGCTGATGAAATTTTTGGTGGGTATTTGTATTTTAGAAATGCGCCAACAGTTGAGGATTTCCAAAAAGAAACCATTGAAAGAGTTCAAAAATTATTTACTGCCGACTTGTTAAGAGCGGATAAATCGACTATGGCTCACGGTTTAGAGGCGAGAGTTCCTTTCTTAGACAAAGCGTTCTTAGATATGGCAATTCGTATTAAAGCAGAAGAGAAAATGCCTAAGACTTACGAGGGTAGAGAGAAATATATTTTAAGAAAAGCATTTGATACACCAGATAATCCTTATTTACCAGATGAGGTATTGTGGAGACAAAAAGAGCAATTCTCTGATGGTGTTGGGTACAACTGGATTGATCAATTGATTGAGTACTGTTCTTCGCAAGTTACAGATGAGCAATTAGCAGGTGCAGAGGCTGAGTTTCCTTACAATACGCCAACGACTAAAGAAGCTTACTTCTATAGATCAATATTCCATAAATACTATCCACAAGTAAGTGCGGCACAAACCGTAAGAAAATGGATTCCGAAATGGCAAGAAAATCAAGATCCAAGTGGACGAGCAAATGCGGCTCACGTTCAAGCGGATGTGCAGATTGCTAAATAATATTTATTAGATTAGTTCAAATACTATTGATAAAAGACGTTTTTCGTAAGAAGAACGTCTTTTTTTGTTGAAAATATAAACAAATGTTGATAACTTAACATTTATAAAGGGTAAATTCTTTCTCAAATATCCCCTGTTTTTATATATTTGCTTGTTATACAATTTTACATTTTAGATTAAAAATATGAGTGAGGAAATTAACAAGAATAATTATTCAGCGGATAGTATTCAGGCATTAGAAGGAATGGAGCACGTAAGA
>JACCDS010388489.1_pt1 | contig 13434 bp, 9 predicted proteins | sample 7446441 | NCBI WGS metagenome assembly JACCDS01 (sample SAMN15323445, study PRJNA562643) | freshwater metagenome | isolation source: river surface water | place: USA:Blue River Watershed | collected 2017-08-17
CGCGCGCGACAAGCCAGCCTGTCTGGCTGGCAGCGGCCCATGAAACAAAAGAAACAGGATTAACCATGTGTGGCATCGTCGGCGCCGTCGCACGGCGCGATATCGTCCCCGTCCTGATCGAAGGCCTCAAGCGGCTGGAATATCGCGGCTATGACTCCTGCGGCGTGGCCGTCTATCAGCAAGGGTTGAAGCGCTCGCGCAGCGTCGCGCGCGTGGCCGAGCTGGAGGCACAAACCACGGCCACCGGGCTGGCAGGCCAGATCGGCATTGCGCACACCCGCTGGGCCACGCATGGTGCGCCGGCCACCAACAACGCGCATCCGCATTTCTCGACGCGTAACGGCAAGCCGCGTATTGCCGTCGTCCACAACGGCATCATTGAAAACTACGAAGCCATTCGCAGCGAGCTGAGCGGCAAGGGCTACGTCTTCGAATCGCAGACCGATACCGAGGTCATTGCGCACCTGCTCAACGACTTGTACGACGGCGATCTCCTGCGCACCGTGCAGCGCGCGGTCAAGCAACTGCATGGCGCCTTCGCGATTGCCGTGTTCTGCGACGACGAACCGCTGCGCGTTGTGGGCGCGCGCGTTGGCTGCCCGTTGGTGGTGGGCCTCGGCGACGGTGAAAACTTCGTCGCCTCCGATGCAATGGCGCTGTCCGGCACGACCGATCAGATCATCTACCTCGAAGAAGGCGATGTCGTCGATGTCACGCTGGAAGGCATTGCCATCACCGATCGACAAGACGCCCCAGCGTTGCGCAGCGTGCAGACCGTGCACGCCTATTCCGGTGCGATCGATCTCGGTCCCTACCGGCATTACATGCAAAAGGAAATTTTTGAACAGCCGCGCGCCATCGGCGACACGCTTGAAGGCGTACTGGGCTTCGCGCCCGATCTGTTCGGCAAGGCCGCCGGCGAAGTGTTTGGCCAGATCGATGGTGTTCAGATCCTCGCCTGCGGTACCAGCTATTACTCAGGCATGACCGCCAAATACTGGCTCGAATCACTGGCCGGCATACCGACCCAGGTGGAAATCGCCAGCGAATACCGCTATCGCGAGCCGGCAGTCAATCCGAATGCACTGGTGGTCGTGATCTCCCAATCCGGCGAAACTGCTGACACCCTGGCCGCGCTGAAATACGCGAAAGAGCTCGGCCACCGGTATTCGCTGGCCATCTGCAACGTTGCCACCTCGGCCATGGTGCGCGAGACCACACTGTCTTACCTGACGCGCGCCGGTGTCGAAATTGGCGTCGCCTCCACCAAGGCCTTTACGACACAGCTGACGGCACTCTTCCTGCTGACGCTGACGCTGGCGAAGCTGCGTGGCCGTCTCGACGCTGAAGCCGAAGCCGCACACCTGAAAAACCTGCGCCATTTGCCGGCGGCGCTGAGTGCTGTATTGGCGCTGGAGCCGCAGATCATCGGCTGGGCCGATGCGTTTGCGCGCAAGGAAAATGCGCTCTTCCTGGGCCGTGGGCTGCACTACCCGATCGCCCTTGAAGGCGCATTGAAGCTGAAGGAAATTTCGTACATCCACGCGGAAGCCTACCCGGCCGGCGAGCTCAAACACGGCCCGCTGGCATTGGTGACTGAGGAGATGCCGGTGGTGACGGTCGCGCCGAACGATGCGCTGATCGAGAAGCTGAAGTCAAACATGCAGGAAGTCCGCGCGCGCGGCGGCCAGCTGTACGTGTTTGCCGATGCTGATTCACGCATCAACTCCAGCGATGGCCTGCACGTGATCCGCATGCCCGAACATTACGGGCTGCTGTCGCCCATCCTGCACGTGGTACCGCTGCAGCTGCTGGCGTATCACACCGCGCTGGCACGCGGCACCGACGTCGACAAGCCGAGAAACCTCGCGAAGTCGGTGACGGTAGAGTAAGCCTTGACGGCTGGCGTGGCGACCGGCGGTGGCCGGACGCTCACGCTGCTCGAGGCGTTCAGGCCGCGCTCAGTTGCCACTTACCGGGAGTACCCGGCCGCTTTGCGGCGCTCGGCAAAGCACGGGGTGCTGCAGCGGTGGATACCGGTTTGGCGGTCTGTGCAGCCCGTTCGCTCTGTACCAGGAATGCCGATACCAGCGCTGTCAAACGCTGCGCTTCCTTCGCTAGGGCTTCCGCGGCAATCGCGTTCTCTTCGACCAGGCTGATGTTCTGCTGCGTGGCCTGACCAAACTCGACGATCGCGGCATTCACCCGCTCAATGCCATCGTTCTGTTCGCGATTGGCGCTGCTCATCTCGCTCATGATCGACGTCACGCGCTGCACACTGTCCACCACTTCCAGGATGGTGCTGCCGGCTTCATCAACCAGCTTGCCGCCGCTCTCGACGGTGCTGACGGTGCTGGTGATCAGCTCCTTGATCTCCTTGGCTGCGGCGGCGGATCGCTGCGCCAGATTGCGCACCTCCGAGGCCACCACGGTAAAGCCCTTGCCTTGTTCACCGGCGCGCGCAGCCTCAACCGCCGCATTCAGCGCCAGAATATTCGTCTGGAAAGCGATGTCGTTGATCACACTGATGATGTCAACAATGCGACGTGACGACGAATGAATCAGTCCCATGGAATCCACTACTTGCCGCACGGCGTCGCCACCCCGAGCCGCGATGGCCGAGGCGCTTTGTGCCAGCTCGTTGGCCTTGATCGCATTCTCATTGTTTTGCCGCACCGTGGACGCAAGCCGTGCCATCGCCTCGGCGGTTTGATCAACACTGGTGCTCTGACGATCGGTGCGCCGCGACAGCTCGGCGTTGTCCTGTGAAATCCCTTCGGAGGCCGCGGCAATGGCAAATGCGCTGTCGCGCACGCCGGAAATCGTGTCGTTGATCGTCGCGACGGCACCCGCCAGATTCTGCGCCAGTGGGGTCGCCGGCCGGGCAGCTGCAGCGGACAAATCGATACGGCCCTGGGTTGCCGTCAGGCCTGAGACCAGTCCCTCCAGTTCGGCGGCCTGATGCGACGCGCGGCGCAGTATCGTGGCCAGATACACCAGCACCGCTGACTCCACCACCACATAAGCGGCGTGCACAAACACCGTCGACAGCTCAGGCTTGGTAAAGCACACGACGGCGTAGCGCATCTCCTGCAAGTAGTAGAAACCGAAGTGGTGCGCAGCCACAAACGCGGCAGCAGCCACAATCGGCCGCCAGTCACGGTAAGCCAGCAGAAATGCCAGGTAGACAAAAATGCCGAAATGAAGCTCGGTCATTCCGGCCGCCTGATGAATGTTGAGTGCCGCAAACGTCATCAAGCCAATGGCGACGGCAAAGCGGGTCAAAAGCGAGCCAGGCGAGGTCAGGTAGAGCACCGTGGGAACGCCAGCGGCGGACAGGCCGATCAGGATCGCCAGCATCCAAGTCTCGTTGAGGGGCGCCAGCGCGAAAGAAAACAATTGGAGCAGCCAAAGCATGCACAACATCAGGCGGTCAGCCTGAGCGCCGATGGCTCGCATAGGATCGTGACTGAGTTGCATGATTCCCTCTCGATGACAGTTCAGTGGCGAGGCAGCGGCCGGGAGAGCATTGCCTGCATTAATGGACCGTGGACTTCGCGTCCACCCGGAAAGCCACGGCCATGCTTCAAAAATTCGCGCCAGGCGACCGCGATGAGTGCCAGCAAGCAGGATATTACCATCTAGTTCAAATTTTTACTCAATAGTTCAGGAAATTGATTTTTGGTAAACAATTGATGTGCCATCGCGTCATGTCTGCTCGCTAGACCGGACTCACCGCATTGACTTGTCGCCGTTGACAGGTGATCGGGGCATCGGCGCCGAGCCGACTTCGCACATGACTGAATTCAATATTGATAATGGTCAGCGAGCTCAGTTACGATAAAGAAATCATCAGGACGCCCGAAACCGCCTGGCTTCTTCCGTTTCGCGATCCTCGCCCACTCACCCTCAGGGTCCGCCACACAAACCATGTTGGAAGAACTCAGACAGCGTGACGCGGAAGGCCGGCCAATCAACGTGGGGATCGTCGGGCTCGGCGCGATGGGGCTGGCGATTGCTTATCAGATCAGCATCACACCGGGTATGCGCTTAAGCTTCGTGGCCGACAGTGACATCACCCGAGCACAGCAAGCCGCCGCGGTTTACGGCAAGCCGGTTCACGTCACCAATGACGGCATCGCCGCGCTAAACGACACGCAAATTGAGTGCGATGTTCTGGTCGAGGCGACCAATTCGATCGTTGGCGCTTACGACTACTGCAGTGCGGCGATCCAGCGACACGCGCACTGCGTGCTGATGAATGCCGAGGTCGACCTTGCGCTGGGCTTCCTGCTGCGCGCCGCTGCGCACAAAAATGGCGTGGTCGTGACCAGCGATGCCGGCGACCAGCACGGCGTGCTAAGCCGGCTCATTGAAGAAATCGAGATGTGGGGGTTCGGGATTGTCCAGGCCGGCAACATGAAGGGCTTTCTTGATCGCTACCGGACGCTCGCCGGGTCGATCGAGATCGCCCGATCGCTGCGGCTGAGTCCCGTCCAGTGCCTCGCCTATACCGATGGTTCTAAGCTGAATATCGAAATGGCGATCATTGCCAATCAATACGGCCTGCTGCCCGACCTCCCCGGCATGCGCGGCCCCAGGGCCGACAAGGTGGACGATGTCATGACGCTGTTTGACTTTACGGCGTCAACGCAGGGCAGCGTCGATTACATTCTCGGCGCCAAACAGCATGGCGGCGGTGTCTACGTCGTCGCTCGATGCGAGAGCGAATTCCAGGGCTGGTATCTCAACTATTACAAGGTCATCAACCGGCATCCTTTTTATCTTTTCTTCCGGCCCTACCATCTCTGTCATCTGGAAACGACGCGCGCCATTGCGCTGGCCGTCCTGTACGGCAAGGCGGTCTGCACGATGAAACGCGGGCGCGTGACCGATTGCTATGCGTATGCCAAAAAACCCCTGGCAGCGGGAAACACCATCCACCATGGCATCGGCAGCGATGAGATTTATGGCCGGGTGGATGCCGCAGCGCGTGCCGATCACCTCGGCTGCGTACCACAAGTGCTGTTCGAGAGCAGCGAAGGCCATGAGCGCCCGATCATCCGCAAAACCATCGCGATTGACCAGCCCGTGACGTGGGACGCGGTCGATTTGCCCAGGGAGCGGCTACTCGACTTGTGGCATCAGCAGCAAGCCCTGCTCGCGGGCGCTGAACTCAGCGAACAGCCCGTTGTGACCTGACTGCGCGTTGAGGCCCTCTTGACTTCCTCCCGCCCGATCACGCTGTCAGCGCGAATTCAGCGGGCAACCGATGCGCCGATGGTCAGCGTCATCTGTGCAACCTATAACCAGCATCGATACGTTCGTGCCTGCCTCGATGGCGTGCTGGCGCAGGTAACGGATTTTGATGTCGAGATCATCGTCCATGACGATGCCTCCACCGATGGCACCGCCGACATCATCCGCGCCTACGCGGAGCGCCATCCAGACAAACTACGCGCCATCTTGAGAAGCGAGCGCCTTTTTTCACCGACCAAGCGAATCCGGCTCGATCTGTACCCGTTTGTACGCGGCCGCTATGTCGCGCTGTGCGATGGTGATGATTTCTGGCGCGATCCTCACAAGCTGGCCGAACAGGTCCAATTCCTGGAAAGCCATCCGCAGTACGTGCTGGCCTATCACGATGCCAACATTGTCAACGGTGATGGAAAGACGCTCGTGCTGCATGCGCGTCAGCCGGCCAGCAACCGGCACTTCAGCAGCACGATGCTGCGCCGCTTTGCATGCGGGTGGATTCCGCTGCCGGCGATGATGCACCGACACGTCGACCTCGGCTATCCGCCGGAATTCGACCTCGCGCCCAACAGCGACAATTTTCTCGTGATGCTGCTCGGCCAATACGGTGATGCGGGTTATCAGCATCACATCCAGCCCTCAGCGGTCCGGTTTCATGGAGCGAACTATTTTTCAGTCAGGAGCGCCGCTGAAAAATCGCAGATGCACCTGCAAACCCACCTGCAAATGGTGAATTACCTGCTGCGTACCGGCGAGACCGATCACGCCCGGGCCATGCTCACCCATCGATTGGCCGCCTCGGCGAATGCGTTCCTGAAAGCTGGCGCCCCCTGAGGACCGCTCAGTCCTGACGTGTACGACAATCCCCCACCAGCGCACGCCGTCGACGCGACAACCTTCAACGCTTTGAATTCGCCCTCAGCCGAAAACTGTAATCATCAACTGCAATCATCTCCTGAGCCCCGCAGCACAGGAGATGACCGCTGCCCCCAGGACAACCCTGCCGACGACACACCTTACCTACCTCATCTACCCACAAAAAACCTGCCTCCACGTCCTGCGCCGCCTGGCTGATCGCGCACATGTCAGCTACCCTCGATAGCGCCGGTCGCACCAGCGCCGATGATGACGTCGTCGTAGGTTGATTCACCCACGGCCATCGCCCCGGCACTCAACTGCCGATCGCGGCACCGCCGCCGTTGGTACCCTCGAGCAGATACAGATGTGCGCGGGCCGAATCGAAGCGGTAGCCAATCACATCCTGATAGTCGCGCGAATCATAGAATTCCCGTGCGCGCTCGGGGCTGTCGAACTCGAGAAACACGATGCGCTTGACCACACGATCACCCTCACGCACGTCGGGCGCACCGCCCGAGATCAGAAATTTCGCGCCATATTTCTGCAGTACCGGCTGCACACGTGGCGCGTACTCGGTATTGAAGTACTCGGGATCGGTAACGTCGAGTTCAGCAAAGATGTAGCCCTTGGTCGTGCTCATGAGATCAGGTCTTTCGTGGTCAGAAAACAATTAGTAAATATGCGTACCGCGCAGATAGGCCTCGATCACGCGTCAAATTCATTGCCGCGCCGCGGCGTTGTTCTGTAGTCTAGGGGCGACCGCATCGTTTCAACAATCGTGTTTATCAGGTTTATTCTTCAAGTGACGATAACAATCTAGAAATTAGACCGGCAAGCCAGCATCCGCACCGCGCCAAGCGGCACGATGATGCTCCTTGCCCACGCCCTGCCCCGGCTCAACCTGACGCGGCTGCAGACCTTCCTGCTGGTAACTGAGGAACGCAGTTTCCGCGCCGCCGCCGAAGCCCCCTTTTGCTCATCGTCGGCCGTCAGCACGCAGAGACGGCAGCTGTGGGCGCAGCGTGCAGCTGCCCAGTGAAGGCCTGTAACTGCTCGAATGCACACAGCGCGAGGTATCTATCATGACGCTGGGTGACCACCGTCTGTCGCCGGCTTCACAGCGGCGGGTGCAACTGCTCAAGGAGTTGTTGCCCAATCCGGACGAGCCGCAGCGCAAGGCTGCGCGCACACAGCGACTGGTGCTGTCACGCTGACGGATGAGCACCGGAAAATTGATCTAAAAATTCGCACAATCTGCCGGATAATTCCGTCGGCGACCTGCCTGACAACCACCATAACAACAACCATCAAGACACCATGACCCCGCCGAGTGGCCAGCCCATGCACTGCAAGAACCGGCGACAAGCCTTCCGCCTCGGGGTACGGCGTGCTGCCGCTGCGCCGGCCGCCGTGCTGTTCGCCGGCATGCTTGGCTTCGGCGCACTCGGACACAGCCATGGTCTTGACCCCTGGCTGATCTGCCTGTGCAGTCTGCTGCTGTATGCGATTCCGGGCCAGCTGATGCTGGTGGAGATGCTGCTGGGCGGCGCATCGTGGCTGGCCTCGGCACTGGCCGTGACATTGACCTCCGGCCGTTTCATCACGATGGTGATCACCCTCTTTCCGCAGTTTCAGCGGCGCGACCGCCGTGCGGCAATGTATGCGTCAGTGCACCTGCTGGCGATGACGCCATGGGCCATTTCGATGCGCGAGTTTCAGTCGCTGCCGCCGCGTTTTCGGCAGAGCTTTTATCTGGGCACTGGCCTGACCTGCTTCGCCGTGGCGCTGCCTGGCACCTGGCTCGGCTATCAATTGTCTGGCATGGTGCCCATGCCGGTCACGCTGGCGCTGGTGTTCCTGAACCCCTTGTTCTTTTTGCTCAGCTTCGTGGATGTGCGGGTACGTGCAAACCGGCTGGCCATTGCGCTGGGTGGACTGCTGACACCATTGTTCTATCTGTGGCACGCCGACTCCAGCCTGGTAACGACCGGCCTGGTCGGTGGCACGCTGGCCTATGGCATCGACCGCTACTGGCGCAGTCGCGGCACCGAGGCAGGGTCATGACGCTGCCACCGGATCACTGGACGCCGTGGCTGGCGCTGCTCGGCGCAGCCGTTGGCACCTATGCCTGCCGCGCCATGGGCGTTGCATTGTCGGGTCGGCTGTCGCAAGACAGCGAGTTCTTTCGCTGGCTCTCGGCGGTCACCTACGCGCTGGTGGTCGCGCTGACGATACGCATGCTCTTTTTCCCGTCGGGACCGCTGGCCCATGTGCCGCTATGGGTTCGGTTGATCGCCTGCGCCGTTGGCGTAGGCATAAAGCTGCGCGGCTCGCGGGGACTCGCTCTGCCACTGCTGGCCGGCACGTCGGTGATTCTGGCCTACGCGACGGCAGTGGGCTGATCGGTAGTCTGATCGGTAGTCTGATCGATAGGCTGCTCAAGCCCTGCCTCGTTCTGGCGGACTCGCCAGCATCAGCGATACGGTACGCGCCAGAGGTGACTGGCACGCACCGGGATGATTGCACTGCACACTGTAAATCGACTGGTCGAGGCCCGTCAGAACCAGCTACGCATCGGAGGCGATGGTTGGGACAAAGGCAGGGGCGCGGGCAGCGTGAGCGATGAGGCAAATTGCGGCGTGAACCCAGCCATATCGGGCATCAGACGATCAAGCTGAGTCGCTGACAGGACTTTGCCGTCATCGGTCTGGAACACTTCGATGCGTCCCGGCTTGCTGGCGAACCAGCCCTCGAACAAGAGGCTGTCGGTACTGCTCAGAATGCTAACCTCCAGATCCTCTGCCACGCGCCGGAACCAGAGCTCCTCGGCCGAGATGTTCGCGCCAAAGAAGACCCTATCTTTACCTGCCGTGTCTGTCGCAGACTCGCGTACGCGATCCCTGCCATCGCCGCGATTGAACACATAGGTATCGCTGCCAATCCCGCCGTCCAGCAGATCGTCGCCGCCACCACCGTACAAGCTGTCAGCACCCGCATCGCCGAATAGCTGGTTATTGCCGCGATTGCCGATCAGGGTGTTATCGAGCGCATTGCCACGACCGTCGATATTCTCCTCCCAGAATTTGATGGCCTCTGTGGTGCAGATGGCATAAGCGCTGGGCACGGCAGCGGCGGCACGAAATGCATCGATGCTGACAAAGCGGGTCATGTCATTCACCAGGCGCCGGCCGGAGTCGGCGATATAAAAGCCCCGCAAACTGCCGTCATCGTCGTTGTAGGCCACACCGGTCAGGGTCACGACATGGTTCACGCCACCGTCATCCAGATAGGCGGCGTCATCCCACAGCTTGCCGCAATTCAGCCCGACGATGACACCGCGTCCGCTGCGGATCATATTGGCCAGCGTCACCTCATCGTAGCCGGGCAGCAGCCGGTTGCGCATACCAAAGCTATCGAGCAGTGCCTGCTGCTGCGCGAAATTCGAGCCGCCGCGCTCATAGCGCGTTGCGGCGGTATCCGTGACTGCCCACTCATGGTCGATCGCCCGTTGCACAACCTCGCCTTCGGTCGTCGGCAACCGGGCCTGCGTCAGCAGGTTGGCAATCGAGGTCAGCGCGCAGGTGCCCTGATACTCGGGAATCGCATCGCCCTGCATGTAATCGAGTTCGTTGGCCTTCGGGTAGCCGAATACCAGTACCGCGCGGCCATCAATCAGGCCTTTTTCAGGCTTGCTGAAATCGAGCAGGTTCAAATGTTCGACGTTGTCGCCAAGTGTGACGCTGATCTTGCTCTGAAGCGTATCGATGCCCTCGCCAGCCCGTTCGATCACGCGGTCTCCGGCATCGTCGACGTAATAGGTATCGTTGCCGACGCCGCCGATCATGGTGTCGGCACCGGTCACGCCATCCAGGATGTTGTTGTCGCTGTTACCCACGATCAGGTTGTTCAGCGAATTGCCGGTACCGTGAATCGCATAGCCCTCGATCAGTCGCAATTCCTCGACGTTGGCGTTCAACAGATAGCTGACGCTGCTGAGCACGGTATCATCACCTTCGTTCGCCAGTTCGAGCACCACGTCATTGACGCTGTTGACCACGAACATATCGTTGCCCTGCCCACCTTCCATCTGGTCGACGCCGGCACCGCCATCGAGATAGTCGTCACCGAGGCCACCAACCAGGAGATCGTTGCCGGCGCCGCCGTAGAGCCAGTCGACGTCCGTCTCGCCGGCAGCCAGGCTCTGGCGCAGCGCATTGCTGCCGGTGAATCCGAACAGGATGTCATCACCGTCGCCGCCATATAGCTGGTCATTGCCGAGCTGCCCGAACAGCCGGTCGTCGCCGCTGCCGCCGTACAGCGCGTCATAGCCGTCACCCCCCTGCAACTCATCGTTGTCCGCGCCGCCGTTCAGCTGATCATTGCCCGCATCGCCGAACAACAGATCCTTGCCAACGCCGCCGTCGAGCGTGTCATTGCCCGTCCCGCCCTGCAGTTCGTCATTGTCCTGCTCACCGAAGAGCTGATCATTCGCGTCGCCTGCGACGAGCAAGTCATTGCCCAGGCCGCCCCAGAGCTTGTCCGCGCGCTCGCTGCCGACGAGCTGATCGTCACCATTGCCGCCCAGCAGATTCACCAGTCTTTTGGTGTTGAAGTACTTCGGATAATTCGCAAAGTAGTTCGTATCGAAGGTGTCGTCGCCATCGGTGCCAACGATATAGCTGCCGGTCTTGGTATCGACCTTGATCTCGCCGGGTTGCCAGGTAATGGTGTAGAGGAAGCCGGATAACTCGACGAAGTAGTGAGGGTCACCATCGCGCAGCTTCCGGTAGCCGGAATCCGGCACGATAAAGGACTGACTCGTGCGAATCGGTTGTCCGCCGGTGTTGTCCGGTTGTCCGGGCACGACGGCGGGGCGCGGGGCAAACGCGCTGCAGCGCCGGCCGAAGAGGCCATAGTCCGCAGCGCGCAGCACGGTCAGGCCTGCCGCAGACGCTGCACAACGCTCGCCATCGTCGAGCAGACCATTTTCATTGGTATCGGCCCACACGGCCAGCGATGACAGCTCTTTGCCGGCGAGCTGGCCGTCCTTGTTCTTGTCCAGCGATTGCAGGCCGGCGGCCGTCATGCCGCGTCCCTTGTTATCGAGCAGCACTGGCGTGCGCAGCGCGATCGAGTCAGCCGGGTCGAGCGCGGCACTTTTGGATTCATAGAAGGCACCGATAGGATCCATCGCCAAATTGTCCGGCAGGCGCAATCCAACGCCGCCACCGAAGCCCAGACCCACACCACCGCCCGGCCTCAGGCCAGTGCTGTCCAACCGGTCGACGGCCCAGTCGCTGAAAGACTGGAAGCCGCCGGCATCGACCATGCCCGCCCGATGCGCTGCCTGCAGGCGGTACTCGACATCCATCAGCTGCTGCAGGTTGGCGGCCTCGATGTCGCTATTACGCTGATTGGCAGGAAGGCCGTTGATGCGCTGGCCGACGTGAATGAAATCCGGATTCGTCAGGTGCTTGTTTGCCGCCTTGAGCGCGTCGAAGTCCCAGCCATTGTCGATGGCGATCTTCCAGAGCGAATCGCCCTTGCGCACGAGATAGGTATCCGGCCCCTCGGCAACGTCGTCATCCATGACGCCGCGAGGATTGACGATGAGCTTGGTCTTGCCGTCGACGGCATCGACCACCAGCTTCACGGTCGGTGACGCGAACTCATTTGGACTATCCCCAGCGACGGGTGCCGGCTCGTCCAGCCCCCAGGATTTCAAGGACAACTCAATGGTCTTGCCAATCTGCTTCAGGTTGGCGACGCCCGGCACGTTGTCCATCCAATCGGTGGCTGCGTCCCCAATGGACGGATCGGTTGAGAAGGCAAGATGACCGACCTTATTGAGCAGCCCGAGGCTAGCTCCGATACCCGCGAGCCCCTCGCCACCGGTGTCACGAATACGCTGCCACAGCGCTTCGACCGCGGCATCGCCCTCGGTCTTGCGGACCAGCTCCATCGGGGTGTTGAGGGTCCAGTTGGAGAGGGAGAGGTTATGGCCCTCGAAGACAGTGTTGTGGAAATCGCGGGTTTCGTCGAACCTGACATCGCGATTCAATAGGTTCTGATTTGTTTCAGCGACCTTAATTAGAGTGCCAACATAAGCCTCAGCCATCTCCTTACGAATCGCATCAATGGTTTTCTGCGATAGATTTTGGCAGGCTTGAGCATCCAGCCCCATTAACGCCGTGCCTTTCATAAAATCGAGCGCTGCAGCACCGGTCAGCGTGTCACCCTTAGCCACGCCCTGCGCCCAACCTGCGTAGTTGTAGCCTTTCTTGTAGAGCTCTGCATAGACCTGACGCGCTTCGTTCAATCCGCCCTGATCAATTCTGGTCTGGTAGATTTTCAGCTGAGCCAAGCTCAAGGTTTCGGGCATCACATTCTCCATTCAGTGAGTGACAGTTTTAAGAACAGCAGGCGCCTACTTTTGGCGTAGGGATGAAATGTCGGATGACGACGAGGTGTCGTTGGATGTCTGATGGCTACCCGTTTGATTGACCGGATCAACGCGAAAGCCGAGCACGACTTGCGTCACCTTCTGCTGTATCTCGCGCCAATGTTCGAGCAGCCCTCGGCGATACATCACTCTCAGATCAGCGGATACACCGTACTCGCCCATGTCCCAGTTCTGGGTGCAGGGTGCAGCCTCGTGTGGCACATCGCTGCAGTCGATACGCGTGATGACGTTTCCGGCCTTGTCGCGATACAGATAAACCGTCTTGAAGTGGATTGAAAACTCGCCGGGAGTTCCGGTAAACGGTGGCGGCTTTCTCGTGAGGCGGTATTCCGTGAGCCCGAATTTTTTCTCTTTGACTTTGAATCGGTCTTCCCACCAATACTGACTGCGTAACTCGCTGTCTTTGAGGTCAATCCGGTTCATGAATCCGCGACCCGGATAGATCGGCCCTGTAATGACGCCTGCCTTTACCCACGGCGTGTTGTAGATGTTGTAGCGCTTCTTGTCGTCCCACATCTCCCGCTTCAACAGCGTTGCCATGTCGGGATACCTCATGTAGAAGCCGAAGCTCTCTATCCGCGAGGCATACGTGCGTACCGGCGGCGGCCCCTTGCGTGGCCCGCTCCAGCCCGGGTCACCCTCGTACTCGACATACTCCGCAACGAAGCGCGAGATCTTCACCGGCATGCCGCCGAGGTCACCGATCACGTCTTTCTCGCTGTGCTGCGCGGCGGCCATCACCGGCGGCTGAAAGGCCCATGTGAATGCACCCAACGCGCTGGCCAACTGCCATGACGCCCAGCCCGTGCCACCAAACGACAGCAGCAAGAGCAGCACCACCCAGCGGCCTCGATGAC
>JACCDS012515740.1_pt1 | contig 13434 bp, 10 predicted proteins | sample 7446441 | NCBI WGS metagenome assembly JACCDS01 (sample SAMN15323445, study PRJNA562643) | freshwater metagenome | isolation source: river surface water | place: USA:Blue River Watershed | collected 2017-08-17
GTCGGCTCGCGCGTGAATATCGGCGCCGGCACCATCACCTGCAACTACGACGGCGCCAACAAGCACCGCACCGTGATCGAGGACGATGCCTTCATCGGCAGCGACACCCAGCTGGTGGCCCCGGTCACCGTCGGCAAGGGCGCAACGCTGGGCGCAGGCACCACGCTGACCAAGGATGCGCCGGCAGGCAGCCTGACCGTGTCGCGTGCGAAGCAGACCACCATCACTGGCTGGCAACGGCCGGTGAAACAGAAAAAACAGGACTGACCCATGTGCGGCATCGTAGGCGCCGTCGCCCAGCGCGACATCGTTCCCATCCTGCTTGAAGGCCTGAAGCGCCTCGAGTACCGCGGCTATGACTCCTGTGGCGTCGCCGTCCACCAGCAAGGGCTGAAGCGTTCGCGCAGCGTCGCGCGCGTGGCCGAGCTGGAAGCGCAGGTGGCCAGCACCCAATTCACCGGCAAGACCGGCATTGCGCATACGCGCTGGGCCACGCATGGCGTGCCTGCGACCAATAACGCGCACCCGCACTTCTCTTCGCGCAACGGCAAGCCGCGCATCGCAGTGGTCCACAACGGCATCATCGAGAACTTCGAAGAGATCCGCACCGAGCTGAAGCAGCGCGGCTATGTGTTCGAGTCGCAGACCGATACCGAGGTCATCGCGCACCTGGTCAACGACATGTATGACGGCGACCTGCTGCGCACGGTGCAAAAGGCGGTCAAGCGTCTGCATGGCGCGTTTGCGATTGCGGTGTTCTGCGACGACGAACCGAACCATGTGGTCGGCGCGCGCCTGGGCTGCCCGCTGGTGGTCGGCCTTGGCAAGGGCGAGAATTTCGTCGCATCCGACGCGATGGCGCTGGCCGGCACCACCGACCAGATCATCTATCTCGAAGAAGGCGATGTCGTCGACGTGCGCCTCGATGGCATTGCCATCACCGATCGCGACGACAAAGCCGTTGAGCGCCCTGTGCAGACCGTGCATGCGTATTCGGGTGCGATCGATCTCGGCCCGTACCGCCATTACATGCAAAAGGAGATCTTCGAGCAGCCGCGCGCCATCGGCGACACGCTCGAAGGCGTGCTCGGCTTTGCGCCTGAACTGTTCGGCAAGAGCGCGGGTGAAGTGTTCGGCCAGATCGATGCCATTCAGATCCTGGCCTGCGGCACCAGCTACTACTCGGGCATGACGGCCAAGTACTGGCTGGAGTCCATCGCCGGCTTGCCGACCAATGTCGAGATCGCCAGCGAATACCGCTACCGCGAACCGGCAGTGAATCCGAACGCGCTGGTGGTCGTGATTTCGCAATCCGGTGAGACGGCCGACACGATGGCTGCGTTGAAGTATGCGAAGGAGCTCGGCCATCGCCACTCGCTGGCCATCTGCAACGTTGCCACGTCGGCGATGGTGCGCGAGACCACGCTGTCCTACCTGACACGCGCCGGCGTCGAGATTGGCGTCGCATCGACCAAGGCCTTCACCACACAGCTGGCGGCACTGTTCCTGCTGACGCTGACGCTGGCCAAATTGCGTGGCCGCCTGTCAGCTGATGCTGAGGCTGCACACCTGAAGAACCTGCGGCACCTGCCCGCTGCGCTGCAGTCGGTGCTCGCGCTGGAACCGCAGATCATCGGCTGGGCCGATGCGTTCGCGCGCAAGGAAAATGCGCTGTTCCTCGGCCGCGGCCTGCATTACCCGATCGCGCTCGAGGGCGCGCTGAAGCTGAAGGAAATCTCGTACATCCACGCCGAAGCCTATCCGGCCGGCGAGCTGAAGCATGGCCCGCTGGCGCTGGTGACTGAAGAGATGCCAGTGGTGACGGTTGCGCCAAACGATGCGCTGATCGAGAAGCTGAAGTCCAACATGCAGGAAGTCCGCGCACGTGGCGGCCAACTGTACGTGTTTGCCGATGCCGATTCGCGTATCGCTTCCAGTGAAGGCCTGCATGTGATCCGCATGCCGGAGCACTATGGCTTGCTGTCGCCCATCCTGCACGTGGTGCCGCTGCAGCTGCTTGCATATCACACCGCGCTGGCGCGTGGCACCGATGTCGACAAGCCGCGCAATCTGGCGAAGTCGGTCACGGTCGAGTAAATCCGAAAAGCTATAGACACGCTGACGAGGGGCTGTAGATCCGAATTCATTCGCGAATTGCATGTGTGCGACCGTGGGTTTGCGATCAAAGAAGTTACTGCCTGATTCAGGGTATCGATCTGTAGCCTGTACCAAAGGATCAAGCGTTACGGAACTCCGGCGGAGAAGCTCTAATTGTTCTCGCTTAAAGTTGTGGGCTAGTCGATGCATAGCCGAATCGATCGGGAACTGGTGTTGGCGGCACTACTGATGCCGATTTGGCAGCGTCAGCATAGGCAACTCATGCTGGTGCATTCCAATCACTAGAGCCAGTTTTCCAGAGCCGACTGGAAGATGCCTTTGCCGACACCTGCCCTCTTTGGCAGCATGAACCGATGCGACAATGCCGTCTAGAGTTTCTTCTAGTTGTTGAAGTGCAATCGGAACAAGCGAATGCCCTGACCGACTCGCGAAGCGGCATGGCAGGGTGTATTTAATTCCACCGAGATGTTTTACAACCCGGAACGCCGCGACGACCATCTTGGGAAAAATGTCGCCGTTGCAATTTGAACAGCAGTTTTTCTATTGGACGCGAAGCGTCTAGAAAATCGATAGCAATTCAAAACGCTCACAATGAAGAACCCCATAGATCAGGAGGACGAGGGAGGAAGCTTCGAGTCTTACTTCCGCGACGCCTCGCATGCAGCTGAATCAGCCCTGGCCTGGTCGCTTAGTCAACGAGTTGATGCGCTCGACGCTTTGCGAGGTCTCTTTAGCGGCGGACGCAACATTGTCCAACTCAGAATTTGGTGCTTCATGGAGCTGGCCAGCGCCCCCCAAGGCCGAATCGCACGCGATGACCTGTATCGCATTTTTTACGCCTTGCAGCCCCAAGCGCTGGATAGCGTGATCAAACGGCTCAGAGAGACGGGCCTCATCATCTGGGACCAGACCTCCCAAGACTACTCCTTGTCTGGATTGGCCCAACAACTACACGGCTTACTTGTGCCGTTGACTAAATCGGTCAGCGACGATGACGAACTCGCCTCCCTGCTCGCACAAGTGGCAGGCGCACACGCGCTGGGTCTTACAGACGCCGGCCATTTGAAGCATCTCCACGCGCAACTGTCACGCCTACACGATGAATTTGCCGATGCAATTGCCAGCGGATCCGAAGCCAAGTTGAGAGAGGCGCAACCACGCTTTGAGCGGGCGTTGACCCTGGTGGGGCGAGCTGGCGAAGCCCTAACTGCTCTCATCCGTTCAGAAAGCGAGGATCCACGACTTGAGCGTGAAGCCAGAGCCCTTGGACACGCCCAGGCCAAACTGCTTTCGATGGCCTCGCAATTTAATCGGGCCATGCAGCAAGCAGATCGCCAACGCGTGACGCTTGGGAGTACTGGTGTGACCAGCTCGGACGTACGTGAGTGGCTCAGGGACCAAACGGCGCTCCACGAACTGCTGAAAGATGCTTTTTCGGTGGGCATACATCCCATCTTCGTCAGCCAGCACGACCTGATCGACGTGGCGGAAGGCGAATTCGAGCGAGATCGGCCGGATCCAACCCGTTCAACGGGTTTACCCCCTGCGGCCGACGCGGGAGCGGGCGAAATGCAGGTGCTGCGCCTCCCGCAAGAGCTGGAAGACCTCATCAATAAGCTGGACAGCTGGCGGAAAGTGACATCGACAGGCAACGTCGATTCCAAACCAATTCAAGAGGTAGTTTTGGGTGGTCGGTTTGCGCAGGCTGCCTATCGTATGCAATTGTTGCCGCTACTGGGAGACGCACAAGCCCAAACGCTGAAGGGGCAGACGGGTGACTTGGCTCGCTCGGGCTGGAAGCCAGTGCTCCAAAGCTCGGTTGGCGAAAGCAACGACCCGCATGTTGCAGCCATTAGCCAAGGCCACTTGGAAATCCAATACGAAAACAACGATGAACACACCCGATGAAGCGGCGTTGCTGGCAGCCGAACTGCTAGCTCGACGTTGGCTGCCTCGCCAACACCCACGCGTCAAGCGAGCTCTGATCGATGCCGACCTATGGAAAGCCGTTGATGACCGACTGGCTCAGGTGGGCCTGCGCCTGGTCGACAACATCCACGCAGACCATGTGACCACCGCCATGCTTCGTAGCGCTGAAAACGTAGTTTTCAGCGAAAGCGCGGTGAATAGCACCAACAACTTCGACCTGCCACGCGATGGCATTTCATTACTGATCGTGCTGTGGGCCTTGATCATTCTGCCCAAGCGCGAGCGCCAAGCCTCTCGCGACACCACTGCCCAAAATACTCCACAAGGCGAAATGTTCGCTAGCGAGCGTCCCATCCCCCGAGCAATTAGCGTCAGCCCAATCGTTTCATATAGGGCCTTGCTGACGGACTTTGGCAATCAGCTCGGCAAAAAGACGAGGTTGGACAGCAACCTGAAGCGTCTCGAGAACCATGGGTTTATTGAGCGCCGCGGCGACGACATCGCAGAAGGACCGCTACTGGACCTTCTTCTGGACTACGACACTTTGGCAACTCGTATTCTGGACGGAACCCTCGGAGCCGTGCTGGCCAAAGCTCGCGCCGAAGGGGAGAAGACGACTCAGCAGACAGAAGAATCAGCACAGAACAAGAACGAGGACAACTGACCCATGTTTCACCTCCTATCTCTTGAGTTGCTGCACTGGGACTATTGCCAGCGTCTGACCTTGCCGATGGACGGCTCCATTATCACCATCGCGGGCCCCAATGGTTCAGGCAAAACCACACTCTTGGACGGTATGCGCACTCTCCTGGGGTTAGAGTGCTCTGGTGGTCGCAGTTACAAGACCTACGCTCGTCATGCCAACGCTGACTCGGCGTGGTTGCGTGCCACCGTCGACAACCAGCCCTATGGTCGGCAAACCTCCAGCCGTCCCTTTGCTCGAAACTTGCTCTATTCCGATAAAGTCACACTGGCGTGCCGCATTGAGCGAAATGGCGGCGATTGGCAACGCCGCTACGTGATGGTCGAAGGCGATACGCCCATCGAGACTTTGGTTCAGATCCCGGAGAAGGATTGGCTGGGCATCGAAAATTGGCGCCGTCGCCTTGAAGGTGCGGGACTGAGCCGGGCGATTGCCCGAGTACTGGCGTTGGAGCAGGGTCAAACTGATCGGCTATGTGAGTATTCGCCAAAAGAGTTGTTGCGCCTGGTCTTTGACGTGTTCGGCGATCAGGATGTGCTGGACCGTTATGAAGAAGCCCGTAAACACCAGCTGGAAGTGACACAAGAGGTTGAGGCAGCCAAGCGGGATCTCTCCCATGGCGAAGCGCAACTAGCTCAGTTGGAAGCCAAGGTCAATCTCTATCGGGAATACCAAAACAAGCTCAGGGAGGCCGAGCGACTGTGGACGGAAGTCATCCCGGTTCTGGAATGGTCTGAACACCGAGCCGAGTTGGTTAAGAATTTTTGGGAACTGCATCGTCAGCGTATCCAACATGCCGCGACTTTGCGGCAGCATGCAGAAGATCGGCAGACACTGCTGCGGCTTTCGAAAGAAGCCCATGCAGCTGCGGAGCGCGCCAGGCAATTGGATGAGGATCGCAAAGCTGCCCAAAATGATCTCAACAATGCTTCAGCCCTGGAGCGACCCGTTGAGCAACTGGTCAACGAGGCTGAAGAGCTGCATGCGCTCGCCAAGGTCGAAGGCGATGCTCAGCAGCTGTCTGTACGGCTGAACGAACTGGCGACTCACAAGGCTGAGCTTGACTACGCATGGCACGATCTGCGCGCGCAACGCGCAGCAGCGCAGAGCGCTTGGAATGCTTGCCAGAACGAACGCTTAGCACCTGCACCGGAAGATGTCGCCCGTTTCCGCCGCGTGCTGCGCAACGAAGGCATCGAGCACTATCTCATGGCCGATGTGACGGACATTACGAACGACCATTGGCGCGCTGCTGCAGAAGGTGCCCTCCGAGGGTCACGTGGCATCGTGTTGTTGAAAAATCGTAAAGATGAGGCACGCGCCATGGCTTTGGCCGAGCGTGAGCGTTATCGTCACTATGTGGTGACAGACACCGTTCAGGTCACTGGCAAAGTTGCGCCAAACAGCCTGTTGGCCATGCTGACCTTCTCCGAAAAAGTCCCCGTCTGGCTGATCAAGCAGCTGGAACACATCCGGTGCGTGGAGAACACTTCCGAGGGCAGCAAAGTTGGGGGCGAATGGATCACAGCACAGGCATATTGGCGTGATAACCGCGGAGGTCGCAGCGTCTGGATCGATCCCGAGAAATACCAGTTTGGTGTCGCCGCGTTAAGCGCACGCAAGGCATCCGTCGCTCGACGACTGGACGAGCTAGACAAAAAAATTGGCCAGATTGCCGCTGCGCAGACTGAGAACCAGCGCCAGCTCAAAGCCGCACAGGCAGCGTCCAAAGGGCATCGAGCCGTCGAGCAGTTGGCGCAGCGTCACGACCAGTTTGAACAAGCTCGCCTGCAGTTGCCACAACTCAAGGAGGCCCGCATTTCTGCATCGCATCGGTGGACGAAACTGGACAGTGACTATCAGCAGGTGTCGAATCAAGCGCGCGATCTGCAGTCCAATTACGAGCAGGTGAGTGCGCGTCTGCGCCACAGTGAATCCGCTGCTGCCAATCTCGAAAGGGAATGGAATTTCCGTCGAAATGAACTGGTTCTCCAATCCAGCCAGTCGAAGTTTAAGCGAGCGAAATTTCCTGCGCGCTGGATCCGCAAAGACACGGTTCAGTCCCTCCAAGATCAGTTCAAGAACGCCGTACAGGCCCATTTGCGCGGCGAAGAGTTGAAGCGCAACTTGGAGCAGGGTGAATGGGAAAAGGATGACTCGGTCGAAGAGCGCCACACGCTGATGGTTGCCACCGTTAACGGTCAAAAAGGGCAACTGATTCAACGCGAAGCAAGCAATGAAGCCGCTCGTGCAGCTGTTGACAACGCTCGCGAGCGGTACATTGACGTTCTACGTAGCACAGTGCGTCGATATCGCAAGAACATCGTTGATCTCGGTCATCTCGCAGGTGTGGAAGTCAGTGTGGATCTGCCGCACCTCGACAACGATGACAGCGTATTGCGTCAAGCGGAGCTGAAAATCAATTTCAACTTCGACGGTAAAGGCCAAATAGGCCTGAATGATGGCGAGGCCTCGGGTGGACAGCAGGTCATCAAGTCCTTGATTCTTCTGGTGGGTCTGCTAAAGGATGAGGAAACACCCGGAGGCTTTGTGTTCATCGACGAGCCCTTCGCTCATCTGGACGTCCGCAACATTCAGCTGGTCGGACACTTCCTCAAGTCAACGCGAGCGCAGTACGTGCTGACCACGCCGATCACTCACAACGTCGAGGTGTTCGAGCCTGCAGATGTGACGCTCGTAACGTCGAAAAAGCCGCCCGGAGCGCGCTGGGCTCCACCCATCGGCGTGCTACAGCGTCGACCAACAGCCATGTAAGGACGGCGCGATGAACTGGAAAGACGTTTTCATCCGGCGCGACGTGCGGCAACGAACAGCACCCGTTGAACCACCAGAGGTGCTGTCTTTATTGAGCAAGGAAGATAAAGACCTGCTGACCACTTGGGTGCGAAAAGACAATGCTAGTCGTAGTCGTGATGCACTGCTCAAAGAGGCAGGAATTTCGAATCTCGATCGGGCCGAAGCGCTGAGCGATTGGTTGCTTCGGGAAGGGTGGATCACAAGGAAGGAGAAGCTCCAGGGCGGAAGTTGGCAATGGGAAGCCTTGATCTGGCGTGATCTGGACCGCCTGAAGACTTTGTGTGGAGTGGGAAGTCGTACCCAGCGAGACGAAGCACGTTCACAAGGTCTGAAACAGGCCTATAGCTGGTTTCACGCACTATCGACGGACACCGATCCGGAATTACGCGACTCGGTGATTCAGGCTATCGAACAGTTGGAAGTTGAGGCTACCCTTCGAGTTGACATCTTGTTGACCCGGTTAGCTCTGCTTACCTCCCTGATCGAATGGCGTCGAGCGCAAATGAACGGCACTCGCCGGGACTTCGCCTTATTTGCCGGTGAACACACCAAGTCCATCGGCGCCAGCGACTGGAAATGGCTCGAGCGGTTTTTCGATCTGGAGCGCTTGGGAGTGACCCACTTCCTCCCTTCAATCTGGTTGGCCGGAGACGTTCAGCTCTTGCGGGACGAGCACGTGGTGGATCTTGCTGCCGTGCGTTGCCTCGCCATCCCGATCGAAGATGTCTTGCGGGTGACGGCGATCAGGAAGAATCTAGATCATTGGTGGCTGATTGAGAACCGAGCCAGCTTTGAACGGCAAAGCGGAAAACGGCCTGCTGGCACGCTCATGGCGTGGTTGCCTGGCCGACCATCGCAGGACTGGATCAAGGCTATCGGACACTTGCTGCAACTGTCCCCGGCTCCTTTAATGGTGAGTGCCGATGCCGATCCAGCCGGCATTGATATTGCACTTACTGTCGGCGCCCTATGGCGAAGTCAGGGGAAAACATGGGCGCCTTACCGCATGGGCGTTGTTGAGTGGCAGGCGGTCAGCCAGAAGTGGCCCCTCAACGACCACGATGTTGGGCTGCTTCAGCGTTTGCTTAGTGATACCAATCTACCAGAGCAGTTGGCAGAACTGTGTAGAGCGATGTTGATTGAAGGTCGAAAGGCTGAGCAGGAAGGTTGGCTGTAGTCGATGCAAGCGCTTGATGCCTATGCATTGCTGACTATGTTCCGCCTTAGGCTGTCAGGATGACCACCGTTGAAGTCGGGCGGCGACCTCGACTTTTGGGAGTCTGCAGCGTGGATGATTCCAGATACGACTCAATCCTTCTTGAAGCATCGCTGTGCCGATTCGTCCGGAGGCTTCCATTTGATCCAGGATCCATAGGAGGCCGTGTACGGTGCAATGTTGGGCTTGGGCTTCGGTACGAAGCAGTTTGTCTCCGGAAACTAGTGCGTGATCTTTTCGCCTTGCGCAACTGAGTGCGAAGCAATCCGGAAGCGACAGTCCGGGCTGCTTCGTACGCAGCCTCTGGGCGAAATCGACTTCGTCAGAATTCAGTGCCACCACGCCCAGGCCCAGAGCACGAAGCAGTGGACCGTTTTCTGACTCCAACTCCCGCGCGTACAACAGGTCCGGCACCACCATCGTGAGCCCGCATGTGAAAGCGGGCTCCAGGAGTCCTCCTCGTTCCAGGTCGATCAATACGGACGTGTCGGAAACGAGGATGATCACGCTTTGCTTACAAAGCGATGCCCATCAAACGGCGGTCAAGTTCGCGGACGCTGATGGCCAGTAACTCTGCCGCGCGAGCCTCCGATATCGCACCTTCGGATACGGCGCGCAGGCAAAGGCGCTCCATGCGCTGAGGGACTTCCGGATCCAGGCTGTTGGGCTCTGTCGAAGCCTGGCTGTTCCAGCCTTGACTCTTGATCTGTCCCCAAAGGCGGCCATAGGCAGCTTTCGCAAGAATGCCCAGCTGGGAGCAGCGGACCACCAGCGACGCTATGCTTACTTTGAAGATCTTCTTCAGCTCTGCCAGTTCGCCGATGGAAATTGACGTGCGATGGGGGCCAAGCAGTCGCAACACCATGTCCTTCGCCATCAGGAATGCTCCGGCAAAGCGGTCAGCTGCCTTTTCTTGCTCGGCATCGCTGAGGCCGCTGAAGCGCAAAACCAGGTGGGCGAGTTCATGGGCCAACGTGAATCGCTGTCGCTCTCCGTTGTGACCTTGATTGACCACGATCACTGGAACATCGCGCTGATCCGGGCGTTTCACGAATGCCTTGGAGCCCGAGACGTTCTCAGGGAGATCCAGAGCAATCACCTTGACCCCTTTGTCCTCTAGCAACTCTGCCATGGATAGGATGGGATCAATTCCCAAGTCCCATGCGCGACGCAGCGCATCGGCCGCTTGCTCGGCGTCTTCGATGCAAGCAATGTCGAATGCTGCATCAGCAGGCTCGTTCCAGTTTTGCTCCTCGCTGGGGAAGAGCTCCTCAAGTTCCAGGTAGCGCTCGACTTGGTCAAGAACTGAAGCTTCCACGGCTCGCTCCTCTTTCACGCCTGCGTGGGACGCCTTTCGAAAATCAATGCCAGTCAGCTCGATTTCGCGTTCGCTAAGCAGGTATTCGGGTGAGATCTCAAGCGTTTTGCTCAACGCCAGCAGGATCGTGGAGCCAGGCATCATCTCGTTGCGCTCGTACTTGCCGATGGCCTGCGCCGAGACTTGCCCCTGGATGGCTGCTTCCAGCTCGCGTAGCGACAACCCGAGGGCCTCTCGCGCCCTCTTGAGCCGGTTTCCAATCATGACGTTCTCCGGGACACCATGGTTTACAATTTGACTTATTAAACTATAGTTTGTAAACTCATTCGCGTCAACGTTATCGGGCTGGAGGCTCGTGATGGCAAACCGGAAAAACGTTCATGTCGTGCAGCGCGACAGTGGCTGGGGCACCTTGCGCGAGGGCGCTCAGCGCGCGACCCAGGTTTACGATACCCAGGCTCAGGCCATTCAGGCGGGGCGGCAGATGGCAGGCAAGGAGCAGGGCGAGCTATTGATCCATGGGGAAGACGGCCGCATCCGCGCCCGTGATTCCTTTGGCAATGATCCTTACCCTCCGAAGGACAGAAAATGATCAATTTCGACATCAATTTGCCGTTAATGGTCTACCCGGTACGGGCAGCCATGTCCGAGTTATAGAAGCAGATCAGCAGGGCTGCATAGGATGCGGAAGCACCTCATGGTGGTGTAGAGGATCGATTCGATCGCAAGTCGGATGGAAACATCCGGCGTATTGAATACGAAGGTTCTGAGCCCGCCATCGAAGCAGCCAAGGTCGCGGTGGCCAACTGACCAGTCGAGCGAGATCGGCATGGGCGACTTGTATACTTGATCCGAGCGACAAGCATTTTCCCCTTCCAGACTCAGGATTTCTCCCCGCCGATGTACGTGCCCGCCAGTTTTTCAGAAACTAGGCCAGAGATACTGGCTGATCTGATTCGCCGGTATCCATTGGGAATGCTGATTACCGCCGGCCCCTCGGGCCTGCTGGCCTCGCCGCTACCTTTCCACTATCGACTGAAAGAGGGCAAGCCCACACTGGTCGCGCATCTCGCCCGGGCGAACCCGCACTGGAAAGATCTGGTCGATCTGAAGGAATGTCTCGTGGTGTTCCAGGGTGCTGACAATTACGTCAGTCCCAATTGGTATCCGTCCAAGCAGTCCACCCACCAGGTCGTACCGACCTGGAATTATGAGATGGTGCAGGCACGCGGCATCCCGACCGTCATTGAATCTGCAGACTGGTTGCGCAATCAGGTCGGCGACATGACCGACTCCATGGAGCGAGCGCGAAGCGCGCCCTGGAAGGTGGACGATGCACCGGCTGACTATGTCGCCACGCAGCTGAAGGCCATCGTCGGCCTTGAAATTGAAATCACTGCCATTCAAGGCAAATGGAAGATGAGCCAGAACCGCAGCGCGGCAGATGCACAAGGCGTCGTGCATGGCCTGTCTGACCCAAGCGATCCGCATCCGAATGCCAGAGTGGCGGACATCGTCGCTTCCAGGATGTCGGGCAAATAATCGACCGGTGATTCGGCGATCGTACATCACCGTACGATGAAGCTATGTTGACCGCACACATTTTTTGTTGTGGCGGAAACCCTTTCTTTCTCAGGTTACGTAGGCGCGGAAACCACGGTGCAGCCGCATGTCGGCATGCACCCGCCCCTACCTCGAGAAAGGAAAATCATGGGCACAAGAGCATCGTCGAGCAGCCGCAGCCACTCGCCAGGCAGCAGCAGCGTCAGCAGCACCAGTACCACCGTCAGCACTGAATCGGGCTCGAGTTCTTACGACGACAGCAGCGTGGAAGCCGGCGCTCCTGCGGGTAGCTTCGATATTGGCCTGACCAAAGCCGCGCCGACCAGGGACGCATCTGCGAACGATGCTGTCTCGACCGAACCCGCAGCCGTTACGGCAACGACCGATGATGCGCCGGCCCAACCTGCCCACCCGGCGAAGTCGTCACGCCCGGCTACCCCGCGGCCCGTGCTGCTGTTGATCCGGAGCGCTGCATTTGTACTGGTCGGCGGCGGTCTTTCGAGCACGATTTATGGCGGAATCAATTTGATGACGCCGGACGATCCGCAGCGCGGTACCCATATCGGCATCTTGGTCAGCGGCGTGGTCGAGATGCTGATCGGCCTCGTGGTCGGCATGTCAACGCTGAACGATCCCCGCTCCCCCACCCCGCCGTCCCCTCCACCGTCCCATCCGGCTTGAGATCGCGATGAACCCGCTGCTGCAAGAGGCCGGGCATGCGAGCCGGCACCTGTACGAGCCGATGACCCGCGAGCTGATCGAATCCTCGCTGGCGTGGCTGGAGCAGATGCCTGCGCTGGCCAGCAACCATGGCTCGCAACTGGCGGCCGGCATCACGCTGGCCAAATGCACGGGTCTGGTCGGGTCGGATCTGGATGACCGATACCTAGCCGCTTACTCGCTGTGCGAACAAGGGGAGTTCCTGCTGGCGCTGCCCCTGGCACTTCACTGCTGCAGCGCCCGCGCCGACGATGAGGATTCAGCTTTCCTCGCCGGAAGCTGCCTTCAAAGGCTGGGCATCATCGACTATGCAGCCATGCTGTTCCGCCACGTACTGCAGATCGATGAATATCACATGGCTGCAGCCTATAGGCTAGGTGAGTGCTTGCTCTCCATCGGTGATCGGGAGGCAGCCGCCCACATGTTCAGCTGGGCAGTCGAGCTCGGGCGGCAAAACGACGGCCAGCGCGAATTGCAGGCCTTGGCCATGAAGCGGCTGGCCCGCCTCGATACCGCCGGCTGACCCTCCCGGATAGCGATTTTTCCCTACGGCATGTCTTATGGACAAGCCCGGTTTCCGGCTATACTCGCGCTTTACGTTGACGTAAGCGTCAACCTGAACGAAAGGTGGCCACAAGCCGCCTCCAGCCTGCCCGGAGATCCCCATGACCGACCTGTCCGTCGCCCAAAGCCTGACTGCGTACACACCCAAGAACAAAGTCCGCTTCGTTACCGCCGCTTCCCTGTTCGATGGCCACGATGCCTCGATCAACATCATGCGGCGCATCCTGATGGCGCAAGGCGCGGAAGTGATTCACCTCGGTCACAACCGTTCGGTAGACGAAATCGTCACCGCCGCATTGCAGGAAGATGCGCAAGGCATCGCGATCTCCAGCTACCAGGGTGGCCACGTCGAGTACTTCAAGTACATGATCGACCTGCTCAGGCAACGCGGCGGCGAGCACATCAAGGTGTTCGGCGGCGGCGGCGGCGTGATTGTGCCGGCCGAGATCCAGGAGCTGCATGAGTACGGCGTGACGCGCATCTTCA
>JACCDS012517728.1_pt1 | contig 13434 bp, 10 predicted proteins | sample 7446441 | NCBI WGS metagenome assembly JACCDS01 (sample SAMN15323445, study PRJNA562643) | freshwater metagenome | isolation source: river surface water | place: USA:Blue River Watershed | collected 2017-08-17
ATTAATCCGCAATCGCCGCCAGTTGGTCTGCTTGATATTCATTCGCCAGCGGGCCAACGACCGGATCGAGATCACCCTGCATAATTGCATCCAACGAATAGAGCGTGAGGTTGATGCGGTGATCAGTCACCCGTCCCTGCGGATAATTGTAAGTACGGATACGTTCGGAGCGATCACCTGAGCCGACCAAATTGCGACGTTCGTCAGAGAGCGATTTGTGCGCTGCATCTTCCTGCTGCTGTTTTAATTTTGTTGCCAGCAAACTCATCGCACGGGCACGGTTTTTATGCTGCGAACGTTCATCCTGACATTCAATCACCAAGCCAGTGGGAATATGCACAATCCGAATCGCCGAGTCAGTTTTGTTAACGTGCTGACCACCGGCGCCAGATGCGCGGAAAGTATCGATCCGCAAATCGGCTTTGTTGATGTTGATCTCTTCCATTTCGTCGGCTTCGGGCATTACCGCAACCGTGCAGGCGGAGGTATGGATACGGCCTTGGGATTCAGTTTCCGGTACGCGCTGTACGCGGTGCGCGCCCGATTCAAATTTCAATTTTGAATACACACCCTGACCACTAACCAAGGTGATAATTTCTTTGTAGCCGCCATGCTCGCCTTCATTCTGGCTGAGCACTTCCACACGCCAACCCTGGGTTTCGGCGTACCTGGAGTACATGCGGAATAAATCGCCAGAGAAAATCGCTGCTTCGTCGCCACCGGTGCCGGCGCGGATTTCCAGATAACAATTTTTTTCGTCGTTTGGATCTTTGGGCAACAGCAGTTTTTGCAATTCCAACTGCATGGGCTCAAGTTGCGCCTCGCAGTCTTTTAATTCTTCCTCGGCCATTTCCTTCATATCATCGTCGCCGTCCACCAACAGGTGTTTGGCTTCTTCGATATTGGCCAGCAGGTTCAAATAATTTTGGTAACCCTGCACGACTGGCTCAAGTTCCGCATACTCTTTGGAGAGATCGCGGAATTTGTTTTGATTGTTGATGACATCAGCTTCGGACAGCATCGCGCTCACTTCTTCGTAGCGCTCTTTAAGGCGATCCAGTTTTTCTAAAATAGACGCTTTCATTATTGCTCACTTGCATCGCTGCCGGGATCAGCAGCAGGGTTAACAGACCCGTCGGAGGTAAACGACAGTTCAAATAGTTCGTGCGCCACCTGGATAACATGGTGACGGGAGCTGGCACTCGCTTCTTTCAACACGGTTGTGGGCGAGTGAATTAATTTGTTGGTGAGGTTGCGCGCAAACTGTTGCAATACCTGTTCGGCGTTGGCACCGCCCTGCAAACTGCGCAGCGCTTTTTGTAATTCCAGATCGCGCAGTTGTTCTGCTTTCTGGCGATAGGCTTTCACTGTTTCCACCGCATTGAGCGCACGCTGGTGACGCAGGAACTGCTCAACACCCTCGCTAATAATTTCTTCCGCTTGATCGGCAGCGGCGACGCGGGACTTTTTGTTTTCATCAATCACCGCGTGCAAATCATCCACCGTATAGAGGTACACATCGTCCAACTCACCCACCTGCTCTTCAATATCGCGCGGCACGGCGATATCGAGCATAAACATGGGTTTGTGTTTGCGCTTTTTCAGGGCAGATTCCACCGCGCCCTTCCCTAATAAGGGCAATTGGCTTGCAGTGGAGGAGATCACCAGATCAGCGCGATGCAAATACTCGGGAATATCGGCCAATAAAATTGCCTCGCCCTTGCATTCGCGCGCAAGGCGCTGGGCGCGATCCAGGGTGCGGTTGGCCACAATAATATGCTTGATGCCTTGCTCGACCAAATGGCGCGCAACCAGCTCGATGGTTTCACCGGCGCCGATGAGCAGTGCCGTGTCCTGCTTTAAATTAGAGAATATCTGCTGCGCCAGACTCACCGCCGCATAAGCCACCGACACCGGGTTTTCCCCAATCGCCGTCTCGGTGCGCACTCGCTTGGCAATGTTAAACACCTGCTGGAAAGTCGCATGTAACTCGGCGCCGAGGGTGCCCGCCTCCTTTGCCACCGCAAAGGCAGATTTCATTTGGCCCAAAATTTGCGGTTCACCCAGTACCAGCGAATCCAGACCGCCGGCCACCTTCATCATATGGCGCACCGCTTCATGGTCTTTGTAGCAGTAGTAACTGTTGCTCAAGTCGGCTGCATCAATCGCGGTGTGGGCGACCAACCAAGCCTGAAGCGCCTCGGCATCGCTCTCGCTGGAGGCGTAAATTTCGGTGCGGTTGCAGGTAGATAGTATCGCCACCTCGGCCAAACCCGCGTGCGCGCAGGCCTCCTGCATTGCAGACTGCAGGTTTTCCGGCGCAAACGCGACCCGCTCGCGCAGCGCGAGAGGGGCTGTTGTGTGATTTATGCCAAAGGCTAACAGGGTCATCGGGGGCGCTAGTTGTGATTTGAGGGCGGTATTGTCGGGTTCGCCGCTTGGCGTGACAAGAGGCAAGCCGATAATAGGGTCATAAACACTGGCTATTTTTCAAGATTATTCAGGGCACCAGTCCTATACTGATAGGCCGTTAAAGGAAAATTTATGCGTCACAACCCCTGCCCGACCATCATCGACATTGAAGCCTCCGGCTTTGGCTCCCGCAGTTACCCCATCGAAATCGGGGCAATCAAGGCCAATGGCGAGCGCTACTGCGCGCTGATAAAACCCGTGGCAGAGTGGCAACACTGGTCGGCCGAGGCTGAGGCCATGCACGGCATCAGCACAGCGCTACTGCAGGAACGCGGCAAACCCGCTCGTCAGGTCTGCACCGAACTCAACCAGTTTCTGGGCTCCATCACCGCCTATAGCGATGCCTGGACGCACGACAGCGCCTGGCTCAACTGCCTGTTTTTCGCCGCCCGCGTCCAGCCGCTCTTTCACCTCAGCCCCATCGAGATGATCGCCAGCGAAGCCCAACTTCTCCTGTGGGATGCCACCAAAAAGCAATTGACCAAAGAGCTGGGCGCCCGCCGCCATCGCGCCAGTGTTGATGCCCACTTGATCCAGCAGACCTATTTGCGTACCCGCACACGGTTGCTGGCGGAACCGCAGCTCGCTTTACAGCGCGGACTCTAGCGGATTGCCGCACTTTAACGATTAATGACAACTGACCTCTTTTTATAAGCCAGTCGCCCGTTTATGATGTCCGGCCGCGCACCTCTTTGCGCCCTCTTTATTCTGTTGCTGGTCGAGCATGATCAAACACCGTCCTCTTATACTGTCGAGCATGACCCTCTACTGGGTACTGAGCGGCTGCAGCTTGCAGGCAAGTCGCAGTGTGGCAGCAGTGGATCAGGCACCGGCCATAGTGTCGCCCGATGCGGAAGTGCATGTACAAATTCCCGCTCGCCCCTTCCCGACAGAAACGCTCTACTCACTCCTGACCGCCGAAATTGCCGGTAGCCGCGCGCAATATGATTTAGCACTGGGTAACTATGTGCAGCAGGCCCGCGAAACCCGCGACCCTCAAGTCGCCGAGCGCGCCACCCTGATCGCCCGCTATGTAAGCAATTACCCAACGGCACTGGAAATGGCAAAACTCTGGGCCAACGAAGCGCCACATAATCAAGATGCACTGGCCAACGCCTCCCTGGCTCACTTGCAATTAGGGCAACTGCACGAGGCCTTTGACTACTCGCGCCGCCTGCTGGACGAAGGTGGCGAGCCGCTGTTCCAGAATATCGCCGCCAGCGCGGCCAGTATTGAAGACGATGCCAGGAATCGCCTGCTGGATGACTTCAGGCAAGAGTTGGAGCGTCACCCGGAGGACGAACAACTGCTCGTCGGCACTGGCATATTGCTGCAGCAAAACGGGGAATACGATAAGGCGATGCAACAGGTCCACAAAACCCTGAAATTGCACCCACGCAGCATCCCCGCCGCCATTTTGGAGGCAAACCTGCTGCATCAACTCAAGCGCGACCAGGAAGCCATCACCAAAATGGCCAATCTGCTGGAGTTCTACCCCGAAAACACCAGCCTGCGCCAACAATATGCTCGCATCCTGACCCGTTACGACATGGCGCTGGCGCAGGAGCAATTCTCCATTCTCAGCCAGCAACTACCCGCCAACGGCGACATGCTGCTATCGCTGGGCATTATTGCGCTGGAGCGGCGGGATATTGAAACTGCGCACAACGCCTTTGAAGAGCTGCTAAATCGCGATCAACACATAGCTACAGCCCACTATTATTTAGGGCGCATGGCCGAGGCGAGCAACGACCTGCAAGAGGCGATCATCCACTACCTGCAAGTGAATGGCGGCAATGACTTCCTCTCCGCCACCTTGCAACTGCTGGATATTTTTGTCCGCCAGGAGGACTTCCTCAGCGCGGAACAACACATGAATCGTGTGCGCCTGCGCTACCCGGACCAGAGCGAAGCGCTCTATGTGCTGCACGGCCAAACACTCATCAAACACGAACACCTGCAACAAGCCGAGCAGGTACTCAACGAAGGGTTGGCCAACTTCCCCACCAGTACACGCCTGCTGTTTACCCGTGCCATGCTCAATAACGAACGCCAGCGCCTGCCCGCCACCGAGCGCGACCTGCGGCAGATCCTCAAACAGGACAGCGACAATGTGGCGGCACTCAACTCCCTGGGCTACATATTGGCTGATAGCACCCAGCGCTACAGCGAAGCCTATGAATTGCTGGAAAAAGCACTGCGGCTGAAACCCGATGACGCCGCCATTATCGATTCCATGGGCTGGCTCCACTACCGCACCGGCAAATACCCGGATGCGTTAAACCTCCTGCGCCAGGCTTACGAAGCCGCCCCCAATGCCGAGATTGGCGCTCACTTGGGCGAAGTGCTTTGGGTGATTGGCGATAAAGATGAAGCTCGTCGTATCTGGCGCGAAGCCCAACAGCGGGAACCGGACAGCGACACCATTCGCGAAACACTTGACCGCCTCAAGGCCGACTTATGATGCAACGCTGTTTTATCTGCCTGCTGCTATTACTGACAATCAGCGGCTGTGCCCATCGCGGCTCATTTACACCACCGCCGGATCTGGTCGCCCACCAGCAACAATTACAGCGCATCACCCACTGGGAACTGAATGGAAAACTGGGCATTCGCACCCCGGATGAGAGCGGCAGCGCCTCGCTCAAGTGGACCCAACAACTCGCCGACTACCAGATCAACCTGAGTGGCCCGCTCGGCCAGAAACGCATGATCATCACCGGCACCCCCGGCAAGGTGCGCCTTGAGCAAACCGGCAGCGATGCACTGGAAGCCCGCAGCGCCGAAGCCCTTATCAAAAAAGCAGCAGGCTGGACCTTACCGGTGGCGGAACTCACCTACTGGGTACGCGGCGTGCCTGCCCCCAAACAGCGGATTACCCATCTGCAACAGAATGAATCCGGCTTGATCGCCCAGTTACAACAAGGCGGCTGGTCCATTGCCTACAGCAACTACAAGAATTACACCTTCCGTGCGCACGGCGGCGGCACAGCGCCCGCCGACCAAACCTTTACCCTGCCGGGAAAAATCACCGCAGAACACGACGATGTGCGCCTGATTCTGGTGATTCGCGACTGGCAACTGGGCAATCAGGCGCCCCATTAAAAGCCTGTGGATACTCTGAATGACTAGCCTGACCCTGCTATCGCCCGCCAAATTGAATTTGTTTTTGCACATTACCGGCCGCCGCGCCGACGGCTATCACCAGTTGCAAACCCTGTTCCAGCTGCTTGATTACGGCGATGAAATGACATTTAGCACCCGCAGCGATGGTCAGATCACCCTCTCGCCCGATTTGCCCGGCGTCGCATTCGAGCAAAATTTAATTATTAAAGCCGTGCGCAAATTGGAAGCCTACAAAACTGCCGATGCCGGTGTGGATATCCAATTACACAAACGACTGCCCATGGGCGGCGGCATTGGCGGTGGCAGCAGCAATGCGGCAACAACGCTCGTCGCACTTAACCATTTATGGAATTGCGGGCTAACCAGAAACCAACTGCAAACAATAGGTTTGCAACTCGGTGCCGACGTGCCCGTCTTTATTAATGCCCAAACCGCATGGGCAGAAGGGGTCGGCGAAGCGTTAGAACCTATTAAAATGCAGCCAAAATGGTTTTTGGTTGTGCAACCTGATTGCCATGTATCCACTGCAGAAATTTTTTTACATAAAGATTTGACAAGAGATACGTCGGCCATTAAAGTGGCGGCCTTCCTTGAGCGGGGCGGTAAAAATGACTGCGAAGCACTGGTGAGAAGGCTCTACCCACAAGTAGATAAAGCACTCAACTGGCTACAGAAATTTGATCGCAACGCGAGAATGACGGGAACCGGAGCATGCGTTTTTGCAAGCTTTGAGTCGGCAGAAAAAGCACAGCAAGTGCAGGCATTATTGCCCAGTGATCTGCCCGGTTTTGTAGCACAAGGTGTAAACCAATCACCGCTCTACAAACTGCTTCCGCCAAACTGATCAAGAACAACAGGGGCGTCGCCAAGTGGTAAGGCAGCGGGTTTTGATCCCGCCATTCGTAGGTTCGAGTCCTTCCGCCCCTGCCATCTATTTTCTCATCATGACTATTCAAAACACTTTCTTTTTTACCCAACCAAAATCGCCAAACCGGCTGGAATTCCCTAGGGTAAAAAACGCTGCTTTGCGCAAACAGAAAGTATCGGCTCTGGCATCCACGCACCAACAATCACCCCAGCAATCACCAAAAGGTATCTGACGTGACTGACTTAATGGTCTTTACCGGCAACGCAAACCCGGACCTCGCTAAAAAAATTGTTGGCCACCTGGGCATGCCGCTTGGCAATGTTTCTGTGTCCCAGTTTTCTGACGGTGAAATTGCCGTAGAGTTGCACGATAACGTGCGCGGTCGCGATGTGTTTGTGGTGCAGCCCACCTGCGCCCCCACCAACGATAACCTGATGGAATTGATTGTGATGGTCGACGCCTTGCGTCGCGCCTCCGCTGGCCGCATCACCGCCGTAGTTCCCTATTTCGGCTACGCCCGTCAGGATCGCCGTGTACGCTCCGCACGTGTACCCATCACTGCAAAAGTGGTCGCCGACATGATGGTGGGTGTAGGTGTTGACCGCGTATTGACTGTTGACCTGCATGCTGAACAAATCCAGGGTTTTTTTGATGTCCCTGTTGATAATGTTTACGGCTCACCGGTACTGCTGGAAGATATAGAAGCACAAAAATTTGAAGACCTGATTGTGGTATCACCCGACATCGGCGGCGTAGTGCGCGCCCGTGCGGTAGCCAAACAATTGGGTATTGATCTGGCGATTATTGATAAACGTCGCCCACGCGCTAATGTTGCCGAAGTAATGCACATTATTGGTGAAGTGGAAGGCCGCACCTGTTTGCTGGTAGATGACATTATCGATACCGCTGGCACTCTGTGCAGCGCCGCCAAAGCACTGAAAGCCCAAGGCGCCAAAAAAGTGGTGGCCTACTGTACCCACCCGGTACTGTCAGGCAAGGCGATCGAGAACCTGAACAATTCCGAGCTGGATCAACTGGTCGTTGCCGATTCTATCCCGCTCAGCGAAGCCGCAAAAAATTGCCCGCGTATTCGCAGCCTGACACTGTCAAGAATGCTCGCTGAAGCGGTGCGCCGCTTAAGCAATGAAGAATCCCTGAGTGCAATGTTTCGCTAATTCATAACGCAACATTGCACCTGGTAAACCACCGCACAACATTTGCTGTGCGGTTACTGAAACCCGGTAGATTCTGGTCGCGGATCTACACGGAAAATTGAGGACGTAACCATGTCTGAAGACTTTAAATTAGATGCAACAGCCCGTAACGACTTGGGGAAAGGTGCGAGCCGCCGCCTGCGTCGTTTGGCAAAACAAGTTCCTGCCGTAATTTACGGTGGCAACGTAGCTCCAGCCAGCGTTTCAGTTTCTGAAAACGAACTGATGAAGCACTTGGAACACGAAGCATTTTACTCTCACATCATCAGCCTGAATGTTGATGGCACTGCACAAGATGTGATCCTGAAAGATGTTCAACGTCACCCATCCAAGCCTGTTGTTCTGCACTTGGACTTCCTGCGCATTGACAAGTCAACCAAGGTACACACTCACGTACCTCTGCACTTCATCAATGAAGCTGGCTCAAAAGGCGTGAAAATCCAGGGCGGTAAAGTGGTTCACAACCTGACCCAATTGGACATCATCTGCTTCCCACACCAGTTGCCAGAGTTCATTGAAGTAGATTTGGCGGCTGCTGAAGTTGGCACCATCATCCATATTTCTGACCTGAAACTGCCATCTGGCGTTATCTCTGCCGACCTGCAAAAAGGCGCGGATCACGACCTGGCTGTTGCAACCATCCAGAAGCCGAAAGGCGCTGCAGAAGGCGAAGAAGCGTAATTGCTTTTTACCCACTGCTGAAAAGGGCTGGATCTTCGGATCCGGCCTTTTTTTTGCGCGTTATTAAAGCGACAATGCGCGCCGCACTCTGCTTCTGAGCCATTGGCTCGTTTCATTGACTACCAGGGCTCAACCATGACCAACACGATTCAGTTAATTGTCGGCCTCGGCAACCCGGGCAGCGAATACGACCGCACACGCCACAATGCCGGGCAAGATTTTGTGATCGAACTGGCCCATAAACTCGGCGCCACACTGGCAACCGACAGCAAATACTTTGGCCTGAGCGCACGCGTAAATTATCAAGGGCGCGATTTGCGCTTGTTAATTCCCACCACCTATATGAATCGCAGCGGGCAGTCCGTTGGCGCCATGGCCAACTTTTTCAAAATCGAACCCGCCGCCATTTTAGTCGCCCACGACGAACTGGATCTCGCCCCCGGCGTCGCACGCTTTAAGCAGGGCGGCGGCCACGGCGGCCACAATGGCCTGCGCGATATCATCGCCGCCCTCGGCAACAACCAGAACTTCCCTCGCCTGCGCTTGGGTATCGGCCACCCCGGCGCTGCCGCGCAAGTCGCCAACTTTGTACTGAAACGCGCACCCGCCGCCGAGCAGGAATTGATTGACGAGGCGATCAACCGCTCCATTCAATGCCTGCCCGACGCGCTTAAAGGTGACTGGAACACGGCGATGAAAAACCTGCACACCGATCCCAAAAAATAGCCATCCGTAAATCCAAGCACTCTTGGCAGCGGGGCAAACGTCGTCTAATAGACGCCGAGCATGTATAATCGCGCCCTTTCGATTTATACCCCTTATTTTTCATACTTCTCATTAGCGGAATAGCATCATGGGTTTCAATTGCGGCATCGTCGGCCTGCCCAACGTCGGCAAATCAACACTGTTTAATGCATTGACCAATGCCGGTATCAGCGCGGAAAACTTTCCTTTCTGCACCATCGAGCCCAACGCCGGCATAGTGGTAGTACCCGACCCTCGCCAGGACAAACTGGCCGAAATTGTTAAACCCGAGCGCATTGTTCCCACCACCATGGAATTTGTGGATATCGCAGGCCTGGTAGCAGGCGCTTCAAAAGGCGAAGGTCTGGGCAATAAATTCCTCGCCAATATTCGCGAAACCGATGCCATCGCCCACGTTGTGCGCTGTTTTGATGACGATAACGTGATCCACGTAGCCAATGGCGTAAATCCGGCGGCCGATATTGAAGTAATCAATACCGAACTCGCCCTCGCCGATCTGGAAGCCGTAGACAAAGCCATTAACCGCTACGCCAAATCGGCCAAAGGCGGCGATAAGCACGCAATGGCCATCAAAGCCTTACTGGAAAAAGTGCAGCCACACTTGAATGAAGCCAAGCCACTGCGCTCATTCCCGCTCGATAAAGAAGAAATTGCGCTGCTCAAAGAAATCAATCTGCTTACGCTGAAGCCAACCATGTATATCGCTAACGTGGCAGAAGATGGTTTTGAAAATAACCCGCATTTGGATGTAGTCCGCAAAATCGCGGAAGAAGAAAAATCCATCGTGGTGCCGATTTGCAACAAACTCGAAGCTGACATTGCTGAATTGGAAGGCGATGACAAAAAAGAATTCCTTGCCGAAATGGGCATGGAAGAACCCGGCCTTAACCGCGTGATTCGCGCCGGTTATCAACTGCTTGGCCTGCAAACCTATTTCACTGCTGGCGTAAAAGAAGTCCGTGCATGGACCATCCCGGTAGGTGCCACAGCGCCGCAAGCCGCCGGTGTCATCCACACCGATTTTGAAAAAGGCTTCATCCGCGCCGAAACCATTTCCTACGACGACTTTGTGCAATACAAAGGCGAACAAGGAGCCAAAACGGCAGGTAAATCACGCAAAGAAGGCAAAGAATACGTAGTCAAAGACGGCGACGTGCTGCATTTTTTGTTTAACGTCTAAACCGGCTTATCGCCAAGCCACAAAAAAGCCGCTCCAGTTTTGCTGTGAGCGGCTTTTTTATAGGTCACTTTTGTTGTTGCAACCAGCACCATTGAGGATTTTCATGGAGCTTGCCTAGCAATTGTAAAAAAGAAGGAAATATATTTCTGTGAGTGAATAACCCCTAATGAATCATTTGCATGATTCATTAGGGGCAAACAAAGATCTGTTTAACTATTAGAAGTTGTATACCACGCCCAGGTTAACGGTCACAGTGCCGTATTCCTGAGTGTAGTAACGCGATACACCCAGCTTCGTAGACCAATGTTCACTCAACACCCATTGCGCATCGGCGCCAATAAAAGCGACGTTGTCGCCCTCACTGTCACGATTAATACCTGCATCTTCAATGTAGCGTTGCTTGAAATCCATCATCCAAACACCAGCCCTGAGGCTTGGCTTGAGATGCTCAAAGCGGTCCGTCACTTGCCAGCGCATTCCCAACTCAAAGCCCTTGCCAGATTGCGGAGCGACAGCCGTTAGCTGGGCAGGATTCGTTGATTCAGGGATACCGCTGAACCGAGTAGTAATCTCGCCCATATCGAGCCAACCAAGCTCTACAAAAAGACTATTGGTAAGCGGCAACCCGCCATACACCCGCCAGCCTGTACGTGAACTATCATCCACCTCCGCCACCCCGGCTATATTGGCAATCTTGGCCGAGACACTCGTATTCTCTACCGATGTCTCTACTGCCAGGCCATCCACACCGAAGTAAACGCCCTCCGCCAACGCGGGCAAGGGCAGTAACATAATTGCCGCGAGCGTTTTGCGGAAACGGACCAGGCCCAGCAATCCAACCAGTAATAGACTACCGCCGCCCATACTACCGCCACCGGATTTGACACTCACATCCTTAACAACAGGATCGGTAGGTGGAGTCACTGGAGGCTCAACTGGCGGCTCCGGTGTCAGTGCTACAGCTAATACACCTGGATCACGGATGACATTGTTTGCAGTGTTATCAGCATCATTTGGACCGCCATCTTCAATGGTCAGGCGAACACAATCAAAACCTTGCACCAAGCCCTCCATCCATGTATCGGCCGATACACCGGGGCACAAGCCTGATGCATCATGCGCAGCACTGTGGAGCTTATTGTCATCATCAACTGCAAAGTCTCGCCATTGATTGGCAATGTATTTACGCCATACCGCATCCTTGGGAATTTTGGTGCCGGTAGGTAATGGCACAAGAATCGATACCGCCTCGCCCGGATGATCCAAGCCCAGCACATCAAAATTCGCTACCGTGCCCAAGTGGCTATAGCCCTTATCATCAGCCAGGGTTTGATCATTAACGGCAAGGCCAAACTGGCCCGTTGCCCAAGACTGATCACCAGAAAGTGCGCCCAGCGCCAAAGTGTATTGGCTTGGAGCCTCGGCATAAAGCGAAGCGGCACCTTCAACTTGGCAGCTAGCTACACGATTAGTGGCACCATCGACAGATGGACACAACGCAAGGCGGTTTGACGTAGCGCTATGGGGATTAGCTACAGCAGGAACGCCGTTGTAGCCCGTATCAGCACAAGAACTGAGAGGGCAATCAGCAACAATACGAACAACAAAATCATATTGACCGGTGCGACCATCCAAGGCGGTTGCCTGAACCGTCACAGTATAAAGACCTTGCGGTACTGTTCCCGTGCTAAAGCTCGCGCTGGCACCATTGGTCACCAACACCAATCCATCTGCTGACCAAGTGTAAGTCGCATTAATACCATTGAGCTCCACTACATTCAGAACAACATCACCATCAGCAGTCGTCACGACAGAACCCTGCTGTCCATTTTGAGCTGCGCTGACCGTCAGAGCCAATGCCGGCAATTGTTGCTGTACCGCCAAAGTGTGCACCGCAGGAGTACCTCTCAAGGCTGCAACCAATCCTTCTTGCTTGAGGCTGATATTAGCTACCTCGGCAGTGGCAGTAACCTCATAGGTTCGATGCAAGTTATCGTCGGCCGTTAATTCAAATTGCTCAGATGCCAGAGTCGAACCAGTAGCAACAAAATCTGCCACAACAGGATATTCAATTGGCTCGTCACTCAACCAAACCCTGACCTTGGTCGCTGTGTTTTGCTGTACCGGTTGCTTACTGGATGTAAAGGCAATGTAGGGCAGCACATCAAAGCCCAGGGTCACACGCTCACCTGATACGGAATCAACATAGGTCAAGGTGTAGCGCCCGGTGCGATTGGAACTGAACAAATAGCTGCCATCAGACTGCAACTTGACCAGCGCATTCGCATCAGTGAGATCGAGAGCAGTTTCATCACCGGAACGCTTGAGCGATGCTTCGGTTAACAGCTTATCGCCCACGCCGCCCGTTATCGTAAAACGGCTGGCCTCATTAACTGCCAGGTTTTTATCGCTGTTTTTCGCCGCTACAGTTGCTGCGTAAACAGTCACTGTGATTGCACAATCGCTAGTGATGACAGAAGTGGTTATCTGACTGCCAGATAAAGTGGCATTACAGTTACTGCCAAGTGATACGTAATCACCGGCACGCAACAAATTCAGTGTAAGCATCGCATTAGAGCCTGACTGCACTTCTTGGGTTGCTGGCGTCACGATTCCATCACCGACGACTGTCGCTGTAACTGTGTAACTATTTTGAGTGTATTGCGCCGTGATAGTGAGATTAGCCGTAACATTATCGAAACTGCCGCTCCAACCACTGAAGGTTTTTCCCGCAGGTGCGGTTAATACTGGCGCTGTTGCTGCCTCACCGTAATTAACCGTTTGCACCAGGACACCACCACCGGTACGGCTACCACCATCCAGATCGAAAGTCACTGTGTAAGTATTGATTGTGTATTGCGCCGTGACAGTGAGATTAGCCGTAACATTATCGAAACTGCCGCTCCAACCACTGAAGGTTTTTCCCGCAGGCGCAGTTAATACTGGTGCTGTTGCTGCCTCACCGTAATTAACCGTTTGCACCAGAACACCACCACCGGTACGGCTACCGCCATCCAGATCGAAAGTCACTGTGTAAGTATTGATTGTGTATTGCGCTGTGACAGTGAGATTAGCCGTAACATTATCGAAACTGCCGCTCCAGCCTGAGAAGGTTTTTCCCGCAGGTG
>JACCDS010001960.1_pt1 | contig 13432 bp, 14 predicted proteins | sample 7446441 | NCBI WGS metagenome assembly JACCDS01 (sample SAMN15323445, study PRJNA562643) | freshwater metagenome | isolation source: river surface water | place: USA:Blue River Watershed | collected 2017-08-17
GAAGCGATTACTATGGCCTATCGTAATTTTCATGGGCTGGAACCAAGAATAGTGCGGATTTTTAATACCTATGGTCCTCGGATGCGACTCAATGACGGGCGAGCTCTGCCCGCTTTTATAGGACAAGCACTGAGAGGAGAGAATCTAACCGTTTTTGGGGACGGTACCCAAACCCGGAGTTTTTGTTATGTATCAGATTTAGTAGAGGGGATTTATCGATTGTTATTCAGCGAGGAAAGCCGACCGGTAAATCTAGGTAACCCTGATGAAATCAGTCTTTTAGACTTTGCTAAGGAGGTGATTGCGCTATGTGGTACCGGATCAAAAATTGAATTTAAACCCCTTCCTCAAGATGATCCTAAACAACGCCAACCCGATATTAGCCGCGCTAAGACCGTATTGGGTTGGGAACCTGTGATTTCTCGACAAGAAGGTCTTAGTTTAACCTATACATATTTTAAAAGCCAGTAGGCGGATTCAATTCAATGAGTATATTTGCTACTCATTATTAAGTCAGTTTTCTGCTTGTAATTGTGACTGACTGTGGCTTTGCCGTCTTTATATTCTCCTCCTTTGATTGATCAGTTATTTTCTGGTAAAATCCGTTTAAAACTACTGGCGCGTTTGTTATTAAACCCCGGTAGCCAAGTGTATTTACGCCAATTAGAACGTGATTTACAAGTGAGTTCGAATACGGTTCGCTTAGAACTGAATAAGCTTTCTGAAATGAAGCTCATCAATTTGGTGGAAACAGAGGAGAGCAAAATCAAAAAATATATTGCCAATACCGTACACCCGCTTTATTCTAATTTACGATCTATTATTCTAAAATATGTGGGGGTAGATCAATTAGTAGAAGAAATATTTTATAAACTGGGAGAAATAGACGAGGTGTTTTTGACTGGAGAATTTGCTAATGGCATGGAGACACCCTTCATTGATTTAGTACTCGTTGGCGATATAGACCGCGACTACCTAAATAAATTAGTAGAAAGAGCTGAGAGATTACTTAATAAGAAAATTAGAATGGCGATTTATTCTAAAAATGAATTTAATTCATCACTTTTAGAAAATATCCAACATGTTTCTATATTTAATGGGGTGGGGATAAATTCTAAAAATGAAGTTTAATTTAGATACCAGTTGGTCGCTATTTTTTAATCGTAATAGCGAAATTAATGAAAAGTTGGGATAAGTTTAGTTTCAAAGCGGGTACCCAGAGCCACTTGAAGACTTAAGAAAAGTATTTGGACATATTTTTATTGTTAAATCTGAGGTGTTCCGCCTATTTAGGTAATCTGCAAAAATTAGAGAGTCTACAAGTTAGGAACAAAAGTATACATTGCAAGAGGGCATAAGAGAAACCATGGAGTGGTTTTCTAATGATAATAACTTATCAAATTACAAAGATGAAATTTATAATATTTAGTTGTGCATAGACAGAAGGTACATCAAGTTACAGTGGATTTTATTAGGGCTGCTTTTCCAGACGAAAAATTTATCCCTCTTCACGCACCTATTTTTGCAGGTAACGAAAAAGCGTATGTCAATGAATGTATCGATTCAACATATGTATCATCTGTAGGTAAATTTGTAGATAAGTTTGAAAAGGATTTTGCTTCGTATACGGGTGCAAAGCATTGCATAGCGCTCGTTAATGGTACAGCGGCTCTTTATATTGCCTTGCAGCTGTCGGGTGTTAAACAGGGAGATCTAGTAATTACGCAAGCTTTGTCTTTTATTGCGACATGTAATTCCATTTCCCATCTAGGGTCATCACCGGTGTTTGTGGATATAGATCAAGATACGCTTGGATTGTCGCCGGTAGCACTTGAAAATTTTTTATCAACAGAATGTTTCCTAGGTAAAGACGGCATATGTCGTCACTTTGCTACTGGCCGGCATATTACAGCATGTGTACCTATGCATACATTTGGACATCCCTGCATTATTGACAAGATAGCTGCCATATGTAAGCAGTATAATATATCACTTGTTGAAGATGCTGCCGAATCGGTGGGAAGCCTATATGGGGGTAAACATACGGGAACGTTTGGCCTCATGGGAACATTCAGTTTTAATGGCAATAAGACGATAACTTGTGGCGGAGGCGGCTGTATTATTACAGATAATACTGAGATCGCAAAGAGAGCTAAACATCTTACCACGCAGGCTAAAGTGCCTCACCGCTGGGAGTTCGTACATGACTCAGTAGGATATAATTTCCGGTTGCCTAATATCAATGCCGCATTATTATGTGCACAGCTTGAACAACTTGAATATATTATCGCACAGAAGAGGGAATTGGCGGAAGTATATGCAAATTTCTTTCAGCAAAATGGTATTCGTTTTGTTAGTGAGCTTTCAGGTAGCCGTTCCAATTATTGGCTTAATGCGATCATTCTTTCGGATAGGGAAGAGCGTGATGCCTTTTTATCTTACACAAACGATCATGGGGTAATGACAAGGCCTGTATGGGAACTGATGTTTAGACTCCCGATGTTCAAAGACTGTATCAGGTCGGAAATGCATAATTCGATTTTTATTGCTGACAGGCTTGTAAATATTCCAAGTAGTGTAAGATCTATTATAACAAATCTATGAAACCAGTTATAATCATTGGCTATTCTGGTCACGCATATGTGGTACTTGATATTTTCCAGAACATGGAATTGAAGATTTTGGGATATATGGATCAGCATAAGAAGGACATTAACCCTTATGGGCTTTCCTTTTTAGGAAGGGAAGATGATCCTGATGCCTTACTTTTCTTAAAAGATAATCTTTTTTTTGTTTCTATTGGGAGCAACGCAGTTCGAGCATCTATATTTCAGAAACTTTCAATGAGAGGTTTTGATACAGTTAATGCTATACATGATACCGCAATTGTTGGCCGGCATGTAGTACTTGGCATCGGAAATATGCTTGCGGCCAATGTGACGGTTAATTCGATGTCCGTTATAGGTAATGGAGTTATTATTAATAGCGCATCGGTAGTAGAGCATGACTGCAATCTAGCAGACTACGTACATGTTGCACCTGGTGCGGTGCTTGCTGGTAATGTATCCGTAGGAGAATACTCGTTTATTGGAGCGCAGGCAGTAGTAAAAGAAGGTGTCAGAATTGGGAAAAATGTGATGGTAGGTGCAGGTGCTGTGGTAATAAGAGATGTACCCGATGGCAGTAGAATAGCAGGCAACCCTGCAAAAATCATTTCATGAAAGGTAAGGTAATCATAATCGCAGAAGCGGGTGTAAACCATAATGGCAACCTGAATACGGCAAGGCAATTGATCGATATTGCAGCGAGTGCAGGTGCGGACTATATAAAATTTCAGACATTCAGGGCAGAAAATCTCGTTACAAAGGATGCAGCCAAAGCAAGTTATCAGATTACAAATACAGGTGAGAATAACTCTCAGTTTGATATGCTTAAGTCACTTGAATTACCTTATGAATGGCATCAAGCGTTAAAAACGTATGCTACAGATAAAGGAATACATTTTCTTTCTACAGGATTTGATCTGGAAAGCATTGACTTTTTACATGAACTTGGCATGAATCTTTTCAAGGTGCCATCCGGTGAAATTACTAACTTACCCTATCTTGAGCGAATCGCTTCATATAAAAAACCTGTTATACTGTCCACAGGAATGGCCAATATGCAGGAAATAAACGATGCTATTACAGTACTTGCGAATAATGGGATATCAAAACAATCAATATCGGTTCTGCATTGCAATACAGAGTATCCTACTCCTATGGAAGATGTCAACCTTATGGCAATGAAAACAATAGAAAATGAATTAGGAGTAGTAGTTGGATATTCAGATCACACAAACGGAATCGAAGTGCCAATTGCTGCGGTAGCTTTGGGGGCAACCATTATTGAAAAACATTTTACAATCAGCAGGGAAATGACTGGTCCGGATCACGCAGCATCTTTAGAGCCTAAAGAACTAGAAGCTATGATTTCTAGCATTCGGAACATTGAAAAAGCAATTTCGGGTAGTGGTGTAAAAGAGCCAAGTGTCTCTGAAAGAAAGAATAAAGTGGTGGCCAGAAAAAGTATACACACGCAAATAGCTTTGTCAGCCGGTCACAAGTTGAGAGACAAAGACTTGGTGATGAAACGTCCTGGTGATGGTATTTCACCTATGAATATGCTAGGAATAGTAGGCAAAGTGCTTAAGCATGATTTGCCAGCAAATCATAAGCTACAAATGAGCGATTTGTTATGAATGTCGCCATATTGACCAGCACAAGGGCCGATTATAGTATTTATTTTCCGCTTTTAAAAAAACTAAAAAGCGATCCCGCATTCAATCTAAGCATTATTGCTTTTGGGACTCATCTTTCTGATAAATATGGTAATACAGTTGATGAGATAATAAAGGATGGCTTCGAAATAGAGGAAAAAGTCATCACTGCGCCTGACGCAGATACTCCTGAGGCCATTGCCGATTCAATGCAACGTACTATCGGACTTTTTAGCGGATTATGGGCAAGGAAGAAATATGATCTCGTATTCTGTCTGGGAGACAGATATGAAATGTTTGCCGCCTGTGCATCGGGTGTGCCTTTTGGGGTCAGTTTTGCGCATCTTCATGGCGGAGAACAAACGCTGGGTGCGATAGATGATGTATTTAGGCATTGCCTTACACATATGGCCTCCTTTCATTTTGCCGCAGCACAGGAATATGCTGATAGGATAATTCAAATGAGAGGCAATAGCAAAAATGTTTACAATACAGGTGCGCTCTCTTTCGATAATCTTAGAAACCTGAAACTACTTAGTGAGGATGAATTCAATGAGCGTTATGGGATTGATTTATCAAAACCCTCTATACTTATCACCTTTCACCCAGAAACTGTTGATTATTCCAAAAATGAATATTATACGGATGAACTAATCGCAGCATTGACAGAAATTAAGGGATATCAGTTGATAATTACAATGCCTAATTCGGATACAATGGGATTGATGATCAGGAATAAACTGACTAGATTTATTAATTCTACGAATCGCGCATTTGCTATCGAGTCGTTTGGTACATTAGGATATCTCAGCTGCATGAAATATTGTTCATTTATGCTTGGAAATACTTCAAGTGGCTTTATCGAAGCTGCCTATTTTCCAAAGTATGTAATTAATCTGGGTAATCGGCAAAAAGGAAGGTTACAAACCGCTAACATTTTAAATGTAGAAATAAACAGGAAAAGCATAGTGGAAGGCGTCCTTAAGTTCGGGTCGTTACATATAAGCGCTTCTTCAGGTATTTATGGAACCGGGTGCGCAGCTGATACAATAATTGAAATTCTCAAGCGAGATAAATGATTAAGAAAGAATTACATATAATCAGCCAAAGCGCAAGCATCAGGTACGCAATGGAAAGACTGACTTCTTTAGGAGAAAATCTGACATTGTTTGTGATAAATGACAACGATCAACTGGTAGGCGTTATAACAGATGGTGATATCCGCAGAGGGCTGATTCGGAGGAAAAGCATAGATGATGCTGTAAAAGAAATCATGAACACAAACTTCAAGTACTTGCAAGAGAATAAATTCTCATTCGATGTAGTAGTGGGCTTGAAGAAAAGTAGCGTGAAGGTTATCCCCATGATTGATGAGTCGTTCAAAATCAAAAGAGTGGTGAACATAGCGGCCATAAAATCCCTGTTGCCTGTTGATGCCGTACTAATGGCTGGTGGGAGAGGAGAAAGACTAATGCCACTAACCGCTAACAAGCCCAAGCCAATGCTTGAGATAAATGGGAAACCTATCCTTGAGAGAAATATTGATTTTTTATCTTCCTACGGGATTCACAATATTTATATTTCTGTGTTTTACCTATCTGACCAGATTATTTCTCATTTCGGCGATGGAACAAAACGCGGACTGGACATCGGTTATCTGGAGGAAACTAGACCTCTTGGTACGCTTGGTGCGGCAAGTATGCTCAAAAACCTTAAGCATGATGATGTAATTGTTATGAATTCAGATCTCTTAACAAATCTCAATCTTGAGGATTTTTTCAAAACATTTAAAGAAGAAGACGCGGATATGGCAATAGCAACAACAAGCTATAACGTAACAGTTCCTTACGCCGTACTTGAGACGAATAATGGTATCGTGCATTCATTTAAGGAGAAACCTACCTATACTTATTTTTCAAATGCAGGTATTTATCTCATTAAAAAGAAATACATTGAAATGATTGAGAAAGATAGTTTTTATAATGCAACTGATATGGTTTCTGATTTAATCAGCAATGGTAAAAAAGTTATTACCTACCCGATTCTTGGTTATTGGCTAGATATTGGGAGGCATGAAGACTATGCAAAGGCACAGGAAGACATTAAACACATGAATTTTTAGTGGACATTCTTGTTACTTTGTGCGCACGCGCCGGATCCAAAGGTATCCCTGGCAAAAACATCAGACTGTTGGCTGGTATCCCTTTGATATCATACAGTATTCGTGCTGCAATGGAGTTCGCCAAACATCACAATTGCAGGATCGCTTTGTCAACAGATGATCAGAGAGTGATTGCCATAGCAGCTGAATTTGGTATTCTCACAGATTATACCCGACCTGAAGAACTTGCGACAGATGCAGCGGGAAAAGTAGAAACAATACGAGACCTGTTGCTATATGAAGAAACAGTTACAAGCAAACGATTCGATTATCTACTCGATCTGGATATAACCTCTCCGCTGCGAACCACTCAGGATCTTTTGGAATCATTCAAGATGATTGTAAATGATCCTGAGTGTCTCAACTTGTTCTCAGTGAATAAGGCAGTAAAGAATCCTTATTTTAACATGGTTGAACAAAAAGCTAACGGCTATTATGGGTTGGTCAAGAAGGGGAATTTCCTTACCAGACAGTCCGCGACACCAGTTTTCGAAATGAATGCATCCTTCTACTTTTATAAACGCTCTTTTTTTGATGATCCTGTGCCAAAGGTGGTAAATGACAATTCGATCGTATTTTGTATGGATCATATTTGTTTCGATTTGGATCATCCTTTTGATTTCGAGTTTCTATCATTTCTTGTTGAGAATAATAAAATAGATTTTAAGTTTTGATTTTTTTAATAATCGGCTTAGGTTCTATTGCGCGAAAACATATCGAGGCAATAAAATATATACATCCTGAAGCTGATATAGTCGCCTTGCGTTCTTCCATGGGCGTTAATGGGGTTGAGGGTGTAAAGGATATTTACAACCTGTCAGAACTGAGTATTTTACCTGATTATATCCTTATTACGAACCCAACTTATCTACACGAAGATGCCATCACAAGTTGCCTAGCATTTCATAAACCCATGTTGATTGAAAAGCCACTTTTTTCAAACTCGCATAATAAAAAAGGGCTACTAGATGAGATAAAAAACAAAGGAATCGCTACTTATGTGGCATGTAATATGCGATTCCATCCTGCATTGATATATTTGAAAGAAATGCTTGAGATCCAGAAAATGCGTGTCAATGAGGTGAATGTGTATTGTGGTTCATTTCTCCCCTACTGGAGGCCGGGTAGAGATTTCAGGAATTGTTACAGCGCCAATGCAAAAATGGGGGGAGGTGTAAACCTTGATTTGATACATGAGCTTGATTATTGTATCTGGTTATTTGGTATACCAATGGATAAAAGAGTCTTGCTGCGCAATATGTCATCTCTCAATATAAGCGCCTACGATTATGCAAATTACCTTATGTTATACAAAGATTTTTGTGTAAATATAACGCTGAACTATTATAGACCTGTACCTAAAAGAGTAATAGAAATTGTAGCTGACGGCATTGTGCTAGAATGTGATTTGATTGCTTGCAAGGTTACCAAAAACGGGGAAGAAATTTTTTATGATAGTAAATTTAGAATGCAACATACCTATATTGAGCAATTGAGGTTTTTCTTGGCCCATCTGCAAGAAGATAAACCTTTGATGAATGATGCTGATGAGGCATTCTCTATCTTAAAGCTCGCGTTAAATGAATAAGCTACAAAACAAAATTGTTATAGTCACTGGGGGAAGCGGACTATTAGGTACTGAAATCGTTAAAACATTAATCAATGAAAACGCTGTCTGTATTAACATTGATGTGAAGCAAACGGAGTTGGAAGGCTTGGTATATTATAAGTGCGACATAACTGATGAGAAGCAGGTCAACGAAATGGTCCAATACGTAGTAAATACTTACGGGAGGATTGATGCCCTTGTCAACAATGCTTATCCGCGCACGAATGATTGGGGGCTGAAGTTTGAAGACATACCTTATGAGTCATGGAAGAGGAATCTTGACATGCAGTTAAACACGGTCTTTCTTTGCTCTCAAAAAGTGCTATCCATCATGAAAAACCAATTATCTGGTTCTGTTGTTAATATAGCGTCTATCTATGGTATGGTCGGTCCAGACTTTTCTGTTTATGACGGCACAATCATGACTATGCCTGCCGCATATTCAGCAATTAAGGGCGGAATAATAAGCTTAACAAAATACCTTGCATCTTATTACGGTAAGTATAATATTCGCGTGAATGCCATTTCTCCAGGAGGAATTTTTGATAACCAGCCAGAAAAATTTGTAAATAATTACGAATATAAAGTGCCAATGAAAAGAATGGGCTATTCTACTGATATTGCTCCTACGGTTTCATTTCTTGTAAGCGATGACGCAGGATATATAACTGGTCAGAATATTGCTGTGGATGGGGGATGGACTGCCATCTAAATTAATGCTATGAAAAATATACGAATCATACCGAGGCTTGATATAAAAGGTCCAAATTTGGTTAAAGGGATACATCTGGAAGGGCTTAGAGTTCTTGGAAAACCAGAAGAGTTTGCTCGCTATTATTATGAACAGGGGGCAGATGAACTTATTTACCAGGACGTTGTGGCTAGTTTATATGAGCGCAACAGCCTGCATAATATCATTTCCACAACAGCGAATCAAATTGTAATACCGCTGACTGTGGGCGGAGGGCTCCGGACAATTGATGACATTAAATCTGTATTGAGGGCAGGTGCGGATAAGGTAACCCTGAATACGGCAGCAGTTAAAAACCCAAAATTTGTTAAAGACGCTGCTAAGAAATTTGGGTCTTCAACTATTGTAGTAGCCATTGAGGCAATCCGCCAACCAGATGGACTATACTTTGCATTTATTGATAACGGTAGAGAGGAAACTGGTATTGAAGTAGTTGAATGGGCTACAAGAATTGAGGAACTTGGTGCTGGGGAGATTATAATTACATCAGTTGACAGGGAAGGCACTGGTGAAGGGTTCGATATTGAGCTAGTTAAAAAAATAAGTAATGCCGTCTCGATTCCAGTAATAGCCCATGGCGGTGCGTCTAATCTGCCAAATATAAAAGAAGTCATAGAAGAAGGCAATCCTTCAGCACTTGCCATTTCATCAATATTCCATTACAACACACTTAATGAAATAACTAAAGAGGGACACAATCAGGAGGAAGGGAACATGACATTTGTAAATAGTGGGCGGCAGTTTAAGATTATCGAACCAACTGACATCCGTAAAGTGAAAACCTACCTTTTGGAAAATAATATTTCATGCAGACCTGCTAAATAATATCTATGCGTATTCGAGTTGCCATAATAGATTATGATCTAGGAAATCTTTATAGCGTCAATAACATTTGCCGTAGCGTTGGTCTTGATGCAGTCGTAACTTCTGATGTGAATGAAGTAAGCACTGCAGATGCGCTAATCCTTCCGGGGGTCGGTGCTTTCGGAGACGCTATGGATAACTTGCGTAAAAAAGAACTTATTGAACCCATCTATGAATTTATTAAAAAAGGCAAACCATTCCTCGGTATATGCCTCGGGATGCAGTTGATGTTCACGGAAAGTGAGGAGTTTGGTAGTTACAAAGGCCTAGATTTGATACCAGGGAATATTATACGCTTTCCCTCAGTATCAGATAATGGGGAACCGGTAAAAGTTCCACAGATTCAATGGAACCAAGTATACAGGTCGGGTACAAAACCCTGGGAGGAAAGTGTGCTGAAGGGAATTGAGGAAGGTACATATATGTATTTTGTACATTCTTATTATGCCAAATCCACACTAGAAGAAAATATTCTTTCATATAGCGAATATGCTGGGATTCGATATGCATCTGCAGTAATGAAAGAAAATATGACAGGGATTCAATACCACCCTGAAAAAAGCGCAGAAGAGGGCATTAAGATTTACCAAAATTGGGCTAACTATATCAAAAATAAAACTTACTAAAAATGTCAAAAGAAGTATTAGAGGCTAAATACGGACTTCCTTCAGAGGTGAAATTCTGTAAAAAATGTGTTATGTCAAATCAGCGCCCTGCGTCTGAGATTGAATTCAAGCATAATATTCAAACAAAAAAGAAAACACTTTATTTTGATGAAGAGGGTATCTGTGATGCCTGCCGTAACGCAGAACAAAAAGAGAAAATAGACTGGAAACAGCGGGAGGAACAGTTGCTTCAGCTACTGGATAAATATCGCAGTAAAGATGGTTCGTATGATTGTATGGTACCTGGAAGTGGTGGTAAGGACAGTGCCATGCAAGCACATATCCTTAAATATAAGTATGGTATGAACCCTCTTACAATTACATGGCCGCCAATATTGTATACGGATTATGGGTACAAAAATTGGAAAAATTGGATCAATAGTGGTTTTGATAACGTGACTTTCACTCCCAATGGTAAAGTGATGAAATTGCTTACCAAGCTGTCGATTGAGAATTTAATGCATCCTTTCCAAACTTTTATGTTGGGTCAGAAAAATCTAGCACCCAAACTAGCATTAAGGTATGGTATACCACTAATATTTTATGGTGAAAACGAAGCAGAGTATGGTAACCCAATAGCAGATAATTCTTCGTCGTTAAGAGATAAGTCGTATTATGCCATGACAAATATGGACGATATTTATTTGGGAGGTGTATCAATTAAAGAATTAAAGGAAAAATATAGATTGAATAATCAAGATTTGAGTACATTCTTACCAGCTGATTCGAATGAACTCTCCAATTCAAACATTGAAGTACATTATCTTGGTTATTATATCAAATGGATACCGCAAGAGTCTTATTATTACGCTGTAGAGCATACAGATTTCAAAGCAAGACCATTCAGAACACAAGGAACTTACAGTAAATATAATAGCATAGATGATAAGATTGACGATTTGCATTACTACACAACTTATATTAAGTTTGGTATTGGCCGTGCTACTTACGATGCTTCACAAGAGGTTCGCAATATGCACCTCACACGTGAAGAGGCTGTTGCTCTTGTTAAAAAATTCGATGGTGAGTTTCCAGACAGATATTTTACTGAAATAATGGAGTACTTGGGTATTGATCCGGATTATTTCAGGACAGAGCTTGTTGACAAATTCCGCTCGCCGCATTTATGGATAAAAGACGGAGGTGAATGGAAGCTTCGCCATAATGTTTGGCAGGGAGGAGTAAAGGACTAATTGCGCAATTTTCTGTTTTGTATTAAGTGTAACGAAGGATAAATGATGAAAGTTATTATTATTGGCTGTGGTGAGTTGGGAAGCCTTTTTCTCAAGGCTGCTTCACAGGTTCATCTTGTCGATATCATTGATATAGCAGCGCCTATTTAAAAGAAAAGAAAAACAGTAAAGACAGTTGTAGTTTTTAGAGCACTAAATGTCGAACTAATTGTATTTGATACGTGTTACTTTACAGTGGATCAGACCTACGAAGTATTTTTATGGATCAGTGTAAATTATTAAAGTGTTGATAGGGGTAACTTTTTTTGAAAAACAAGTTTCCTTTAAATCATCTGTAATTAGTCAAAATACAAATAGTTGGCGCGTAGTTTAAGTCAAGCTAGCTTATGGAATATTTGCGGCAAATAATTTTAGGTAATCAAAATATATTTTATTACGGGAGATTGCTGCAAAGCAAAATACATTCAAATTTTTACTACCAATAAATGAGAATCGAGTATACTCCTTTGTCGGGTTGTTTCATAATTCATGAAAAAGTTCATAGGGACTCAAGAGGTTATTTTGTTGAGACGTTTAATCAAAGAGATTTTAATGCTGCAACGGGCCTTAATATTTTGTTTGTACAAGATAATCAATCAAGGTCGGTTAAAGGTGTATTGCGTGGGCTACATATGCAATGCGGTGCTACTGCGCAGGCAAAGCTGGTAAGGGTTTTAGATGGATCTGTGCTTGATGTAGCGGTGGATTTAAGAAAAGATTCTCCTACTTTTGGACAGCATTACGCCATTGAATTAACTGCTGACAACCACAAACATTTTTTTGTGCCAGCAGGATTTGCACATGGTTTTGTGGTATTAAGTGATGCGGCAACATTTTTTTACAAGGTTGATAAATTTTATGAGCCTGGAAACGAAGTAGGCATCATTTACAACGATTCCACATTAAACATCGATTGGAAATTAGCAGATAGTGAAATAATATTGTCTGACAAAGATAAAACACTTGGAAGCTTTGCAGAATATCTAGAATTTCTATAAATTAAAATTATTAAACGTAATTACAAGCGGCTCAGCTTACCTGTTTTCCACTAGTGAAAATCGTTCATAGACCGCAATTAATGCTCCACAGCTCACATAATTGAGCTTTAAACTTTATTTTCTTTGGCTATTGGCTAAAAAGCGGTTAATTATAAAATTAACTTAGAATTATGAAAGTAGTAGTAGTAGGAACCGGTTATGTAGGTTTGGTCAGCGGAACTTGTTTCGCCGAAACTGGCAATGATGTGATTTGTGTTGACATCGATCAGTGCAAGGTGGACATGTTGTCGAGCGGAAGAATAACCATCTTTGAACCCGGTTTGGAAATACTTTTCAATCGCAATTTGAAGGAGGGTCGTTTGACTTTCACCACCAGTTTGGAGGATGCGGTTAAGGATGCGCAAGTGATCTTTTTGGCATTGCCAACCCCTCCCGGAGAGGACGGAGCGGCTGATTTAAAATACGTATTGGGCGTTGCAGAGCATTTAGGAAAAATCATGACCGACTACAAAGTCATCGTGAACAAGAGCACGGTACCTGTGGGTACAGTCGATAGTATAGAGTCTGCGATTCGCAACAACTACAGCGGTGAATTTGATGTAGTGAGCAATCCAGAATTTTTGCGTGAGGGTGTGGCGGTAGATGATTTCATGAAGCCCGATCGCGTGGTGATTGGTGCCAAGAGTGAGTGCGCTTTTGAGGTGATGGATGAGCTCTATGCGCCGTATGTACGTCAAGGGAATCCTGTGATGCACATGGATACCCGTAGTGCCGAGTTGACCAAATACGCTGCCAACAGTTTCTTGGCCACCAAGATTTCTTTCATGAACGAGATTGCCCGTTTGTGTGAGTTGTTGGGTGCTGATGTTGATATGGTGCGCAAGGGTGTGGGTA